>Ga0209212_1006052_pt1 | contig 14044 bp, 18 predicted proteins | sample RifGroC2_FD_183996 | JGI IMG/M metagenome (GOLD analysis project Ga0209212, IMG submission 183996) | Groundwater microbial communities from Rifle, Colorado, USA - Groundwater C2 (SPAdes) (version 2) | ecosystem: Environmental > Aquatic > Deep subsurface > Groundwater | place: Rifle, Colorado... | reverse complement strand
CCACTCAGTGAAGGTGATGCCTTGTTGCCTGAAGCGACGTTTAACTTGTTCGGATGACATGGTTTTATCCTTTCGTAATGCAAAGATGAATCATTTATAACTTCAACATGAAGCAAATATTAACTTCAATATGAATCCTGTGTCAACAAATATTCTTCAAGTTGAAGAATTCGGCGAAGGGACAGTGCTATTCAGGCTCGGCATAGCCCTTGGCGCAAAGGATTTAAATGCCCTCGGATTGAAGATGGGGGTTCCGCCCAAGACTGTTGCCACATGGAAGCATCGCGGCTCCGTCCCCTATGATCAGGTTGAAAAGGTAGCTCGCAAGGAGGGATTTAGCCTTGACTACCTGATGTTGGGACGTGGGAATCTTCAAGTTGAAGATGTGCGTGTGCCTTACAAGGTCTCGGATGGGTTGGCGCCAGATGGATTCATCCTCGTTCCTCATTACGAGGTGCAGGCCAGCGCGGGTAATGGTTCGCTTGTCCACTCCGAGCAGATCGTTGACTATCTGGCCTTCAAGGCCGACTGGGTACGTAATACGCTAGGGGTTGCGCAAAAGGATTTGGCACTCATCAGCGTCAAGGGCGACAGCATGGAGCCTGGGCTTTCCAACGAGGATTTGATTCTGGTGGATATGCGAAAAAACCGAGTGGAAGACAATGCAATTTATGTACTTCAGTTTGATGGCACGCTGTTGGTGAAGCGCATTCAACGCAAGCTGGACGGCTCAATGCATGTCATGAGCGATAACCCGCGCTACGAAGCCGAGGTTGTCAGCGCAGACCGCGCTGCCGACTTGCATGTGTTGGGACGTGTCGTATGGTCTGGAAGACGGATGTAACTGGGAGGGAAATAAAAATGAAGCTATTTAAAACAGAGAGAACGATCCTCGACAAAGATTTTCGCCAGAAACATCCGAACTGGCCTAAATGGATAGCATTTTTCTGTGTGCTGATTTTCGCTATGCTTTTCGGTTTGCAGGTTGTTGGTAATTACATCGAAAGCCAACTCGACAGCCCGCGCGCCCGCGCCATCAAAGCAGCTCTCAATCCGCTGGCTAAGCAGCTTGATAGCGCCCAAAAGGTCAGCGACCGCCAAGCGGTAATCACCCTGCTCGATCCAACCACAAAGATCATCAATGAGTACAACGATCTTGATGCAGCCAAGCGCGCAGAAATTAACAACTCGCCGTTGCGTTACTGCGTACTGGCCTCTTTTAACCTTGCGAATGGCATAAGCGAAGTGCTCAACACTGGACACTGGGTGAGCAAAGACAAGTATCAGAACGCTCTAGATATGTGCAAATAACCATCAACCATGAGAGACGATCATGAAAGAATCTACCCAGCAACTCCTGATGACCTACATCGCGGCCACGTTGAACAAGATGCCAGACGAATGGGGACGGCCCCGCACTCTCTCAGGCATGGATGTTGTTGCGGCGCTGTGGCCGCTGAATGATCTGTTTCGCCCGCATCTGGGCGATGTTGGGCGGCTACCCTACGAGCCTCGCTATGAGGCCGATGCGGATAATGCCGTTGAAGGCTTTGTGGTGCATGGCCCCGCTGCTTGGGCTGAGCTTCCTGCCGGGGTTTGGCGGGTTATGATGGAGCGCCACCTTCAGGCGCTGGTAGTCGCCAGTGCAAACGAGGCGGCTAAAAACTCCGCCTTTATGACTATCCCGGAATCGCTGCCCGATACTTCGATACCATGCGCCGCAATGATCTACATGCTGCACGGGATGAAACTCCCTTTTCCTGCAAAGCCTCGATCCGCAGACGAATTTCCTCAGCCTGGTGCGCCGGTATCGCGCTGGCTGCATTGAATGCCATTTCGTGCTGGGTTTGAAACTGATTTAACCAGTTCATGATGCGCCTCCCGTGTTGAGGCGCACATTTCATCATTTCCCTTTCCTGTGTTTCATGCGGGAAACGTTTCCCGACTAATAACCCTCCGCGCGCCCGCGTAAGCTCCCGTCATCACTTGACCTGGAGCTTGCGCCATGAAACTGCCCCGCCTCGCCGGAACCATTGCCGTTACCGTTGTACTGCTGCTTTCCATCATGCTGCTGTCCCCGCAGCAGCTTCCCGTCACGTTGTACAAGCTCTCTCTGCTCAGCACGGCAGGCGTAGCCGGTTATTGGCTTGACTGCGCGCTGTTCCCCTATGCGCATCCGGACGGGTATCTGGTCAACCCGAACTATCATGAGGCTCCACAAATAAAAGGCGATGCCGATTGTCCGGTGGTAATGGGCTATAGGCTGACGTTTGCAGGAGCTATGCTGCGTCGCGCCATCATCGTAGGTTGCGCCATGCTGGCTGTTGGGCTGGGTGCGTGATGAGATTCCCGCGCAAGGTTGCCCGCCTGGCATTGTGGTTCGTGATCTTTTTTCCGCTGTTGATGTGGTTGGCGTTCGGTCTTGCCTATGCCGACCCAAGCATACCGCGCGAAGCGTTGCGCTATCAGCGCGACCTCACCCGCACCGCACATGCCACCTGGGGGCTGGATGCACCGGTCGCCGCCTTCGCCGCACAGATTCACCAGGAGAGCGGCTGGAACCCGCAGGCCGTCTCTCATGTTGGCGCGAAGGGGATGGCGCAATTCATGCCTGCCACGGCGCAGTGGTGGTGCGACCTCAACAACCTCTCTACCGAAGAATGCCTGCCGACCAATCCGGTGTGGGCGATGCGCTCTCTGGTGGGCTACGACCGTTGGCTGTATGAGCGGGTGCGCGGCCCTTCTGAATTTGACCGGCTGTGGGCCGCGCTGCGCGCCTACAACGGCGGTCTCGGCCACTGGCAGAAGGAAGCCGCGACCGTTCGCCCCGCGCTGGATCGGCAGACGGTGGACAGCGCCTGCGGCAAGGCGCGCCGCAACGTCAGCTTTTGCCCGGAGAATCTGGGCTATCCGCACCGCATCCTGATCGTGTTGCAGCCGCGCTATTTGGGCTGGGGCCGGGGGGTGCAAACATGAACCTGATGCCACCCTGGGCAAAGTTGCTGGTCGCGCTGTTGTGGGGTTTTGCCACGATTCTTTTCATCTACGCCTACGGCCAGCAGCAGTTTGGGCGCGGCGAGCAGGCCGAGCGCGCGGTATGGCTGGCGCGCGAGACCACCGAGCTGCGGTCGGCCAACGCGAAGATCAAATTGCTCGAAGAAAAATACCGGCAGCAAGAACACGATGCAGCCGATGCGCTGGCCGTTATTTCATCCAAATATCAAGAGGATTTAAAGCATGTCAAAACTGAAAAAGATCGCGTTATTGCTGGCCTTCGTGACGGCACTTTCCGGCTGCGCATCCCCGTTGCCACCCGCCTCGGTGCCTATGGAGGTGCAGCCTCCGAAGTTGCCTTCACCGCCTGCGGACGTGATGGTGAAGCGCGAACCGAACTTTCTGTCGAGGCTTCTGAATTTCTTGTCGGACTCGCCTCTGAGTCAGACGAAGTAGTTAAACAGCTTGGCCGATGCCAGGACATCATCAAAGCGGACCGCACACAAGGGAAATAATAATGGCACTCGGCGATAACAACAACGAAGTGAGCAACGCTCAGATCATGCACAGCATCGGGCAACTGACCGGCTCGGTGGAAGCGATGCACACCGGCCTGACGGCCAGAATTGAAGATATTCGCAAGGATATCGATCGGCTGGATAAGGCCTCGAATGCGCGGATGGATCGGATCGAAGATAACCTGACCAAACAGATTGCCGACCAGGGCAAATCTATCAATAAGCGTATCGACGGGCTAGAAGGGAGCGTGAACGAGAAGTTTAAGGGTCTCGGCACGCGCGTCACCGCGCTGGAACAGGAAGACAAGAAGATGATCGAAAAGGTCGCCAAACTCAGCGCAGTGGGTGGCGGCGTGGGCGGCGCGCTGGCGGCGGCTCTGGTCGAAATCGTTAAGCGGATGTAACGGATGGCCCACCCCCAAGAAAAGCGCGATGAGGTGCGCAAACTCTACATTGAAGGCCTGCCCCTCAATGGCGCTGCCGTATCCTGCGGCGTGAGCTACGACACGGCGCGCGACTGGAAAGCATCGGCCAAGAAGAAAGGCGATTGCTGGGACGCGGCGCGCGCGGCCTACAAGATCAGCGGCGCGGGTATCGACGACCTCAACCAACAGTTGGTCGAAGACTTCGCGCGCCAGGTGATCACCACCACCCGCGAACTGGAAAACGCCAAAATTCCCGCAGCCGCAAAGGCGCAACTATTAGCCCAACTGGCCGATGCCTATTCCAAATTCAGCAAGGCGTTTGCGCGCATCAATCCCGAATTTTCCGGGCTGTCTGTCGCGCTGGATACGTTGAAGACGATGGCCGATCATCTACGGCTTAAAGACCCGGCAGCTTTGAAGGCGCTGCAACCGCACTTTGAAGAGGTCGGCGGCATCCTTGGAAAGCGGTATGCGTGAGTCGGAACACGAAATCAAGGAAATCGGCAGCTGGCGTGAGTTCGAGATCGAGCTTGCCAAGCTGGGCGAAGACATCCGCAACCAGATCGAGCTGGAGTGCTCTGCATTTCCCACCGATCCAGCGGCCAGCAAGGCGCGGCGTGAGCGCGCCTGGAACGATTTCGAGTTCTTTTGCCAGACCTATTTTCCGCACTATGTTCCCACGCCTCATTTCTCGCTGTTCCAGCGCTTTGCATTCAAGCGGCTGCCGGAGGTAATCGACGGCCCAACCGATGGCCGCGAGGTACACGAAGCGCCGCGCGGTGAAGCGAAGTCCACCTATGAAACGCAGCTTTGTAGCCTTTGGAGCATTTGCCGCGCAGCGCATATCGATGCGCACGGCTTCGTTAAATTGATGCTCTCGGCCAAGTCGCGCAAGCACATGATCGGCATCATCATGAACACGGAGGAACAGGCCGCCGAAATGCTGGAGTCGATCAAGGCCGAGCTGGACACCAACCCGCGCCTAGCGATGGACTTTCCCGAAGCGTGCGGCCAAGGCCGCGTGTGGCAGGCCACTACGGCGATCACCGTGAACAACATCAAGATTCGCATCGGTGGTACCGGCAAGAAGCTGCGCGGGATGAAGCATGGCCCGTACCGGCCAGACCTGATCTTCCTTGACGATCTGGAAAACGATGAAAACGTAAAAGACAAGAAACAACGCGACAAGATACAGAAATTCGTTCTTTCCGCCGTGCTCGGCCTTGCTCCACCGCAAGGCGGCATGGATGTGTTCTGGGTCGGCACGTCGCTGCACTACGACGCGGCGATCAACCGCGTGGCACGCGCGCCAGGCTGGCGGCGCAGAGTGTTCAAAGCCATCATGAAATGGCCGGACAACATGGCGCTGTGGGAGCGCTGGGAAGCGCTATTTGTTCGCAGCGGCGACGATGAAGAGAAAGAGGCTTTTGAGGCTGAAGCGCTCGCGTTCTATGAGGCCAACAAGGCGGCGTTGGATGCCGGTGCGGTAGTTTCATGGCCAGAGGTGCGCCCGCTGTATCGCCTGATGTGTATCCGTGCCACCAACCACGAATCGTTCAACCAGGAATATCAGAACGAGGCGGGTAACGACGAAGATGCACCGTTCAAGGGGTTGCAGTTCTGGGTCAACCATCTTTCAGATTGGGTATTTTTTGGGGCTTGCGACCCATCATTGGGCAAGCAGGGCACGGCTCGCGACCCTTCGGCCATTCTGGTCGGCGGTCTCAACCGCAAGACGATGGTGCTGGATGTGGTTGAGGCGGATATCTGCCGCCGCGTCCCCGATCTCATCATCACTCGCCTGATCGACCTGCAAGCCGAATATGCCTGTGTGGCCTGGGGAATCGAGACGATCCAGTTTCAGGCGTTCCTGTACACGGAGATCATCAAGCGGGCGGCGCTACGCGGTATCGCGTTCCCCGGTGTGCCGGTCAGCCCATCGACCGACAAGAACCTGCGCATCATGAGCACGCAGCCCCATGTCGCCAACGGCTTGATCCGATCGCACCGCAACCACACCACGCTGAATGAGCAGTTGATGTTCTACCCGGAGGCCGATCACGATGACGGCCCGGATGCGCTGGAAATGCTCAAAACGCTGGCCTTCGAGTTCGGCGGCGAATGGGAATACACCTCGGCGGCACGTTCGCGCAGTCAATCGCGCAGCACCAGCCGCCGTAGCAGTAGTAGCAATAACGATGATTGGGACGATGATGATTAAAAACCGGGTTAGCGCCGCTCTCTCAAAGGCGGCTAAATTTGTGGGTTTGAATAAACTACAGGCCGATGGCGCACGATCAGGGTCGAGCGGTGATCTTAACTATCTGTCGGTGACTACCCTCGATCCTTCGCGGCTGGCCAGTGCCTTTGCCGCCGCCGATCAGGGCTTCATCACCCAGCAGGCCGAGCTGTACGAGCTGGTCGAAGAGCAAGACCCGCACATCTTTTCCAAGCTAGCCATGCGCCGCCGTGCCGTGACCGGGCTGGGCTGGCAACTGCACCCGCTGGAGGATGCTAACCAGTCCGAGCTGGACAGGACGAAAGAACTTTCCGACATGCTCATCAAAATCCCCCGGTTCGAGGATGCGCAATACGACCTGACCGATGCCATCGGCAAAGGCTTAACTGCGTTGGAAATCGACTGGAAAACGGGTAGTGAGTGGGTGCCGCGTGCGCTTAATTTCGTGCCGCAGCGCATGTTTCAGACAGACCGCAATACCGGCGCGCTGATGTACGTGAAAATGGGTATGCCGGAGCCGCTGCGTGAGGGTGGCTGGGTGGTGCACGAACACCGCGCGAAGTCCGGTTACATCGAGCAGTCGGCATTATTCCGCGTGCTGGCCTGGACGTATGCCTACAAGGCTTACAACATCCGCGACATGCAACGCTTCCTTGAGGTGTACGGCCTGCCGCTTCGTCTGGGCAAATATCCTGCTGGCATCGGTAAAGAGCAGCGCGACCAGCTTCTGCGCGCGGTGCGCAACATCGGCAACGATGGCGCGGGCGTGGTGCCCAGCACCATGTCCATCGACTTCATCCAGGCGCAAGCGGGCAAGGTCGATGATTTCCTGAACGCGACGGCGTACTGGGAAGAAAAGCAATCGCAGGCGATCCTGGGCGGCGAACTGGACGGCAAAACCAAGTCCGAAGCGCGCATCATGATCTACGACAAAGTACGCCGCGAAATCCTGCTGCACGACGTGCGCCAGATCGCGCCGACCATGAACAACCAGTTGGTGCGCCCGATTGCGCTGATCAACGGTATGTTCGCGGAAGACCGCATGCCGGTATTCCGCTACGACACCGAAGAGTCGGTAGACCAAGGAAAGATGGTCAAGGTGCTCAACGATGGCGCGGCGATGGGCATGGAGATCGACGTGGAGTATGCCCACAAGGTGACGCAAATCCCGCGCGCGGAAAAAGGCGCGAAGCTGCTGCTTGCGCCTGGCACCAAGGCCGACAAGCCGACCACTGCCGATACGGCGCTGGTACGGCTGGCCGCGCTGGTGAAACAGGTCAAGGATGGCGATGTAACCGATGCTTACGCCACACAACTCGCAGAACTGTGCGCGCCGCACGAGCAGGCCTTATTTCAACATATCGCCGCTGCCGTGGCCGAGGCCGGCAGCTTCGAGGATGCGCTGGCCAACATCGAAGCATTGAGTGCATCGGTTGATAAAGCCTGGGCGGAATCTATCGCGCAAGGCACGGCTGCTGCTCATTTGGCCGGGCGGGCGGATGTGGATGGCGGTGAATAATGGCCGAGTTTCAATTCAGCCAGGCGATTGACTTCTATCGCAACAAAATCAAGCTGCCAACGTCCGGCTGGACGGACATTTGGCAGGAACAGCACAGCCATGCCTTTGTGGTGGCCGGAGCGTCTCACGATGCTTTGGTCGAAGACTTCTACAACGCGATTCAAAAGGCCAAATGGGAAGGCGGCGGCTACGACGAATTCCGCACCCGCTTCGATGAGATCGTAGCCAAGCACGGCTGGGCGCATAACGGCACACCCGGCTGGCGCAGCCGTGTCATTTATGACACAAACATAACGCAAGCCTACAACGCCGGGCGCTACAAGCAGATGGTTGCGCTCAAAGAGTTTCGGCCTTATTGGCAGTACCGGCATACCAGCATCGAGCATCCACGGCTGACACACAAGGCTTGGGATGGCCTGATCCTGCCCGCTGATGATGCTTGGTGGAATACCCACATGCCTCAGAATGGTTGGGGCTGCAAGTGCCGGGTCGATTCGCTTTCGCGGTTCGAGGCAAAGCAGGAGTGGGATAAATCCGGAAAAACCGGCCCGGATACGGCTCCGCCAATTGAGTGGGAAGACCGCGTGGTCGGAAAGCTCGGCAGCAACCCTCGCACCGTACGTGTTCCGAAGGGTATTGATCCCGGCTTCGCCTACAACCCCGGCAAGGCATGGCTTGAGCCGCACACCGTGCCGCCGCTGCAAGGCTACGACGCTGTACTTAAAGAGCGTGGGAAGCCGTGGCCGACCAGCTTCACTCCGCCGCCGCGCCCCAATCCAACCAAGATTCCCGCTGATGTGATTCTTCCAGCCCACACCGCGCCGGAAGTGGCAGCGGCGGATTTTCTCGACATATTCGGCGCAAGTATGGAGCAAGGTGTGGCGTTCACGGATGCATCAGGCGTGGCCGTGGCGATCACCAAGGCGCTATTCCAGGATGGAGCCGGTGAGTTCAAATGGTTGGCCAAACCTGATAAGGCCGACCGGCTGCGCTATGTGAATTTACTGGCTATGACGCTGATCGAGCCTGATGAGATATGGTGGGCATGGGTTCAGGATTCTAAAGAAAAAGGCCGCTGGCGCTTGAAGCGTCGCTATTTAAAGGCTTTTGATGTCGAGGGAACCGGAGAATTTGCAGTCTGCGTTTTTGAATGGGGCCGAACCGGCTGGACAGGCTCGACAACATTCATGGCAAGCCAGAAAAACGAGGCGCTACGGGAGGCATACTTTGATAAGCAGCGCGATGGCAAACTGGTATACAAAAAGTAAACGCGGCCTTTTTAGGAGCCGCGTCTGCTGTGGATCGGATACTGTGCAGTAGCGCCGAAACGCAGTCTGACCTCACCACGGGAGAAACTATATGCTCTTCGAGATGGAATTTCAAGCAGTTCATTTGCAGCGCGCCCTTGCAGCTGCGCGCCATGAAATTGCACATCCAGAAATGCTGCTCGGCAGCATCGGCGAATCCCTGCTGCGCGTGAACCGTGATCGCCACAACGCGGGGCTTGCGCCTGATGGTTCAAAATGGAAAGAACTCGCTCCTATGACCCTTTTGGAAAGTCGCAAGGGTGGCATATTGGCGAAATCTGGCCGGATGCTTCAAAGCTTCCAATATCAGGTACACGGCGATACTTTGATGCTTGATTTTGATGGTGCAACTGAATCAATGCGCGCTGCATGGCACCATTCCGGCACCAAGCCTTACACGATCACCCCAAAAAAGGCCAAGGCGCTTAAATTCGGTGGCCTGTACCGCAAGAGAGTAAACCATCCGGGGCTTCCTGCCCGTCCGTTGGTCGGGTTGCCTCCATCAGATCAGGCGTTGATTGATAATGTTGCGGGCGATTATCTCAGAACTATTTTAAATCGCGTTCGATGATTGAATAAATGGTATTTAAAGTGGGATTAATTCCGTACTTCAAGGGGTAATTTCCCGCTAATTAATCCATAAATTCTCCCACTTTTCCCCCACATCCATCCGGAAATCAGGATTTTTTGTTATTCTTCGTTCTCTTAGTGTTTATGTGGGTTTTCGGGCGTTTTTTGGTTTGTTTAACTATCCTATTCCTCCCACCTCCCTACTCGAAGATCCCGGGCCGCGCGAGACTATCGTGCCGCTCAATCCGTTAAATGTCGAGCGCCTCGCCGTCAAGAAGGGCGATGTGCTTTACGGGCGCCCGGTGATGACCGGCTGTCCCGTGACGCATGTGGGGGTGGTGGTCGAAGAGCCGGACTACCTGAACGGCGTCATCGTCTGGTGCATCGTCGGCCCGATGGCTGCGCGGGAGCGCGGCCGGGAGATCGGCCACTACCATATCATCGCCTATGAGGGCATCGTCAGGCATGCCCGCCAGGAGCTGCAAATCGGCCGGCGCTATTTCTTTTTCCCGCGCATGTGCGTACTGCAGTCGCGCCACTCGGGACTGGTCAATGCCTTGGCCAAGCGGGAGGACGGCATGCGGGTGCGCGTGGAAGGAATATGGATCGCCTAGCAGCCATCTGCGAAATTGCCCTGAAAAATGCGATTGAGCCACGGATGAACACGGATTGACACGGATGAACAATGGGTTGCACCAACCAGGTGAGATGCCAACCGCACAGAATGCGATGTTTTATCCGTGTTTATCCGTGTCAATCTGTGGCTGACTGGGGTTTTCAGGATCATTCGTCTGCCGATGGCTTTAGCGCGGGGCGCGTTTCACGCCTGCCGATGGTCAGCAGGTCCAGCATCAGCAGCGCATAGCCCGCCGCGAACATCCCGCCGAAAATCATCCGCCAGAACATGCCCTGCTGGAACCACGGGTGCGCCTGCGCAGCGAAGTAGCCGGCCCAAGTGGAGCCTTCGATGGCGCGCTCGATCTGGGATTGTTCGTAGCCGGCGACCAGCATGCCCATGGTCATACCGACCATACCGAGATTCAGCAACACCATCGACCATTTCCACTTCCACCCGCCGGCCAGGCCGCCGCTCATCCAGACATTGCCGCGCCATTTCTGGATAGCGATATAGAAGAACGCGATGTTGATGGTGGCGTAGGCGCCGAAGAACGCCAGATGGCCGTGCGAAGCCGACCATTGCGTGCCGTGGGTGTACAGGTTGATTTGCGGCAGGGTATGCATGAAGCCCCACACGCCCGCACCAAAAAAATTGCCGAAGGCGTGCGCGATCAGCCAGCCCATCGCCGGGTGGTTGCTGCTGCGCATCTTATGCACGCCGGAATCGAACACCGCGTGCACCACCATGGCCACCAGCGGCACGGGCTCCAGCGCCGAAAAGAAGCCGCCGATGGACAGCCAGTATTCCGGCGTGCCGATCCAGAAGTAATGGTGCCCGAGGCCGAGAATGCCGGAGCCGAACATCAGCGCCACTTCGATATACAGCCAGGTTTCCACAATCTTGCGGCGCGCCCCGAGCACGGTCATCAGCCCGTAGGCCATGAGGCCGCCCACCAGCACTTCCCAAGTCGCTTCCACCCACAAATGGATCACCCACCACCACCAGTATTGGTCCACGGAAATGTTGGTGGTGTAGAACATGCCCGCCATATAGATACCGAACAGGGCGATCAAATCCAGCACCAATACCCCGCCGATACCGGTCCATTTGCCTTTGCTGAAAGTGGCAGCCGCATTGAAGAAAAAAACCAGCAGGCAAACCACGATGCCGATATCCGCCCAGCGCGGCGCCTCGATATACTCGCGGCCCTCGGTGATCAGCCAGATCGTGCTCTGCTCGCCGGGCCCCACCTGCACCAGCAGGTAAACCGCCACCACCACGGCCACCGCCGCGGTGAATATCCAGAAGATCAGGTTCCCCAGCTTCAGCCCGACAACCGGAATGCCGGACTCGTCCTCCAGCAGCCAATAGACCGAACCGATGAAGCCGAACAGCATCCACACCACCATCGCATTGATGTGCACCATGCGGTTGATCGAAAAATCCAGCACACCGTATAGGAAATCCGGTATCAGGTATTGCAGTCCGGCCAGCAGGCCGAACGCAATCTGGGCGCCGAACAGGATCGCAGCGACGGAAAAATACTTCACCGCCAGCTTCTGGCCGCCATTCAGGTTGGCACTATCGATAGTCCCGAGCGCAGTCATGTCAGCCCTCCTGATCGAGTGGTTTGAAGTTATACGGGAAACCATTGGTGTCGATGGTGGACATCCATTTCAGGAACGCCACGATCGCGCGCGCCTCTTCGTCGGTCACCCCCAGTTTGGGCATGCGCCTGCCCAGGCTGTTATGCAGCTTGTCGGAAGGATCCTTGATGAACTCGACCATCAGTTCCTCGCGCACCTGCCGCGAACCCCAGAATGGATCCAGCCACGCCTTGGTCAGATCGGGTGCGTAATACGCGCCGTTTCCCAAGAGCGTATGGCAGCCCATGCAGTTCTTCGCCTGCATGGTCAGCTTGCCTTTTCCCACCAGAGCCTCCGCTTCCTGCTCGGTGAGTCTCTTGCCGAACAGCGGTTCCTCGGCGCCGATGACCGGCGCCTGCACATGACGCCTCTCGTCGAACTGGTATTCGATGCGGTGGTTGATCGCCGAGTAGGCCGGCACCCGTTTGGTGCCAACCGTGATTTGCGACATGCTGTCGAAGGTCAGAAAAACAAGCACTACAAATGAGCCGGCCGTCACCCAGATGGCAGCTTTCCGCCAAAAGGTTCCGGATGCCCACCAGATATCGGTAGTCATGACGTTTTCTCCTTGCAGGGTCGTTGAAAAGTTTCCGGATTGCCGCAATCCAAAGATATAGGCGGCTGAGGGCCGACAGAACCGTCATTGTGCATCGCCGCATGAGTGTTCACGCATAAATGCCAAACAGCATGCGGTGCGGCTAAATAACCCGCCAGCATCAGCATCACGACGGACATCCAGAAGAGGCTGCCGAACAGGTTGGCCACTGTAGCCAGAACGATGATCGAAGCAAACAATACGGCGTAAGCCGCATAGGCCAGCGGCATCAAGCGCGGGATATTTTTTATCCGGGAATAGGCAAAAAGAAGGGCGTACAACGCCCCAAATAGAATGACGGCGGCGGCTGAAAAGAAGGCCGCGAAGAAATCAGCCATTTTTACGGGTTCAATCATTGACTTCCCCCACTTGAATTTACGGTCTGCGATACTTCACAAACCTAATCGCGCACGGCTTTCAAAACATACCAAAAAGCCGTGTATAAAAATGAGACGGCAAGTGTCGGCCTCTGCCTTTGATCTGTTCAGTAACTGCCGGTAAAACTCCGTTGATGGGTCATATTTGTGGCAGCGATTATAGTACGGCAATCGCCTGACTGACCCATCCGCTAAAATCCGCAGCGCGCTGCCACTATACTCGCTCGCCGATATGCCCGCCATCCACCTGTTGCCCGACCTGCTCATCAATCAAATCGCCGCTGGCGAGGTGATCGAGCGCCCCGCCTCAGCGCTCAAGGAATTGCTGGATAACAGCCTGGATGCGGGCGCGACCAGCGGCATGAATCTGCCGCGCAAGATCGGTGCGATACTGACGCTGGCGGATATCGCGGTGGTCACCAAGATCGATCTGATTTCACCGGCGGAAAAGGAAGTGTTCCGCGCCAACATCATCGATGCGGCCGGCATCGATGTGCTGGAAACCGATGCGCTGCACGGCATCGACCGCATCACCGCGCGGGTGCGGGTGGAAGGGATATGGATCGCCTAAGCACCGACTCCCGTCGGCAATCCCTGCTGGCTATCGGGCTGTACACCACCTGCACCGGCGTTGCGCGCTACGGCAACGCGGAACATATAACCTGCCGATATGGAGCTATTTCTTTTTGACCGGAATACCACCAGCATTGCTGAAATTCAGAACCACGCTGGCCGCGCCGGTTTGCGGAGAAATTTCCATTTTCTGAGTCGCATAGACGGTCATGGTTTTATTTTCTTCGTCATAGATAGCCATCGGCACGCATCCATCATCCATGACCTGTTTTATTATTTTCCCGACTGCCCGGTGCGATTCTTCGTTTTCTTCCGGCATGGCCAATTCTTTTTTGCTCTGCAAGCCGATATGCAGAAAATCCGGTATGCAATTACTGGGTTTAATTTCGGCAATCTTCGTGATGAAACCTTTTTTTCCCCAGTCTGCCGGTATGTCGTAATAATGAAAAACCGCATGCGCAAATGATTTTGCATCACTATCGTCCGCGCAGCTTATATAAAAAATGTGCTGCATCTTGTCTGTCGAGAAACCGACTTCATAGGTTTTGCTGCTCTGTTCTGTTGTCATTTCGTTTTGCCTTTAGCACATTCGGCGTTTGCCGGTAATAGTCCGTTGACGAATCATTTTCGCGGCAGCGATTATAACTCGACAGTTGCCGATT
>Ga0209212_1006050_pt1 | contig 14048 bp, 16 predicted proteins | sample RifGroC2_FD_183996 | JGI IMG/M metagenome (GOLD analysis project Ga0209212, IMG submission 183996) | Groundwater microbial communities from Rifle, Colorado, USA - Groundwater C2 (SPAdes) (version 2) | ecosystem: Environmental > Aquatic > Deep subsurface > Groundwater | place: Rifle, Colorado... | reverse complement strand
TTTGGCGGAGAGCTAGGGGCAAAACCATCGCTTGCGACCAATTTTTAATCAAGTCTTTAAAAACAGCTTTTTGAGCTTGTTTTGAACGGAAAAGAGCTTCTCCTTGGAGGATTTTTTTGAAATCAGCTAATTCCACAATTTTAATTAAACCTGAATAACGTAAAGGCCTTTCTTTACGACTTTTGCCTTCTGGCCAAAATCATCAAGACGAAACTTCATGACGTATTTCACTTTCTTTGCCAATTTTCGGCCGGTGTATTTTTTCTTTCTGGAATCGTATTCTTCCAAAACCAAAGTATCCCCTTCTTTAATTTTAAAATCCGCCACTCTAAGATCAAACTTCTTTTTGCCAGATTTCATTAAACTAAAAATATTCGGCCAGCTTTTCTTTTTGATTGTCGCCATATAAGTACTTAAAGCAAGTGTGAGTTTTTCAAGAATCATTCACTTACGCCGCCAGCCATCCGCCGTCCACGTAAAAAGTGGCGCCGGTCACATAGCTAGCTTCTTCCGAAGCCAGAAAGACAACCATGGCGGCGATCTCTTCAGATTTGCCCATTCTCCTTAAAGGAATACTCGCTAGAAAGGCATCCATGACTTCTTTGGACATATTGGATTCAGCAATCATTGGCGTATCGATGGCGCCCGGACCAATGACGTTGACGTTAATACCTAGACTCGCCCATTCCTGGGCCAAGGTTTCGGTCAGACCGACGATGCCGCCCTTGGAAGCGGTGTAGTGGGCCGCCGCCATGACGCCCACGCCGACGCCGCCCGAAGCGATCGAAGCAATATTGATGATCCGACCCCATTTATTCTTGGCCATTTCCCGAGCGGCCCGCTGGGCGCAGAAAAACTCGCCCTTGAGGTTGATGTCCAGGGTCTGATCCCAGTCGGCTTCGGTCATTTCCAGAGCCATTTTCGGCTTGAAAATGCCGGCGTTGTTGACGAGAATGTCCAACCTCCCCCATTTCTTAACCACCCCGTCGAAGACCTGATCGATTTCCGCCTGATTGGTCACGTCCAGTTTCCAGGCCGCGGCCTCGCCGCCCTTGGCTTTGATCTCTTCAACGACTTTTTGACATTCTTCTAAGCTGATGTCGGTGACGGCGACCCGCGCGCCTTGCTGGGCCAGGGCTAAAGCGTCAACCCGACCCATGCCCCTTCTCGCTCCCGTCACTAAAGCAACTTTATTCTTGAGTTCAAACATATTTTTAAGATTAATTATTTATTTATCTTATTTTAACAGAAATCAATCAAAATGACGATCCCCCGACACGTAATTGAAGGATTTGAAAAAGGCAGTTATATGATATAATAAAAAAAGATAAAGCGATTTAATAAGATGAAGATCTTGATTGCTTACTATCTGGTCATCGGCAGAGAACTGAATTTGAGATTTTTTCATATATTTTATTATATCAAAAAACCGCCAGAATGGCGATTTTTAATTCTATTTCTTAATATCTCCTGATACAGGCAACTATGGTTTTGAGCAACCTTTTATCAAAAGGGCCAGGAATAATGTTTTTAGCATTTGGTTTTTTAATCAAAGAAGCAACAGCTTTGGCAATTTTAAACTCAAGAAACAAATCCATTTTTTTTCTGAAGTCCAAAAGCCCCCTGAAAACTCCGGGAAAAACAATGATATTATTAATCTGGTTTTCAAAATCAGACCGGCCAGTGGCAAAAATATAATTTTTAGTGGCTTTTTTTATTTCTTCAGACAAAATTTCCGGACTAGGATTAGAAATAGCAAAAATTATCGGTTTTTCTTTCATTAATTTTACATCAGTTTTATCTAAAAGATTACCAATTCCGGTTACCCCGATAAAAACATCGCTTTTATTAATCGCTTCTTTTTTGCCTCCCCTTAAGTTCTCTTTATTGGTTGATTCGGCAATCTCTTTTAAATATTTATTATCCCCATCTCTGCTCTTAAAGATAATTCCCTTGGAATCAAAAACAATCAGATCTCTTAAACCGATATAATTTAAAATCTTAAAAATACCATAGCCGGCCGCCCCAGCGCCGCCGATACAAATTTTTACTTGATTTAACTTCTTTCCAACTACCTTTAAAGCGTTCAAAAGAGCGGCTAAAACAACAATTGCCACCCCTTGTTCATCATCATGGAACAAAATCAAATCTTTCTCTTTTAATTCTTCCATAATTTCTAAACTTTTTGGCGCTCGAACATCTTCTAAATTAAAAGCGCTAAAATTCGGCGATAAAATTTCAATTGTTCTGATAATCTCCTCCTTTGATTTTGTGTTAAGACAAAGTGGATAAGCATTAACGCCGGCTAAAGTTTTTAAAAACAACGCCTTCCCTTCCATTACTGGCAAAGACGCTTCAGGAATACTATCTCCTACCCCCAGCGTTCTTGAGCCGTCAGTAATAATGGCAACATTATTGCCCCTACCGGTATATTCAAAAGAACTGGCTGGGTTTTTGGCAATTTCTCTATTAGCCTCAACTACACCCGGAGTGTAAATTAATCCCAGATTTTCTTTGGTGACTTTTATCTTTGGGCAGATTTCAATCTTTCCCTTGAGTCTTTTGTGAATTTCTAAAACCTTATTCATAGCAATTAGAATATACCGGATACCGCATTTTAACCCCGTAATTTCCGAGGATTCTGAATTAAGATCAACTTAATTCTCGCTAGCGCTCGAATTTAGAATTTAATCTGTTTCGCGAATTGGCCTATTACCGGAATTTCTTTCTTTTCCCCCTTGGTGACATTAATAATGCCAATAATGCTTAAAACCAGCCAAATAATGTTTACCAGATTGACTAAAGCCCATAAAGCCGGAACGAGACCGACAATTAGCCAAGCGGCAATCTCACCGATGAATAAAATCAATCCTTGTTTGGCATGAAACTTCACAAATTCATTTTTTTCTTTCGTCAAAACGGGAATCAAGCAAAGAGGGCCGATATAACTGATTATGGCCATTATGTTTACCGATGCTTTTTTAGGCGTTTCTACCTTAGGTGCTTCTTCCATAAATTTTAATTTAATTTTTAATACTTTATCTTGCCCTGTTTTCAGACAACCGTCAAGAACTCTTAAAATTCTTGCCTATTAATTTAATTCTTTTTCCAGCGCTCTAATCTTGGAATGCTTCTTGTTAAAAGCCAAGCTATGAATCCGGGAAAATGCATTTCCTTTAATTTGCCAATACAGAGAGTCTGCATTTTTTCTGACGTATCAATTTCCGAACTTGTAAATTTTCCATCCTGATAACAAAAACTGCAATACATTGCTGATTTTGTGCCATCAGCGTTTGTCCCGCCATTAGCAGGATCTTTTTTCATCGGCATTCCGCAACTTTGACAAACTTTATATGTTTTTTCCATACTTTTGTATCAATTAATTATTAATTTGTATTTTCCTTATTCATATAGATATTATATCGAATTGACTATCCTGTAGAGCTTAATATCACAAATTAAAGTTTCTTCAGTGATTTTAGGCTTCCATTTATCAACGCCTCTTTTTTTGCTTTTGTCCATTTTTTAATTTGCCATTCTCGTTTCATAGCAGATTGAAGTGATAAGTATTTTTCAGAATAAACAAGTTTTACCGGCTTACGAGCCCTTGTATATCTTGCGCCTCTTACTCGCGAAGAATTATGTTCTTTAATTCGTGTTTCAAGATTATTTGTTTGACCGCAATAGAGAGAGTTGTCGGAGCAACGAACTATGTAGAAATAAAACATACAATTCCCTCAACTTTCTTTAAAAGTTATTACCTAAGCGAGCAAAGCGATGAGTCGAACGGCTATAGCCCTGAACGAGCAAAGCGAGTCGAACGGCTGGCGGTTTACGAAAAATGTCGAACCTCATTTGATTAGCTCCGGCGCGGCGCTCCCACCCGCCGCGCCTCCGCTATTTTTTGCGCGCGCGATTTTGCGATTGCTCCGCAATCGCTTTTAGAAATCAAAACCTTACCCAATAATTTATAATACCCAAACCAATAATTACCGTAACAATAAGCGTAGTAACTAATAACCCTATCTGTCCGGCTTGTTTATAAGATTTCCATGCAGAATAAATCCAAAATGGCTGAGCAAGCATATTTATCACTAATCCCCACTGTGGTAGTTTCAGCGCAATTGCGGCTTGAACCGCAACAGTCATAATAGGAAGTGCTATTTGTGTTGTTTTGTTAAATAAACTCGAGCCGTCTTTCATAACTTTTAATTTCGTTTAGCCAAGTTCGAAAGTTGTAACTCCAAAAACTTTGTTTAGATCTATTTTTGGCGGTTCTTTTGTGTACATTCTCGCTGTTTCAAACATCGGTTTCATTTTATATTGCTCAGCCAAAGCGAAAGCCTGCTTATTTACTTCAGGCACGTCAAGAAAAATTTGTGCGTTTTCTCCCACAAAAGATCTCATTTTCTGAAAAAGTTTATTGGCAATAATTCCGTTATCCGCAAAAAGTGGTCCTACTTTAAATCCTGTTCGACATTTGCGTACCATTCCATAACCTTTTAATTTTCCGTTACCAACAAAACCAAGAGCTAAGCTTTCTGGTTGTTTGATCCACAAGCGAAGAAATTGAGATCGTGGTGCAGGAAATAGATTGTTATCATACTTAACAAGTTGTTCAAACGGAAACTCCGATAGTTTCACTATATCTTCTGGATTATTTATAGTCATCGAACTACCCTTCCCTTCATAGCGTATATTTCGATAAGCAAATCTAAATCCAGATTTTTTGTAATTTTCTTGTTGAGCTAAAACCCCGTCGAGTCCAATGTTTTGACTACCTAAATACTGTATTGCTTTATTCCAAACCTGAATACCATAACCTTTTTCTCGATATTCTGGTTTGGTTATATAAAAACCGAGAAAACCAAACTTGCCGCCATAGGAAACAGCAGAAATACTAGAAATCGGTTCGTTGTCGAGAACCCCCATAAAGTAACCGTTTTGATCGGTTACGTAGAAAGCATCGGCGTCAAAAAGGCCGGGATTCCATCCTTCTTTTGCAGCCCATTCAACGGCTGTGTCTAAGTCTTTACGACTCATTATTCGGACTTGATAGAAAGTGTCCATATTTATTTCTAATTATACATCTTTTTGGGAATTTGAGTAGGTCACCGGCATTGCATTTCTTTCCGAAAATTTGTATATTGTAATTGAACTCAAACTTACCTTTCGGTCTTTTTAATGGCCGTCCCAGACAAGTCCGAAAGGGTTTGAGTTCAACTGGGGCGGCCATTTGAGATTTATAAAAAGTTCTTTAAAATTTTTGCGTTTTTTCTCTTCTTTTTTCCGGCGGCTGTTCGCAAGTTTCAAAAAAGGCGGATTTGACGCGCTTTCCGCGGAGGCGGGCGCGGAAAGCGCTACCTCTCGACCTCTCTCCAATTCTTACTGGCTGCGGGGCTTGGATTCGAACCAAGATCTTCAGGTTCAGAGCCTGACGAGACTACCAGTTGCTCTACCCCGCAATATCAATATTGCCTGAACTTTAGTAAATTCTTGATCTTGTAAACCTCTTCTCTTCTTGAAACTTGAACTTTATACTGGCTTACGTGAGGATGAAAACCTAATATCTTTAAAGCACGATAAACATTATCAAGCAATGATTGGTTCCTATTTGAAAATAAGAATTTATAGGTACAAGTTGGCTTATGTACGCAGAAGCTACCCTCGGCTTCATATAATCCCCGAAGATATCTCTTTAGGAAGTTTTTATTCTTAATAATCCAATTCGGGATATGTATCACAGATTTACCTCTATTCCCCGTTGCAATTCCCAAACGCTTACTTATATTTTTCTGGTATATTCTTATGCGAATACAATTCTTTTCTTTACTAATCTTTTTAATATATGGTTTTTTATTAAAAAACTTCTTTACCAGATCCGCATAGCGATTTATAAATCCCGGGTTATTTGAATTACATGCTATTGTTAAACTTTCTGTCCTCGGGAATTTTTCAATATGCCCATCACCAAGAATTGCTCCTATTAATTCTGCCAAACTCCCTGATTTTTTAAATGAAGGATAATCCGCTCTTACTATTCCTAATTTAACTGCTTTTTTTCTCCACTCGGCAAAATTATCTATTCTCTTTTTTTTAAAGGTCTCTACCATCTTGGCGATACTTGGATGTGTTTCTTTTGTAAATCCTTTAGACCATGACACCGGTCTCTTTTTCAAGCTCTCTTTCCATCTTTTATATCTAATGTCGTTCTTAGGCAATAAATTAGGTCTCAAAAACCCACAACCCTTTATGCCGAATTTCTTAGCATAAGTAGAAAGATCCCAATCATGAAGCGATAAATGGGTACCCGTAATTAAAGAGAATTTTTGTCCACAAATCTTACATTTTATCATTATTCCACTATACCATAAAATGTAAGATTTTCCTACCATTAGCCGATCCCGCAAAAACTACTTATCCAGATACTTTCTGACGGCAATTAAGCTGGAAACAGTTCCCAATCCCATTCCCGTTAAAGCCTGGACCACGAAAATAACAAAAAAGTTATCTAAATAATAGCTGAATAAGCTAAATCCTCCGGTTAAGCTAGCCAGCTTTGATGATAGAATATAGCTTAAAATTGGGAAAATGACCAGAGTGATTAAAACCGCCAAAGCCCCGCAGATTACTCCCTGAATAATGAATTGGCCCCGGATAAACCAGTTGGAGGCGCCAACCAGCCTCATAATGCCGATTTCTTCTGAAGCGGAATAAATAGCCAGCCTGATTGTCACAAAAGTAATGGAAAAAGCAACCAAAGCTAAAATCAAGCCGGCGATAAGGCCACTTCTTTCAAGACTATTCTTGATAGAATAGAATTTTTCAATGACTGGCTTTCTCTGGTAATAATCGACATTATCAACCAAGCCCTCAAACCGGCTTTCCTGCAGGAAATCAGTGACGTTCTCATACTTTAAAACATCGGAAGCAGTAATGGCTAATGAAGCTAAAAAGGGATTGTCTCCAACTTCTGCCAAGGCTAGAGTAATAGTATCATCATCCTTATATCTTTCTTTAAAGGCGGCAATGGTTTCTTCCGGAGAAATATAGCTTACGTTTTTAACGCCTGGGATCTCAAGCAATAAATCCTTGGTGTTTAAAATCTCCTGTTCGGAAACACCCTCTTTAAAGTAGACGGAAATATCAATTTTCTTTTCCAGAGAAATCAATAAAAAGTCTCCAGCCCCCCTGAAAAGAAAAATGGAGCTGATCATTGAAATTGTCAAAAACATGACAAAAACAGTAATGATCGACAGCCCCTGGCTTCTTTTGAAATTTAGCCAGCCGCTTTTTAAAATTCTCTTTAGAAAAATCATCATATAATATATTTCCCTTTTTGATCGTCTTTTAAAAGTTTGCCGTCTTCCAGGCTAATAACTCTTTTTTCAAGATTATTAACAATATCCTGATTATGGGTTGCCAGAATAACAGTTTCTCCCAGTTCATTAATTTTTAACAGCAATTTTATAATATCCCAAGTGTGGTAAGGGTCAAGGTTGCCGGTCGGCTCATCGGCAATGATTAATTTTGGCCGGTGAATTAAGGCTCTGGCAATCGCGACTCTTTGTTTTTCCCCGCCGGAAAGCTCTGAAGGGAAATGGCCGGATCTTCCTTCTAGGCCGACTATCTTTAATACTTTAGGCACTTCGTTCTTAATCTGCTCATCTTCGGCTCCAGCCACTTCAAGGGCATAAGCCACATTCTCAAAAACAGTCTTTTTCGGCAAGAGCTTGTAGTCCTGAAAAACCACGCCGATATGCCTTCTTAATTCAGGCAGGTCTTTTCTTTTTAACTTATTAACCTCGACATTCTTAATTGCCTTCTGATCATCTTCAAAAGAAAAAAAGACTCTGCCTTTAGTCGGTTTTTCTTCTCCGGTCAGCATCTTAATAACAGTGGTCTTGCCCGCCCCGGATCGACCGGCAATTAGAACAAATTCTTTTTCTTTGATCTCAAAAGAAATTTCCCTTAAAGCCTGGGTTGGTTTTGGATTTAAATTATTGGCGGGATAAGTTTTACTTACGCCTTGGAATTTAATCATTTTGACAATTTAATTTCAGCTTCAATAAATTGGCTTAAGTCTCCGTCTAAGACTGCCTCGACATTGCTGGTTTCGACATCAGTCCGCAAATCTTTGGCCAGCTTATAAGGATGAAGGATATAGGATCTGACCTGATTTCCCCAGCTGGCTGATTTTTTCTCTCCTTTTATCTTTATCATTTCTTTTTCCCTTTGTTCTTCTTCAAGCTTAACCAATTTTGAAACTAACATGGCCATGGCTTTTTTCCTGTTGTCTCCCTGCGATCTTTCAATCTGGCAGGCCGTGATCGTTCCTGTCGGCAAATGCGTAATCCTGACCGAACTTTCTCTTTTGTTAACGTTTTGTCCTCCTGGCCCGGATGCGCGATAAAATTCAATTTTCAAATCTTCCGGCCTTATCTCAATTTCTTTTTCATTCTCAATCTCTGGGATCAATTCAATTTTTGCAAAAGAAGTATGTCTTAATGCTTGAGAAGAAAAAGGAGAAATTCTTACCAATCTATGTGTTCCGTTTTCTCCTTTTAACAAGCCATAAGCATTTTTACCCTTTATTTCAATAACAGCGGACTTGGTTCCTATTCTACCATCAGGACCACCTGGTTCGCCAAAAGATTGTTCCAAAATACTGACTTTCCAATTTTTTGATTCGCAATAGCGCTGATACATTCTTAACAACATTGTTGCCCAATCCTGACTGTCTTGGCCTCCGGCTCCAGCCATAATCATTAACAAAGCATTATAATCGTCATATTTGCCTGAAAGAAAAGTTGCCAGCTCTTCTTTCTTGATCCTCTTTTCAAGGTCGGCTATTTTTCCTTCTAATTCCAAAGATAGGGATTTATCCTTGCTAAAGGCGTTTTCTATCTCTTCGATCTCCTTTATTTCCCTGTCTAAAGAAGAAAAAACGCTTCCTTCTTCTTTTAAGGCCGAAAGCCTCTGTGAAATCTTCTTGGCTGAATCTTGTCCTTGAGCCTGCCAAAAATCCGGTTTAGCGGAAAACTCCTCCAATTGCCTGATTTCCTCTTTCTTTTTAGCTAAGTCAAAGACAGTCCGCGAGATCGCGGAGTTTAATTCTTAAGTCCCCTGTCTTTTCTTTAATGGATTTCATGTTTTTCAGGTTAACTTTGTCAAGTTAACTTTAACAGAAATTCATTAAAAAAACAAAGTATCTAATTCTTTAAAGTTATGTATTTTTCCAAACCTTTTTCAAAAATTCTCATGGCTTCCCTTAATTTTGGACAGGAAAGGACGAAAGCAAAACGGATTTCATCCTGACCAAAACCCTTGGTGGCATAAAAGTCTGAAGCGGGAGAAACTAGCAAAGTTTTGCCTTTGTAGGAAAATTCTGCTAAAAGCCATCTGGTAAAATGGTCTGAATCTTTAATCGGCAGTTTTATTATTGCATAAAAGGCTCCCTTAGGTTTTACGCATAAGACATCGGGCATTTTTTCAATTGTTTCAAAAATCACATCCCGCCTTCTTCTATACTCTAAAGCCACTTTTTTAGTGTATTTTAAAGAGTCTTCCAAAAGCGGAATAGCGGCTAACTGTTCAATTGTCGGCGAAGAAAGCCTGGCCTGGGCAAATTTCGTTGCCGCTTCTATTATTTCCCTATTCTTTGAAGCTAAGCAACCAATCCTGACGCCACAGGCATTAAACCTTTTGGAAATGCTGTCTAATAAAACCACCCTGTCTTTGATACCGAAAAAATTCATCATTGAATAATGTTTTTCCTTGTCATAAACAAATTCACGGTAGGTTTCATCAGACAAAATAAAAAGATTGTACTTTTTGGCAATCCCGGCCACCATTTTTAATTCTTTTTTATTATAAACTATGCCGGTCGGATTGTTGGGATTGCAAATTAAGATGCCCCGCGTCTTTCCGTTAATTTTGCTTTCAATTATTTCCTGGCCTGGCAGATGAAATCCCGCTTCAGCAAAAGTTTTCAAAGGCGTTAATTTAATTCCCAGCATTGAAGCATAGCTATTATAATTGGTGTAAAATGGCTCAAAAACAATGATTTCCTGGCCAGGACTGCAAATTGCCGCAAAAGCAAAAAAAATGGCTTCGCTACCGCCGGTAGTAACAATAATTTCAGAAACATCAACATCAATACCAACTTTTTTGTAATATTTCTGCCAGGCTAACCTTACTTCAAAAATCCCGGGCGAAGGCGTATAGGCTAAAATTTTGCCGTTAAAAGACCTGACTTTTTTAAAAATCTCTTTAGGAGTCGGCAAATCCGGCTGGCCGATATGAAGTTCAAAAACCTTAATGCCTTTTTTTTGAACTTCTTCTAAAAGAGGGACAAATTTTCTAATCGGCGAAAACTGGGTTTCCTTAGCTCTTTTAGAGATATTTAAAGATTTCTTAATCATATAATATTTAATATCTTATCAAAAAACCGCCTTTTTGGCGATTTAAATCTGGCTTGCCTAGACTATGGAACGATGTTAGAATCTGTTTGATCACAGGTAGCGTTATTCATACCTAGTTTACTTAGATACTGAACGTGCTAAGATTATCCATAGATACAAATAGTGTGTTTTAATGTATAGTAAAAGTGTAAATGGGTACTCAATAGTGACGAAATTGCGACTAACTAGCACTCATTTGACGCATTCCATATAATCAATTGTCTATGTCTTATCTAACTCTTAGTCAAGTTGAGAGCGCCCTGATCAAACTAGGCTTTTCTATTTTTTCCGTTAGCGAGTTCACTAAAATATTTGATATCAAGCCGAATGCGGCGAGATCGTTTTTGAGTCGGAACTCTAAGAAAAAAGGTTCTCATTTTTCAAAATTAAAAAGAGGTATATATGTTTTTTCCATTAATCCGCCGACAAAATTTGAAATTGCAAATAAAGTATATCAACCATCATATATTTCCTTTGAGACTGCCTTGTCGCACTATAGTATTATTCCAGAAACGGTTTATGTGATAACTTCTGCTACCACTAAAAGATTTAATGAGCTCAATATTAAAAATTCTGTTTTCAAATACTATAAAATTAAAAAGAAACTTTTTTTTGGCTATATACCAAAAAAAATTGAGGGTAAAATAATATTAATAGCCGAAAAAGAGAAAGCGTTGCTAGATTATATTTATTTTTTGTCATTAGAGAAAAAACCTTTTAATGAAAGATTAGATTTAAGCAAAATAGATACGAATAGATTGGGTTATTTCGTAAAGTACTTCAAAGAAAATATTAGAAAAAATAAAGCATTAATAGCTTTAATTAACAGAATTTATAAATCTCTATGATTACACGTCAATTTATTACAGATTTAACCACTAAGCTTCAAACGACAGAAGAAAATATTGCAAGAGAATATTGCCAACATTTATTTTTATCTTATTTCTATAAGAAAATTGGGGCTGAAAAGATCGTATTTAAAGGCGGAACGGCATTAAGAATAGTTTTTAATAGCCCGAGATTTTCGGAAGATCTTGATTTTTCTACTTTAAATAGTGGACTAGTTACTGTTCCTGAGATTAATCGGTTAGTTGATGATACGATTGGTAATCTTAGAAACGAAGGAATTGAATGTATAAAAGAGGTTAACCCTGGAACTAACGGAGAGACCACTGGAGGATACTTTGCAAGTATAAAACTAAGGATGTTAGAATTCAGCTCAGAAATAAGACTACAGATTTCTTTTCGTTCTCCGGAAAAAGTAACAAGCGGAACGAAGTTAATCCAGGGTGAATTTATTATTCCCTATGTAGTTATTTTTTTAGCAAAGTCTATTTTAGTTTCGGAGAAAATAGAAGCCTTATTAGAACGTAAAAAACCTCGTGATTTCTTTGATTTATATTTTATTTTACACCATAGTGAATTAGTAAAATTTATACCCAAAATCTCTAATCTTAAAAATCAATTACTTGAACTTATAAATCAACAAGGCGGTTTAGAAAAAGATTTAAAAGTTTTTTTGCCCATAAGCTATCATATACTTCTGAAAGACTTTAAAGAACGGTTACAAAAAGAAATAGAAGAACATATATCATAATTACCTGTCTCATAAATAACTCGGCATCTTTTTGAACTTAATCCTCTCTAGGGTGTGGGACGACGCCAAAGGCCCTGAATCATATTGAAGGGTTAGAACCTGTTTCGTCTCCTCATTGTAAAGAAAAACACCGGAACCTAGTTGTGGTTTCGGTGTTTTTTGGCACAGGTCCAGTTATGATAGTGCTTTGGAGTTTCTGAGAACGCCTTTGGGACTTGAACCCCAAATATACGAGCCGATGGGCAGAATCGAACTGTCGTCCGCTGTTTACGAAACAGCTGCTTTACCACTAAGCTACATCGGCAATCTTTCAGATTTATCCTAGCAAAAACGGGTCAAAACTGCTAGATTTAACAATGATGAACTACCTTAAAGAAGCTAAAATTAAGGGAAAAACCATGCATTTTCCCATCTATTTTCCTGATGCCACTAGGGCTGTGGTCAGAAGCTTAGATAATCAGGATTTGAAAGAAGCTGGCATTGAGGGCTTTATCTTAAACCCTTACCATTTAATGTCCATGCCTGGAATCAAGATAATAAAAAAACTTGGCGGCATGAAGAAATACATGAATTGGCCGGGTTTTGCTATTTCTGATTCTGGCGGCTGGCAGCTTCTATCTTTAATCTATAAGAATAAATCTTTTGGCAAAATTACCGATGACGGCGTTGTTTTCTTCAAAAGCTCGATGGGAGAAAAAAAGAATTATCATTTCTCCCCGGAAAAATCAATCCAAATCCAAATGAACCTTGGTACAGATATTGTCATCTGCCTTGATGATTGTCCCGGAAAAGATGCCGGCAAAAAACAAACTGAGCTGAGCACCCAAAGAACAATTGATTGGGCTAAAAGATGCAAAATTGAATACTTAAAACAAATCAAAAAAAGAAAGTTTTCCTTAAAAAACCGCCCCTTGATTCTGGCCGTGGTCCAGGGAGGACAATATAAGAATTTAAGAAAAAGATGCGCTGACGAGTTTTTAAAGATCGGTTTTGACGGCTATGGCTTTGGCGGCTGGACAACTGATAAAGCCGGAAAAATAGATCTAGACACCATTGGTTTTGTTTCAAAATGTTTGCCTGGCAATCTGCTAAAATTTGCCTTAGGCGTGGGATATCCTCAAGACATTATTGATTTAACCAAGCTTGGTTACCACATTTTTGACTGCGTTATTCCAACCAGGGACGCCCGCCATAAAAGGCTTTATACTTGGGCCAAAAATCCAGACAAGGTTAATATTCTGAAAGAGAAAAATCTTTTTAAGCATTTTTATCCTGACAAGGCCAGATATGCTTCAGATAAAAAGCCGGTCAGCCGATTTTGCGACTGCCGGCTCTGCCAAAATTATTCCAGGGCTTATCTTTACCATCTTTTTAAAATCGGAGATTCTTTGGCCTGGCGGCTGGCCACCATCCATAACCTAAGGCTTTATACAAAGCTAATTGAGCTTTTGAGAAAAAATGTCGAATGATAAATTAATAGAAAAAATAGCAGCTTCTAAAAAATACAAAGGGGTTTATCTGAAAACCATTGCCAGAATAGTCAAAGATTGCTCTGAAAAATATCCGGAAAAACAGGTTGAGAAGAAAGCTAAAAATCTTTTGCACCAGGCCTGGGGAGCCTATTTTAACAACCGGCCAAACTTTAAAAAGATTCTCGGCTCGTTCAAAGGAAAAACCAAACAAGCAATCTTGCCCCTGTTAAGCCTTCAGTCTTCCACCAAGGAAAGGATTCCTATTTTAAATGATTTCTATAAAGAGATCTTTAAGATCACAGGCAAGCCCAAAACAATCGTTGATCTCGGCAGCGGCCTGAATCCCCTGACCTTTTTATGGATGGATCTTGCCAAAGACGCCAAATACTTTGCTTTTGACATTGATAAAAACCAGACTGAATTCTTAAAATCAATCTTTAAGGTCTTGAATATTAATCAGGTTAAAATCGGCTTGGGAGACATCCTGGCTGACGAGTTTCCCAAAACTGATGTTGC
>Ga0209212_1006049_pt1 | contig 14051 bp, 10 predicted proteins | sample RifGroC2_FD_183996 | JGI IMG/M metagenome (GOLD analysis project Ga0209212, IMG submission 183996) | Groundwater microbial communities from Rifle, Colorado, USA - Groundwater C2 (SPAdes) (version 2) | ecosystem: Environmental > Aquatic > Deep subsurface > Groundwater | place: Rifle, Colorado... | reverse complement strand
TTTCGCCCTTGTTGTGGTCGCGCACGAAACACATGCCCGAGCCCCACTCGCTGAAATGAGACATGGGGGCCTTTTGCAGCGCGGGAACGGCGCGCCTGATCTGATTGAGGCGTTTGATGTGAGCGTATAGCGGATGCGCCTCGGCCCTGCGGCCGGCGGCCCCCTTTAGCAGATCGCCGTAGTAGGCGCGGCCGGTAGTGTCGAGCGTATCCTTTTCGCCGCAGATGTCCTGGGGCGCGCCTTTCATGAATTCGGTTTCCTCGCCGTAGTAAAGGCATGGAATGCCGCGTATCGTCCAGAGCATGTTATAAGTCAGCGCCGCCTGCCAGGCTTCACCGCCGAAGCGGTACTTGAAATCGTTGTCCGGACCGACGTCGTGGTTCTGGAAGAAGGTCACGAGTTTGGTCGCGTCGCCGTAGATCCAGTCCATACCGATAACGCCGCCGACGCCGTTGAAATTGCCGCGCGAGACGTTATCGCGGAATGTCGAAAACAGCGAAAAGTCGAGCACCGAAAAGCCCGAATCGCCGCCCGAATTAGGGTTGCGCGGGTCGTCGCCGGTGCGGGTGTACCACCATGGGCGTATGGAAGAAGGAGCGTTATCGCCGCCGAGATCGCCGTAGCCGTGGCCTTTGACCAGCGCCTCGCCGAATACGAATGCCGACGGCTTATGGCGCTTCCAATCGTTTATATATGTGAGCAATTCATTTCTTTCGATGTGCTTGACCGTATCGACGCGGATGGCGTCGACGCCCATGTCCAGATACATTTTAACCGCGCCGTTGATATAATCTTTCACGTTCTGATTGCCGGTAGCCAGATCTATCGTATCGCCGGCCATGTGCTTGGTCTGAAGAGCATAAGGGTTTTCCCAGTCGCCGCCGGCGATAAATCCGTTGAGGTGGTACCATTTCGGATCGAGCGTCATCGCGTCCGTTCCAAAGAACCTGTTGGGATCGTAGTTGGCATTAGGCACGCTAACGCCGGTTTTTGGATCGACGAGCGGGACCTCGCCGTCGGCGTCGGAATTCTGCCTTTCGCGGAACCATTGGGGCGCGGCGGGATTGTCGTTGTCCTCGCGGAACTTCGCTTTATAGTCGCCGAGGTTCTTTTCGTACGGCGCGCTGAAGGCTATTCCGGTTTTTCTGAAATATTTAATGGGAAGCCTGTCTATGAAGACTTTTCCGCGGATGCCGTAGTTGGATGAATGGTTGATCACCACGTCCTGAATTACCTTGATCCCCTTGGCGTGGCAGGCGTTTATAAAGTCTTTATATTTAAAGTCGACCGATTCAAGACGCGGATCGACCTTCGTCCAGTCGTAGGCGTGATAGCCGTGATAGTCCAGGCCGCTGCGGTTTTCGACGGGCGGCGTTATCCATATCGCGCTGAATCCAAGATTTTTAATGTAGTCTAGTTTAGCCGCGAGGCCTTTCAGATCGCCGCGCCAGTGAGGGTCTCCCATTTTGATCCTGTCGCGGTTGTAATAGTTGTTAGCCTCGTCGCCGTCGTAAAAGCGGGTGGTTATAACGAAATAAATGGTCTCTTCGCGGAAGTCGAAGCCCGTCGGGGCGGGCGGAGCGGGAGGGACCGGAGGCGCAGGCGCGGGCGGAGGCGTATCGGGCTGACCGGAATCGGCCGCCAGTTTGAGGGTATAAACAAGTTTATTTTCGTCGAATGTCACGGCGTATTTTCCGTTTTTGGGTATGGAAGCGGTTATGTTGCCGCCGCCCTGGACCGCCATGCCCATCTGAGGAAGGGCCGGCTTTTCGTCCTCGTCGCCCCAGTTTATCCGCCAGGAGTTATCGGCGGTGAATTTATATTCGATCTTACCCTGCGAAAGGTCGATCTGGCCCTCCCAGGTCGTTCCGCCGGTGTTAGTGAGCGCACCCGCGGCCGCGGCCGGGTCCCAGTTATTGAACGAGCCGGTGATCTTTATGACCCGGTAATTCGAACGCCCCTTCGGAAAATTCCTGTTCGCGGCCTCCGAATATGATAAAGCAGCGAAAAACATGAAGATAAAAGCCGCCAAAGTCAAATGCAGTTTTTTCGAATAATCCATATAACCTCCAATAATTTATTCAGACACATCAAAGGTCGAAACGTTATTTTCCGGTTAACCGGATTATTACATTTTAACACATTTTAAAATTAAATAACAGACGAATTTAATTAAAATGCGCTATCCTGAAAAATAGCCCAAAAAACTCTTACAACGCTTAACAATCTCAGCCAACCATATGTCGCTTGACAACGGTAAATTATTATGATAACATTAAAAAGCTTGTGCATATTGCATTTGCAAGGTTTTAATTTCATGCCTTTTTTATGAGGCAGTGAACGGTACGCTATCAAACGCTATATTATTTAAAGAATTTTTCCTGGCGGCAATTTAATAGAGGACGGGGTAAATGGCCAATAATTTTATTAAATCAAAAATTCGAACCGTAGTTATCGGAGTTTTATTTACTTTTTTGATTGGTTTTATCGACTACGCTACCGGTTATGAAATCTTTTTTTCCGTTTTTTACCTTTTGCCGATCTTTTATGTCAGCTGGCGAACCGAACTGCGCACAGGCATAATGATGTCATTGCTCAGCATGGTGACATGGCATTTAAACGATTTTATGAGCGGCCATGTATATTCAATCCCGGAAATCGCTTATTGGAACGCGTTGATGCGCGGCATAATTTTTTGTACCGTGACTTTTTTATCATGCCGTTTGAAAGCCGCCTTAATCAGCGCGCAGGAATTGTCAAAAAAAGCCGCCGAAGCGTCCTCGGCCAAATCTTTTTTCCTTTCGAATATGAGCCACGAAATTCGCACGCCGCTCACGGCCATACTCGGGGTGTCCGAACTGCTGATGGATACCCCTCTAAACGCCGAACAGATAAAATATGTCATGATATTCAAAAAGGAAGGCGAGCATCTTTTAAAAATAATCAACGATATTCTTGACATCTCAAAAATCGAAGCCAGCAAATTCGATATCGAAAAAGTCCCTTTCAATTTGAAGACGATCATCGACGAAGTGAGCTCGATAATGAAAATTAACGTTTCTGAAAAAGGTCTGGCTTTAAACGTTAACGTACAAAATGATATTCCGGAATATCTCATCGGCGCCCCTCATTGTATCAGAAGAATTCTAATGAACCTGATCAATAATTCCATGAAATTTACACCTAAGGGGTCAATTTCGCTGCAAGCCGAATGCACCGTGGATCTTAAACAATCATGCAACGTTCTGTTCACGATTCGCGATACCGGCATAGGCATTGCCGAAGATAAAATCGGCCTTCTTTTCAAACCCTTCGTACAGGCGGATTCCTCTATAACCCGTAATTTCGGAGGCACGGGCCTCGGACTTGCGATCACTATGAATCTGCTGAAACTTATGGGCGGCAACATTCGGGTCGAAAGCAAGGTCAATGAAGGAACCGCCTTTTTCTTCACCGTTCCATTCGCATTGCCGGAAAAATCAGTCGTAGAATCGTTAATTTCATCTAAGGAAAACCAGGCCAAAGACCGCTCCGGCTCACGCAATATCAGGGCTCTTAAGATATTACTCGCCGACGACTACGAGACCAACAGGATCATCGTAAAACTCTATCTCAAAGACAGACCGCATATTATAGATGAAGCTGAAAATGGTGAGATCGCGCTGAAAAAATTCAAAGCGAATAAATATGACATAGTGCTGATGGATATGCAAATGCCTGAAATGGACGGGTTTACCGCGACCCGGTTGATCAGGGAATGGGAAAAAGAAAATTCTTCGCCAACTACTCCGGTTATCGCCCTGACCGCGTACGCTTTCAAGGAAGAAACAGAAAAATTGACAGCTGCGGGATGCGATGACTTTTTAACTAAACCTTTCAACAGGGAAAAATTACTCGAAACGATAATAAAAAAAATTCCCTTCGATAAAAAACCTTCGATTTATGCCGTTTACGACAATGACAACTTCCTGCAAACGACTGAAATGAAAGAATTGATAAAATTTTTCTTAAAAGAGGTCCGTACGTTTTTAAACCAGTTGAACGAAGCAGATGAAAAAAATGACTACAAAGTCATTGAAATGATCGGCCACAAATTGAAAGGCGGCGGCGGAAGCGTCGGTTATCCTGAAATTTCCGAAATTGGCAACGAACTCGAGCTGGCCGCGATAATAAATGATAATAAAGCCGTAAAAAAACACATAAACAAACTATCCGCTTATTTAAAGACAGTCGAGGTAACAAATGAGTGATGTTAAAAAGAAAATATTGATCGTCGACGACGTCGAATCCATCGCGCTGCTCATGAAATTAATCCTGACGGGAGAGGGTTTCGAAGTCGAAATCGCACACGACGGCAAGATGTGCATGGAAAAAATAACCAGCTTTCAGCCCGAACTCATAATTCTGGATATTATGATGCCTGAACTTCACGGCATCGACGTGATGAAAAGATTAAAAGCCAGAGAAACCGGCTCAAAAATCGGAGTAATCGTATGTACCGCAAAAAATTACAAGACCGATTTTGAGTTTATAAAAGAGCTTGGCGCCAGCGATATAATTATCAAGCCCATCAATCCAAGTGAGTTTAAAAACAAGATTTCAGAATACTTTTCGGTCACGCCGCATTTCGACATAGATAAGAAAATCGAGAAAGGCCTTGATGATCCGGAAATTTATATCCCGCAATTAGATAAAGAACGGGTTCGTCTGAAACTGTGGGGTACCCGGGGTTCCATACCTGTGAGTAACGCGAAATTCATGAGGCACGGCGGCAACACTTCCTGCCTTTCGATCGAAGATGGCGAAAACATCGTGATAATCGATGCCGGCTCGGGCATAAGAGATCAGGGGATGGAAATGTTAGACCGGAAGTACGGTAAAATAAATATTTTTATCGGCCATACTCACTGGGATCACATTCAAGGTTTTCCATTTTACCTGCCGGCTTACGTTCCCGGCTTTGAACTCGCTATCTATGCGGCTTCCAGTTTCGGCAAAGATATCAAAGCGATTTTTCAGGGCCAGTTCGACAAAGATTATTTTCCTGTTCAGCTCGAAGACATGAAAGCTCGACTCAATTTTTTCACTATCGCCGAAAATCCCGTCGTCATAGGCGGAATAAAAATATACTGGGAATATATGAATCATCCCGGAGCCGCCATCGGATTCAAAATTAAAGTTAAAGACAAAACGATCGCATACGTCACAGATAACGAATTTTTGTGCGGTTATCAGGGAACTCCTCACGGCATCTCTTCCGGAAGCGATTTAATTGAAAGCCAGAGAAAAATAATAGATTTTTTATATGGTACAGACATCTATATCGGTGAGGCGCAATACACGAATGAAGAATATAGTTTTAAAATAGGCTGGGGACATTCCTCGCTGTCTAATGCCTGCCTGCTAGCGAAGTTGGCGAATATCAAAAAATGGATCATTACGCATCACGACCCAGCTCACGATGATGAGTTTTTGCAGAACAAATTAAACGTCACCAAAAAGGTTTTAAGTGAAATAGGCTATGCGATTGAGGTTTCAAATGCATTTGACGGGCTTACGGAATACCTGTAACGTTTTTTAAAAATAATAAAAAATCTAAAAATGCAGGGGAATTATAAAACGTAATGAAACTAGTATAGAAGAAATCTTAATCAATTAAAAATTTCAATTTTATTTTTGCTTATGCATAAACTATACCTCCTTATCAGTTTTTAGTTTTTGCACACATTTATTTTAACTTCCCGACTAAAACGACCGTTGACAAACGGTTAAATTTGTGATATGATAAAAGTAAGTAAGTACTTACTTACTTTAAATTGAAATCGACCGATAGGTTTAATAAAGAATTACAATTCTGATCCGGAGTGAAATATTATGAGCAAATTGACCGTAAAAAGAAAAAATGCCGGCGTCATCGCATTCGACCCGGCGGCAAAAGTTTCCGATTACGAGGAATTATCGCGGGGCCTCGGCGGCGCGATAAGCAGCGGGAAAAAAGGAACGGAGGGCGCTTCGAAACCCGGAAAGCGGTTCGAAAAAACGCATGAGACCATATTAAAGGCGGCGTCCGAACTTTTCGCGCACAAAGGCTTTAAAGGCTCAACCACCCGCGACATCGCGGTCGGAGCGGGCGTCACCGAGATCACCCTTTACCGTCACTTTAAATCGAAGGAAGATATTTTTTTCAAAATAATCAAAAACATGAGTTTGCTGAGCATCGCCGACGAGTTAACGAACCTCGACGCTAAGATGGATATCAGAAAAAAACTCGAACATATCGGATTAAAATTTATCGAACTTTTCAAAAAGCGGTCGAACGAATTCAGAATAATGCTTTCAGAAACGATAACGCGGCCGGACATGTCGAAAATGTTCTTCGAGGCCGTTCCAAGCCGCGGGCTCGAATTGCTCTCCAGTGTAATGCAAAAAGAATTAAACGACGGAAATTTCACGAAAGCCGATCCGAAACTGCTCGCCCGGGCTTTCATCGGAATGTTCCTGGCTTACAATCTCATGCAGGAAATATTTCTGGGCAAAGAGCGCGAACCGTACGAAGATTCCGATATCGCGAAGTTTTTTACGCGGATATTTCTGAACGGCGCGCTCAAAAAGTAAACGATTGTATATTGAAAAATAATAAATTCATAAATATATTGAGAAAGCGAGATGAATTAAAATGACGGCTGATTTTAAAAACCGGAAATTTATGATCATTATCATAGCATCCGTTATCGCCTTATCGGCTTTTTTAAGCCGCGTTCCATTCGAGATAACCGGCGCGAAAAATGCCCGCGGCGCCTCGGAAAACGTCGAAATATCGGGAGTGATCGAATATAAAAAGATCGGGCTCTCGTTCAAGAATCCCGGCAAAATAGAGCAGATGAATATCGACGAGGGCTTCAGTGTCAAAAAAGGCGATATTATAGCCCGGCTCGACACAAGCGACCTTGAAATACAGAAAAAAAAGGCTGAAAACGCCCTTTTATACGCGGAATCGCTTAGGCCGCAGATAGAAGCCATGATCGAATTCCAGAAAGCCAACCACAAAAGCCAGCTTATGCTGGCCGAAGCCAATATAAGCGCCGCGCAGGCGCGCCTTGACGAAGCGCTCGCCGGAAACCGCGAGCAGCAGATAGAACAGGCGAATGCCGCACTGAATAAAGCTTCGATAGAATTGGAAAAACTCTCCAAAGATTACAAGCGCTATACCGAATTGAGCAAATCCGGCTCCGTGACCACTCAATCGTTAGACACCGTTAAATCGCAGCTCCTGGCGGCCGAACAGCTCAAACGCTCCGCCGAAGAGCAGTATAATCTTATAAAAGAGGGCGCGAGACGCGAAACCATCGCGATAATGAAGGCCGGCGTCGAGCAGGCGAAGGCTCAGCTAAAAGGCGCGGAGGCCCTGGCTTTTCAGGCCAGGAAAGCGGAGTGCGATCTTGAATCGTTAAAACGCGAGATCGAAGTAAAAAAATCTGACGTCGACTTGATCAGCAACAAGTTAAGCGACTCGATATTATCGGCCCCCGAAGACGGCATTATAATCGAAAAAATAAGCGAAACATCCGAAGTGGTAGGCACGGCCTCCTCGGTCGCGATACTGGCCAATTTAAAGGACGTATGGGTACGCGGCTACATTCCCGAAGAAGACATGGGCAAAATAAAGATCGGGCATAAAGCGCAGATCATTTCGGATAGTTATCCCGATAAAACATATAACGGCTACGTTTCATATATTTCGCCCGAAGCGGAATTCACGCCCAAAAACGTCCAGACGAAGCGCGAAAGAGTAAAGCTGGTTTACCGCGTCAAAATAAACGTGGACAACAGTTCTCAGGAACTCAAACTCGGAATGCCGGTCGACGTTAAAATAATATTATAGTTACTAACGCCCGTCAAAGGAAAATTTTCATGCAATCACCCGCTGAATTAAAATTAAAAGACGGCCAGGCGATTTCGGTCAAAGGGCTGTATAAAAAATTCGACTCGCTGGAAGCTCTTTCCGACGTTTCTTTCGACGTACGCCGCGGCGAAATATTCGGCATGCTCGGTCCGGACGGCGCCGGTAAAACCACTCTGATGCGCATTCTCGCGGGGCTGATGGACTACGACGGCGGGACCGTCAGCGTGGCGGGCTACGATCTGAAGACCGAACAGCCCGCTCTGGCGGACCTTATAGCTTATATGCCGCAGCGCTTCGGGCTCTACGAAGACCTCACGGTCATGGAAAACATTTTATTTTACGCCGACCTTTATGACATGCAGCGCGGCGCCGGCCTTGAAACCCGTATCGAAGAACTCCTGGATTTCTGCAGGATGACGCCGTTTAAAAAACGACTCGCCGGAAGGCTTTCCGGAGGGATGAAGCAGAAGCTCGGGCTGACCTGCGCGCTGATACACACTCCCCGGCTTTTATTGCTGGACGAGCCGACCAACGGCGTCGATCCGGTTTCACGCCGCGAGTTCTGGAAAATATTGCATGAAATGCTGAAAACCGGTCTCACCGTTTTCGTTTCAACCACATATCTCGACGAGGCCGAGCGCTGCAACAGAATCGCCTTCATCAACCGCGGCCGGATCGGCACTATCGACACGCCGCAGAATTTGAAAAAATCTTCGCACAACCTCATGTGGCGCATAGAAGTAAGCGATAAGTTCAGGGCGATAAATATCTTTAAAAACATTCCCGACGTGATATCGGCGCTCGTAATGGGGCCGGCCATCCATATATTCACTAAAACTGATATTTCCCGCGAGGCCGTCGAAGCTACGATAAAAAGTAAACTGTCAGGATCCGGGATCGAGCTGCTTTCGCTTCAGGAAGGCTCCCCTAATCTCGAAGACATTTTTATAGAAAGAATGTCATAGTAAGGTAACAATTGCTTTCAGGTGATTTAAGGTGAAAAAATGAGCAATGACATAGCGGTTTCGGTAAAAGACCTGTATAAAAAATTCGGCGATTTCAACGCCGTCGACGGCATCAGCTTCGACGTTAAAAAAGGCAGCATTTTCGGCTTTCTGGGCCCCAACGGCGCCGGAAAATCCACCACGATCAAAATGCTGTGCGGCCTTTTAACGCCAAGCGCGGGCAGCGGCCGGATCGGCGGCCTCGACATTATGAAAGACACCGAAAGCATTAAACAAAATATAGGGTATATGTCGCAGAAATTTTCGCTGTACGACGATCTAAGCGTCATGGAAAACATAAGATTCTTCGGATCTTTATACGGTTTATCCGGCGACCGGCTCAATGATCGCGCCGAAATCGCCCTTAAACTCGCCGATCTCGAAAACAAGCGCGACGTGCTCACTAAAATCCTTCCCGGCGGCATAAAACAGCGCCTCGCGCTCGGATGCGCGATCCTTCACAGGCCCGACTTCCTGTTTTTAGACGAGCCAACCTCGGGCGTCGACCCTATTTCGCGGCGCAACTTCTGGGAAGTCATCCATGAATTCGCCGCGGACGGCATCACGGTCTTTGTGACGACTCACTATATGGAAGAAGCCGAATACTGCGATTACCTGGTGTTGATCTACAAGGGAAAAGTCGTTATAACGGGCACTCCAACCGAACTCAAGACGGCGAAGACCGATCAGAATATCTATAAGATCAATTCGTCGTCGCCCTCCGAATTGTATGAGCTGCTGATCCCCGAACGGGAATTTTTAGAGGTCAACGTTTTCGGCGACGCGATCCATCTGGTGAGCGCAATGAATAAATCCGAAAGCGAAGCCGCCGTTAAAAGAATATGCGAAAAAAACAATATACTTTTTCATTCGCTGGAAAAAACCCTGCCTTCGCTCGAGGATATTTTCGTGCTTGCGATAGCGAACGCGGATAAAGCGGCGGCGGTTAAAGCATGAATATGAAAAGAATGAAAGCGATCGCCAGAAAAGAATTCATTCATATATTCAGAGATTCGAAAAGCCTTTTCGCGTCGATCTTTATTCCCGTCATGCTCCTGGTTTTATTCGGCTGGGCGCTGAATCTGGACGTCGACAGAATCGAAACGGCTATATGCGATTTCGACAATTCGCCTAAAAGCCGCGAACTCGTTTCGCGCATATCCAAAAGCCGTTTTTTCAACGTGGTGGATTTTCCCGCCACCATGAAAGAAGCCGAAGAGCACATAATGTACGGACGCGCCGCCATAATGCTCACCATTCCGGCGGGGTTCGAAAAAAAACTCGCCAACGGCGGCTCGCCCGCCATAGGGGTCGATATTGACGGCAGCGACGCCAACCGCGCGACCATCGGCCTGGGCTATTTAAGCAATATGATATCTATTTTTTCCAACGAACTGCTGAACGAAAAAATGATGGCAATCGGCGTAAAAAAAATAGAACCGCCGATTGAAATGCGCCAGATCGTATGGTTCAACCCCGAACTCGAAAGCAAGAATTATATAGTGCCCGGCCTGATAGCCGTAATTATGGCGGTAATTTCGGCCATGATAACATCGCTCACCATAGCGCGGGAGTGGGAAAAAGGCACGATGGAACAGCTCATCTCCACTCCGGTGCGCGGCCGCGAACTGATAATCGGAAAACTCATCCCTTACGTGACAATAGGTTATATCGACGTTTTCATATCGGTGATCATGAGTATCTTCATGTTCAAAGTGCCGTTCCACGGATCTTATCTGACTTTATTCATAATGAGTTCCATATTTTTAGTGGGCGCCATGTCGTTCGGCATATTGATATCCATCGCCGGAAAATCGCAGCTGATAGCGAACCAGCTGTCCCTGCTCACCGCGTTTCTACCCGCGTTTTTACTCTCGGGATTCGCTTTCACGATTGAAAACATGCCGTTCGTATTGCAGATAATGTCGAAATTTTTCCCGGCGACTTATTTCGTTAAAATACTTAAAAATATTTTTTTGAAGGGCGTGGGGTTTGAAATTTTATTTTATGACATGGCGATGCTGTCGATATACTGCCTTGTTTTATTCGTGCTCGCCAATAAAAAATTTAAAAAGCGCCTGGAATGAACGGCGGGGCCATATAGTTTTTGAGGTGAATTACCATGATTTCATTCAATAAAATATTACAGATTTTAAAAAAAGAGCTCTACCAGACTTTCAGAAACCCCCGTCTCGTGGTCCTGCTCTTTCTTCCGCCGATCATACAACTCGTAGTTTTCGGCTACGCAGTTAATTTCGACGTCAAAAACATTAAAACCGCCATAATCGACTATGACAGAACGCCCGCTTCACGCGATTTCATAGCGCACATCGAATCCAATAAATACTTCAAGACGGTCAAATATTTGAATAACAGCGACCAGATAAAGCACGAGATCGATTCGAGCGCCATTTCATGCGCCATCGTTATTTCAAACGGGTTCATGAAGAATATAGAGAACGGAAAAACAGCCGTCGTGCAGGCCGTTCATGACGGAATAGACTCCAACAACGCCATCACCGTCAACAATTACTTAAACATGATATCCTATAAATATCTTAAAAAGATACAGGTATCAAAAATAGAGAAGATCAACCAGAAACTCGCAGCGAGCGGAAGAGCGCCCATTAAAATAAACGCGATCGTGATCGAGCCGCGAGCGTGGTTCAACCAGTCGCTCGAATCGAAAGATTTTTTCGTGCCCGGAATCATCGGAAATATCCTGATGCTTATAACGGTCATGCTCACATCGATGGCGATCGTGCGTGAAAAAGAGATCGGCACCATCGAGCAGCTGCTCGTAACGCCTATCCGGCCTCTTGAAATAATAATAGGCAAGACGCTGCCGTTCATGCTCATCGGCATAGTCCAGGCGTCTATAATAGTTGTGGCTGCGGTTTTATGGTTCGAAATACCGGTGCGCGGAAGTTACGCATTGTTGTTTTGCGGAGTAGTGATTTACCTTTTAAGCAACCTCGGAATAGGCATTTTCATATCCACCGTCAGCCAGACCCAGCAGCAGGCGATGCTGGTGACCACCTTTTTCATGCTGCCGGCGTTCACGCTGTCGGGCTTCGTCTTTCCGATAGTCAATATGCCCGAGATAGTTCAATACCTGACTTTTTTAATACCGCTGCGCTATTTTCTGATCATCGTACGCGGTGTATTTCTAAAGGGCGTCGGAATGGAGGTCCTGTTTCCGCAGTACGCGGCCATGACGATAATATCGCTTGCGATACTCGCGTTTTCGGTCATGAAATTCCGCAGGACCATAGATTGATGAGGGCCGTTATTTCTTTTCTTTCTTTTTATAATTTTTCTTGAATTCTTCGTCGCTTTCGGCGTGATGGCGGATGTCCTTGCCCTGATGGTAATAGATCGCGTCTTCGGCTATGTCGGTGGCCATGTCGCCTATCCGCTCCAGGCTTTTTGCGATCATCATCAGATTAAGCGCGCGCTGTATGTTATCGGGCGACTCCTGCATGTAGGTGACCAGCTCCCTGTGAATCTGGTCGCGAAGACTGTCTATGACGCTATCGTTGATGCATATCTCGCGCGCAATATCCATGTCGCCGTTATATATAGTTTCGATGGAAGAGCTCAGAGCGCGGACGGCGAGTTCCGTCATTCGCGGAAGGTCGATCAGCGGCTTAAGAGCCGGGACCGATATAAGATATTCGACTTTTTTGAATATATTGACTGCCTCGTCCGCGGTGCGTTCCAGCACGGAATTGATCTTGCGCGAGGCCAGAACGAAGCGCAGGTCCGCGCCCATAGGCTGGCGCAGCGCAATTATCTTCCAGCTCAGATCGTCGGAGCGCATTTCATACCTGTTGACTGCCTCTTCCATTTCATGTATCTTCGAATAAAGGCTTTTGTCGCGGCGCACGAGCCCTTCCATAACGTCTTTTACCATGGAGCGCGAGATGATAGTCATCTCGTTTATCATGCCCTTGAGGCTTTCGATTTCTTTGTCCAGAGCTTTTGCCATAATCTCTCTCCATTTTTAATTTATTCGCGAATAAAGTTTCAATTTTCGTTGCCAGCCGTGAATAAAAAACATAAATTCGTCACTATTCACTATGCACTATGCACTATAATCATCCGTAGTGGCCCGAAATATAATCATCGGTCCTCTTATCCTGCGGGTTCGAAAATATCGACGCGGTCGCGGAGTGTTCGATCAGTTCGCCCATCAGCATAAATCCGGAATAATCGGACACGCGCGCCGCCTGCTGCATGTTATGCGTGACGATCACGATAGTGTATTTCTTTTTCAGTTCGCGCATGAGCTCTTCTATGTTCATCGTGGCTATGGGATCGAGCGTGGAGCAGGGCTCGTCCATCAAAAGGATCTCCGGCTCCACCGCTATCAGCCTGGCGATGCAAAGCCTCTGCTGCTCGTCGGACTGAAGCTCCGTCGCCTTTTTGTCCAGCCGATCTTTCAGCTGGTCCCATAGGCCGACGGCCTTGAGCGACGATTCAACCGCCTGGTCGAGTTTTTCCTTGTTTTTCTCACCGTGCACGCGCGGACCGAACTTGATGTTGTCCGCGAGCGAGAGCGCGAACGGGTTCGGATGCTGGAACACCATGCCGATCTGCTTTCTGAGCCTGGTTATATCGCAGGACGGACCGAAGATGTTTTCGCCCTTATACAGCACTTCGCCCGTCACGCGGGAGCCGGGCACGAGGTCGGACATCCTGTTCAGCGTTTTAAGCAGCGTCGACTTTCCGCAGCCCGAAGGTCCGATAAGGGCCACTATCGAATTTTTTTTAACATCCATACTCACGCTTTTGAGCGCGCGGAAACTGCCGTAGTAATAATCTAAATTCGATATTTGTAATATTATGTTTTCGTTATTTTCGTTCATGGCGTTCATATCAACCGAACCTTCCGGTTATGTAATTTTCGGTCCTCTCATCGCGCGGAGTCGTGAATATCTTCGATGTGTCGTCATATTCGATAAGCCGGCCCATAAGGAAGAATGCGGTTTTATCGCCGACTCGCGCCGCCTGCTTGACGTTGTTGGTTACAAGTATCACGCAGTACCTCGATTTAAGCGCCGTGACGGTTTCTTCTATCTTCGCCGTGGAAACCGGATCGAGGGCCGAGGTCGGCTCGTCGAGCATTATAACTTCGGGCC
>Ga0209212_1006046_pt1 | contig 14055 bp, 11 predicted proteins | sample RifGroC2_FD_183996 | JGI IMG/M metagenome (GOLD analysis project Ga0209212, IMG submission 183996) | Groundwater microbial communities from Rifle, Colorado, USA - Groundwater C2 (SPAdes) (version 2) | ecosystem: Environmental > Aquatic > Deep subsurface > Groundwater | place: Rifle, Colorado... | reverse complement strand
AGGTGTTGGTAGCCGGTATCACTTTTAAGGAAAATGTGAATGATATCCGTAATTCCCGGGTGATTGATATTATCAATGAACTTAAAGAATACGGCATAGCGGTAATGGTTGCCGATCCCTTAGCGAATGCCGAAGCCGTAGAGCATGAATATGGAATAAAATTGATAAAATATTCAAAGAATATCAAGTCAGACGCGATAATCATTGCCGTAAATCACGACTTATTCAGACAGGAATTTACCTTAAGCCGGTTAGAATCACATATGTCTGCTGGTAAGCATAGAGGAGTGGTAGTTGACGTAAAAGGGATTTTCAGCCCTGAGATATTCAAGAATTCCAAACTTTTATATTGGAGATTGTAAGTTATGAGCACGAATAAAAGACACGCGGCACCTTTAGCCTTATTTATGGTTATCATAGCTGTTTTATCTTTGATGCCCATGGATACCATTGAGACAAAAATAAAGCATAAGTTTAACGCCTTAGCTCTTCTAAAATTAAATATTGAAAACTCTCTCAAAATTCCTATCAATCTTTCTCTCATTCAAAATATCCTACATTTTCCTTTCTATGCCTTGCTCACATTTTTATGGATGGGATTTTTTAATAAGAGAAAAACAGAGTTAAGGAAGACAGCGCTTTCTACCTTAGGAATTACATTTCTTTTATCCCTATTTCTTGAGTTTTTGCAATTCTTTTTGGTTGAAAGGAATGCTTCATTTATGGATTTACTCTTAAATCTATCTGGGAGCTTATTAGGCATATATATTTATTGTTTAATGGATAAAAAAGCAAAAACAACCAAAATATTACTCTATTAAGAATTTACCTATTTTAAGGCAAAATTTATTTCAAAAAATATGGAAAATAGTTCAGATAAAATCACAATACTTTATATAATTGATGTTTTTATAAAAATGGCCGGGGCCGAAAGAAATTTATTTGAAGTTATTACAAGACTCGATGCCGAAAGATATACGCCGATAGTTATGTGTTTGCATGGAGGTAAATTAGTTAAAATTTTGCAAAACAGCAGAAAAATTGACGTAGTAAATCTTAATCTGACTAGAATATATACAGTTAAGGCAATGATAAAGGCAATAAATATTTTCAAATTCATCAAACAAAGGAATGTTAAAATCGTCGTAACTTATCATGAAAGTTCAGATTTCTTAGGGGGAATTATAGCGAAATTAGCAGGTGTGCCGGTAATAATTTCAAGCAGAAGAGACATGGGATATCAGCTCAAGAAAAGGCATTTTCTATTTTATAGAATTATAAATAATTTGTTTGATAAAATTATCACTGTATCTGACGCGGTGAAAGATGAAATATTTAAGAAACAAAATGTCCCGTGGCATAAACTAGTGACTATCCATAATGGAGTAGAATTAGAAAAATTTTATATAAAAGTCGATCAAGATTCTTTAAAGAAATCGCTGGGGTTGGAGAAGCATAGGCTCATAGTGGGGATACTAGCTGCTTTACGGCCAATAAAGGGACATAGGTATTTTTTGGAAGCTGCGTCTATAATTTTAAAAGAGTTTCCCGATACTTATTTTCTTATCATTGGATGGCATGATGACGAGAATTACTATAAAGAATTAAAAGATTTTACGAAAAAATTAGATATTGAAAAAAATGTTTTTTTTGCAGGGGGGAGACCAGATACGGCCGAAATGCTTTCAATAGTAGATATCGCTGTCCTCTCATCAATAAATGAGGGGTTTTCAAATTCCATGCTTGAATATATGGCTGCTGGAAAACCTGTGGTGGGCACAGAGGTCGGGGGTACGAAAGAAGCGGTTCTTCATCAAGAAACCGGCTTTCTGGTCACGCCCTGCAATGCCGAAGCGCTGGCTTCGGCGATTGAATTACTACTACAAGACGCAGACTTACGGACAAAAATGGGGAAACAAGGCAGAGAAAGAGTTGAGGCATACTTTTCTACAACAAAAATGATGCAGCGTATTGAAGGGCTTTATGATGATTTATTAAGTGAGAAGGAAAAGAGCAGATTATATTCTAAATCCCGTGGCAGTGTCAATCCCTTAGGAATTTTTTTTAGTGCCGAAAAGGTGATGATGAGTGGAGCGCTTTATTATTCAGGAGTATTGTTTCTGATAAGGAGAATGTTTTTCAAGCCCGCTTCGGTCAAGATCCTCTGCTACCATAGAATTAACGATGACCATTTTGACCCGCTGTGTATGAATATAAAAGTAAGGGTTTTTGAAGAAATGGTTAGATATTTGAAGAAGAAATACAATATTATCTCACTTGAAAAGGCCGTAGATTTGCTAAAAAACAAAGGTGATATGCCGGAAAATACGGTTGTTATAACTTTTGACGATGGCTATAGGGATAATTATATAAACGCCTTTCCCATTCTGAAAAAATATGGAGTTCCGGCAACTATATTTCTTACAGCCGGAGTTATTGATAATGGAGGTATGCTCTGGTATGATGTTATTGTTGCTGCCTTTAAAAAAACCAGCAAAACCTATGTTGATTTACGTCATCTTAACTTAAGAGTATATCCATCTACTTCCCTGAGTGATAAATCAAGGGCCGCAAAGGAAGCAACTATGTCTGGTAAACACCTCAAGACAAATGAAAAAGAGGCCTTTATGAAGATTATCCTAAAAGAATTGGAGGTTCATCCCGAAACCAATAGTAATTCTCAGGCAATGCTGACCTGGGATGACATAAAGAGTACGAGAAATAGCGGAATTTCATTTGCCAGCCACGGAATGAGCCATGCTATTTTAACTACGCTTTCACCGGAAGAAGCAGAATTTGAAATAACAGAATCTAAGAAAATTATAGAAGAGAAGACCGGTATCGCTGTTCACTTTTTTTCTTATCCAAACGGCGGTAAAAAAGATTTTAATGAAGTTATCATCCAAGCTCTTAAAAGAAATAATTATACCGCTGCTTGTGGTTTAATCGGGGGAGGTAATGAGCAAAACACATCTCTAATGGAGCTGCATAGATATTGCGTTACCCCGGGAATGGCTACAGGTTTATCGGGGCGATTTTCTAAAAAACTGTTTGAAGTGAATATATTTTTGTCAGAAATAAAAAAATATTTAAAATAACAGGATATGCAGATGAGTTCAAAAGCAAAAGCGTTGGTAAGGGGTTCATTTTTTAAGGGAATTGAATTTTTCGTCCGTTCCGCTGTTAGTTTAATGTTGACGCCTTTTATTATACATTCCCTTGGCGACAAAACATATGGCCTGTGGGTAGCCGTGGGGTCATTCATTGGTTATTATGGCTTGATGGATTTTGGTTTAGACTTAGCAATTAACAGATTTATTTCTCGGACGGTGGGTTTAGAAAGCTCTGAGGAGACCAATAAGGTAATAAATACAGCTTTGGTTATTTTTACTATTATAGGGTTTATTGCTTTAGTGGTTTCCTTTGCTGCTGCTTATATTATTCCGCAGATAATAAAAAATATTACTGATGTTGAAACTTTTATAAAAGTTATCTTAATCCTTGGTGTAAATATCGCGATAGGATTTCCATTGCGTGTATTTTCTGGAGTTTTAACTTCAAATATCCGATATGATTTAAACATTATAATTGAGTTTATTAAACTCATAGTCAGAACAACATTAATAATACTTTTCTTGAGGCATGGCTATGGAATAGTGGCTTTAGCTGTCATAACTTCTATCCTTGATATAGGTGGATATATTGCCAGATACCTTATAGTGAGACATATTTATAAGTATATAGTCTTGTCAAAACGATATGTCAGCAGAGCGATAATAAAATCATTATTCAGCTATAGTATATATGTTTTTATTACCAAAATAGCTAATCAATTGCGCTATAACGTGGACAATTTAGTAATCATAACTTTCATTGGCGTAAGCCAGGTTACAATGTATTCCATAGGTTCACGTCTTATTATTTTTTTCATCGATTTTATAATATCGACAATCGGAATTATTTTACCTGTTTTCAGTCAATATGAAGCAGTTAATAGAAATGACCTGCTTATTGAGAAATTTTTACTTATGACAAAAATAAGCGGATATCTGTCAATTCTGGTAGGAGGATTATTGATTATATTTGGCAAGACATTTATTGAAATATGGGTAGGAAAAGAATATTTATTTTCTTATAATATCCTTATTGTTTTGTTAGCTTCTGTTATTCTTAATTTAATGCAAACTCCATCCGTTCAATTATTGTATGGCACGTCGAAACACAAATTCCTGACCATATTAAACATAGGAGAAGGAATAGCGAATCTGATTCTAAGCGTTGTTCTGGTGAAATATTTTGGGATCATGGGAGTAGCTTTAGGGACTGCCGTGCCAATGATAATCATGTCGTTGTTTATTTTACCGGTTTATACTTGCCGCGTTATTAAATACGATATTCGCAAATATTATTTTGAAGTCATGTTCCCCATAGTAATAAAGTCATTAATTATTTTTGTTCTTCTATGGTTAGTATTTAACAATTTTATATCAGCCAATTATATAACTCTAGTTATTCTCGCTGTCCCTGTTGGGTTTTTATTCGCGTTACTCGCGTTTTTAGTGGGATTCAGTCCTGTCGAACGTAATTATTTTATTAATATAATTATTAGTCTCTGGCAAAAAAAGAGGAAGAATAAATTAATTGAGTCTATAGAAATAAGTTGAAAGCTATGGGAAGAGAGGGCTTTTATGGATGTTATTAAGATTATTAAAAAAAATATATTAATATTTTTAAATAAAATTGAAAATATTAAGTTCATGAGTTATAACGAATTTACAATAGAAAATTATCTTAGAAAAAAAGGGTGTCTTATAGGTAAAGGTAACAGAATTTACACAAAAAATTTTGGTTCAGAGCCGTATCTTGTAAAAATCGGTAATCATTGTACTATCGCAGCAGGTGTTTTATTTATTACTCATGATGGTGGAACATGGGTATTTAGAAATGAAATTCCTAATTTGAATGTATTCGGTAAAATAGAGATTAAAAATAATTGTTTTATTGGAATAACAAGCATTATATTGCCTAATATTAGTATAGGGCCTAATTCTGTGGTAGGAGCAGGTTCGGTCGTTACCAAAGATGTCCCGCCCAATACAGTGGTAGCGGGAGTGCCGGCGAGAGTTATATGTTCAATTGAAGAATACAAAGAAAAGTGTATAAATAAATGGGAAGCTCTTAGTTTGCGGGGTCTCCGTGATTCATGGGAAGAGCAATTAAAAGAATATTTCTGGGGCTGTGAAGGAGACAGATAAGTATGTTTAAAAATATAAAAGTTGATCTAAGGCGATATATAGGTATGATAAAAAATAAAGTTAGCCTAAAGATAATTTTTAATTTAATTTTTACTCAAGGTATTTGGGCAATTGCCGTATATAGGTTTGGTTCGTGGTGCAATAAGCTCAATTTGCCGGTTATTTCTTTTATTTTAAAATTTATTTATTTTTTCTTAAACAAAATCGTGGAAATTATCGCGGGTATATCTATTTCATCCAACGCCCGTATCGGAAAAGGTTTATACATTGGCCACTTTGGGGGAATTTTTATAAATGAAGGGGCGACAGTAGGAGAAAATTGTAGTTTGGGCCAGGGAGTAACAATAGGCACATTAGGATTAGGTAAGAGAGGATCTCCAACTCTGGGGAATAATGTTTTCATCGGCGCGGGGGCAAAAATTTTAGGTAAAATAAAAATAGGAAATAACGTACGAATAGGCGCGAACGCAGTTGTGATTAAAGATGCCCCGGATAACGCGACTGTCATTGGAGTGCCTGGCAGAATAGTACGAATTAACCATGGTTAAACAATGGTAAATACCATAGCTCTGGGAATTTTTCTTTTTTGCTTTATAATAATTCTATTTTTTACGTTTAGTGGTAAAATTAACTTTGCCCTGCTATTGTTCGTACCTCTTTTTCCCCTGCAAAACATCCTCGATCGATTCCAACAGTTTCCGCTGGGAAAATATTTTGTAAACATAATTCTCGTCTCGATGATGTTAGGGTGGTTTATACGCGCCGTCTTTCATGGAGAGATAATTTTAGAGCGAAGTTTTTTAAATAAACTTCTTATTGTTATGGTCTTGTACACCTTCTATTCGCTCTGGAAGGGATATTCATTTCTGGGGTTACCCGTTACATTGAAATTCGATGATATCCGTTTACAAAACTGGAAAAATTATATGATTTTCCCTCTACTTTTTTTTATTGTTTTTAACAATATAAAGAACTCAAGGCAGATTAAACAGTTGGTTGTGTTTATGACTTTCGCGGTTGTTTTAATGAATTATTATACCATCCAGCAACTGCATTGGTTATCGAGTCCTCAAGAACGCGCTAGAGTGCACGGAACTTTTGTTTGGCTTGGGCCCAATGAATTGGCGGCCTTTTTTGCGACTTACTCATTTGTTTTGTTGGGTATAATCTTTTTTGATAAGTCAAAATTGAGACGTTTGTTTTTCCTTGTTTCAATTCTATTGAGTCTATATTGTGTTGTATTTTTGTTTTCACGAGGAGCTTACCTCGCAATTTTGTCCGGTATGCTTTTCTTTTGTTTTTTTAAAGCCAAAAAATTGTTGTTTCCGATTTTGATTATCCTATTTTTTTGGAACACGATCATACCGAAGCAGGTAATTGAGAGAATAAATGAAACAAAGACCGAAGAAGGCGTGCTAGATGCTTCTTCAGAGCGAAGAATAATTATGTGGCAGCGAGCAATTCAGCTATTCCAAGAAAGCATTCTTACCGGAAACGGATTTAATACTATTTGGTTTTTGGGATTCGAGCTCGGAGATACGCATAATATTTATCTCAAGATTCTCGCGGAACAGGGGATTATTGGTATTGCGATTTTACTTATTCTTTTGTGTTACGCTTTGTTTTTAGGAATCCGTCTATATCGAAAAACAAACGATAATTTTTTGAAAGGACTAGGAGCTGGTTTTACTGCTTGTGTAATTGCTATGATAATAGCAAACATGTTTGGTGATAGATGGACGCACCCGCAAGTAGGAACTTATTTTTGGGTATTTTTAGCTTTAGTAGCCCGAGGAAACAAGATTGCTCAAACGCAGACCGAAGTTGTAGCGGTAAAAAACAAAAATAAAAATGCGAATTCTCCAACTTATAAGTAGCGCCGGCTTTTTTGGCGCGGAAAACATGGTGATAACCCTATCTAAGGAGTTAAACAAAATTGGCGTTACGACATATTTAGGGATTTTCAACAATCATAGAAAACCTCAGAGAGAAATTGTCGAGAGAGCGCGTAAATATAACATCCCAATAAAAATATTCAATTGCAATGGCAGGCTGGACATGGGAGCCATATATGAAATAAGAAAATTCCTGAAACAAAATAATATTGATATACTGCATTGCCACAATTACAAATCTAACTTCTACGGATTACTGGCATCGTCATTATTAAAAATTAAGAGAATCGCGACTATCCATAATTGGATCCGCGTTGATTATAAACTTAAAGCTTATTCAGTCTTAGATAAGTTTTTAATAAGAAAATTTGCCATTCTTACGGTTATCAGTGAGATAGTAAAAAATGAAATCATAAAATCAGGCATTAAAAAAGAGAGACTCTTTTTTATAGATAATGGGGTGGATCTGGAGAGTTTTTCTTCAAAGCCAGATGGCCCGGAATTAAAAAGTGAACTGGGAATTATTTCACCGCGGCAGATAGCAGGCAGTATCGGCAGATTATCCGAAGAAAAAGGGCATCGTTATTTATTAGAAGCGGCGCATGAGGTCATCAAAGAAATTCCGGACATTACGTTCTTAATTATTGGTTGTGGCCCGCTGGAAGAAAATCTGAAGTCGGAAGCCAAAAGGTTGAATATTGATAAAAATATTATTTTTACCGGATTCAAAAAAGAAATCGCGAAGTTTTTGAATATTATGGATATATTTGTCCTGCCCTCTTTAATTGAAGCGATGCCGATAGCTTTGTTAGAAGCAATGGCTTGCAGAAAACCGATTATCGCGACAAACGTCGGCTCAGTGTCAAAACTTATTAAGGATGCTGAAACAGGCATATTAGTTAATCCAGGGGATGTTCAGGGTTTGGCGAAAGCGATAATCTATCTGTTAAAGAATAAAGCAAAAAGCGGGATTATGGCCGATAAAGCTTATGAGTTAGTAAAGAATGAATTTTCCTCTACGAAAATGGCGCGAAATTATTTAAATATTTATAGGTCTATTTCATAAGACAAATTCTGCCTCATCAGAAGAAATTTATGTTATTTTTGTTCTGATAAAATATTTAGCTCTAAGAAAAATGTTAGGAGAAAATGTAAAGCAGTTTGGCAAGGAAAATTATTCGTCAGAAAAGATGACTGCTTTTATAAGCGAATATACGATGAGGTAGCAACGGCGCACAGCGCTTAGAAAGGAGTATAATTAATATTAAAACCGCCATAGTGAATATCGTAAATATGTTGCCAGAAAAACAACTTTTTATGTTTAAAAAGCTTTATTATCCTATTTTGCTTCGCAAAACTTTAAATAATGAACCGGACTTTAAGGTCCTCAAGTATTTGGTTTGTCCTGGAGATAATTGTGTTGATATTGGATGTAATATAGGTATCTACACGAAATTTCTATCCGAATTAGTGCGGCCTTCAGGTAAAGTCTTTAGCATAGAGCCGGTGCCTCATACCTTTGAATTGGCGCGCTCAAATATAAAAAAACTGAAACTGACTAATGTAGAAGCAATAAACTGTGCTGTGTCTAATATAAACGCGTGGGTTAACTTTGAAATTCCCCGCTACAGAGATGGTGGAGAAAATTTTTATGAAGCCAGAATTTCTCGCCAGCATACATCAAACTCTTGTTCTGTAAGAAAATTAAGCATAGAATCAAAAACCCTTAGTAGCTTATTCTCAAAATTACCAGATAATATTTCTTTCGTAAAATGTGATGTAGAAGGTTTTGAGTTGGAGGTAATTAAAGGAGCATCGGAGTTTATCGAAAGGCATAAGCCGTCTTGGCTTATTGAAATATGCTCAGATCCTGATGAGCAAAAATCTCCCGCATATAATATATTTGAGATTTTTAAAAAAGAGAAGTATGAGGCATTTTGGTTCGATGGAGAAAAGCTTAATAAGAGAAAGGCCGGCGATAAAAGCATTAACTATTTTTTCTTATTGCCTAATCATTGGCATTCGGTAGAAGCTCTTTTGAACAGCTGACCGCTAATCGCTATGCACTAAATATTGGAAATGAATATACTATTCGTCACGCCAAGGCTTCCTTATCCATTAGATACCGGAGCGAAGATAAGAACTTTCAATCTTATTAAAAATATCGCCCGAAGGCACACTGTGAAGCTTTTAACTTTTTTATGGGAGGATCAGGAATCAGCCTGCGTCAAGGAGGTAGAGAAATACGTATCTCAAGTAATAACCATTCCTGGCCCGGGATTTTCATTATGGCGGATTATTTGTGGTTTTTTTGTTAATATGTTTTATCCGATGCCGTTCGTTATTAGAAAATACAGCTCAAGACGGATGAAAAACGAATTAAAAAAACTTCTTAAAAAAGAACAATTTGACCTAATTCATTTTGACCACCTGCATATGGCTCAGTATAGCGCGCTTGTTAAAGATAAGCCTGTGGTCTTAGATGAACATAATATAGAACACACAATATGGCATAGATACCGCGATTCAGAAAAAAACTTCTTCAAGAAGCTTCTTTTTGCTTTAGAGTCTAAAAGAATGAAAAGATATGAGGAAGAAATCAGCAAAAACTGTAATTTATGTCTCACTGTATCAGCTAACGATATGAATGTCTTAAAAGCGCTGTCGCCAAAATCAAATGTCGCGGTCATAAGCAATGGCGTTGATATTGATTATTTTTTTCCCACGGATAGGGAAGCGGAGCCTCGTAATTTAGTTTATACAGGTTCTATGAATTGGCTTCCTAACGAAGACGCGATGTTATATTTTGTAAAAGATATCCTGCCTTTAATTAAAAAGGAAATACCTGATATTAGGCTGTGCGTGGTAGGCCAGAGCCCAACGGAAAAAATAAGAAGATTAAGTTCGGATGAGTATATTGTCGTTACGGGAGCGGTCGCCGATGTCCGCCCTTATATCGCGAAAAGTCAAATATTCATCGTGCCCTTAAGAATAGGTGGCGGCACAAGGCTTAAGATATTAGAGGCAATGGCTATGAAAAAGCCCATAGTTTCCACAGCTATAGGTTATGAGGGCATAGAGGTTACCCCTGGTAGTAACATAGTTACCGCGGATAATCCTGAAGAATTTTCGCGCGCGATAATAATGCTCTTTAGAGACAGGGAATCACGCGGAAGATACGGGGAAAATGGAAGAAAATTAGTAGAAGAAAAGTATAGCTGGGAAATAATTTCTTTAAAGTTAGAAAAGGAATATATTGCTCTGAAAGATAAGATAATATAATGTATGGCACTATCTTGATTTATCATACTATAGGCGATTCAGAAGCTCGTTCTGATGATATCTATGAATTGCCTTTTAATGATTTTAGAATGCAGATGGGGCATATTTATACTGATGGCTACAAAGTAGTTTCTATGAAAAATGTAATTAATAGCCGGAAAACACATAAAGAAACGGCAAGCAAGCCGATAGCGCTTACCTTTGATGACGGCCGCCTCAGTGATTTCACCCTAGTTTACCCGCTGCTTGAAAAATATGGTTTTACGGCTGTTTTTTTTATTATAGTGAATTTTATAGGTATGAGAGGGTATATGTCGTGGGAACAGTTGCGGGAATTAAACTCTAACGGAATGACGATAGGTTCCCACACTATGAATCATCAAATTCTGACTAAAATGAAGGAGCCGGATATTGAATTTGAACTAAAAGAGTCAAAACGTATTTTAGAACAAAAATTGTTATCACCCATTGATTTTCTATCTATACCAAGGGGTTTTTGGAATAGGCGCATAGCGGACATCGCCCGCGGAGCCGGGTATAAGGGCGTATTTACTTCTGATGAAGGACATAATGATTTAAATAAAGACATATATATATTTAAAAGAATAGTGGTTAGAAGAGACTACTCACTAAATAGATTTAAAGAAATTGTTAATAATGGCAAGAAATTTTTGCTTATGAAAAAGATGGAAAGTTTCATAAGGACAGGCGTAAAGCGATTATTGAGCCTGGAAGTATACGAAATGCTCAAAAGGAATTGGCTAAACTTCACGGAGAACCATAGAAAATGTTAGAGATGCTATTCTGGTTTTTGTTAATTTTAATTTTCTATGTATATTTCGGTTATCCTTTCTTTCTTGTCATTATTTCGTTTTTCTTTACCAGCCATGTTAAAAAACACAACATAACGCCTTTCGTAAGCATTATTATTTCAGTGCACAACGAAGAGAATGTAGTTAAAAGGAAAATTGAGAACTGCCTGGATTTGGATTATCCTAAAGAAGAGATGGAAATAATAATCGGCTCGGATAACTCTATGGATAAAACAGACGATATTATCAATGAATATACTAAGAGCGGTGTTCTGTTTTATAAATTTGGAGAACAGAGAGGTAAGGTAAGCGTATTAAACGAATTGGTCCCGAAAGCCAAAGGAGAAATCATCATCTTTAGCGACGCAAGACAAGTTTTAGATAAAAACGCCTTAAAGGAATTGGTTAAGAATTTCGCGGACGAAAACGTAGGAGCCGTAAGCGGAGAGCTCTTTATTTCTGGAAATAAGGAAAGTGCGGTTAGTGATGGGGTAGGCCTATATTGGGATTATGAAAAATTTCTAAGAAAATTAGAGAGTCAAATCGGTTCAACAGTAGGCGTCACAGGAGCAATTTACGCCATTAGAAAAAAGTTGTATGTCCCTCCGCGGACGGATACTTTATTGGACGATGTGTTCATACCAATGAAGGCTGTCGAGAAAGGATACCGGGTAATTTTTGAGCCGTTGGCAAAGGCTTATGATACTTTTTCGAAAACCCCAAAGGAAGAGGCCGCGCGCAAAGTCAGGACATTGGCCGGCAACTGGCAAATATTCTTTAGAATGAAAAATATGTTTAATCCCTTGAAAAGCAAAGTAGCCCTGCAGTTATTTTCTCATAAGCTTTTAAGAGTATTGATTCCTTATTTTTTAATAATATTATTATTGACTAATTACTTTTTATTAGGAGAGAGAATTTATAACATTTTTTTTATTCTACAGTTGGGTTTTTATTTATCTGCTTTGGCTGGATATTTCTTAATAAGCTGCCGTATAAAATTATTTAATATATCTTATACTTTCTGCATGCTTAACTATATGGCAATTAAAGGCCTATTTGTATTTCTAACAGATAAACAAAAGGTGGTTTGGAAATAAAGCTAAGCATAACTTAAACAAGAAAAATGAGAAAAATAGTCTTTCTTTTAACCATTCTGGCAATTTTAACAACGCGGCAGACCGTTTTTGCCTTTAACTATGTTTTAAGCAAAAACTTTATCTCCCTTGCTTCCCAATCTAAGCCAGCTAAGGGGGGAGATGTTACAGATTCAGATTTTCATACTACTTTTCGCAGGATAACCGATATCACGATTGATGGCGTAGGAAATACAATGGCAATCGTAGTCTATAGCAGATGGACACCTATTAATTCAGGCAAAAACTATCTTTATTTACAAAGAACAGCGGGTAACCCGGATGCTTTATTATATAACGCGGCAAATTATTCTTTAATTAGAATACTTCCCGCCCAGATTACTATTGATGGCGTCCCGAATCAGAATTTTATGTCTATGGAAAGCGCAGAAATAAGATGGGACTATACGGGTAGTTATCCGGATAGGTTTTATTATGTTAATGGAACGGGATTCTATCAATATGATGTCTTAACGAATACCGCGTATTTGATTCATAATTTCTCAAACGAATTTCCTACCGCGGTTCAAGTTCAAAACAATGTAGAGGGCGATTCTTCCGCGGATTCGAGATATTGGGCATTCATAGTCAAAGGCCCTTATAATGGAAGCTCTTATCCTACGCTAGCGATAATAACCTATGATAAGCAGACAAATGTTATTCTCGGGACGATGGATTTAGCCAAGTATCAGGCAAATGGCGGAAAATATAATGAAGTACCCACTCCAAATATGGTAGAGATATCCCCTTCGGGCAGAAAAGTGATTTATCATTTAGGAAGGTGCTGGGGAACGCCTTCCTACGGAAATCGGTCTCTTGAGATAGACACGGTTTTTGATGGCCCTCACGCCTGGGATTTAAACTTCTCTAACCCGGTAAAAGTAAGTATTGATGAGACCCACTCTGGCTGGGCGTGGGACGCTAATGGAAATGAAATGTTTGTTTCGCAGAATAACCGTGAAGATTGGATTGAAGCCCGTAATGTTATGACGGGAGCAACAGTCAAGATTTTATATCATGGCGACTTAGGGTGGAATAACGGTATGCACTTTGCCAGAATGCCCAGCTTTATCAGGGGCTGGGTTCTGATGTCAACTTATGCAGGTGGGACTAATGTTGATTGGGGAGATAACCAGCTTATTATGTTAGAAATAAAAGACAATACCCAGAATCCTCGAGTATGGAGATTGGGACACACACATAATAATCATGATGAGTACTATGCGGAAGGATTCGCGGCGATGTCACAATTTGGAGACAAGCTCTGGTGGGGAGCAAAATGGCCGGGGCAGAACAGTATAGAAGCCTATGAGATGGACTTGCCGACGAAATGGTGGGAGGATCTGGAGGATACCCCGGATATAACCGCGCCGGATGTGGTGAACAATTTAACTGCTACTGCCGGAACAGACCGGGGCCAGGCAAGCTTAAGCTGGACTGCTCAGGGAGATAACGGAAATTCCGGAACAGCCACTACTTATGTAATAAAGTATTCGGTTTCCGCCATAACTACAGATGAGCAGTTTAATACGGCTACAGATGTAACCGGAGAACCCGCGCCAAGCGCCGCAGGCACAAATCAATCTATGACCGTCAGCGGGCTTACGCCCGGACAAACCTATTATTTTGCGATGAAGACCCAGGATGAAGTGCCGAATATCTCCGGGCTTTCTAATTC
>Ga0209212_1006044_pt1 | contig 14056 bp, 12 predicted proteins | sample RifGroC2_FD_183996 | JGI IMG/M metagenome (GOLD analysis project Ga0209212, IMG submission 183996) | Groundwater microbial communities from Rifle, Colorado, USA - Groundwater C2 (SPAdes) (version 2) | ecosystem: Environmental > Aquatic > Deep subsurface > Groundwater | place: Rifle, Colorado... | reverse complement strand
GCTCGGCACACAAAAAAGCCCCGCCTTTGCTGGCGGGGCTCGTAGCAAAACGTCAACTATTCGGGCGGTTGTTAGTACACGCCGCCAGGTGCGTAATTGCCCATAGAGCCTCTGTTGCAAATACCGGCGTATCCACCGCAGTTAGATGTAAACGTAGAAGCTCCTACCTGCCGAACAACTTGCGTGGTACCGCCCGCATACCACCCCTCGGAACGGATAAAGGCATAGCCATTGCTTGCCGCAGGGAACGCGGCGCCAGTAGACCGGGTGCTGAACCCATGCGCATCTCCGGCGCCGACCGGGCGAGGAGCATGAGCAGTGGTCGTTTGGCTGCCATGGCAGATCGTACAGCGGTTCTGGAAGTAGGTCATGCCGCTGTTCGTGTTGGATGTTATGGCGGAGCCTGTACCGTGGTTCGTGGTGCCTCCGCTCACAGCATGACAGTTGAGGCACAGGTTTGAAGCAGCAGTGGTGCCGGCGGTATACACATTACCCCTCAGCGGTACGACATCTGCTCCATTTACTGCTCCACCGTGAATGCCCGATGTGGTCAGGGTAACTGCTCCTGTTCCGTTAGGAGCATGGCAATCCCAGCAGGTGATCAGCGGACCGTATACTGTGGTCGTGGCAGTCTTGGTCACACCATTCCAGGGAGCAATCATCCTGGTGCCGCCGGTGTTTGTATAACCGCTGTTCTGTCTGACCGTAACAGGATGGAACGATCTGTTGGTTGGGGCGAACTGTGCCGCAACGTCAAGCACATTACTGCCAGGGTTCGCGGTGATCGCTCCGGCGAAAGGCTGACCGGCCGTGCCGCCCGGTACAACAGCAGAAGCGCTTGCAGCGCCGCCCGCATCGTGGCATTTCAAGCACTGGTTGACCATGATGGCAGCCGTATCTGCCTCGATAGCGGCGCTGCCCAGATTGCGGCTGAACTGTACCGGCCTCGCATCCGTACCGGTACTGGTGTAAACACCTTCCGCAGATGTTGTTCCGCTATGGGTCACGCCCTTGATCGTCACACCCGTGTCAGGGTCGCGCAGTTCGATGTATCCGTTCCTGTGATAGGTCGCGTTGATCGAACCATCTGCTGTGTTTCCTTCCATATGGCAAACGCCGCAATCGTTATTGGTAACTGCGCCACCTCTGGAGCGTATATGGCTCGATGCCAGCGAGAAGCTGGGTTCGATCGCAACACGCTGCGTTACGCCGGATCCACCGGGAAGAGCCTGGGTTGCGGCGGAAGTCGGTTGTGCTACGTTATGGCAATCAATACAGCCCAGACTCCCCGCTGCGGCGTGGCAAAGCGTATTGTCAAAACATCCCACCGCTTGCGCCAGGGGTACATAGGAAGGAGGTTGCCTGTTCGCCAGGTGACAGAGCCCGCAAGCTGTGGCATTCGCCTCAGCAGTCGTCGAGTGTTTCCTGGTTGACGTCGACTGCCATGGGAAGGCATGGGGAGAATCCACCCCTGGGCCGTGACAAATACCTGTGTTCAAACACGTCGTCGCGGTGCCGCCGGCGAAATTGAGACCGTGGCATTCCTGGCACTTGCTGAAGCCCTGCATGGCCGCGCCGCTCGGAGCCAGTTTTGCCGCAGCACCGTGCACATCGGCGCTGCTCCAGCCGGCAGCATGGCCGATCTGAGCGTGGCAAAGCGTATTGTTAAAGCAGCCGGCAGGTGTCCCGGCCGGAGGAGTAGGAGTTGGCGTGGGTATTGAGGTCAAGTTGGCGCCACCAGTGTGACACCCCGCACAAACTGCTGCATTTCCCTCATTGGTCGTTGTGTGGGTAAGCGTCGGCGTTGCCGACGTGATCCACGGTGTTGGGGGATGAGGCGCGTTCACTCCATGGCAGGTGAAACATGATATAGTCGCGGTCCCACCGGCGAAATCAATGCCGTGGCAGGACTGGCACCCGCTGAATCCACTCGCCTGCGCTTTTGCCGAGGCGCCATGCTGGTCAGCAGCAGCCCATCCCGCTGGATGGCCTGCACCGTGGCAAAGAGTACTATTAAAACAACCCGGAGCTGCGCCAGTAGGCGGCAGAGGCCCAAGAGGAGAGTTGGCGCCGTTCGCATGGCAACCCGCGCAGACCGGTGCATTAGTCTCGTCCGTGTTCTGGTGCGTTCTCACGCCGCTTGCGCTTGCCCAGGAACCTGTCCCTGGATGGGGCGCGCTCACACCATGGCATAAGGAACACGCTTTTTTCGAGTTCCCGCCGGAGAAATCCGAGCCGTGGCATTCCTGGCAACTCGCAAAACCGCCTTCGCTGCTGGGCTTCTTTGCCCAAGCGCCATGGATATCAGCGTTCGCCCAGTCGATCACAGAATGTTTGCCGGTGTTCGGGTCTATGGAGGAATTACTGTTTTGTTTACTGCATCCCCCCATACTAACAAGGATGAGCCCGAAGAGAAGAACCATGGTCCCTTTCATCTTAGTTATAGATGACATACTCTGCACCTCTCGTTATTCTGACGGCCATGGCAGGGGAAACACGATGCCGGGTTGATCTTGCCGTCGATTTTATGCTGCGAGATATAATCTCCCCGATGAGGCATGGTCCGTTCGGGGGAATCCTTGTATTTGTCGCTCGGTTTGAGTTCTTCCTTGTTCGCATGGCAATCGGCGCAGAAGGAATCATTATGGCACAGGTTGCATGCCCGCTTCTGCTGTGCTGCAGAGAATTTATGACGTGTTCCGAAATCGGTGGTATGGCTGAGTGCCGCGCGCCAGTCGTTGTGGCAGGCGCTGCACAGAGGCATCTTTTCCACGGCTACCGGGTGTTTCGTCGCCATGCTGGCAGTTCCAACGCAGGCAACGATCACCACCGCGAGCGCTGCGGTAAGCATGACGAGTACGAGTATTTTTGAAGCGCTGTTTTTCATGGATTATTTCCTCCCCTTTTTCCGTGCCGGTGGAGCTGGAGCGGCGGATGTAAAGTCAAAATTGTACACCAGCTTCAGGAATGCCCGCACGTCCTTATCGTAGTAGGGGTTCTTCGCGTATTCGACGTCAACGCCGACCTTGGTTTTGGGCGACAGGGCATAGCCTCCGGCAAGCGCTACCGTGTAGGCGCTCTTCACGCCGTTGATCTCCATGTCGTATTTGACCATGAGCGCATCGGCGGTAAGGTCGATTTTTTGGATCTTTCTGCTGACATACAAACGATATTCGCTGTACTGGAGGTCCTTCGTCTCGCCGTCCATCCGGTGAAGCGCGAGACCGCTGCTGCCGTACTGCGCGTCGGCGTAAGCGACCTTGGCGCCGTAATAGTCGGCGCTGCCCGCGATGTCGTAATCATATTTTTTATAATCCACGGAGACGTTCGTCTTGCCGAAGGAGAGAGAGGCTTCCTCTCCGATCAGTGCGAGTTTTTCGTTGGGATCCAGGGGACCGGTGGTCGAGGGGGTCGAGAGCAGAAAAGCGCTCATCGTCGTTGTCGTGAAATAGTCTTTGTAGCTGACATCCATGTACTGCGTGCGAAGGGTGAGGTTCCCGAAGGAGCCGAGCGTGAGATATAAGGACGTCAGCGCATTGTCAGAGGTGATCGAGTTGTAGAGCATCGTGCCCGTGAGTTCCGCCTTGGCAAACGGCCGGAACCAGAGATCGACCCCTTCCTCCTTCCGAAACTCTATGCTGTCGTTCTTTTCCAGAAGATAGGAAACGCCAATCCGGTACAGGCCGTCGAGACCCTGGCTGATCCTCCCTCCGTAGAGAGAATCGCCGGACCGCGAATCGAAATCCGTCTCCACGGGAATGCCCCCGTAAGCCGATATCTCGAAGCCGCCCCACAGATCGGTCCCCGCAGCCGCGCCGTCCAGGTGCTCCGAAGCAACGCCCTGGTTCACCACAAATCTTCCCAGATTCGCATAGGCGTTATTTTTTGCCGACCGGTATCTGAGATAAGCGTACTGCAGGTCTCCTGTGGATTTGTCCTTCCCGAAGCTCTCATCCTTCAGATCGTACCGGTACCATCCCCCGAAATGAAACGAGAACGTCTCGCTCTTGTCTCCTGCCCGGAAATCAAGATACTCGTAAAGCGGAAGCAGTTTTGTCGAGTCGGTAGCCTCCCGGTACTGGAGGTAGGTCCTCGACTGCCCTGACAGGTCAACAGCCCATGACGCTGCCGGAAGGACCAGGACAAGCAAGGCAGATGCGAATCGAGTAAGAATTCTCATATGGCGGTCGCTCCTTTAATCGTACAATTTTGAAACAAAATAAATTGGTTGATATTTTGGTTTAGAATACATCACTCGCCGGCGGATGTCAATATGGAGTGCCATATTTTTTCCATGCCCCTATCAAGGTGCCGGCACAGCCTCGCCGGCCACATACGGAAGGCAAAACATGTTCGCCTGGAGCATAGGGAACATCAATAAGGCATCGCCACGTAATTTCCGTTCACCAGGCATTAGCAGATAGTTACCTGTTCTATCCGGAAGAACCGGTATCCACGTTGTCGTTGTAAGGTAAGGCCTAATTGGCTTATCGGGCAGGGTGCGCCAAAAAAATCCTTGACTATCTTCGCTGACTCTGTATAATTTCCACCCTAAAGTGTAGAAATCCTTCGCGAGACGGGCTGCTGTATGCAAACAAGCAACGATCCTGCGCTCTATTGGATTGGCCTCAGCAGCATCCCCGGAGTCGGGCGGGTCACCTTTCGAAAGCTCGCACAGCATTTCGGATCGCCGGAGCGAGCCCTCTCCGCATCTTTCCAGGAACTCAGAACCATTTCGGGACTGTCCGATAAGGTGCTCAGCGCGATCACGTCATATCCCTGGCGTGAACAGGCGGAGCGGGAGATTGCGAAAGCGCTGGAAGCGGGCATCGCGATCATTATCGCCGACGACGCAGCCTATCCAGCGACGCTGAAAAATATCCCCGACCCCCCGCTCTTTCTGTACGTCAAGGGCGACCTTCATCAGGGGGACTGCGTCGCCATCGTCGGCACGAGAAAACCGACGCACTATGGTCTGACCGTGACCAGCCGCATCTCCTCTGAGCTGGCATCAGCCGGCCTCACGGTCGTGAGCGGCCTGGCACGGGGGATCGATACGCAGGCCCATCGAGGCGCGCTTTCCTCAGGGGGAAGGACCATTGCTGTGCTGGGATGCGGCATTGACGTGGTCTATCCGCCGGAAAACAAAGACCTCCTGGAGGAGATCAGCCGGTCCGGTGCGGTGGTGACCGAGAACCCCTTTGGTACGCAGCCGGAGTCCGGCTACTTCCCGGCCAGGAACCGCATCATCAGCGGTCTGTCGCGCGGCACCGTGATCGTCGAGGCCACCGAGGACAGCGGGTCGCTCATCACGGCCGGCTATGCAAAGGAGCAGGGCAGAAAACTTTTTGCCGTGCCGGGCAACATCGGGGCCGCCAACAGCCGCGGTTCGAACAGCTTGATCAAACAGGGTGCAACGCTGGTCGAGAGTGCGCGGGACATCCTGCAGGAACTGAAGATACAGGACGCGGGCGGAAAACCCGCAAAGGCGGCCCGTGACCTTCCCTCCCTTACCGGGGACGAGGAACCGGTCTTCCGGCAGATCACGAACGAACCGAAGCACATAGATATATTAATGAAGGAAAGCAACACCACGCCGGCAAAAATAAGCGGGGCGCTGGTCACGTTGGAATTAAAAGGGCTTGTCAGACAGCTTCCGGGAAAGTACTATATCAAGGAAGCGTAATGCCGAAGTATGATGCCGTGCAGGAGGATTTTTTGGACGAATTAATGATGAATCTGTTCTCGCTCATCGCGGACCAGGTCAGGAATAAACAGGAGCTTTTCGACGACGAAGGCAAGATCATGGACTCGCTGCTCAGCAGCGGATACAGGATCCAGGATGCCGATACGGCGCTGACGCTCATGCAAACTCTCGTGCAGAAGCAATCAGAGACCTTTTTCGAACCGGAGCCGGCCGTACCGACCAGCGGGGCGCGGGCAATGAACAGCGAGGAGCGCGGCCGCTTTACCGTCGAAGCTTTCAGTTTCGTCACGAAGCTCACCCACCTCGGCATTATCTCCGAGGACCAGCGCGAGGACGTGCTCGACCGTTCGCTCGAACTGTATGCCGGTCGCATCGAACTGGACCAGGTAAAGGCCCTCGTTGCGTTCTCGGTGTTTGCAACGACGAATACGGAATATGACGACGCACCCTCCTCCTCACGGAGAAGGATCAAACGGACGGCGTGGAACTGATCATATGAAATCACTGGTTATCGTGGAATCGCCTGCAAAGGCAAAGACCATCGGCAAGTACCTTGGCAAGAACTTCACGGTCAAGGCGTCGGTGGGCCATATCATGGACCTGCCGAAGAGCAAACTCGGCGTGGACATCGAAAAGGACTTTACCCCGACCCTGATCCAGATCCGCGGCAAGGCCAAGGTCGTCAACGAACTCAAAGCCGCTGCGAAGAAGTCCGACCGCATCCTGCTCGCAACCGACCCTGACCGCGAGGGAGAGGCTATTGCAGCCCATGTGGCCATCTCCATTGCCGGCAGCATCAAGCATAATGAGGTCTACCGCGTCCTGTTCAACGAGATCACCAAAAAAGCGATCCTGGCAGCCATCGAACAGCCCGGCAAGGTCGATGCGAACAAGGTCGACGCCCAGCAGGCGCGCCGCATTCTCGACCGCCTCGTGGGATACCAGATCAGCCCCCTGCTCTGGGCAAAAGTGCGCCGGGGGCTCTCGGCAGGACGCGTCCAGTCCGTTGCCTTGCGGCTTATCTGCGAACGCGAAGAGGAGATCAAGGCCTTTGTTCCCGAAGAATTCTGGTCCCTGACGGCGCTGCTCGAAGGCGCGCTCCCCCCGCAATTCGAGGCCAAGCTCCTCAAAAAAGATGAAGAGAAGCTCAGGATAAAAACCAACGAAGAGACCCAGGCCATCCTGGCCGCGCTCCAGGGTCAGTCGTACGTTGTCAGCAAGATAGATAAGAAAGAGCGCCGCCGCAACCCGGTGCCGCCCTTCACCACGAGCAAGCTTCAGCAGGAGGCGGGCCGCAAGCTCGGCTACACGTCGAAGCGGACCATGGGCATTGCCCAGGGCCTCTATGAAGGCGTCGACATCGGCAAGGAAGGCACCGTCGGTCTCATCACCTATATGAGGACCGACTCGACCCGCGTGGGCAAAGAGGCCCAGGACGAAGCGCGCGAGCTGATCCAGAGCAAGTACGGCAAAGAGTACGTGCCGGAAAAACCCCCGGTCTACGCCAGCGCCAAGAGCGCCCAGGAAGCGCATGAGGCCATCCGCCCCACCTCGGTCCTGCACGAACCTGATGCCATCAAGCAGTTCCTGCAGCCCGACCAGTACAAACTCTATAAGCTCATCTGGAACCGCTTCGTGGCGAGCCAGATGAACCCCGCCATTATCGACCAGACTTCGGTCGATGTGTCAGCCGGCGGGTATACCTTCCGCGCCACCGGGTCGATCGTCAAGTTCCCCGGCTTCATGGCCGTATATATGGAAGAAAAGGCCGAGGATGCGGCACCCTCTGAAGAGGACAACGGTGAGGCCGTGCTCCCGCCGCTGAACGAGGGCGATACGCTCAAGCTTATCAAACTGGACCCCAAACAGCACTTCACCCAGCCGCCGCCGCGCTTTTCAGAAGCGCTGCTCGTCAAGACCCTCGAAGAAAAGGGCATCGGCAGGCCGAGCACCTATGCCGCGATCATCTCGACGATCCAGGAACGCGACTACGTCAGCAAAGTGGAGAACAAGTTCAGACCGTCGGAGCTCGGCGTGCTGGTGAACAAACTGCTCGTCGAGAACTTCCCCGAGGTGCTGGATGTGGCCTTCACCGCCCGGATGGAGGAAGAACTCGACAAGGTCGAGGAGGGAACGATGCCCTGGGTCGAGGTGATCCGGGACTTCTACGCCCCTTTCAGCAAGAGCCTCGAAAAAGCCCAGGTCCATATGCAGGATTTCAAGGCAGAACAGGTCCCCACGGATATTGTATGCGAAAAATGCGGCAAACCCATGCTCGTAAAATGGGGTCGCAACGGCCAGTTTCTGGCATGCAGCGGATATCCGGACTGCAAAAATACCAAGCCCTTCACGCGCAGCGAGAACGGCGAGGTGCAGGAGGCCGCCGAAGAAACGACCGACGAGCTCTGCCCTAAGTGCCAGTCCCCTATGATGGTCAAACGGGGACGGTTCGGAAAATTCCTTGCCTGCTCGAAGTATCCGGACTGCAAATACACCCAAGGCATGTCAACAGGCGTTCTCTGCCCTGAAGACGGCGGCAAAATCGTCGAACGGCGCTCCCGCTTCGGCAAAATGTTCTATTCCTGTGCCAATTACCCGGACTGCAAGTACGCTATATGGAACAAGCCCCTGCCCCGCCCCTGTCCCCAGTGCAACGCGCCGTTCCTGGTGGAAAAGTACTCGAAAAAAACCGGACTCTCCGTCGCCTGCCTGAACAAGGAGTGCGGATATAAGGAAGAACCGAAGCCGGAGGGACAGGAAACCGGCAGCAGCCAGGAGCCTGCGGCCCAAGAGACAACCGAAAATAAGTAAGCAGCGATCAGCCTTCAATAAAAAGACAACAGCCACTATCAAAGGTCAGCCGAAAAGGCTGGCCTTTTTTCATGGGTAATTGTATCCGGGGATGACAGCTAACATGACCATCCCCTGAGCCGTCCTATCTCCTTGCAAAACCCCTCTGCTTGCGTTAAAGTAAATTCATGCGGAAGTACATCTTCGATTTCCTGCAGTACCTTAAGAACGAAAAGAACGTCTCCCGGCATACGGAGCGCAGCTACCTTTCCGACCTTGATCAGTTCTTCGACTATCTCGGGGAGAAGGACCTTGCCGCCGTGGACCACAAGGCGCTCCGGCTGTTCGTCGCCCACCTGCTCAAGTTAAAGCTGAAAAAATCGTCCATCGCCAGAAAGCTCGCGGCTCTTCGGGCGTTCTTTAAATATTTGAACCGCCAGGGCATTCTGTCGAACAACCCGGCGCGGCTCATTGCAACACCTCGCCAGGAGAAACATCTTCCCTCAGTCCTGACCGCCGACGACGCGCACCGGCTCATGGACGCCCCGGCAGCTCCGGCATCGCAGCATGGCCCTACCGAGCTCCGGGACCGCGCAGTCCTCGAAACCCTGTACTCGACCGGAATCAGGGCGAGCGAGCTTATCGGCATGGACCATGACGACATCAACCGCTACGACCGGCTCATCCGCATCCGCGGCAAGGGGCGCAAGGAACGGATCGTGCCGCTGGGAGCCATCGCGCTTGCGGCCATCGACGCTTACGTGAACCAGCAGCAGCGCAGCCCCGGCAGCAACGCGGTCTTCGTCGGTCCGGCCGGAAAACGCTTGACAGCCCGTACGGTTCAGCGTATTTTAGAAACCTACAGAAAAGAACTGGGGCTGCAGCAGAAAGCGAGCCCGCACACGCTCCGCCACAGCTTCGCGACCCATATGCTCGAATCCGGAGCTGACTTGCGCGCCATTCAGGAACTTCTCGGTCATGCCAGTCTCTCAACCACCCAGCGCTATACCCATGTGAACCTCGATGCGCTGATGGAAGTTTATGACAAGGCGCATCCGAAAGCGAGAAAGCAGTAGCCTGACGGCTGCAACCAATGCAAAAGGCAAAGTGTAAAATGCAAAGTGCAAATCGAAGCAAAATCCAATGCCGTTTGCCCTGCCAACTTGGCACTTTAAAATTTGCACTTTGCACTACGCTTTAGGGAGGCCTCATGAGTGAAATGCCGCCGCTTCACGGCACGACGATCCTGGCAGTGCGACGCAACGGCAAGACCGCCATCGCCGGCGACGGCCAGGTAACGGTCGGCGCCACGGTGATGAAACACAACGCCAAGAAGGTCCGCAAACTGTACAACGACAAGGTCCTGGCAGGCTTTGCCGGCGCCACCGCGGACGCCTTTACGCTGTTCGAAAAGTTCGAGGCCAAGCTCGAGCAGTACCACGGGAACCTGACCCGCGCCGCTGTTGAACTTGCCAAGGACTGGCGCACGGACAGGGTCCTTCGCCGGCTCGAAGCGCTGATGATCGTTGCCGATACGGAGCGGTCCTTCATTCTCTCCGGCAGCGGCGATGTGATCGAACCGGAGCACGGCATCTCTGCCATCGGCTCCGGCGGCCCCTATGCCTTTGCCGCTGCACGGGCCCTCGTTGACCACACCACGTTCGACGCGCGGCGTATCGTCGAAGAGTCGCTGCAGATAGCCGCTGACATCTGTATTTATACGAACAAGGAAATAACGATAGAAGAGTTGTAACATTTCGGATTGCGGAATGAACGGCTTAAAAACTTCCTCACACCGAGCCTTGTTGTTGATTTAATCCTTAATCCGAAATCCGAAATCCGCAATCGAACCGGAGGTTTTTTTGAACGATACCATGACACCACGCCAGATCGTCGAGGAGCTCGACCGGTACGTTATCGGTCAGTATAAGGCGAAGCGCGCCGTTGCCATTGCGCTCCGCAATCGCTGGAGGCGCCAGCGCCTGCCACAGGAGCTTCGCGACGAGGTCATGCCCAAAAACATCATCATGATCGGCCCCACCGGGGTCGGCAAGACCGAGATAGCTCGACGCCTGGCGAAGCTTGTCCAGGCCCCCTTTCTCAAGATCGAAGCATCGAAGTTCACCGAGGTCGGATATGTGGGACGCGACGTCGAGTCCATCATTCGAGACCTTACCGAGATCGGCATCAACATGGTCAAGAACGAGGTGTCCGAACAGGTGCAGGAAAAGGCGGCTGTTCTGGCCGAGGAACGCCTGCTCGATTTGCTGCTTCCGCCGGTCAGGCCCTCCCAGGACGTTGACAAGGCGCCCGAGGAACAGCAGGAACAGCACCGCGGCACGCGGGACAAGCTGCGGGAGCAGTTCCGGGCAGGCAAGCTCGACGAACGGACGGTCGAGATCGACATCAAGGAAAAGGTCATGCCTTTCGGCATCGTCTCGAACATCGGCATGGAAGAGATCGAGATGAACCTCAAGGAGATGCTCGGCGGTCTCCTGCCGGAAAAGACGAAGAAGCGGAAGCTCAAGGTCCCCGAGGCATTGCGCCTGCTGCTGCAAGAAGAAGCGGCCAAGCTCATCGATATGGAGAAAGTGACCCGCGAAGCGCTTCAGCGCGTGGAACAGTCCGGCATGGTCTTCCTGGACGAGATCGACAAGATCGCGGGACGGGATTCGCAGGGGCCCGATGTTTCCCGCCAAGGGGTGCAGCGCGACCTGTTGCCGATCGTCGAAGGATCGACGGTCTCAACCAAGCACGGCCCGGTCCGGACCGACCACATCCTGTTCATTGCGGCCGGAGCGTTCCATACCTCGAAGCCCTCCGACCTCATGCCCGAGCTACAGGGACGCTTCCCCATCCGCGTGGAGCTCGATTCCCTGGGCAAGGCGGAATTCATCCGCATCCTGACGGAGCCGCAGAACGCGCTGATCAAGCAGCACGTGGCGCTCATGCAGACCGAGGACATCACCCTGGAATTTTCCAAGGACGGCATCGAGGAGATAGCGGGCACCGCAACGACCGTGAACGAGCGCACCGAGAATATCGGTGCCCGGAGGCTCCATACGATCATGGAGCGCGTACTCGACGAGATCTCCTTCGAAGCACCCGAGAAGAAGGGCGCCCGGTACACCATTGACGCGGCCTATATCCGCGAGCGGCTGGCGGACATTGTAAAGAGCGAGGACCTGAGCAGATACATATTATAATGCAGGTGGATAGACTGAAGGTGGAAGACTGTTCGTGGACTCCAGCCTTCGGTCTTCAGCCTAAAAACCTGAGGTGTTTCCTTTGAGGTTTTCATGGAAAAACTGATCGAAAAAGCAAAGATCCTGATCGAAGCCATGCCCTATATCCAGACCTTCCGGGGCAAAACCTTTGTGATAAAGTACGGCGGGAACGCCATGATCGATGAGAACCTGAAACAGGGGTTCGCGCAGGACGTGGTCCTTTTGCGGTTTATCGGCATCAACCCGGTCATTGTTCATGGCGGCGGGCCGCAGATCGGCAGGATCATGGAGCGAATGGGGAAGAAGCCTGCGTTCGTATCGGGCCAGCGGGTGACGGATGAGGAAACCATGGACATCGTCGAGATGGTGCTCGGCGGCAAGGTGAACAAGGAGATTGTGAACCTCATCAGCCGTGCCGGCGGCCGGGCTGTCGGTCTCACGGGCAAGGACGGCGGGCTCATCCAGGCAAAAAAGCTCAAAATGACCAGAAAATCCGAGGAAACGGGCGAGACCGAGATCATTGACATCGGCCTGGTAGGAGAAGTTACAGAAATCCGGCCAGGAGCACTGGAGGCGCTCGACGCGGGGGGGTTCGTTCCGGTGATCGCGCCGGTAGGCGTGGGCGCCCATGGAGAAACTTACAACATCAACGCAGACCTTGTGGCCGGCGCAATAGCAGGCGCTCTCAAAGCCGAGAAGCTTATCCTCCTGACTGATCAGGTGGGCATCCTGGACAAGGACCAGAACCTCATCCCGTCACTGAACAAGAAGAAGGTCGAGGGCATGCTGAAAGCCGGTACCGTGAGTGGCGGCATGCTGCCCAAGACGAAATCCTGCTTCGACGCGCTCGAAGCGGGCTGCACCAAGGTCCATATCATCGACGGCCGTGTCCCTCATGCCCTCCTCCTCGAAATCTTTACGATATCCGGCATCGGCACCGAGATCACGCTGTAGAGAACAATCTTCTCTCTACGGACTCAGCAAAAAGCGGAAAGCTGAGCTGCATTCGCGAACACGCTAGGAACCCAGCTCCGCTTTCCATTCATCTTTGCCTGCTGCATCCTTGACCTTGCGAAGCTTGAACAGCGGCGAGCTTTCCATGGCCATTGATCCCTTGCCGCCATTCTTTTTGAAGGTGAATTTCATATTGACCTTGATCGGCCAGGTACCATCCTCGTTGCGTTTTCCCCGTTCAAGGACGACAACAGGCTCTTGCAGCGTGTTGCCATGCCCTCCGGTAAAGAAATCCGACTGACCTACCGCCTTGATCACATCGGCATCGCTCAGGGCTACACTGCATGCAGATATAAGAACTGATACTGCCAGGGCGACGACCGCCGTATACAACCATACCGCTCGTTTCACGTTTTCCTCTCTTTCGCATATTGACAATCGATCGTATCCTGCGGGCTGCCGGATAGCTTTTGACGACAACGAAGCGGCTCAATTTCCGCCCTTTATCCGCAAAAAAAGAGGGGGGTGGGCACTCCTCCCCCCTCTCTTAAAGGTAATGAATATCTACCGCTTCGTTACGGCATGGCATGACAGACGTTGCACGCCGGGCTGCTGTTCACAACACCGAGGAGATCGGCACCATGGCAATATATGTTAGCGCAGGATTGCGTGCCATTGATATCGACGTACTCTCCATGTTTTGTGGATATAGAACCGGCCCAATCCACCGGATGGAACGAAGTCGGTCCGCCGATATGACAGGAGGAACAGCTCGGCCCGGTCAAACCACCCGAAAGGGTGGCCCCATGACAGTTGATATTTGCGCAACCGCTATTCCCCTGAATAGCAACATACTCTGAATGGTTGAGTGCGACCGGGCTTGTATAGGTGGATGGATGTATCGCAGTAGGCCCTCCCAAATGACAGGAGGTACACGAGACCTTGGATATCCCGCCATCCAGACCCGCACCGTGACATTCCACGCACGTGGCAGTATCAGCCTTAGCGGTTACGGCATGATCCGATATCCATGCGCCGGTATGTGCTTCAGCGTCCGAATCGAACGAGGCGTTGTCATTCGGAGTGCCACATCCAGTAACAAGCACGGACAAAACAGCGCATGCCAGAATAGCCTTGTATAATGTCATTATTTGTGACATACGCGGCACCTCTCATTGTTCTGACGTCCATGGCACTTCATGCACGATGCGGGATTGATCCGGCCGTCGATCTTATGCTGGTTCAGATAATCTCCACGATGGGGAAGCGCCCGTTCCGGAGCATCTTTGTACTTGTCGCTCGGCTTCAGACCTTCATTGACCCCATGGCAGTCCGCGCAGAACGATTCGACATGACAGAGGCCGCATATCTGTTTGTT
>Ga0209212_1006042_pt1 | contig 14058 bp, 16 predicted proteins | sample RifGroC2_FD_183996 | JGI IMG/M metagenome (GOLD analysis project Ga0209212, IMG submission 183996) | Groundwater microbial communities from Rifle, Colorado, USA - Groundwater C2 (SPAdes) (version 2) | ecosystem: Environmental > Aquatic > Deep subsurface > Groundwater | place: Rifle, Colorado... | reverse complement strand
ACACTCTCCCACCCGTTGCGCGTTCACTTCCCCTGTTTCCGGCGTGCCGTGACCGTCTCCCCGCCGATCCCCCAGTTATCCGTTTCCACCTCTTCGATCAGCACCATCGTGGTGGCGGGATTTTTCCCCAGCACGTCCACCAGCACCTTCGTCACCCCGCGGATCACCTCGGCCTTCTTCTCCGGCGTCACGCCGTCTCGCGTGATCTTGACGTTCACGTATGGCATGTCGGGACACCTCCGGTTCGATTGATTCCACCGTGATTATGCAACGGGCGGGACCGATTTCCTTGAAGCCGGTCACTTCAACGTATAGGAGAACGTGGCGCTTCCCTTCCCCCCGGCGGATTCGATATCCGCCTTGAACGTGTACTTCCCCGGCTTCGGCATGCCGATGTCCGCGCCGATGTGCTCGCCCATCACCAAGAGGGTGACGTTCGAGGAGGACGCCTTGTCGGGACCCGTGACGACGACCTTCCCTGCAATCCCGGCGGCGGATTTCCCGGTCTTCGGGTCGGTGAGGAACAGCATCAGGTGGCGCTTCCCGGCGAACCTGGCGGCGGTCTTGGCCGTCACGCCGGACCGCATCATCTGCGCCATCATGTCGACCAGCCGGGCCTCCCCCGTCCAGGGGCCCACCTTCCCCGAGAAGATCCTTTCTCCCATATCCATGTCGTACGCGCCGGGCTCCGCCGCCGCCGAGATGCCCGGCAGCGCCAGAAGCATCAACGCCGCACCACAAACCGCCGTCAGAACCGCTTTTCCGATCGTTCGCATCTTCCTTCCCCCCTCGCGAATTAGACCGTTACGATTCCGCCGGCATCGCTTCGGATTCGAGTGCCCCCTGCAGCGCGCACTAAAACAACGGCGCCGGGGAGGAACTTCCCCCGGCGCCGTTGTTTTGCGAGGATTGATTTCGACCGGATCGGAACTCTAAAGCGTATCCGGGTGCCCGGCGTAATTCTCGAGTTCCAGGGACTGTCTCGAGACCGGCACATCCGACGCGATGGCCACGACCGACATTCCCGACGCTATAACGAAGACCGCCATAACCGCCATGAACTTTTTCATCGCTCTTCTCCTTCTATGGAATTCTTGTTTTTACTTGCCGCCCGTCGCTCCTGTCGATAGCATATAAAGCACATGGCGCGCCAATTGTCTTTGCAGCAAAAACCACTGGAATACCAGGAGTTTTCAATCGAGGCCTTTCCGGTACAAAATGTTATTGAAGAATATTCTCGACCATACGGAGAATATCCGGCGGGGTTTCACCGCACTGTTTTCCTGGCGTGTCATCTCCCGGCGAGGTCCGGTGTGTCTTCGCGCGGGAAGCCGGCTTCCATCGGAAGACGATCGTCCTTCGACCAGCCGATCCACGAGCTGTCATAATTGTGCAGCTTCTCCAGCGGCCAGCCGGCAAGGTAAAGCGCGAAGAGGCCCTGGGTCGAGCGGACCCCGGATTGGCAGTAAAAATACTGGTCCTTCTTCCGGTCGTATCCCAACTTCTGCAGCAGGGGCTTCATTTCGTCCGCCGTCAACCACTCGGCGCGGTTCTCCTTCTTCTTGAAGAGGACCCAATCGTTGTGCCGGGTCCCCGGTATGCGACCCGCCCGGTACGCCCCCTTCTTCTGTTCTTCGCCGGTGAACTCCTTGAGGCTTCGGTTGTCCCACAACTGCGCCGTCGGGTGATCGTGCAGCGCCACAATATCGGAGGTCTCCACCCGGAGGCCCGGGTGTGTGACGGCGGCCAGGAAGTTCCCAGGCTTCGTCACGGCTGCCGGAGGCAGGATCTCGACCGGAAATCCCGCCGCCTTCCATGCCTGGATACCCCCGTCCAGGATCCGCACGTCGGATTTGCCGTAGTAGGTGAACGCCCACCATAAGCGGGTGGCGTCGTACTTGTCCTCGTAGATCACGACCGTAGAGCCCCGGTCGATCCCAAGGGACTGGGCCAGCCGGGTGAACTCGCCGGCATTGAGGATGTTTCCTTCGACGCCCGATTGGGTTTCGGGGGGAGCGGCATAGGCGGGTCGATCCACCTGTTGCGCTCCGGGAATGTGCCCCGGCAGGTATTCGAGATTGCTCTGGGCAGCCAGGATAACGAGTTTCGGGTCCCGCGTGTCGATCAGGCCCTTCAGTTCCTGAACCGTAATCAAGGCGTTTCCTCGGGGGTACCCTTTGTATCCCGATGGCGCCGCATAAGCGCCCGAAGCCAGAAATGCGAGAACGGGCAGGAGGGAAAAGAAGGATCGGACGACGTTCCAGTTCATATCGAGCCTCCTGGACGGCACCTTTTCCGTTGCGTGCCAATGGTTTTATACTATATAGCCTATAGAATAAGTCAAGTTATTTCTTTAAGGCCTCATGATGTTTATTTTGAAGGAAAAAAATTAAGCACATCCTCAGTGGCGATGTCAGTGTGTCGGAATTGAATCGTGGCACGATCGCATGCAAGGGTGCCGGATCGAATTCGCTATCTCGGAAAAACGGGCGAAGGGAGGACCTTCAAGATCGTGTCGTCAGACGGGATGGACCTTATTCAATATCGTTTCGATGGCAGGCCGATCCGCCGGACCGGCGCCGACATGGTGCAGGGAAACGATTCCGTTCGGATCGATCAGGACATCCCCGCCCCGCTGGTAAATGTCCCCTTCGGACTTCCGCAACCTCTCTCCCTTCAGTACCTGCTTCAGATAAACCCACCATGTTTCCGGCCCCCATATGTCCCAGAAGGATGCGGTGAGCATCCCGTACTTCCGGTAGGTTTGGCGGGTGTCATCGACCAGAAGCGGCCAGGTCAAGGAAGTGTCGGCCACGTAATCGCGTGCAAGAAAATTGTTCTCGAACGTAACCACCGCGATTTTCACGTTTCGCCTGATGAGTTCTTTTTCCCGATCACGCAACTGCGTGATGTGCGCCCGGCAAGGGAGTCAGCCGAGGTGGCGGTGGAAAACCATCAGCAGCCAGCTCCCGCGGTACGTTTCGGGGCGGTGAATCCGACCATTGCTGTCCTGAAGTTCGAACGGCGGGGCGGATTTTCCGGTCAAATCCATCACGATGACCTCCTTTCAACCCTCCTTCAGGTTCACACCGTACCTCATTGCCGTCTCCAACAGCACGTCGAATGGTATCTTCAGGAACGCCTCCACCACTTCCGGATCGAGATGGACCGCCCGCTCCCTCGCGATCATGCCCGCCGCACTCCGATACGACTGGGCGGCTTTGTACGGACGGTCCGTCGTCAGCGCGTCGAAGACGCCGGCGACCGCGAAAATTCTTGCCCCGATCGGGATTTTATCTCCCTTCAGCCCCTCGGGTACCCCGAGCCGTCGAACATCTCGTGATGGGAATCGACGATCTCCCTTGTCCCGGATAGAAAAGGGAAATGCTGGTACGGCCCATCGGCGAAGGCGGAAGAGAAGATCAAGACGGAAAACTCAAAAAGCTGATGAAACGGGGGGAGTGGAGCCCCTCGAAAAGATTCATGAAAAGAATCCGTGGTGGGACCGGGTATCGTATCCGGCCCCACCCCGAAGGTTCGGGGAGGTAGCTACCCCTCCGGTGCGTTTCGATTACCAACCCTTGAATCACTCTCCCCCGCCCGTATTCTCGTACCACGGGAAGTCCACCGCCGGACCACTCCCCGCGCCGGAAGGGAGGTTCCCCGTTTCTATCCCAGTCCGGAACTCGTAGTTCTTCGAACCGGGGTCCGATGGACGCGTCCCTGCCTCAACCTCCTTCGCCGAATCGCTCATTTGCATCCCCCAATCGGTGGGGTTCTCGCCCGCGAACGCGGGCGCTGCGATCGCTACCGCCGCCACGACAAGAACCGCAATCCTCACCAGATTCGTTTTCATCTCATTTCTCCTTCTCGGAAAATTTTATTGTTGGTTGTTGCCTCCCGCCCTGCCGAAATAGACAGCAATCGGCGTGCCAATTTTCCTTGCTACGCAATATACCGGAACGCAACGTGTTTTCAGATAAGACCATTCCTCATGAGGTCGTCATTGAGGAATACTCTCGGATCGCTGCAGAATATTCTGCGGTCATCGCCGCGCGGAACGGCGCACGAACCCCGGATCCTCCGGCGATTCGGGGATCGACGAATCCGCAGGCTCTCTCAGCCTGCGGGAGGGGCAAGCTTGGGCAGCGCGCTTTCCACGACCCGGAGGAAGGTTTCCATCACGGGCGAGTTGCGTTTTCCGGAGTGCATGGCGAGGAAGATCGGTCGCTTCAGGGGCATCCCCGTCACCGGGAGCCTCACGAGGCGCCCGGCCCGGATTTCGGATCGCAGTCCATGGACCGACATGAAGGAGAGTCCGATGCCGGCAAGAACCAGCGCCTTGCACGTCTCGGGGCAGGTAAGTTCGATCGTTTTCCGGAACGCTCCCTTCCTCGACGACAGCCAATCCTCGAAGAGCCGGCGGGTCGCCGAGCCTTTCTCGCGGATGATCCACAACTCTTCTTCGAGTGTACCCGGGGCGATGGGACGCACCTTCGCGAGGCGATGCGACGGGGCGGCGAAGCAGACGATCTCGTCCTCCAGAAGCGGCTTCAGCACAAGATCCTCGCTCGACAGGTGGGCGCCGACGAATCCCAGGTCGAGCTCGTTCCGGACGATCATCTGCTCGATCCGGAGAGAGTTCTCCACCGCGTAATGAAGAGCCACCATCGGATAACGGCGGTGGAACCGGCCGAGAAGGTCCGGAAGCAGGTAGAACCCCGGGGTCGTGCTGGCTCCAACCCTTACGGAACCGCGTTCGGCCGAACGATGGGAACGAACCGCCTCGGCGGACCTCTCCATCGCCCCGAGCAGCTTCTCCGCTTCGCCGGCAAGCGTCTGCCCGGCGTCCGTCAGGTGCAGCGACTTGCCGATCTGCTCGAAGAGCCGAACGCCGAGCTCCTCCTCGAGACGACGCACCTGCCGCGAAACCGCCGGCTGAGTGAGGAAAACCTCCGCGGCCGCCCGTGTGAAGTTCAGGTGCTTCCGGACGGCAAGGAAGGTGCGAAGGTGATGCGGGTTCATCGGATACCCAAAGTTATTCGCATCATAACGAATAGTATTATGCATTTTCAGTATAGCTCCGGGAAACATATCATGACAATGTGCGGCGCGACGCGGGATCCCGGAAGTCGAGCCGGACAGGGAAGGAGTCGAACCATGTCCAGGAGCGCGATACGCTTGACCCAGCTCTCCCACTGCGCGGGGTGAGCGGGAAAAATCGGTCCCGAGGACCTCGCTCAGGTTCTGAGCGGCCTGCCAGAGATCACCGACCCGAACGTGCTTGTCGGACCGAAGACCGCCGACGATGCGGCGATCTACCGCGTCACCGACGAGCTGGCGCTGATCCAGACCGTGGACTTCTTCACGCCGGTGGTGGACGACCCCTACCAGTTCGGTGCCATCGCCGCGGCCAATTCCCTTAGCGATGTTTATGCCATGGGCGGACGGCCCGTCCTGGCTCTCAACGTCGTGGGCTTTCCGAGAGCAAGCGTCGTGGCGCCCCTGTCGATGCTCGCGGAAATCCTGCGCGGGGGTGCGGAGAAGGCCAGGGAAGCCGGAATCGATATCGTCGGCGGCCACACCGTCGACGACAGGGAGCCGAAGTACGGCCTGTGCGTAACCGGCTTCGTCCATCCGGGGGAGTATTGGGCAAACGTCGGAGGGCGCGCGGGGGACCTTCTCGTCCTCACGAAGCCGATCGGTACCGGGATCGTGACGACGGCCATTAAGGCCGGCACGGCCGGCGAGGAGGCGTCGACGGCGGCGATCGAGACCATGGCGACCTTGAATCGCGCGGCGGCCGAGGTCGGCCGGAAGATCGGAGTGCGTGCATGCACCGACATAACCGGCTTCGGCTTGCTTGGTCACCTCCGCGAGATGCTCTCCGGCGTCGGCGCACGGATCCGGTTGTCCGCGGTTCATATCCTGCCGGGGGCACGGGAACTCGCCGAGAAAGGGTCGATCCCGGGAGGTACACTCCGTAATAAGGAGTCTCTCGACCGGGTCGTAAGCTATCAGGGCGGAGTCGACGAGATCGATCGTCTCCTGCTCTGCGATGCCCAGACTTCCGGCGGGCTCCTCTTCGCGGTCGAACCTTCGAGGTTCCAGGCCCTGCTTTCAGGTCTGGTCGGGGCGGGCGTCCCGGCGGCGGCTATCGGGGATCTTATCGCGGAACCGGAAGGGCGGATCGAGGTCGCGCCGTAGGAGCCGCCATGATCGAGCCGGGTCTGGCGGTCCTGATCCTTATCGTGGGTTTCGCCATCAGCTGCCTCTCCGGGTTGCTCGGGATCGGCGGCGGGATCGTCATGGCGCCTGCCCTTCTGTACCTTCCCCCCGCCTTCGGACTCGCCTCCCTGGACATGCGGCAGGTCGCCGGCCTGACGATCACGCAAGGGCTGTTCGCCTGCCTGTCCGGAGCCTGGCGTCACGACAGGCATCGGTCCGTGAGCCGTCGGCTCGTGATCTCGATGGGGAGCGCCATCACGGCCGCTGCGCTGGCGGGTTCGGTGATCTCACGGTGGGTGGCGAACGAGGTGTTGATGGTCGTCTTCGCCGGGCTCGCCGCCATTGCCGCGCTGATGATGTGGCTTCCGATGTCCGATGAATTTGCGGCCGAGGACCCGAACGCCTGCAGTTTCAATATCCCCCTTGCCGTATCGATTGCCTTGGCGATCGGCTTTTTGGGCGGTCTGGTCGGACAGGGAGGCTCGTTCATCCTCATTCCCCTGATGCTTTACGTGCTCCGGTTGCCAACCCGCGTGGTCATCGGTAGCAACCTGGCGCTCGTGTTCCTCGCCTCGCTCGCGGGATTCGTGGGCAAGGCGGCGACGGGGCAGGTGCCCCTGCTCCCCGCCGTGCTGCTCATGCTCGCGGCGGTACCGGGAGCGCAGATCGGCAGCGTCCTCAGTCATCGCACCCGCCCCCGATGGCTGAGGACCACGCTTGCGATCGTGATCGGCTTGGCCGCGGCGGGCATGATCGTCGACGTCCTTGGCGGGGGATTGGCCGGATGACATGCGACGTTCAGGGACTGATCAGGACCACGCCATTTCTTGACGCAATCTCCGCAAGATCGCGGAACGGTATCTTCAGGAACGCCTCCACCACCTCCGGATCGAAATGGACCGCACGCTCCCTCGCGATCATGTCCGCCGCACTCCGGTACGACAGGGCGGCTTTGTGAGGGATGACGTCATCCCGGGGGCAGGCAGTCCGCCTTCCACATGCAATCTTCCCGATCGCAGAAACCGTCCCGGGCCGTGCCGAAACACGGAAAGTTCCCCTCCGCCTCCTGAATGGCGCGGATCATCTCTCCCTTGCTTATCCTGGAGGATTTCACTCCCATCTCCTTCGCGATCGACCGGATTTTCTGTATCTTCATGGGACACACCCCCTGTAATCGAACCTCGCCGGACAGGTCGGGCAGCGCTCAGAACCGCGCCGCCCGTCCCGGCGGTCCGTGCGGCCTACTTCAACGTATAGGTAAACGTGGCGCTCCCCTTCTTGCCTCCCGATTCGATCTGCGCCTTGAACGTGTACTTCCCGGGCTTGGGAAGGTTCACGTCGGCGCCGAAGTGCCCCTGCATCACCATGAAGTCGGCCTTCGCCTCTTTCTTGTCCGGTCCGGTCACCGTGACCGTTCCTTTCCCCTCCGTCACGGGCTTCTTCGCCGCGTCGGTCAGGGAGAGCGAAATGTGGTGGGAGTTCGGCATGGCGCCCTGCGCCTTCATCCCCGACGCCGTCAGGTGCGCCATCATGTCCATGATGCGCGCGTCGCCCTGCCAGGGTCCGATCTTCCCGGAGTACGCCTTGTCCCCCATCTTCGCCATGTCGTGGCTTCCCATTTTCCCGTGGTCTTCCATCTTCATTCCAGGCATGCCCTCGTGCCCTTTCTCGGCGGCCGAGGCGTACATCGGCAGGGCAAGAATCGAGAGCACCGCCAAATACCCGAAGCACTTTTTCGCACCCATGACCCTTCTCCTCCCTTCCGTCGGTTGCGGCGTTTCTACGCCGTAGTTGTTGAGTGCCATCACATCGTAGACAAAAAGATGTGCCACGACATCGTGGACAACGATCTCTGACAATCGAATAGTTTTCGCGTCATCCTGCTGAACATCGACCCCAACCGGGAGGTGTTCATGAGGGATAACGCCCAGCAAGAACGAGTCCTGGCTGTTCAGCGCTTTTTCGACGGCGAGAATCCGGAATCAATCTGCATTTCGCTCCGCCGGTCAAAGGCATGGCTCTACAAGTGGGTCTCGCGTTGCACCGGGAATGACGACTCATGGAGTGAGAGCCGGTCCCGTCGGCCGCTTGCTCCGGGTTCCCGCACATCGAAGGAGATCGAGGAGATCGTCAAGATGGTGCGCCTCAATCTCTACAACCAGGACTTGTTCTGCGGTGCACAGGCAATCCTCTGGGAACTCGAGGATCTCGGCGTCGTGCCGCTACCCTCGGTGCGGACCATCGGTCGCATCCTGAGCCGGAATGAGCTGACTCATCGGCGAACCGGAAAGTACGAAGCAAAGGGAACGCCATATCCCAAACTGCCGTCGTTGCAGCCGAACCAGACCCACCAGGCGGACCTAGTCGGCCCGTGCTACCTCAAGGGGCCGATACGTTTCTACGGGCTCAATGTCGTCGACACGGCTACGGCACGTTGCGGCTTGCATGCGTCGCCTTCCAAAGCCGGACAGGACTTGCTGGACGGCTTCTGGAGCATCTGGACACGCCTGGGAATGCCGGAAAACATCCAGGTGGACAACGCGATGTCGTTCTTTGGAAGTCCGACACATCCGCGTGGCATGGGGCCGCTCATTCGGCTTTGCTTGCATCATGGGGTCGAGCCATGGTTCATACCGATGTCCGAGCCGTGGCGAAATGGCGTCATCGAGCAGTTCAACGAGCACTACCAACAAAAGTTTCTCGACAAGGTCGTCATGGCGACGGCGGACGATCTTCGAACCGGGACGCTTGCGTTTGAGCAACGCCACAACAGCCGGTATCGCTACAGCAAACTGGGCGGCAAGACCCCGCTGAAAGCACTCTCCGCCACGAACGCCACGCTGCGATTCCCGATGCAGGAGGATGCTCCGCGTCATCGATTGAGAAAACCGGAGACCGGTCGCTACCACCTGGTGCGGCTCATCCGGAGCGATTTGAAGATCAACATCTTCGGTGAATTGTTTCCCGTTCCGCCGGAAACGATGCTCGAATACGTGGTTGCGACGATCGATGTCAAAGATCAGAAATTGAAGCTGTTCTTCAACAAGTTTCAGATCGAGGAATTCGATTATGCGTTACGCTGAGCAACCGAGTGTCCACGATGTCTTGGCACGAAAATCTGTCCACGATGTCGTGGCACTCAGCACGTAGTTATCACCGGCGGCAGCTCCCGCCGCTTCCACATCTTGTAGATCGCCGGGTAGACCAGCAGCTCCAGGATGAACGACGTGATCAACCCCCCGATCATCGGGGCGGCGATCCGCTTCATGACGTCGGCGCCGGCCGAGGTGGACCACATGATCGGCAGCAGCCCCATGAACGCCGCGGCCACCGTCATCATCTTGGGGCGAATCCGCTTCACGGCGCCGTGGATGATGGCCTCGTCGAGTTCCGCGAGGTTCCGCAGCATCCCCCGCTTCTTCGCGTCATCATAGGAAAGATCGAGGAACAGCATCATGAACACGCCGGTCTCGGCATCCAGCCCCATGAGCGCGATCATCCCGACCCAGGCGGCGATGGAGACGTTGTAGCCGAGGATGTAGAAGAGCCAGATCGCCCCGATCGCCGAAAACGGCACGGCAAGCATGACGACCGACGCCTTGAACGCGCTTCGCGTGTTCATGTAGAGCAGGATGAAGATCAGCGCCAGCGTCACCGGGATCACGAGCTTCAGCCGCTCGCGGACGCGGATCATGTTCTCGTACTGGCCGCTCCACTGGAGCACGTAGCCCGGCTTCAGTTGTATTTTCGATGCGACGACCTTCTTCGCCTCCTCGACGTAACCGCCCACGTCGCGGCCGGCGATGTCGACGTAGACGTAGCCGGCCAGGAAGCCGTTCTCGTCGCGGATCATCGCGGGGCCCTGCAGGAGCTTCACGTCGGCGAGCTGGGCGATGGGCACCTGCGCCCCCATCCCGACGGGGACGAGCACCCGCCCGAGCCGGTCGAGATCCTCCCGCAGCTCCCTCGGGTAGCGCAGGTTCACGGCGTAACGCTCCCGCCCCTCGATCGTCGTGGTGATGTTCTCCCCTCCGATGGCGCTCATGATCACGTCCTGCAGCTTCTCGATCGTGAGGCCGTACCGGGCGAGCTGGTCCCGCTTCGGCTCGATGTCGACGAAGTAGCCGCCGGTCACCCGCTCCGCGAACACGGAGCGTGTCCCCGGGATGTCCTTCATTACGTGCTCCAGGTGCTCCCCGATCCGCTGGATCTCCGCGAGATCGCTGCCGTACACCTTGATGCCGACCGGCGTGCGGACACCGGTCGTCAGCATGTCGATGCGCGCCTTGATCGGCATCGTCCAGGCGTTGGTGACGCCGGGGAAGCGGACGACGGCATCCATCTTCGCCACGAGCTCGTCCCACGAGATGCGGTCGGGCCAGATGGGCCGGAACGCGGGCTTCAGGAAATCCGGCGCCCATGAAGAGTACCAGCGCTCCTTCGCGCTCCACTGCGACGGGTCTTTCAGCACCACCGTCGTTTCCATCATCGAGAACGGCGCCGGGTCGGTGGACGTGTCGGCGCGCCCCGCCTTGCCGAAGACGCGCTCGACTTCGGGGAAACTTTTCAGCAGCTTGTCCATACGGATCATCAGGTCCTGCGCCTGCGCGACGGAAAGCCCCGGCAACGTCGTCGGCATGTAGAGCATGGTGCCTTCGTTGAGCGGCGGCATGAACTCGCTGCCGAGCTTGAAGTAGACGGGAACGCTCACCGCCATCGCCACCAATGCGGCGGCGATGACCGTTTTCGGGCGACGCAGCACGAAGCGGCACGCCGGCTCGTAGATGCGGAACAGCCTGCGGCTGATCGGGTGCCTCTCTTCGGAATAATATCTGCCGACGAACGCGTGCGTGGCCAGTTTCGCGAGGAACTTCGGCTTGAAGACGTACGGATCGATACGGGCGAACATCATCCGCTGCGCCGGATTGAGCGTGATCGCGAGGATCGCGGCCAGCGCCATCGCCAGGTTCTTCGAATACGCCAGCGGCTTGAACAGCCGCCCTTCCTGGTCGACGAGCGTGAAGACGGGGAGGAACGCGACGGCGATGACGAGAAGCGAGAAGAAGACCGACGGGCCGACCTCCTTCAGCGCTTCGAGCCGTATGTCGTGGAAGTCGCCTTTCCGCCCGCCGGCATCCCAGTGGTAGATCTTGTTATAGGCGTTTTCGACCTCGACGATCGACCCGTCGACGAGCACGCCGATCGAGATGGCGATGCCGGCGATGCTCATGATGTTGATGGTCACCCCCATGTAGTAGAGGGGAATGAACGACAGCAGCACCGAGACGGGAATCGTGACGATCGGCACCAGCGCGGAGGGGGCGTGCCACAGGAAAAGGAGGATCACCAGCGCGACGATGACGATCTCGACGATGAGCTCGTGCTTGAGCGTTTCGATCGCCCGCTGAATCAGGTCGGAGCGGTCGTAGGTCGTAACGAACTCGACCCCTTTCGGCATCGACGGCTTCAGCTCCTTCATCCTCTCCTTGACCCGTTCGATGACGTTCAGCGCGTTCTCGCCGTGGCGCATCACCACGATGCCGCCCACGTGGTCGCCCAACCCGTCGAGGTCGGAGACGCCGCGCCGGATCTCGGGACCGAACGCCACACGGCCGATATCTTTCAAGAGGACGGGAGCGCCGCCGGCGCCCGTCTTCACCACCACGTTTTCGAGGTCGGACAGCTTCTTCGTATATCCGCGCCCCCGCACCATGTATTCGGCGCCCGCGAACTCGATGAGGCGTCCGCCCACCTCGTTGTTGGACATCCGGATCGCTTCGGTGACCATGGTGAGCGGGATGCCGTAGGACGCCAGCTTGTTCGGATCGACCGTCACCTGGTACTGCTTCTGGAAGCCGCCGATGGATGCGACTTCCGCTACGCCCGGGACGGACTGGAGGGAGTAGCGCAGGTACCAGTCCTGGTAGGTGCGGAGCTGGTCGAGCGACTGTGTGCCGGAGCTGTCGACCAGCGCGTACTGGAAGACCCAGCCCACCCCCGTGGCGTCGGGCCCCAGCTCGGTCTGCACCCCTTTCGGCAGCCGCGACTGGATCTTGGACAGGTATTCCAGCACGCGGGAGCGGGCCCAGTAGATGTCGGTGCCGTCCTGGAAGATCACGTACACGTACGAGAAACCGAAGTCGGAGAAACCGCGGATCGCCTTGACGTTCGGGGCGCCCAGCAGCGCCGCCACGATCGGGTACGTCACCTGGTCCTCGATGATGTCGGGCGACCGGTCCCACTTCGAGTAGACGATCACTTGCGTGTCGGACAGGTCCGGCAGCGCGTCGAGGCGGATCACCTGGAAGGTATAGACGGCCATGACGCACAACGCCGCTACCGCGAACAGCGTCATGTAGCGGTTGACCGCGCAGAATTCGATGATGCGCTGGATGAAGGTGTCTTTCACGGGCGCGCCGGGCGATCCCGCGCCGTGAGGGTTCATCGCCCCCCTCCGTGACCGGCGTGACCCCCCTGCCCCTCCGGTTGCGGTTGCGACTTCGGTGGCGGTTGCGGTGGTGATTGCGATGGCGGTTGCGGCTGCGAAGGCGCGGACGCGCCGCCGGTCATCTTCGTGAGCGCCGCCCGCAGCTTCGACTCGGAGTCGAGCAGGAAGTTGGCGCCTACCGCGACGTTTTCCCCCGCCTTCACGCCGGAGAGAATCTGCGCTTTCCCGTTGCCCCGGACGCCCACCTTCACCTCGCGCGGCTCGAAGCTGCCGTTGCCGGCATCCACGAACGCGATCACTCGGACGCCGGATTCGATCAGCGCCGAGTCGGGGACGACCACGCCGGTCACGCTGTGCAGGTCGAGGGCGATGTTGGCGTACATCTGCGGCTTCAGGCGCATGCCGGGGTTGGGGAACTCGAAGCGCACCTTGAGCGTGCGGGTCTCGGGCGAGAACGTGGGATAGATGAAGGCGACCCGCCCTTTAAGCTTTGTCCCCGGATCGGCCACCGTTTCGAGTGCGGCCGTTTGCCCCACGCGCACGGCCTGGGCCTCGTATTCGTAGAGATCGGCCTCGATCCAGACGCGGGAGAGGTCGGTCACGGTGAGCAGGTCCATCCCCGGCATGACGCGGGTCCCCTCGAAGACTTCCTTCCCCGTCACGTAGCCCGACACCGGCGCGTTCAGCGTGACGGTGCGCCGCACCGTGCCCGTTCGCTCCAGTTCCGCGATGAAGCTTTCCGGCACGTCGAAGAGCTTGAGGCGGGTCCGGGCCGCCTGGGCGAGCCCCGAAGACATCTCCCGCGCGTCCTCGTACGGGCTCTCCTTCATCCGGTCAACACCCGCCTTGGCGAGCAGGTATTCCCGCTGCGTCGCCACGAGGTCCGGGGAGTAGATCTCGAGGAGCGGCTGACCCTTCGTCACCACCTGGCCGGTGAAGTTGGTGTGGAGCTTCTCGATCCAGCCTTCCACCTTCGACTGGATGCGCCGGACACGCCGTTCATCGGGGACGACGATCCCGACGGCCCGCACCGGATGGCTGATCGCTTCGCGCACCGCGGGCACGCTCTGGATCCCGGCCAACTGCACTCTTTCCACACCCACCTGAACCGTGGCGTACCCCTCGGGCAGATTGGTGCCTGCTCCGCTCCCCTTGACTTCGTCCTCGTACACCGGAACGTAGTCCATCCCCATCTCGTCCTTGGCCGGACTCTTCGAAGTGATCTGGGGATTCATCGGGTTGCGGTAAAAGAGGATCTTCCGCGCGCCTCCCGATGGTTTCGCGGCGGGCGCCGAAGAAGCCGCGGTGCCCCCGGCGGGGGGCGCCGATCCCTCGATCTTCGTCAACGTCATTCCGCAGATGGGGCAATTGCCCGGCTTGTC
>Ga0209212_1006040_pt1 | contig 14063 bp, 12 predicted proteins | sample RifGroC2_FD_183996 | JGI IMG/M metagenome (GOLD analysis project Ga0209212, IMG submission 183996) | Groundwater microbial communities from Rifle, Colorado, USA - Groundwater C2 (SPAdes) (version 2) | ecosystem: Environmental > Aquatic > Deep subsurface > Groundwater | place: Rifle, Colorado... | reverse complement strand
CGGACAAATTTTTCAGCAAAGAGGCCTTAAAGTTCATGCACACTCGCAAGCAGGATCGATCACGGTGACACGGAGGTCACCTCAAGAGGTTGTACTTGAGGATGCACCGGAGAGCGGAAAAGCCGTCTTTCCACCCTATCTTCTTCCCTTCCTTGTAAGTCCTTCCCGAGTAGGAGATGCCGATCTCGTAGATCCTCAGATCGAGCTTCGAGATCTTGGCAGTTATCTCCGGCTCGAATCCGAAACGGTTTTCCTCAATGGTTATCCTGTCCAGAACTTCTTTTCTGAATGCCTTGTAGCAGGTTTCCATGTCGGAGAGGTTCAGGTTCGTCAGCATGTTGGAGAGGAGCGTCAGGAAGTTGTTTCCCGCCATGTGCCAGAAGTAAAGCACCCGGCGATAATCCCCCGACACGAAGCGCGAGCCGTACACGACATCCGCCTTTCCCTCGACAATAGGCTGGATCAGTTTTGGATATTGCCGCGGATCGTACTCCAGGTCCGCATCCTGGATGAGCACGATGTCGCCGGTCGCGTGCCGGAAGCCGCTCCTGAGCGCGGCGCCTTTTCCCATGTTGCGATCGTGCAGGACAACGCGGGTCGTGTCGTTTGCAAGTCCCTGCGCGATTTCCCTGCTTCCGTCCGTGGAACAATCGTCGACGAGTATTATCTCACAGACGACTCCGACCCCACTGACAGCCTCGTGGATCGCGACCAGGGTGTCCCTCTCGTTGTAAACCGGTATCACTACGGATAATCTCATTGAGCGGGCTCTCTGGATTGAAAAGGGTTGGACGGCAGTCGATGCAGGTTAGACGAATAGCGACCCCAAGACAAGCTAAAAACCTCCCCTTCCAACGCCTGCAGCAGTGAGTTGCAACCGGTTTTACTGAAGCAAAAGAAGCTCCAGTGTGTGAGTGGTGGCGGCTACCTACCTGGACCCGGTGGTCTTGCAAGTTCCTGGTACAGCTTCAGATACTTTTCCGCGCAGCGTTTGATGTCGAACTCCGTCTCCACCTTGTCCCGGCACGCCCTGGACAGCGTGTAGGCGTCGACCTCCCCTTTCAGCACCCACGCCATCCCCTCAGCAAGGGATTCTGTCTGGAAAGGCTTGGCCAGGAAACCGTTCACCTTGTGGTCGACCAGTTCGGGGATCCCGCCGACGTCAAAGGCGACGCAGGGGGTGCCGGAGGCCATCGCTTCCATGATGGTGAAGGGGAGGTTCTCCTGCATGGAGGGCGCAACGAAGAGATCTGCCGCCGCGTAGAGCTGGTTCAACCTCTGCTCGTCATGGAAGTAACCGAGGTAGCGGGTGCGCAACCCGAGGTCCGGGGGGCTATGAGGAGTGTCGGAACCAAAGACTACAACCTCGCACGTCTCCCCCAAACCCGCTTCTGCAAGTTTTTTCAGAGCCGCAGCGAGGTACTGGAAGCCCTTATTCCTGTCGATGGTGCTGTCATGGGCACCGAAGAGGATGTACTTCTTGCCGTCAGCCAACCCGAAGGCATCGCGCGCAAGCTTCTTGTCCACAGCCACTATGCGGTTGAGATCGAGCCCGTTCGGAATCACCTCGATCCTTAGCTCCTCGAACAGAGCGCTGTCCTTGGCACACCTGGCGAGCCAATGGCTGGGGGTGACCACGGTTATGGGGACGCCACGCCACGCCTTGGCTTTGCGCCGCCAGGTCCAGCGTGACAGGTCGTGCTCAGAGTTCGAGCCGAGCGCCGGGCATCTGCCGCATGACGCGGTATAGCGCCTGCAGTCGAGCGGGATGTGGCAGCCTCCGGTAAAGGCCCAGGAATCGTGCAGGGTCCAGACCAGGGGCGCAGCAAGCTTGGGCAACGTCTCGATCCGGAGAAGGCCGTTGTTCACCCAGTGCAGGTTGATAACGTCGGGGGCGATAGCACTGGCCTTGGTCGCAATCCGGTCCGGGAGGAAGTTTGCGGAAAAAATGAGCCGGTTGCGGTCCGGGTAGAGCAAAAGAGGCAGCGCCTCCAGGGTTGGCTTGAGAAAAACTGACGCCTTCTCGATCAGGCCTGCCGGGCCGTGTATGGAGGGGCCAGCCTCCCCGGAGTTGCTATGCACCAGCATGTGCGCGTCGACATCCATGCCGGTGAGAGCCTGGTGCAGTCGACCGGCTGCGCGCCCCGCGCCGCCGCTCATGTAAGTGGAACTGAGCAGTAGGACTTTCATGCGATCCACAACCGCGACAACTGCTCTTTGAAGGTGGGGAGATCCCAATTGCGCACGAGATGGCGCGGCAACTGGAAAGGATCGGCATTGGACCGCCACTGCCCGGGGAAGTTGGAGGCGGCCCTGGTGAAGCCCGCGTCCCGACAGATGGCAACGGTCTCGGCTGTGTAGTCTCTCCTGCCGCCGAAGGGGTAGGAAAATACCCTCACTTCCTGTCCCAGGACCCCTTCCAGCCACAATTTGGAGCCGATTATTTCCTCGCGCTGGCGCGAGGCGGGGAGCGTAGAGAGCGAGGAGTGGCTCAGGGTATGCGCCCCCAACGTAGCCACAGGGCTCCCCGCCAGCCTGCGCAATTCGTCCACGGACAGCACGCGGTGGCTGGCCCGCCCCTGCGAACCTGCTCCGGCCCAGGCCCGCAGCCGCTCCAAATGCTCATCGCGCATTTCCGGCAGCGCCTCGCGCAGCAGGGGAAGGAGTTCGGTGTACATCCGCAGACGAGCCGGCGCATCGGCAGTTGTCCACCGCCTTGCCTTGCCATCGTGGTAGAGTTCGAAAAACTCGGGAAACCCGTGATCGCAGAGGAGCAGCCTTTCCACCTCGTCCCACCAGAACTCCCGGTCGGAACCGATCAGTGAGGTGGAAACGAAGAACGTGGCGGGAACCTGAAGCTCCTCGAGGATGGGAAGTGCTTCCAGGGCATTGTCGGCGTAACCGTCATCGAAGGTCACCACTACCGCCGGTTTCTGCACCCCTGCCCAGTCATCCTCCAGCCGGGCCAGGCAATAATGCTTCTTGAGGTACTCAAGTTGGGCCCGGAAGTTGTCGGGAGTGACCGCGAGCAACTGAGGATCGCTTTCCAGGGTGGTGACCCGGTGGTAGAGCAGGATCAGGACCGGCGGGCTGAACCTGTTCAGCAGGAGCTTGCCCCCCCTGATGAAGGGTACGGACCCCAACTGTAGCGCGGCGCGCAGCATCAGCCCTCCTTCCTTGCCACGATGGTCAGCAGCAGTTGGTAGTCGGGGTCCTTGCGGTCCAAAAGCGACCGGTCCGGCAGGTCCTCGACGGCCACGCCCTGGAGGAAGGAGCAGGCGGCCAGTGCGTTACCGTGGGCAACCACCTCCACGCCCCCCTGGAAGACCGGCCCGAAGAGCATTTTCAAAGAGGCGTCGGTGAAGCGCCAGTAGTCTCCCCAGCGCTCCATGTCATAGCGGCTGATCTGGCTGATCCCCGCCACCGTGGCGAGCAGCACCCCTCCCGGTTTCAGGAGATGATGCGCGCCCTGAACCGCCTTTTGCACGTCGAAGATGAAATTGAAGGTCTGGGTGCAGATGAAACAGTCGATGGCGTTTTCAGGCAGGGTGGAACAGTCGGTGAGATCTCCGACGATAGTCGCGCCGCCGTCCTCCACCGCGTGCAGCACCTCGAAGCGCTCCACCTGATCCCCGCCGAACAGCCTGCTGTAACCGCTGTCCCCCACCTCAAGTACCCGTCCCTTGATGAGATGGCGCTGCTTGGTCAGAAAATGCTCGACGTAATAGCGGTCGATGGGTGTGCCCCGATCAAAGCCGAAGAGTCGGCTGACGGGTTCGGTGCGCTGCAGGTCCTGAAACAGTATCGGCTGCTTGCTGCGCACTATCTTGAGGAGCAAATCACGTAACATCGCTTCTCCTGCCGTTGCCACGGCGCCATGACATTACTCCTGCAGCCCAATCGGAAACCTGCCTCATAACGAGGGTCAGCTTTTGCCGGAGATCAAGCGGGTTGTGTTGCTCCTTCTCGGTGGCACGGTCGGCGCTGATGTCACGAGTGATGTGACGCGGGTGCCGCAAAGGGAAAGGCATCGGCTCTATCGGGAGTTTTGAGAGCCTGCATGCGATCTTGGTGTGGGTGGCATCGGCCCCGAAGCCCAGGTTGGAAACCAGGTTCACAGATGGTATCACGCAGAGCGCATTGTCCTTCAAGCAGCAGAAGGAGAACTGGTAGTCCCAGGTATCGAGACCACCGCTGTGCACCGTATCAAAGGCCTCCCGCCAAAAGCGGGCCAACCTTTTTGTGCGAAACGTGCTTTCCAGCCAACCGCCGCTTCTGAACTCGGGCCACAGTTTCATATCGGCATCGTAAAGCTCCCAAACCCTGCGCCAAGTCGCCCACCCCCAGATTTCCGGGTAGCGGGAGAAGTAATAGCTCTCCTCTCTACCTCCTTGGCCTTGCTGAAAATTGTTACCGCTGATCATGGCTATCCTGCTGTCGTCGCGGTACTTCGTCAACAGCTCTGCACAGAAAGGAAAGAAACTCTGGTCCGGCAGGCAGTCGTCCTCCAGGATGATGGCTTCCTCCACTGACTCGAACACCCAATCCAGTCCCGTTGAGACCCTGCGCCTGCACCCCAGATTGATGTCCGAGAAATTGAACGACACATCGCAGGGCCAGTCCACCCCCGCCACGATGGCGCGGACGGCGGCGCACCTCTCAGCCTCGCCGGGATGGTCGGGACGAGGACCGTCAGCCACGACAAGGAGCCTCGGAGGGGCAGCCTGCCGGATCGCCTCGAACACCAGTGCAGTGGTGTCGGGTCGGTTGAATACGAAAAAGGCTACAGGCTTAGTCAACTGCCACTGTGACATGTGAATCTCCATCGGTCATTCCGGGCAACCATGCGTGATCAAGATCATTCGGCGCATATTCCGTCGCATCTCAGACCCGGCCGCCTCGGTCGGCCGTAATCTGGCAGAATTCCAGATAACGGTCGACAATCGCCTCCGCGTCAAAACGTCTGCGGGCGGAATGGTAGGCGGCTTCTCCCATCTCCCGGCAGTGTCCGGCGTCCAGGAGCCTTTCCGCGGCAGCAGTAAGTCCGTCGATGTCCAGATAGGGGGCACAGAATCCGTTTTCGCCGTCGGAAATTATCTCGCCGACCCCTCCCACCCGGAAGGCCACCATCGGCAAACCGCAGAAGCCGGCTTCGAGAATCGCCATGCCGAAATTTTCGATCAAGGTGGGCGAAACGCCGAAGCTGCACGCTTTCACCAGTGCCAGGTTTTCTTCGTAATCGAGATGCCCGGGCGAGTAAACCCTGACATTTTCCGGAACGCTCAATAGTTCCTTCGCCAAGCCGGCCGACAAGTTCCCGGACAGGTAGAAACCGAGCATGCCGGTGCAGGCGCCAGCCAGTCTCCTGACGATTTCCGCGACGAAACGCTCCCCCTTCAAGCAGCTGCCAGCGGAAGGGATGTACACCATGGGCGAACCATCGGGCAGTCCGAGTTCCATGCGAACATCATTTTTTACTACCTCATCGATAAAGGGGAGGTAAAAGGGATTATGAATCGTAGTAACAGGCCCGTCGAAGGAAAACGTCTCTTTGAAAACCGCTTCCATGTAGCGCGAAGGTGCAATAACTGCGTCAACCTTTTTCAGGACGTGCTGTTCGAGAGAAACAGCCTGCCGGATGTCAATCGGGCAGAAATCTCCGAATAGGGGGTTGTCGAAGCGCGCGGGATTATGGTGGCTCACCATGGTCAGCCGAGCTTCCCCCTTTTCCAGAAACAGGCCGGGCGCCCCGTGATCCGGAATTATGATAAGGTCGGGCTTCAGTTGACGCAGTGCCCTATTCATCCGCAGCACCCCGGGAATGGAGGCGAGTATGTCGATCAACTGGTAAGCCTGCTTGCGTGACCCCTTAACCTTCAGATACAGAGCGGAGCATAGCGCCAGAAAGGCCCTCTCGCGCGAGGAAGCGCCGAATCTGAGGATTTCCGGCTCCTCAATCCTGGCTACCCTTTCTTCAAAGGTCAGCAAGACTGCGTCCACCCCCCTGCCCCTAAAACAGCGGTAGAGATGGTAATGCGAGCTGGCCACCCCGCCAGCTCCCAAAGGTGGCGCCGACGGGGCAACAATGGCTATCTTAGGCGATTTGACAACAGACATGTGCGGATCCTTACCTTAGGCCCAAAAGCGCGCGCCCCCCGAAGATCAGCTTATGGCGAAGCGGTACCGTTAAAAACTTGCTTAAGGGCGACTGATAAAAGCAGCGCAAGGCATCCATCCCAAGCGGAGTCGCGACAAAACAAATCTCGTACCACCTTCTGGCCAGCACCTTCTCAAAGAGTTGCTGCCGTATCATGCCGCGCTCCGCGTTGGCACGGCGCAGGTCAAGCAGCCAAGCATGCGCCCGTTCCAGGAAACGGCGATCGGTCTCAATGCGCCATAGGGAGATGTCGCCATGCAACTGCAGCTCCGCTTCTGTAGGCGCAATTCCCAGTTCGGTAAGCATCCGCTTCCGCACCCTGCCAGCCAACATACCCTGGGTATCAGACTTACAGCTCCCGATGCTATGCTCGTGCAGCCGATAGCGAAGCAGCACTTCACCGATATTCGCAAACCGGCACGACCTGCTCAACCTGCACCATAACTCATAATCCTGGGCGTAGGGATAATCCTCGTCATACCGAGCGGCAAGATCGGAAAAGACCGTATGTCTCATTATCACCGTCGGGTGATAGACGACCGATTCGAAGATCAGATTCGCCTTGATCTCTTCGTCGCTCAGCGGCGGGAGCCAGATCGATTTCACCCTGCCGTCGAACGCTTCAAGCCAGGAGCCGCAGATGTCGACCTCCGGGTTTGCTTCCATAAACTCGACTTGGCGTTGCAAACGCTCCGGCATGCTTATGTCGTCGGCGTCCATTCGAGCGACATACGCCCCCCGTGCCATGTCCAGTCCCCTGTTCAAAGAGGCGACAAGCCCAAGGTTTTTACCGTTACGCAGCAGCCTGATGCGGGAATCCCGGAATCCCCGGATCAGGGCAACGCTTTCATCGGTCGAACCGTCATCGATGATCAGCAATTCGAAGTCGGTGAAAGTCTGGCCAAGGATGCTCTCGATGGCCAAGCCCACGTAGCGCTCGCCGTTGTAGACGGACATGACCACCGACACGAGCGGGCCGCTTTTCCTCTCAAGCATGGCTCGCCTCCGCGACCGCCTGCCCCCCTTCGATAGCCTCGCAGTAGCATTCAAGTTCCCGCTCCACGATCCGGTCCAGCGAGAGGTTCTGCGCGATGTACTGCGCGGCGTTGGCGCCGAGCTTTTCCCGCAGCGCAGCGTCGGCCAAAAGCTCAACGATGGCGGCACGGATGGAGCCGGGGTCGGTGTCGCAAAGCCAGCCGGTATGCCCGTGGCTCACGACCTCGTTGATGCCGGTGACATCGGTGCCGAGGACGGGGGCACCGCAGGCCATGGCCTCCAAGAGCACCTTAGGGTGTCCCTCGAAAAGCGAGGGGAGCACGAAGAGCGTGCACCTGTTGAAATGGTCGGCAAGCCGGTGGTTGGGGGCGGAGCCGAGCAGCCTGACCTGCGCCTTCTCTACTCGGGTGCCGGCCAACTGGTCATGCAGCGATCCCTGCCCGATGATCTGCAGGTCGAGGTCCAGGCCGTCGACCGCCGCCAGCAGCGCGGGGAGGTTTTTCTCATGCTCAAGCCGCCCCACGAAGCATAGCAGGGGGCGCTGCGGGCTGCTGTGACCGAACGGCTTGAAGACCTCGGTATCCACGTAGTTGGGAATGACGGAGACCCTACCGGCAAGGGGGGGAAAGCGGTCGACAATGCTGTCGCGCATGGCGCCGGTGGTCACGGCAATCCGGTCCGCGCCGTTGAAGGCCTTGTCTTCGACGCAGAGCGCTTCGGCCGCCTGGAGCGAGCCGCAGCCGTGCTCCAGGATGAGGTTCTTGGACCACATGTAGCCGCAACGGGCCAGGAACGGCTTTTTCCACAGGCGCGCGGCAGCAAGCGCGATGTCGGCACCCGGCACTTGGTTAGTCTTCACAACGCAGGCCCGTCGCAGCTCTTTGCGGTGCAGGAAAGGGATCAGCCGCTCGTAGAAGCGTTGCGGTAGATTCCAGCGATTGCAGCAGATGGTGATGCCAGGGATGCGCTCCCGATAGCTGAGTTCGGAACTGTCACCGTAGGTGACAAAGGTGACATCGACGCCGCGGGATTGCAGCCGCCTGTACAGTGCCAGTTCCCTGTCAAACGAGCCGACAGCATCCCAGGTACGCAAAGAGATGCCGCGGGTGAAGAACAGGACAAGGTTCAGTTCAGGGGGCATCCGCGGCCTCCCTAAGTAGCTGCAGGTACTTTGCTGCTACCTCCTGCATGTTCGGCACTGTGATCAGGTTCTGGAACAGGGAATAGTTGGCGACCATTTTGTCAAGCTGTGCCGGGATTTCCTCGGCAGTTTGGAAGGGAAGCCCCCCCTGCCCAACCAGTTCCGGGTGTCCGCCGTCGTCCAGATACAGCACCGGGAGACCGCAGGCAAGCGCCTCTATCACGGCGTTGGAACAAGGATCGTTGCTGCTGGCCGTGATGTAGATGTCGTGCTGTCGCAATTCCCGAGCAAGCTCGTGGGACGGCAACGGTTCCACCACCCGGATATTTGAGAGCTTCTCTGAGCACCTGCCGATGAAGCTGTACTCGTACCGGCTGAAGTCGAGATTCCGGTCCAGCCAGGCGTAGATCCCCCCCCCCTTCCTTGGGTTGTCGGACCAGCTCGACGAGATGAGACGAATCTTCCCCTGAGGAGGAAAGGAACACCTTCCTTTGCGGTTGAAGATATCGGGATCGACGCCGTTGTGGATGATAACCGGGTTGACCGGGCGATACCCCATGCCGAGCATCTTCCTGAGGGTCCAGCGGGACTGGATCACGGTCGAGGAGGCGAAGCGGCGATTCAGGTCGAAGCAGAGTCGATCCTTGTCCAGGTCACATCCCCTGATCAGGTGGATCGGGCCGTCTATTCGGTGTACCACGCGGACCCTGTTGCTGGCCGCAAAGGCGAGGAAAGCGTCCAGGTCGAAGTGCACCGAGTTGAGGAGATAGGAATCGACCGAGCTGGAGAACCGGTTCTCGCTGATGGCGGTTCCCGAAACTGAGAGCGATTTGCAGAGAGCGAGCATGAACTGGTTGCCGCCGCCGTAGGGGGGCGCGAAGAACTGGTGCCATACCCCGGCCGTGAACCGCTTCCTGCGCCCGAAAAGCATCCGGGCGACCCTTCCTATTGCGCCACCCTCTCCGTCACGATACTGGCGTTTTCCCGCGGCCGGGGGAGGAAAAAACGGGGGGATCTCGCCCACCGCCGCGTACAGGGCGGCAAGACGGGCGGTGGTTGCGGCGGGGGTGTGCTCCGCGGCAAGCCGCTCGCGGGAGTAGGCCACCGCGCAGTCATGCTCGGAGCAACTGAGCCGTTCCAAAAGGTCGCACCCCTCCAGAGCCGTGGAGTAAAGCGCGTCATGCGGGAGGAGCTTCTCGGCAAGGCCGACCCGCGTGCAGGCTACGCGGCAACCGGCAGCAACCGCCTCGAGAAGCGAACGCGGTCCCCCCTCTGACCGGCTGGTCACGAGGTACAGATCGACCAGGTTGTAAAGCCTGTTCAGCTCCTGCGGCGGGAGGACGTTGCAGGCCATGTCGTCCTCATCGGTAGCGGTTCCTACGAACGTGAACGGCACGGCGAACTCCAGCAGCCGTCGCCTGATCCAGTGACGGCGCGGCCCGGCAAGCACCACGTGGATCGGCACGCCGCGGCGCACAAGCTCCGCCATCATCTCGGCAAAGACGTCTGGTCCCTTGACGAGCTTTGGGCTTGAGAGGTCACGTCCCTCCGTGTCGCGATGGAAGTTGCCGACCAGGAAGCGGTCGCGGGGGATATTCCAGCGAAGAGCTAACTCCTGCAACGACTGGTCGTCGGCCGACAGTTCCCTGAAGGTTTCGATATCGGTGCAGTACGGCACGGTGACGCAGCGGTAGCCAAGTGCATCGAACTGCTCCTGCGCCTGAGCCGACTGTGCAATCCAGCAGCCGACGCGGGGCAGCACGCGCCGGAAGGCGGGGATCTCCAGGTAGCGCAGCGGCTCCCCTGATGCCTGGCAGATGACCCGCTTTCCAGCCAGCTCCGGCTCGGCGACGGCGATAAGCTGCTCCCACCAGACCGCATGCACCACCTCGCTCTGAGCCAGGGAGGTGAACTCGACTACCCCCTCCAGCGCATGCCGTAAGTGGGCCCGGTCCGTATCAAGCGCCCAGCCGACCCCCTCCCCTCCCAGGAGATGTACTTTAGTCTTTCCCATGCTTTCTACTCTTTGCTATCTGTATTCACGCCCTGTCTCCACAATGCCTCATGTGGCAGTTTCTTCCGCGCCACTATCCCGTACCCGGTGGTGAAGCCGGAACGGAACCTCCCTTCCTCTTCGCGTCCGGCGCTCTCGAAGGCTAGCGCCCTTTTCCTCCCGACCCGCAGCGCCTGGCAGAACAACCGCACGGCAACCCTTCCGAACAGACCATCGCGCCGCAGGGATACGGCAAAGATTCTCAGCAGGTCGCAAACCACAGACCAGAAAGCCCCCTGGCGCTCGAGTCGCTGCAGCTCGAACCCCTTCTCGGCGAGGAGTTTTCTCCAGAACTGCTCCGTGTACCGCCCGTAGTCGCCAGGGTCGGCGTGGATGCCGACCAGGAAAGGGACGGTGATGAGCAGGATCCCTCCCGGGACCATTACGCGGCGCACCTCGTCGATGACCCTGGCCGGGCTGTAGACGTGCTCCAGGAGTTCCGAGCAGATCACCGCGTCGAACGTGCCGTCGACAAAGGGGAGTTCCTCGGCGACAGCAATGACGTCAGGAGCGGCTGCAGGCGAGCAGTTGGCTGAGACGACCTTGAGAGGAAGGTTTTCGATGGCGAAGTAGCCGCGCTTCGCAACCCGTGTGCCCCCCAAGTCGAGCAAGGTCGAGCCTTCAGGGATGCCGGCGGACTCGCGGTGGTAGAAGCAGTCGACGAAGTAGCGGCGCAGGGAATAGCCCAGATCGTCACAGCGTGGATCCAGTCGAGGGTCATTATTCATGAACTAGCACCACGTCGCGCCCGAAGGTAAGCCACTGCTCCACGCGTGCCTTGCTGTCGGCCTCCCCCTGGGAGATAGCAACGCCACGCCCCATGTGCATAAATATGACCCTGTTGCGATCATCGAGCGACCGGTCGGCGCGGATGCCGCGATAGGGGGAATCCGGTTCAAGCAGATCGAGCAGCTCCGGGTTCCAGAGGGTGTTAGGGCAGGCCCAGATGCCGTACCCCGCCTGCGCCAGCGCCAATGGGATGAAGTCGCCGGTGTCGTAGACGGGCATGTTGTGGCGGAAGGTGAGCCCCATGGGTTCGAACAGGGTGAAGTCGAAGAGCATGCCGAGCACGTGGATTGTCTTCACCCTGGTGGTATCCATCCTGACGCCGACACAGCGGGTATTTGGGTCCATCCTGCCGCAAAGGTAGCTGAGCCAGCCTGCGCGGCAGGCCATGGTGTCCATGTGCAGCGTCATCATAAGCCGCGTCCCGGGATCGATCACGCATGCCGCCAGTTCCAGCGCCACTGCGTTGGCGTAGCTGCCGCAGTAGGCGGGCCGCTTTCCGGCAAGACGCTGCCAGAGCCCGACCATGGGCACCGGCTCGGTCTCGTTGAGGACGAGATTCAGGCCCCGTTCCCTCTCCAGCCAGTTGCGCAGGTGCGGCGGCGAGCAATTGTCCACCACCCACAGCTCGTGAGGCTCCGGCGTGTGCCGCTGAATGGAGCGGATGCAGAGTTCGAGCATCTCCCGCGCCGTCTCGTTGGGGAGGTACGACACCACAACGAGCCTCGGCGCGTGGAGTTCCTCGACCCGCTGGCGCACGACGCGTACCGGCCGATCTTCACCGTACACCTCGAAGCGGGCCCGGTAGGAACCGGTTTTCTGTGGCTCAGTAGCATGCTGCACGAGCATCTCCCCGTGGCTCTATTCTGGAAGCGCGACCGCCTCGCTCCACTGCGCGTCAAGCCTCACGATCCCCTGCCCGGAGAAGGGGGTAGAGGCCTTGGAGACCGGGAGCACGGTGAACGAGAACCCTTCGATGACGTCGACCGGGCGGTCGTGACTGTTCTTGATGTGCAGGCCGACCAGGTACTTGCCGTCCTTGAGGATGTTTCCTGCCTGCACAGTCACCCGGTAAAGCCGCCCCTGCTCGCCGTAGAGGTGCTTGCCGTCCCCGCCGGAGGAGATGAGTGTGGCGACCTTCAGGTGATCCCACGTGGAAACGACAACGCCGATGCGGTAGCCGCATCCGGTCGTGTGGATGCGGTAGTGCAGCCGGAAGGATAGCGGTTCGTCCAGCAGGAGTTCAGTAGTCGGCTCCCCCTGGCTGTCCATGATCTCCATGCGTACGACTTCGAGCCCGGCGGGGTAGTCCCGGTGCATCTCGGGAAGTATCTCGCAGTTAAGCACCGGCTTATGCCCGGACGAGAGGTAAGCCTCCACCACCTCCTCTGCGGAGCCGGACTGGACCAGCCGGCCGCGGTCCAGGAGGATACCGCGGGTGCAGAGGCGCTTCACGGCCTGCATGTTGTGGGACACGAAGAGGACAGTACGGCCGCCGCCGGCGACATCCCCCATCTTGCCGAGGCACTTCCTCTGGAAGGATGCATCGCCAACGGCAAGAACCTCGTCCACGATCAGGATCTCAGGGTCTAGGTGGGCGGCTACTGCGAAGGCGAGACGGACGTACATCCCGGAGGAGTAGCGCTTGACGGGAGTGTCGATGAAGCGCTCGATCTCGGCGAAATCCACGATCTCGTCAAACTTGCGACGGATCTCCTCTTTGCTCATGCCGAGGATGGCGCCGTTCAAAAAGACGTTCTCCCGCCCGGTCAGCTCGGGGTGGAACCCGGTCCCCACCTCGAGAAGGCTGGCGATCCGTCCCTTGTAGCGCACCTCGCCCCTGGTGGGCGCGGTCACCTGGGACAGAATCTTGAGCAGCGTCGACTTGCCCGCGCCGTTTCTGCCGATGATGCCGAGAATGCCCCCTTGTCTCACCTCGAAGCTGACGTCCCGCAGAGCCCAGAAGTGTTCCGCCTGGTTTTGAGCGGCCCCCCCGGCGCCCAAGATGGAGTTGGGGTCCTCCCGGCGGCGCACCCTGGCCCACCAACTTTGCAGGTCGAGGGTGAGGGTGTGGTGGTTCACGACCCCCAGCCGGTACTGTTTCCAGAGATGTTCAACTTGTATGACCGTCTCGCTCATCTACACGGTATCCATAAAGGTCTTTTCCACGCGGCTGAACAGCAAGACCCCGACAACCAGCACCGCAGCCGTGGCAAGAAGGCTTCCCAGCCAGGCTGCCATGGTGGTGGAACCTGTCCCCAGGAAGGCATGGCGAAAGAGTTCGACCACGGGTGCCATGGGGTTGAGCGCGAGGAGCCACTGCCATCCGGCAGGAATCGAGGACGCAGGGTAGACCACGGGGGTCGCAAACATCCAGAGCTGAACCCCGAAACCGACCAAGTGCGTGAGGTCCCGGTACCGGGTGGTCATGGCGGAAACGATGATGCCGAATCCAAGGCCCAGCGCGGCCGTCTGCAGCACGAGCACCGGCAGCAGCAATAACGCCGGCTGCGGATGGACCGAAAGTCCGTTGAAACAGTAGTAGGCGAAGAACAGCAGGAACAGCAGGAACTGAATGCCGAAGGCGATCAGACTACTGATCACCACCGAGACCGGCACCGTGATGCGCGGAAAGTAGACCTTACCGAAGAGGTGCGCGTTGCTGACAAAGGTGTTGGAGGTGTTGTTCAGGCAGTCGGCGAAGTATCTCCAGGCCACGACGCCGGCGAGATAAAACAGAAAAGGAGGAACCCCATCTGTGGGGAGCTTCGCGACGTGGCCGAAAACCACGGTGAACACCAACGTGGTCAGCAGCGGCTGGATGAGATACCATAGCGGGCCCAGGATGGTCTGCTTGTAGACGGCGACGAAGTCACGCCAGACGAAAAGGGCTATCAGGTCGCGGTACCTCCAGATTTCCCTCAGGTCGA
>Ga0209212_1006039_pt1 | contig 14068 bp, 13 predicted proteins | sample RifGroC2_FD_183996 | JGI IMG/M metagenome (GOLD analysis project Ga0209212, IMG submission 183996) | Groundwater microbial communities from Rifle, Colorado, USA - Groundwater C2 (SPAdes) (version 2) | ecosystem: Environmental > Aquatic > Deep subsurface > Groundwater | place: Rifle, Colorado... | reverse complement strand
AACAAGCCGTCCACCCTCCTTAACAAGGCGCAGGTAGTGAGTTAAGCGACTCTTTAAGTCTCTAATGCCTACATTTTGCATAGGTCACCTAGAATGTAGTCATTATAGTCACATCGCCCGAGTTGTCAACGGCACAGCGGGACTGGAAATTAAAGATCCCCCCCGTGGGCGATTTTGCCGGGGCCGGCCAGGAGTAGCGCAAGCAAGCCGCCGAGCAGGGCGAGGTTGATGTCGTAGCCGCCGGCAAACCCAATCTTGAGCGTCACCGTAGCCATAGCCACGATCATAACGATGGTAAGCAAAATGGCTGCTGTCCGTGTTCCAAGTCCGAAGATGAGGGCTATTCCCCCTAAAAACTCAACTGCAGCTACCAGGGGGGCCATGAAATCGGGCGATGGAACACCGTACTGCTGCAAGAATTTAGCAAAACCGGTAAGGCCGCCGAAAAGTTTGAGTGCGCCGTGAGCGATAAAAACCCCACCGACGAACAACCGTAGAATGAAAAGGGAATAGTCGCGATAGGGAGCAAAAAGTTTTTCCAGCATATGCCCTCCTTTTTCTTGGTTCCCGCTTCTTTTTCCGCGCAGACCGATCTGGTATATTTGCCATGTATAGCCCAATGACACGTCGACGATCAAGTTTTTTATTTTATCTCTTTTTCCTCGCCTCTCCCACCCCAGTCCCGGCCCAAGTCCCCGCGCATCCCATCTACAAACTCCAAAGCAGTCCCGGCCTAACGGTTACCGAGCCGGGCAACTGGAAGGTGATCCGCAAAGGGGCAGAGTTCCGTAAGGTGTCCCTCCAGCGCGCTGACCCCTTTCAAATGATCGATTTAAAGCTCGTGCGTTTTGATACCCGCTGGATTTTCCCGCACATTGTGCGCAGCGCTCAGCACAAGTTGAAAGGGGCCAGCGTGAAAACCCTGGCGGAGAAAAGCGGGGCGATGGCCGCGATCAACGCCAATTATTTCGACGAAAAGGGAAAACCTCTCGGATTTCTAAAGGTAGCAGACGATGCAGCGAACTCGCAGATCTCTAAAAGCTCTCTCTTCAACGGGATCTTCGCTATCAAGGAGCGCTATCCTTTTATTATACACCGGGACCAATTTTTCCCCGGACTCGCTGACGAGGGACTCCAGGCAGGCCCGTTGCTGCTAACCAAGGGAACTTCCTTACCGGTCACGCGCGGAGCAGGCAAACTTAGCCGGCGCTCCCTGATCGGCATCGACAAGGAGCAGAGGCTGATCATTGCCGTCACAGATAACCTCTTGGGGGGGTTGAATTGGGTGGAGGTGCAGGAGATTTTCGGTCCAGGACAGTGGCAGGTGCAGACAGTCGATCTCCTCAACCTTGACGGCGGCGGATCAGCCCAGCTCTATGTTAAGGGAGTTGAGCTCGAGGAACACGTGTCCGGGACTACCGAAGTACCGGTAGCCATCGGCTTCTTCCAAAAAGGACCCTGAACAAGTTTACATTATCGTCAGCGATGCAGGCGGTCAAAGAATCCTTTGCTCTCTAGCTCGGCTAAAATGGAGTTGTCCATGAATTCTGAAGCCTTCTTGTCTTTGAATCGGGGATCGGCGGAAGCCATGTTTTCAAGCTCCAATCGGATGGCTTCCTCACGGGGATAAGGTTTTGCAGCCATCCTTGCCAAGGAGTCACCGTAAATCAGATCGAGACGCTTGGGATCAGAGACCCGCATATATTTACCGATAACCTTGAGAGCGCCCTCCTTGTTCTTTTTTCCCCACCAAATTGCCTCGCTGGTTGCCATAAAAAAGGCCTCTAGCCGATCACGGCGGGTTTTCAACAAGTCCCGCCTTGTCGAGAGGTCCCCGACGGTGTTGTATATGCCGAGCTCCTCTAGGTCGGCTAATATCTCCAATTTCACTCCTCCCTGGGCTTCAGCCGAATAGATGCTCTCAGGGTCGGCCAAGGTAGCATCTATTCTCCCCTGAGTCATTAGGAGGATTCTTTTATCCGGTTCACCAGTCCCCGTCGGTAAAATCTTAACGTCTTTATCGGGCACGAGCCCTAGCTTCGAGAGCGTCCTTCGTAAAGCGAAATCAGTGCTGCTACCCGGTCTGCTGGTGCCTACAATCTTACCTTTGAGATCCTTAGCCGATGAGATGCCAGGATTGGCTACCAGCTTGTAGATGGCACTGCCGAAATTACCTATGATAACAATAGGGAGTCCTCGATCCGCGGCAACTATGGAAGCTGAACCGGAACCATGGATGACATCTATATCTCCGGCAATCAGAGCACTGTTGGCGACGTTGCCTGACGGGACGAAGATAACTTTGCCATCTAGGCCATATTTTTCATAGAAGCCCATTTCCTTTGCTATCCACAGGGGAGTCCGAATCCCCGATGTAGAGGCATAGGAGATGTTGATGGGCGCGAGTTTCTTATCCTGCGCTCTGCCCGTACTCGCAGACATTAGAAGGATGGCAATAGCGACCGAGACCATACACGAAATACCTGTCCGGGATGGCATCATTTGGTCCATTATTCCTTTCCCCCTTCCTTCTCCCAATTAATTTCAAACCCTATTACAACAAAGCGGAAAAATGCCCATGCGCCTCCCGGTGGCTGGCCAGTGTTCCCGTCCAACGCATTAGCGATGCAGGCGGTTGAAAAATCCTTTGTTCTCTAACTCGACTAAAATGGAGTTGTCCATGAATTCCGAGGGTTTCTTGTCCTTGAAATGAGGATCGGCAAAAGCCATATTTTCAATCTCAAATTGGATGGCTTCCGCACGGGGATAAGGTTTTGCAGCCATCCTCGCCAAAGAGGCTTCGTAGATCAGATCGAGACGCTTGGGATCAGAGACCCGCATATATTTACCGATAACCTTGAGAGCACTCTCCTTGTTCTTTTTTCCCCACCAAATTGCCTCGCTGGTTGCCATAAAAAAGGCCTCTAGCCGATCACGGCGGGTTTTCAACAAGTCCCGCCTTGTCGAGAGGTCCCCGACGGTGTTGTATATGCCGAGCTCCTCTAGGTCGGCTAATATTTCCAGTTTCACTCCTCCCTGGGCTTCAGCCGAATAGATGCTTTCAGGGCTGGCCAAGGTAGCATCCATGCTCCCCTGAGTCATCATGAGGATTCTCCGATCCGCTTCACCAATGCCCGTGGGTAAAATCTTAACGTCTTTATCGGGCACGAGCCCCAGCTTCGAGAGCACCTTTCGCAGGGCGAAGTCAGTGCTGCTGCCCGGTCTGCTAGTGCCCGCAATCTTACCTTTGAGATCCTTAGCCGATGAGATGCCAGGATTGGCTACCAGCTTGTAGATGGTGCTGCCGAAACTACCTACGATAACGATAGGGAGTCCTTTATCCGCGGCAACCACGGAAGCTGAGCCGGAGCCACAGATCACATCTATCTCTCCGGCAATCAGAGCGCTGTTGGCGACGTTGCCTGACGGAACGAAGACAACCTTGGCATCTAGGCCATATTTTTCATAGAGGCCCATTTCCTTTGCTATCCACAGGGGAGTCCGAATCCCCGATGTAGAGGCATAAGAGATGTTGACGGGCGCGAGTTTCTTATCCTGCGCCGTGCCTATACTCGCTGACATTAGAAAGATGGCAATAGCAACCGAGACAATAAACAAAATAGCTGTCCGGGATGGCATCATTTGGTTCATTATTCCTTTCTCCCCTTCCTTCTCCCAATTAATTTTAACCTTAATTAAATACAACAAGCCGGAGAAAATGTCCAGCTCTATCTGGAAAATCGCACCCCCAGTTGACATAACAGTACCTTATCGGATACTCTTCGCTCCGAAATCGCGATGGAGCCAGCCTTTCGGACTAAGCCGCGGAGAAATCATGATTTTTAATGATCTCAGGGAATATATAACGACACTAGAAAAACTCGGGGAACTCAAGAGCCTTTCAGGAGCAAGTTGTAACCTTGAAATCGGGGCCATTACAGAGCTCGCTTCCTTTCGAAAAAAATGCCCGGCTGTCCTCTTTGATTCAATTCCGGGTTTTCAGCAGGGATTCCGCGTTTTTACAAATTTCTTATCGAACAGAGTTAGGGAGCGGCTCGTATTTGGAGTCTCTAATGACTTGACAGATCCCGAGGCCGTGCTCTTCTGGAAAAACAGGCTGAAAGAATTCGAGCCGATTGAACCGAAAGAAGTAACGGATGGTCCCGTCAAAGAAAACATATTGCGCGGATCCGACATCGATCTTACCCGGTTCCCATGGCCGAAGTGGCATCAACGGGACGGCGGGCCATACATCTGCGCCACCTCTTCTGTCACCAGGGATCCTGAATCCGGGTATATCAACGTGGGTTCTTACAGATTCATGTTGTTGGGCGAAAATAAGATTGTTGCCCATATCGGCTCGGGCCATCATGGTGACGTGATTCGGAAGAAATACTGGGAAACGGGAAAACCCTGCCCGGTTGCCATTTCTCTCGGTCAAGAACCATCGGTTCTAGTAGCGGCCGGGACTAATCTGAATTGGGGAGTGCCGGAATACGGTTTCGCCGGATGGATGCGGGGATCTCCCGTGGAGATTACCAAAGGCGTTGTTACTGACCTTCCGATCCCAGCCACCGCGGAGGTGGTATTAGAGGGAGAGATGTTGCCTCCAAGCGAAGGAATGGAGATCGAAGGTCCATTCGGCGAGTTTTCAGGGTATTACGGCGGCGGTGCACGACCTGCGCCGGTGACGATGATCACCAGCATTCTATTTCGTAACGACCCGATTATTCTTGGAGCTCCCCCTTTCTTGGGAAGTAGTCGCGGGATTCTTTCCTCCAGGGGTATTTCGGTTTGGAACGAATTGGAGGCGCTAGGAATTCCTGGCATCAAAGCAATCAATTACTCATGGGGAATGTGCATCATTTCCTTAAAGCAAGCGTACCCGGGTCATGCGATGAGAGCAGCCCATGGAGCATTGGGAGGGACTGCAGGCTATCATGGGAAATTTGTCGTCGTGGTGGATGAAGATATTGATCCATACAATTTGGAACAGCTTCTATGGGCTATTGCAACCAGATGCGATCCGGAAACGTCCTTGGACGTCTGTCGTAGAATATGGAGTTACAAAATCGATCCACGGCTACCCAAGCAAAAAAAGGAAGCGGCCGACTATACGGGATCGGTGGCGATCATCGACGCCTGTCGACCTTATCATTGGATCGAGGAGTTTCCTGCGACCACACAAATCAGTGAGGAACTTTTGAAAGAAACAAATGCAAAGTGGGGAAAACTTATTGGGGAAGACTAATCTAAACCGGCTTTAGCTAGGGGAGGTGTTTTATGGTCATGGCAGAAAGGTACGGGGTACCTCCAACAAAGATTATTGGGCTCATGTCGAGCTGGCAAGTTCCGTTCCGAAATATACAAAAAGGAGATCGGCTTCTCGTGCTAACTGACGATGCGATGGATCCGATGGTTTGGCAATCTGCAATGGCTGCCATCAACGAGAGGGGTGGGGAGGTTACCCTTGCGTTATACCCTAGGCGCGCTTATCACTGCGCGGATCCATCGGCCATGGCGGTCGAGGCTGCCAAGCAAGCTGATGTGGTTGTCGCATTAACCACGACGGCGTTGAACAGCGGTACGCCAGGGTTACGCTCGATTAGAGCCGAAGGCGGCGGTAAAGGACGCACGCCTATTTGGTTAATGGAAGAGACGACGGTTGAGATTCTCACCGAAGGCGGCGGTCGGGCCACCCTCGAAGACCTGAAGCAGATCTGCGATCTCCAGAGGCGGATCGGTGAAATTTACGACCAAGGCAAGAAAATACGAGTCACCTCAAGAGCAGGGAGTGACCTTATCGCGGATATTTCAGGGATGCCTGCCGGCTACTTCGCCGATCGATGGGGAAAACTGCCGTTCGAGCGCGACCAGAAAACCGGCAGATTGGGCTCAGGGACGTGGCCATTCGGCGAGATACATGTGGAGCCGGTCCCCGGCACGGCCAATGGCACCATTGTTTGGGACACGACATCCCATTTTCCTCCCGGACTTTGGCGCGAGCCGGCCGCGCTAACCATCAAAGACGGCCGCCTTGTAGATATTCAGGGAGGCGCTGAGGCGGAGCAAGTCCGCTGGTATCTGGAAACTTATGGAGATGAGAGTTCCTGGCTTGTCGGAGGCGAGATTGCAGTCGGCACCAACCATAGATGCTGGCCTGCGATGGGGCTCATGCGCAACGACAAAAAGAGCTACGGTGCGATGCACTTCGGTATCGGGCATGGCGCCGATCGGGGCAAAGTGAACAGCAAGCTGCGCCTCGAAGGTATCATTGCACGTGTGACGGTCGTGGTCGATGATAACAAGGTTGTTTGTGAAAACGGAAAGATCAAAGTGTAAGGGGCTTGAAATCATGCTGAAAATCGATCCGGGAGTAAAGGAAGAGTTGCTCGAAAGAATTGCGAAGCGAAGTCAAGACAAATCACCCCGGGGAAGCGTTATCAAAGTCAAATCGCGGGTTATCCACCACATGCAGATGAAGGCGGAAGCCGACGGATTTGCCTTTATTTCCGATGAGGGGGAAACCGTGGGCGGATATGGCGCCGGTCCCGCTCCTCTGCGCTACTTCCTGGCGGGCGTCATGATGTGCCATCAAGTTTGGTGCGTCAAAGCAGCCGCGTTGCTGGATGCCCGTCTCGAATCCGTGGAGGGAAACATCAACGGGCATCTCTCCCCCGATGGCGCTTATTCTAAAGAGGACATTGAAAACTTTTTCGAGAGAATTTCCTACGAGGTCGCGATTTCGAGCCCGGAAGAGCCGGCAAAAATTATCGCCGTCGTTGAAAAGGCCTGTTTGCGCTGCCCTGCCTTCGGGACCGTTAAGCTAGCCGTTCCCATAGATTTAAAGGTCGTCCACAACGGCAACGTCATCTTGGAAAAGAATCTTACACCAAGCAAGCGGTAAAACGTCATCATGGAATTCTCCATCAATCCTCCCATTGGAGACCGGGTCAGACGAAAAGAGACCCTTCGCTTTGTAACGGGCACTGGGCGCTATGTTGATGACATGCTCCCGCCGGGAACGCTCCATGCAGCGTTCGTCCGAAGTCTCTATGCTCACGCGAGAATCAAGGCCATCGATCCTGAAGCGGCTCGTTCCATGCCCGGGGTACACGCTGTTCTAACGGGGAAAGACGTTGCAGCACACCTGAAGCCTCTGAGGGTCGGCGGCAGCTCCCTTTTACGGCCCATCACGCTATATCCATTAGCCATCGACAAGGTTCGATACTCCGGCGAGCCGCTGGCTGTGGTGCTTGCGGATACGCGCTACCTCGCCGAAGATGCCGCCGAGGCGGTCTCAGTGAATTATGAGCCATTACCAGCGGTTGTCGACCCGGAACTCGCGATGCAACAAGGCGGGCCGTATGTCCATGAGGAAGTCGGCAGTAATGTCGTCTACAAATATCATTTTGCCACAGATGGAATAGATAAGGTTTTTCAGCAAGCGCCCTGTGTCATCAAAGAAAGAATTCGCAGCCATCGCATCAGCGCATGCCCGATAGAGACGCGAGCCTACCTGGCGCATTACAATCAACAGGAAGACACGCTGACAATGTGGTCTGCCACGGCAAATCCACACTCTCTCAGGACGCGCATAGCCGAGACGTTGAGCTTTCCCGAAGGGAAGATCCGCGTCATCGCCCCAGACGTGGGAGGTTCGTTCGGGGTCAAGATTCAGATCTACCAAGAAGAACTGCTACTCCCCTACTTGTCCCGCACTCTGGGGCGGCCCGTTAAGTGGTGCGAGACGCGGGTTGAGCACTTAAGCAATGGCCGGCACGGACGCGATCAGATTCACTATATCGAGATTGCTGTTAAAAAAGACGGCACCATTCTTGGCATTAAAGACAAGATCATTGCGGATATGGGCTCCACGTATACCATCGACCACTCGATTTTGGCCAGCGCGCTATACGTACCGGGAGTCTATCAAGTACAGAATTATGCCGTGGACGCTTTTGGCATTTCGACTAATAAGACCACGCACGGTTCGTTAAGAGGTATCGGCAAGGCCGATGCGGCCTACGTTATTGAGCGACTGATCGATATCGTTGCTCGGGAATTGAACCTGGACCCCGTGGACATCCGGATGAAAAACTTCATTCCCTCTGAAGCGTTTCCCTACCGAAATGTCACCGGGGCTCTTTATGACAGCGGACAATATCATCTTTGTCTCAAGCGCGCGCTGGAGGTCGCCGATTACGGCAAGCTCAGGCAAGAGCAAAAAGAGCTGCGGCGAAAGGGGCAATACCGCGGCATAGGGGTTGCCCTCGTCATGGAGCCGACAAGCTCCAGCAGGATTCACGCAACGGGCGGGTATGCCTCGTGCCGAATGCGTATAGAACCGTCGGGCACAGCTACGGTTTTCTCCAGCATGAGCGAGCAGGGGCAAGGCCACGAGACAACCATCGCCCAAATCGTCGCCAGTCAGACTGGAATCCCGTTTGATAATATCCAAGTCATTCACGGCGATACGCTGCCAACTCCTTATGGTTTTGGTACCGGCAGCAGCCGGTCTTCAGTCGTGCTGATGCCATCCGCCTGGGTGGCGGCAAAAAAAATGAGAGATAAAATGCTAGGAATCGCTGCGCGACATTTGACAGTAGTTCCGGAGAAACTTGATATTCGAGAGGGCGAGATCTTCGCGAAGGAAAATCCAAGTCATTCTGTCCCGATCATGGAAATTGTTCGAACGGCTTATGGCGCCATCCATCTTCTGCCGGAGAACATGGAGCCGGGCCTTGAGACCACGGGTTATTTCATTAACCCCAATATCGACTATGAACCCGATGACAAAGGGCGCATGAACACGTTTTCGAGTTATCCATACGCTGCGGTCGTGGCGGTCGTCGATGTGGATGTCGAAACCGGGTTCATAAAAATTGTTAAGTACTGCACGGTTCACGACTGCGGCAACAGGATCAATCCGCAGATCGTCGATACACAGCAACAGGGCTCTATCGTACAGGGTATCGGCGCAGCGCTTTACGAAGAGTTGCGGTACGATGAAGAAGGTCAGCTACTATCGTCGACGTTGATGGACTACCGTCTCCCATCGGTGGCAGAGGTGCCTGATATCACCCTGGATCACATCATTACGCCGAATCCTTTTACTCCTCTGGGGGCCAAAGGAGCGGGAGAGACCGGCATGCTGGGCCCGCCTCCCGCGCTGTGTAATGCGGTAGAGGATGCACTGAGCCCCCTGGGGGTGAAAATACGCGAGACTCCACTCACGCCGGAGCGAATCTTGGATTTAATCGAAAAAGCACAAGCGACAAAGGCGAACCATGCTTAAGACAATCTCTCTCACCGTTAATGGTAAAGCTACCTCGGGGGAGGTAGTGCCGAGAACCCTCCTGACTCATTTTCTCCGGGACACCTTGCGGCTAACCGGAACACATCTGGGCTGCGTGGTCGGCAAGTGCGGGGCCTGCACGGTTCTGTGGAATGGCGCGCCGGTCAAATCCTGCATGACCTTTGCCGTTCAGACGGACGGAGATGAAATCATCACGGTCGAGGGGCTGGCACAAGAGAAGAGGTTACACCCGCTGCAGGAGGCATTCTGGAAGAACGATGCGGCAGAGTGCGGCTACTGTACGCCGGGCATGCTCATGTCCGCCTATGGGCTCTTGCGCAAGGTAAGCAATCCGACGGAGGAACAAATCAAGAGGGCTATTTCGGGCAATTTATGCCGCTGCACGGGCTATCGCAATATTTTGGCAGCTATCAAAGACGCGGCAATCGGATTTCAACCGTAAGACAAACGGGAGGAGAGTCTCATGGTGAGCATCCTTAAGGATATCCCTATCGAAAATATCAAGATCGTTCCGTGCCGGGTGAAAGGGCCCAAAGGTATCGTGAAATCCTTTTTGATTTCCGGCGATAACCGGCTGATCTTGGTCGACACGGGCTTTTCCGACGCCGATGCGGACATTATCATAGAAGCCATCGAGGGCTTGGGAAGAAAACATGAGGACTTGAAGTTGTGCGTCCTTACCCACCGTCATGGCGATCACACTGGGGGCCTCAAGAAACTTAAGAAGGCACTTAAGTTTCAGGTCATGGCGCATGAACTGGACATGTCTGCGATTCAAAAGGTGACCGGCTACGAAGTAGATCATGTTCTGAAGGGCGGAGAGACGATGCCGGACTGCGGCGGCATTTGCGTTATCCACACGCCGGGCCACACCGCCGGGAGCATTAGTCTACATATCCCGAGCATCAAAACACTCATTGCCGGTGATGCGATAGTCAGCGCCGGCGAGCATCTCGTGGTTTCACCGGGGTATCTTTCCGAAGACCCGGCGCAAGCGGAAACGACGGTGAGAAAACTCATTGAGATGAACCTGGACCTAGAGAGGATCTTAGTAGGCCACGGTGACGATGTTTACGAAGGCGCGAAAACAAATTTGGCGCGCATTTTTGTCGCCGGTCGGCCGGCTTGAATTCCCGTGCCGCCATCAGCGAGGAAGCTTGAATCGATTTTGCGCGGTTTGGAGTAAATCATGTACCCCGCAGCATTTGACTATTTCGCACCGCAAAACTTGAAAGAAGCCGTCGAACTTGCCGATCGTTACGGCGAGGACGCGAAATTCCTTGCCGGGGGCCAAAGTCTGGCTCCGCTATTGAAGTTACGGCTGGTCCGACCGAAATACCTGATTGATCTCAATCACCTGCCCGGCCTTAACCATATCAAAGAGGAGGACGGCTTTATTCGCTGTGGAGCCATGAGCCGGCATATCCAGTTCGAAGAATCTGAACTGTTTAACCGGAGGATTCCTTTGGTTTCGGAAGCCGCAGCACACATCGCGGATGTCCAGGTCAGAAACCGGGGAACAATCGGCGGCGCTTTGGCCGAGGCGGATCCTGCCGGCGATTGGGGGCCGGTGGTACTCGCGCTCAACGCGCGCCTGAAATGTGTCGGGCCGCACGGCGAGCGCTGGCTCGAAGCGAAGGATTTTTTTGATTTTGCCTATTCAACCAAGCTTCAGAACCATGAGCTGGTGACGGAGATTCACTTTCCTCTGCCAGGCGAAGGAAGCACGGGAGCCTACCTGAAGATGGAAAGGGTCGCCGGAGATTTCGCGATCGTCAGTGTTGCTGTTCAAATGAGACTCGATGAGGGTGGCGTGTGCCGACAAATTGGCATCGGTCTCGGGGGGGTGGATGTTGCGCCGCGAAAGCCGAATTCCGTCGAACGATTCATGCTTGGCAACAAGGTGGATGGTGGGGTGGTCCATGAGGCCTGCCGGTTGCTCGACGGCGAAGTCGACCCGTTATCGGACCAGCGGGGCTCGGCGGCTTACAAGAGGCGTGTGCTCAATGTTTTATTTAAGCGGACTGTGACGGCGGCGCTAAATAGAACGGAAAAAATCATTTCAAAATAGTTTATTTTCTCGCTTGACCTAGTTCGGCAATTGTTATAGTAAGTGACGTTTCATAAATATCGTTAGAGGATAGGAATTTATCATATCAGGAAGGCCACAGAAACTATGAGTACATCTGAAAAGGCTGCAAGGGTTAACGGCGCCGAGGTCATCGTGCGGAGCCTTGAGAAAAACGGGGTAACGCATGTTTTTAATTTGCCCGGCCATGGAATGGGCCCTCTTGTCAACGCATTGGATGACCACCGCAGCCGCTTACGTTACGTGAGCGGAGTCAACGAAACCAATGTCGCCACGATCGCTGAGGGCTACGCGCGCGCAACGAGGAAGCCTGCTTTCATAAACGTGTATCATTCGTCAGGAACGGCGCTTGCGATGTTCGCAATATCAACCGCATGGGCCGATCATACTCCGATGGTTCTTAGCACTACGGCGGACCCTGTCCCCCTCGCCGGTCACGATGGATACGCCGCGGCGCCAAAAGCGATAACAGAGATCAGCGGGCAGTACACTAAGTGGAGTTATGAAGTCCCCTCAGTGGAGACCATTCCCTGGGCGATAGAAAGGGCTCTGATGATAGCAAGGACTCCCCCGATGGGGCCCGTGCACCTCTCTTTTCCGATGTCTTTATACGAAGACCAGATAGATGAGACAAAACTTCACTCTCGTTATGCCCGGGCCCAGTTATTCGACAAGACATGCCCGGATCAATCCGGCATTGAACAGGCAGCAAAGTTGCTGGCCAATGCGCGAGCGCCATTGATACTCGCGGGTGGACCCATCGGCCAGTATGACGCAATAGAGGAATTGGTCGCGCTGGCTGAACTGCTGGAGGCGCCGGTCTTGAGGGAGCCCGGTCGGCCCACCTATCTACCCTTCCCGTCTATGCATAGGCTCTTTGCTGGCAAATACGGGCACGCCCATGCCTTGGTCAAGAATGCCGATGTCATACTCGTTGCAGAATTTGACGTGACCGAATCCACACCTGGTCAGTCTCCTCTCTGGGAGACAAACCAGTCCATCATTCACCTCACAGTCGATCACCCCAACATATGCAAGCAATTCGACCCTGATATCGTACTGCTAGGGCATCCGAAGTCTTCGATTCCCATGCTGACTAGCGCGACTTCAAGATTACTTGGCTCCAAGAGCAAGGAAAAAAAGGACTTCTCACGTGAGAGAATGGATGTTCCGGCGGGCCAGACGGCAACGGGCCAACCCGCGCGCGTTAAAGGGGCACTGATGGACAAACTAATCAGAGTCCTCAGGGAGGAGTTCGGGCAAAAGCTTACGATCGCGGATCACGCCCTCACGGCTCCGCCCAATGCCCGTGGTGCACTCCCGCTCTCCCTCGAAGCCTCTGACTACAGATCAAAGGATGATTACTTCGCGCTTTCTCAGAAAGGAAGCGCGCAGGGCTGGCTCCTTCCCGCCGCGATAGGAATGCAATTGGGGCTGCCCGAAAGGCAGGTGGTAGCTGCCTTGGGAGACGGCAACTTCATGTTCACATCCAGTGCCCTATACAGCGCGGCCAAGATGAATATTCCGCTCATAGTCGTTGTGGTGAACAACGGCGGATACGGCGGCGGTCATCTCGGTGGTACCAAACTTGCCCCCGAGACTAACCAGGGGAACTACCATAATCCTCCGATAGACTTTTGCAAAATCGCCGAAGGATTATGTGTGCCCGCCTTCAAGGTAGGTAAAGAGGAAGACATCGCACCCGGAATCGACAGCTTACACAAGCGGGGCCGTCCCTTCTTTTTCGAGGTCGTTGAGTAGGCCTCCGGTTCGGTTGGATCGTTCCGCTGGCGCCCCTGGTGAGCCAGCTTTGTTCAAAGATTTTCAGGAGGCTGCCTCGGCTTTTCTACGGCGACCCCTTTCATTCAATAAAGTGTCGCATCGTGGCTCCGTTCCGCCGCCACCATCCAAATCTTCCTCAGTGTTGTACTTACGTTCTTCCGTCAGCTTGCTTCTTTTTCAGCCGGGGGGTATGGCTAAGGCCGTATAGGATTATCCCACAGGAGAAAAATGAAGGAATCAGAAGGCAATCCCCATTTGCAAGCCGCTATCATGGAGGTGATAGAAAACCAGCTCCGCAACAATGATCCTCCCCAGACGCGGCAGACCTTTAGGCGTCTGATTGAAGCAGGTTGTTCTGAAGAAGAGGCAAAGCGACTCATCGGATGTGTCGTCTCAGTGGAGATATTTGACGTGCTCAAGAAAAACGAACCATTCAATCTTGAGAGGTTTGTGAAAGCCCTAAATAAGCTCCCAGAGATGCCTTGGGCAGAAGAGGAAAGTTAAGAAGATTCATGGGACAGCTCCAAGAAGTTGCACCCGCAACGGCCGCGACACCAGATAATCATACAGAATCACTTTTGTAGCATTGCAAGACCTGGCCCCATTATCTGCGAGTGGCAAAAGAGGCCGCCTTGCTCCTTGAGCGGGCGAAGGCTTGAAGCCTAACTCTATCTTCAGCCCGATCGCCAGGAACGACGACTGAGCTTAGCGTTGAGGCTGTAGGAGTTGAAGGGTCACGCATCAAAGCTGGCGTTTCTGCCTCAGACTGTTTTCGAAATCATTGAGGATTTCCGGCATATCCAGGGCAGCGGAGAATTCCTTAAGCCACTTGCGGATTCGTCTCAGATTTAGCTTTGGCTCGGCGACCAATAAAGCTG
>Ga0209212_1006037_pt1 | contig 14073 bp, 9 predicted proteins | sample RifGroC2_FD_183996 | JGI IMG/M metagenome (GOLD analysis project Ga0209212, IMG submission 183996) | Groundwater microbial communities from Rifle, Colorado, USA - Groundwater C2 (SPAdes) (version 2) | ecosystem: Environmental > Aquatic > Deep subsurface > Groundwater | place: Rifle, Colorado... | reverse complement strand
TCATGCTAGCGAACGGCAAGCCATCGCACCTTTTCACGGAGAAATAAACTCGCGGGCAACCCTCTTGAAAATCGCGGGGTGCACTACTTTCGGATACCATAACGGCTGTAAATTCTTCCTTCCCCATCGTGTCCGCCGAAGTCGAACGTTTTTTCTCCGAACAGAGCCCGCTTGCCACCGAGGTCGCATCGTTCCGTCCGCGCGCGCAGCAGCGCGAGATGGCGCTGGCGGTCGCCGAGGCGATCCGCGATAACGCGATTCTGGTGGTCGAGGCGGGCACCGGCACGGGCAAGACTTTCGCCTATCTGGTTCCCGCGCTGCTCAACGGCGGCAAGGTAATCATCTCGACCGGCACCAAGAATTTGCAGGATCAGTTGTTCCAGAAGGATTTGCCGATGGTGCGCGACGCGCTCAAGGCGCCGGTGTCGGTGGCGCTGCTCAAGGGGCGTTCGAACTACGTGTGCCACTACCATCTGGGGCGCACCGAAGCGGACGGGCAGTTCAAGACGCGCGAGGACATCAAGCATCTCGGCAAGATCGTCAAATACGCCAAGGTCAGCGATTCCGGCGACAAGGGCGGGCTGGCCGACGTGCCGGAAAACGCGCCGATCTGGATGCAGGTGACTTCCACGCGCGACAACTGCCTCGGCCAGGAATGCCCGCAGCACAAGGAATGCTATGTGCTCAAGGCGCGCTCCGAGGCGATGAAGGCGGACATCGTGGTGGTGAACCATCACCTGTTCTTCGCCGATGTGATGCTGCGCGACGAGGGTGTGGCGGAGCTGCTGCCCGCCTGCAACACGGTGATCTTCGACGAAGCGCACCAGCTGCCGGAGACCGCCAGCCTGTTCTTCGGCGAGAACCTGTCCACCACACAGCTGCTCGATCTGGCGGGCGATACGCGCATCGAAGCGGCGGCTGGAGCCAAGGATTTCGCACCGCTGCCGAAGGCTTGCGACGAGCTGGACAAGGCCGCGCGCGACTTGCGGCTGGTATTCAAGAAGGAAGGCAGATTGCCCGCCACCGCGACGGAGAGCTTCAAGGAGTTCGCGCCCGCGCTGAAGACGCTGGGCGAGAAACTGACGCAACTGGGCGGCTTGCTGGAGAAACAGGCGGAACGCAGCGAAGGGCTGGAGAATTGCTGGCAGCGCGCGCAGGCGTTGGCGCAGCAACTGGGCAAATGGCAAAAGGGCGACGAGCCCGATCAGGTGCGCTGGCTGGAAGTGTTCCATCACTCGCTGCAGCTCAACACCACGCCGCTGTCGATCGCGGAAATTTTCGAGAAGCAGATCGGCGGCAGCGCGCGCGCGTGGATTTTCACTTCCGCGACGCTCGCGGTGAAGCAGAATTTCTCGCACTACCAGGGCGAGATGGGGCTGCTCAAGGCGAAGACCGCGTGCTGGGACAGCCCGTTCAACTACGGCGAACAGGCGCTGCTGTATGTGCCGCAGAACCTGCCGGAGCCGAACAGCGAGGGCTATACCGAGGCGGTGGTGCAGGCCGCGCTGCCGCTGCTCGAAGCGAGCAAGGGGCGCGCCTTCCTGCTGTTCACCAGCCTGCGCGCGATGGGGCGCGCTCACGAAATTTTGCAGGCCGAGTTCGACCGGCGCGGCTGGGACTACCCGCTGCTGCTGCAGGGCGAAGGCTCGCGCAACGAACTGCTGACGCGCTTCCGCACGCTGGGCAACGCGGTGCTGCTCGGCAGCCAGTCGTTCTGGGAAGGCGTGGACGTGCGCGGCGAAGCCCTGTCGCTGGTCATCATCGACAAGCTGCCGTTCGCCCCGCCGGACGACCCGGTGCTGGCGGCGCGCATCGCGCAACTCAACAAACAGGGACGCAACGCGTTCATGGAATACCAGTTGCCGCGCGCCATCATCACGTTGAAACAGGGCGCTGGGCGGTTGATCCGCGACGAAACCGATAGAGGCGTGCTGATGATCTGCGATCCGCGCATCATCACCAAGCATTACGGCAAGCGCATCTGGCAAAGCCTGCCGCCGATGAAGCGCACCAGGGATGAGGCGGTGGCGGTGGAGTTTTTTACCGGCTGGAAAAGCCAGCCCTGAACTTGTCGAAGGGCGATTAGCCACGGATGGACACGGATTGACACAGATGAAATACCGAGCCGTCGGATGCAATGTTTTATCCGTGCTTATCCGTGTAAATCAGTGGCTAACTGAGGTTCTGGAATAATCAGCGTCCCGACACCACGCAGCGGTTGCGTCCGGCTTCTTTCGCTTCGTAGAGCGCGCCGTCGGCATCTTTCAGCATTGTTTCGTAATCCGGATGGCCATTGTAAGTGGCGATGCCGATGCTGGCGGTAACGCTGGCCGTTTGTCCATCGCCAACGCGCAACGGCTCTGCGGCCAACCTTTGGCGTATGGTTTCCGCCACCTGCAAGGCTTGATTCCTGTCGACTTCAACCAGCACCACCAGCATTTCTTCGCCGCCGTAGCGGAACACGAAGTCCCCGGCGCGCACGCCGCCGGTGACCAGATCGGCGGCTTGCTGCAACACCATATCTCCCGCCGCATGCCCGTAGGTATCATTGATATTCTTGAAGCGATCCAGATCGAGCAGCAACAGCGCGAACGGCACGCCGCTGCGCCGTGCCAGCGCCATTTCCCGCGTCAATACAGCGGGCAGAAAACGGCGGTTCAGCAGGCGCGTCAGCGCATCACGGCCGCTCTCCACTTCGATGAAACGGTCGAACAAACCTCCCAGCAGGAACTTGATCTCGGCAATCCCCGCCTCGATTTCTTTCATCAGCATGCCTGCATCGCCGGGGTTGCGGCGCGACTCGAGCAGCTTGGGAAACAGCGATTTTTCCACCTCGTCGATACGCTGGCGTATCTGCTCCAGCTCCGGCGCGGACTCGAAAATAATCGCCGCCTTGTGTTGCAGCCACATGCCAAATTCGGAATGTTTGATGCCCGGCAACTCCGCTTCGCCGCCATCGACCAGCAGCTTGAGCAAAATCTGCTGCGCCCATTCCAGGATCGCCGCGCGCTGCCGCTCGCGCTCCGCCAGCATATTCTGCCCCAGGGCGAACATGCGGTATGCCTCATCCGTGCGCGTCTGCTTTTCCATGTCGATGACGAAATAATCCGTCATCGCATCCAGCGCCAACTCGATCGTTTCCGCGACAAAATTGCTCGCCTTCACCAGCTCGCCACGCCCCAGAGAAGATTCCACCAGATGACCGTGGATCGCGTGCTTCAGGATGCGCGCGCCGCGCATCACCAGCGCGATGGGCACCTGGATGCGCGCATGCACCTCGCCGATATGGCACTGATGCTTGTAGATCGTCTCCGGGGCTTGCTGCTCACCGGAAAACAACTCGCACAGCCAGCCTTGCATCGAGGCGTGCAGGCGCTGTTCAACGAGTGCGTTATCCAGAAACGTCCTGGATTCCTCGTCGGATAACATGTTCCGATAAAACAGATCGGCCAGTCCGGCGGCTTGCTGCCGGACGATTTCGCCGACCAGTTGCCGCACCGGGTCGGGAGTTTCCTCGGACAGCCTGCGCCAATCGGCGGCAAACTCCTTGCTTTGCTTCAGCTTGATCATGATTGCCCGCTAAAAAATTTCGTAAATTATTGTATCAGCAAACCTTCGCCGAGAAACTTGCCTGCTAGCCCGCCAGCAGATTCACCAGCCCGTCCAGCCCGACGAAATTCAACGCGTAACTGGCCTGCTCGCGCACCACCGGCTTGGCGTGATAGGCGATGCTGATGCCCGCGCGCACCATCATTTTCAGGTCGTTCGCGCCGTCGCCCATCGCGATGACCTGCTCCGGCCTGAGCTCAAGCTCTTCGCGAATCTTCACCAGCCAGTCGGCCTTGCCCTGCGCATCGAAAACCTTGCCCAGCACCCTGCCGGTGAGCTTGCCGTCGGCGATTTCCAGCGTGTTGGCGTGGACAAAATCAAGGCCGAGACGCACCTTGAGGCGTTCGGTAAAAAATACGAAACCGCCCGACACCAGCAGCGTCCTGATGCCGTGTTCCTTCAGCCTGGCCAGCAGGATTTCCGCACCGGGCGAAAATTGCAGGCGTTCGTCGTACACCCGTTGCAGGGCGTGCTCGTCCAGCCCTTCCAGCAGCGCGACGCGGCGGCGCAGGCTTTCGGCGAAGTCGATCTCGCCGCGCATCGCCGCCTCGGTAATCGCCGCGACCTGCGGCTTGAGCCCCTGCATGTCGGCGATCTCGTCGATGCACTCGATGGTGATCAGCGTGGAATCCATGTCCATCACCAGCAACCCGAAATCTTTCAGCGAGCGGCCGCGCGGCACAAAGCCGTAATCCAGTTGATGCTCGAAACAGTAGCGCGCAATGTCGGGATGCGCCTGCGCTTCGGTCAAACGATAGGCGTGATCGGCGATCTGCTCGCGCTGCCTGGCCTGCGCCAGCCCGGCAAGGTGGATCAAGTGAACAGCGGCGATAGAGTGGGTAGCCTGGATGACGAGGTTCATGGTTTTGTGATGTAAAGATGGGGGCGGGCGATTTGAACTGGCGGCAATTATCCGTCATTTCGGCCGGATTTTCCTGCCGTGTACATTTGAAAGTCAAGGCCTCGCACTCTCCTGGGAGCGCGTGCATCTTGCCCGCACCATGATCATGGATCATGTAAACCTGCGGGCAAGATGCCCGCGCTCCAAAAAACCGTTAATTATTCTGCGAACTTTGATCAACCAACACCTTCAAATACACCCTTTCCTGCCCGATAAAAAGACTAAAGTGAGTCGGCGCGGTAAACTGTTAAAAGTCGCCAATGAATGAGGAAGGTCCCATGAAAATTCTTACCCGCTGTTTTGCCATTAGCGTCGCCATGCTATTTGCTTCGATGGCCGAGGCGCAACAAACCATCAATGGCTGCCAGATCAAACGCAGAACCAGCTGCCCCGGCGCCAATCTCTCCGGTGCGGATTTGACCAAATCCAATTTATCCAATGCCGACCTGTCGGGCGCCAACCTGTCCGGCGCCAACCTGAACGCCGACAAAATCGCCAATACCAACCTGAGCAAGGCCAACTTGTCCGACGCCAACCTCGCGGGAACCGTCCTGACCGGAACCTACCTGAATAACGCGAATTTATCGCGCGCCAACCTCGACAAGGCCGACCTGTCGCAAGCCAGCCTGCCGGATGCCAGCCTCAGGGAAGCCAGCCTCGTGGGCGCCAATTTTTCCATGACCAATCTCAAAGGAGCCGACCTGACCGGAGCCAACGCGAAGGGGGCGGTATTCATCATGGCCAGCCTGAGCAACGCCAACCTCACCCGCGCCGACCTCACCGAGGCGACGCTGGCCGGCGCCGACTTGCGCAACGCTATTCTGGAAGGCGTGAGATTTTGTAAGACCACCATGCCGGACAGAAGCGTCAACAACAGCGGTTGTCCGAAATAAATCCAAGCATGTAGCGAATACTATGCGACGACTTGCTCGTCGCGCATCCGCAGTGCCTCTTCGATGTCCACCGCCACCACGTTGGACACGCCTTTTTCCTGCATCGTCACGCCGATCAGTTGCTGCGCGAGTTCCATGGTGAGCTTGTTGTGGCTGATGAATATGAACTGGGTGTGTTGCGACATTTTTTTGATCAGCGCGCACAGCCGCTCGGTGTTGGTGTCGTCCAGCGGCGCGTCCACTTCGTCGAGCAGGCAGAACGGCGCGGGGTTGAGCTGGAACAGCGAAAACACCAACGAGATCGCAGTCAGCGCCTTCTCGCCGCCCGACATCAGGTGGATCGTGCTGTTCTTCTTGCCCGGCGGCTGCGCCATCACCTGCACGCCGCTGTCGAGAATCTCCTCGCCGGTCAGCACCAGCCGCGCCTCGCCGCCGCCGAACAGGATCGGGAACAACTCCGCAAGATGCAGATTGACCTGGTTGTAGGTCTCCATCAGCAGGTCGCGCGATTCCTTGTCGATGCGGCGGATCGCCTCTTCGAGCGTGGCCATCGCCTCGTTCAGATCCTTGGCTTGCGCATCCAGATAAGCCTTGCGCTCGCTCGCGGTTTGCAGCTCTTCGAGCGCGGCCAGATTCACCGCGCCCAATGCCTCGATGTCCGCATTCAGCCGGTTCAATTCGTTCTGCAACGCGTTCGGTTTGTTGTTGCCGTTTTCCATGAGCGGCAACAAAGCCTGCTCGTCCACGCCCTGCAACTGCTCCGCCCATTGCTCGAAATGCAGGCGCGCCTCCTGCTCTTTTAGCGTCAGTTCGCCAAGTTTTTCGCGCAGCGGGTTGAGCTTGTGCTCGCAGCCGAGGCGTTCCTGCTCGAGCTTTTGCAGGTTGACCGTGGCATTTTCCAGCACGTTGCGCGCCTCGCCCAGCGCCTGTTCGCTGGTCTGGCGCGTTTGCAACGCGGCCTGTAATTGCTGCTGGGCCGTTTCATCCTCGCCGCCCGATAATTCGGCGCGCAGTTGCGTCAGGTTCTGCTCGAATTGCGCCAGCGCCCCGGTGATCTGTGTGATGTTGTGTTGCAAGTCGGCGATTTTCTCGGTGCAGGTCTTGGCGAAGAAATGCGCCTCCTGCAACGCATGTTGCGCCTGCTGCGCGCGCCCGCGCTGCTCGCGCAACGCGCTGTCCCGATGGTTGGCCTGGCGTTGCGCCTCATCGACTTGTTCATGGAACGCGGCGATTTGCTCGCGCAATATCGCCATCTGTTCGTTGATGTCTTGCTGCTGGCGCTGCTCGCCGCTTAGCAGCTCGGCCACTTCCTGCATCTCGCGCTCGATCTGCATGGTGCGCTCCGCGCTGCGTTCGAGCGCCTGGTTCAGCTTGAGTATCTGCATTTGCAGGCCGTGCAGGCGCTGCTGCAACTCGTTGCCGGTGGCGCGCAGCGGCGCGATTTGCGCTTCGATGGACTGATAGCGCTGCTCGGCCTGCGCGACTTGCTGTCTGGAATATTCCGCGTTGCGATTCTGTTCGTCCAGCTCCAGCTCCAGCCGCTCGATCTCGCGCTGCCTTGCCAGCACGCCGTGCAACTGGCTGTCCGGCGCATGGAACAGCACGCTGTGCGCGCCGATTAGATGCCCGTCCGGGGTGACGAACCAGCCGCCCGGCGGCAAAGCCGCGCGTTGCGTGTATGCCTGCGCCACGCCCGCCACCGCATACACATGCGTCAGCCAGTCGCGCATGACGGGCTGGATTTGCGCGTCCTGGCATTGCACATAATTTAGTAATGGGGTGAAATCCGTAGGGCGGATGAGCGCAGCGTTATCCGCCGTATGGTTCGACAAGGCATCTACCAATGCGTCGGAAGGCGCTTCGCTTTTCCGACCTACAGAAAACAAGGCCAGCTTCGCCGGCGGCGCATCGCTCCACGCCGCAGCATCGCCCAGTGACGGCAGGGCAATCGCGTTCAGGCGCTCGCGCAACACCGCCTCCAGCGCATTCTCCCAGCCGTTTTCGATGCGGATGGCTTGCCACAGGCGCGGCAGTTTTTCGAGCTGATGCTGTTGCAGCCAGGCGTTGAGATTCTTGTCGTTGTCGATATGCTGCTGCAATTGCTGCAACGCGTGCAGGCGCGCCTCGGTCTGCGCCAGCACGCGCTCCTGCTGCTGCAACGAGGCGTGCTGGTTGCGCCGTTCGTTATCGGCCAGCGGCAACTGTTCCTGCAGGTGCGCCAGCTTTTCTATCTGCTCCTCGCGCGCCATTTCATACTCGGCCTGTTGCTGCTGCGCGTCTTGCAGCGCGCCGCTGTCGGGGCGCGGCAGGTTGTCTTTTTCCAGCAGCAGGCGCAGGCGGCGCGAATCCAGTTGCTGGATATTGCGCTGCAAATGTTCGCGTTGTGTGTCGGCCAGTTGCAATTGCTGTTGCAGTTGCAGTTGCTCGCGTTGCAGCGCGTTGTAGCGTTCCTGCGCGATGCGCGCCGCCTCTTCGGCCTGCGGCAGGTTCTGGCTTTCCAGTTGCGCGTGCTGTTCGGCTTCGGCAACCTTGCTGGCCGCGCCGTCCTGCTGGCGCTGCCAGTGTTCCAGCAGGGAATGGACGCCCTGGCGCTGATGCTGCTGCTGTTCGATCTGTTTTTCGGTGTTGGTGATCTGCTGCGCCATGCGCTGGCGCTGCTCGGCGACATGCTTGATCTGCTGCTCCAGGCGCGCGATTTCGGCATTGGCGGTATACAGCTCGCCCTGCCTGACATGCAGCGCGTCGGAAAGCTGGTAATGCCCGCTGCGCGCGGTTTCCAGCTGGCTTTCGATGTCGCGCAGCCGCGCGGTTTCCGCTTCCAGTTCGGTGCGGGTTTTCTCCATCGTTTGCACGCTTCTGGCGCGCTGTGTCTCGGCTTCCTGTTTCTTCACCAGCCAGAACAGATGCTGCGTGGTATCGCGCTGCGCTTCCAGCGCGCGGTATTGCTTCGCCACTTCGGCCTGCGCGCCGAGGTGTACCAGTTGTTTGTCCAGCTCCTGCAGGATGTCGCTGACGCGCAGCAGATTGTCGCGCGTGTCGCCGATGCGCAACTCGGTCTCGCGCCGCCGGTCGCGGTATTTGGAAACGCCCGCCGCTTCTTCGAGGAAGACGCGCAACTCTTCCGGTTTGGCCTCGATGATGCGCGAGATCATGCCCTGCTCGATGATCGCGTAGGCGCGCGGGCCCAGCCCGGTGCCGAGGAAAATATCGGTGATGTCCTTGCGCCGCACATGCTGGTTGTTGATGTGATAGCTGGATTCGCCGTCGCGCTGCAGCACGCGCTTGATGGAGATCTCGGCGTAGCTCGACCACTGCCCGGCGGCCTTGCCCAGCGAGTTGTCGAAGATCAGTTCCACGCTGGCGCGCGACACCGGCTTGCGCTTGCTCGACCCGTTGAAGATCACGTCCTGCATGGTCTCGCCGCGCAACGCGGAGGCTTTCGATTCGCCCAGCACCCAGCGCAATGCGTCGATCACATTCGACTTGCCGCAACCGTTCGGCCCGACCACGCCCACGATTTGACCCGGCAGCGAAATGTGCGTGGGATCAACGAAGGATTTGAAGCCGGCCAGTTTGATTTGGGAGAGACGCAATTGGAAACAGTCTTAACGTTATAATTGCGCCTATTCTAACCGAAGCGACACCGTGTACAAAATGACGACACAACCCTCGAAAACGCTGGAAACTTTCCCCAATCCGAACCCGCAGCGCGATTACCATATTCACATGGAAATCCCCGAGTTCACCTGCCTGTGCCCCAAGACCGGCCAGCCGGATTTCGCCACGCTGATCCTCGATTACATCGCCGACGAGCAATGCGTCGAGCTGAAGAGCCTCAAGCTGTATATCTGGTCGTTCCGCAACGAAGGGCATTTCCACGAGGACGTGACCAACCGCATCCTCGACGACCTGGTCGCCGCCACCGGGCCGCGCTTCATGCGCCTCACCGCCAAGTTCTACGTGCGCGGCGGCATCTTCACCAACGTGGTCGCGGAACACCGCAAGCCAGGCTGGCAACCGCAGCCGCTGGTGGATTTGACACAGTTCGAGACGCGGTCGAATACGCGGGGATAATCCGAGCTTGGGCCAATAGATCGGCGGCAAATGCTCATCGAAACGTATATCCACGACGCGGCCACTGGGTCAGCCATCGGTCGCTTCCGGCGGAATCTGCTTCGATCAATGCTGCCGCGAAGCCAATACTGCCCGCGACCATCAGCGTAGGCATAAACCAAAAGCTTGATCGCAGATCGTCCCAAATTTATCTCAGCTTATTCATGGGGCAATTCCCATTTCCAGTCGCGAATCTCCGGCATATCCTCGCCGTGTTTCTCGATGTAAGCCTTGTGATCGAGCAGCTTGTCACGCAAAAACTGTTTGGCATAGGCGGCGCGCGAACCCAGACTGGTCACACGGTCGATTACATCGCCCGCCAGATGGAAGCGGTCGAGATCGTTCAGCACCGCCATGTCGAAAGGGGTGGTGGTCGTGCCGTTTTCCTTGTAACCGCGCACATGCAGGTTCCTGTGATTGGTGCGGCGGTAGGTCAGGCGGTGGATCAACCAGGGATAGCCGTGAAAGGCAAAAATGATCGGCCTGTCCCCGGTGAACAGAACGTCAAAGTCCTTATCGGAGAGGCCGTGCGGATGCTCGCTTTGCGGCTGCAACGTCATCAAGTTGACCACGTTGATGACCCTGATCTTCAGCTCCGGGAATTGCTCGCGCAGAATTTTGACCGCAGCCAGTGTCTCCAGCGTGGGCACGTCACCGCAGCAGGCCATCACCACGTCGGGGTCGCCGCCCGCGTCGTTGCTGGCCCATTCCCAGATGCCGACCCCGGCGGTGCAGTGCTTGATGGCGGCTTCCATATCCAGCCATTGCAGCTCCGGCTGCTTGCCCGCGACGATGACATTGACGTCATTGTGACTGCGCAGGCAATGGTCGGTCACCCACAGCAGGGTGTTGGCGTCGGGCGGCAGATAGACGCGGATGACCTCGGCCTTCTTGTTGGCCACCAGATCGATGAAGCCCGGGTCCTGATGGCTGAAGCCATTGTGGTCCTGACGCCACACGTGCGAAGACAGCAAATAGTTCAGCGAGGCAATGGGCCGTCGCCACGGAATGTCGCGCGTCACATCGAGCCACTTGGCGTGCTGGTTGAACATCGAATCGACGATGTGGATGAACGCTTCATAGCATGAGAAAAAGCCGTGCCGCCCGGTCAGCAGATAACCTTCGAGCCAGCCCTGGCACTGGTGCTCGCTCAACATCTCCATCACCCGGCCATCGGGCGCGACATGCTCGTCGCCGGGAAGAATTTCCGCCGTCGAACAACGGTTCGTCACTTCGAACAGCGCACCCCAGCGGTTCGATGCGGTTTCATCCGGGCTGAAGATGCGGAAGTTGCGTGCCTCGGCGTTGAGCTTCATCACGTCGCGCATCAATTCACCCTGCGCGCGCGTCGCTTCGGCTTTGACCTCGCCGGGCTTGGGCACCTTGATCGCATAGTCGCGAAAATCCGGCAGGCGCAGATCGCGCAGCAGCATTCCGCCGTTGGCGTGCGGGTTTGCGCCCATGCGCCGCCCGCCTTTGGGCGCCAGTTCGGCCAGCTCCGGCATGAGCCTGCCATTACCGTCAAATAATTCCTCGGGCCGGTAACTCTTCATCCACTGTTCGAGAATTTTCAGATGCCCGGGTTTTGTCGCAAGCTCTGCAACCGGCACCTGGTGCGCGTGAAAGGTGCCTTCGACCGGTTTGCCATCGACTGATTCGGGGCCGGTCCAGCCCTTCGGCGAGCGCAGGATGATCATCGGCCAGCGCGGGCGCTCGCTGAAGCCGTTGGCGCGGGCGTCGCGCTGGATAGACTGAATCTCGGCAACCACGGTATCGAGTGTGGCGGCCATCAGCTGGTGCATCTGTTCGGGGTCGTCGCCCTCGACGAAATACGGCGTGTAACCGTAGCCACGGAACAGCGCTTCCAGTTCCTCGCGGGGAATGCGCGCCAGCACGGTGGGTCCGGCGATCTTGTAGCCGTTCAAATGCAAAATGGGCAACACGGCACCGTCGTGAACCGGGTTGAGGAACTTGTTCGAGTGCCAGCTGGTCGCCATCGGGCCGGTTTCCGCCTCGCCATCGCCCACCACGCATGCCACCAGCAGGTCGGGATTGTCGAACGCGGCACCATAGGCATGCGAAAGTGCATAGCCGAGTTCGCCGCCTTCGTTGATGGAACCCGGGGTTTCCGGCGCGACGTGACTGGGAATGCCGCCGGGAAAGGAAAACTGGGTGAACAATTTTTTCATCCCCGGTTCGTCCCGGGAAATGTTCGGATACACCTCGCTGTAAGTGCCCTCCAGATAGGTGTTGGCCACCAGACCCGGTCCGCCATGTCCGGGGCCGGTGACATTAACAATGCTCAGGTCATATTGTTTGATAATCCGGTTGAGGTGGACATAAATAAAGTTCAGACCCGGCGTGGTACCCCAGTGCCCGAGCAGGCGCGGCTTTACATGCTCCAGCTTCAGCGGTTTTTTGAGCAAGGGGTTGTCGTACAGATAAATCTGGCCGACCGACAGGTAGTTGGCGGCGCGCCAATAGGCATTCATCTTGCGCAGCAGATCAGGCGGCAGGGGTTTGTCCCAGAGCTCAGGCTTTTTCATCTTCATAACCATGTTTATTTTCCTTTCCAATGGTGAGGCCCAAAATGCGGCAGACCGATTTTGCGATCATCACTTCTTCATCCGTATGCATGACGCGTACAACGACCCGGCCGGTCTGCGTGGAAATCACGCCCGCGTTCGTCGCGTTGCGCTTTTCATCGATCCCGATACCGAGAAACTCCAGGCCCTCGCAGATGCGCGCACGAACCGCGGGTGCGTTCTCTCCGATGCCGCCCGCGAACACCAGCGTGTCCAGCCCGCCCAGCGCCGCGGCGTATGCCCCGATCCATTTTTTTGCCTGGTAACAGAACAGGTCTACCGCTTCCGCAGCGCGCACGTCCTGCGTTTCGCGCTCGAGCAAGTCGCGCATGTCGGCACTGGTTTCGGACACGCCGAGCAGCCCCGATTCGTGGTTAACCATCCGGTCAAATTGCACCGCCGTCATCTGCTCGCTTCGCGCCATAAACGAAACCAGTCCCGGATCCAGGTCCCCCGAGCGGGTGCTCATCACCAATCCCGCCGCCGGGGTGAAACCCATGCTGGTGTCGATGCTCCTGCCGTCGCGCACGGCGGCCATGCTGGCGCCGTTGCCAAGATGCGCGAGGATCGCGCGGCCTTTCGTTGCCGCCGGGTCGCCGAGACGCGCGAGTTCTTCCATCAGATAAGCGTAAGACAAACCGTGGAAACCGTAGCGCTGGATTCCTTGTGCTTCGTAGTGGCGCGGGATCGGCAGCATCCTGGCGACACGCGGCATGGTACGGTGAAACGCAGTGTCGAAACACGCCACCTGCGGCAGTTCCGGATGACGCTGGCGGAACGCCTCGATCAACCTGATCTCGCGGGGAAGATGCTCCGGGGCATACGGCGTGATGTGCCGCAATTCATCGAGCAATTCCCGGCTGACCAACTCGGGCGCGTTGTGTTTCATGCCGTGGACCACCCGGTGCCCCACGGCCTTGACCGAAGTAAATCCGTCCTGTTTTTCCAGCCAATCAATCAGGAAATTCGCCGCCGATTGGTGATCGGGGATGGTGAGGCTGAGGCTGGCCTGCGACTTTCCACCCGGATCGTGAAACGTCAGATTCGTGCCGCTCAGACCGATGCGGTCAATCTTTCCGTAAAGCCTTCGTTCCAGCACTTCGCCCGAGTGATACAGCGCGAATTTGATGGTCGACGAACCGCCGTTGATCGTCAGAAGAGAAAACGGCTCGCTGCTTGCCTCTGCCGTGTTGGTGCGTATGGCCGGCAACTCAATCATTTCTTCGGTCCCGGCAGGCGCGCGTTGCTGGCAAAAAATCCTCGCCATCATTCAAAAAGACGGCATGTGAGCCCGCGCGCACGAAACTTAATATTTCGTTTGTGCCGCTGCTATGGAGTTGGTAAACCAGTAGGCAATCACCGCCTATGTGGCACTCACGATGGTCGACCCATTCCCCTTTTAACGGATGATCAAACCACTCTGGCCCAAGCGGACTTTCGTTGCCGATGAGCATCAGCATTACTTCTTTAAGGCGCTTCATATCGTAACGCCCAAACTCTGATAGACGCGCCCGATCCTTAATAAATTTTTTCGTATGGTCAGATGCGCGAGGCAGCGAAGCGCGCTTAGTGCTTGCTGCTTTTTTCGATGTCATCAAAAAGTTCCTGTGCAGTAGCAAAGCGGGCTCGGTGGGCACGAATGATTGCACGCGACTCTTCCATAGCTGCACGAGTTTCAGCGTTCGGCACCTTGAGTTCGATCGGCATCGCCTGCTCCGCCACAACTCGTTTTAGAAAAAGTCTCACAGCATCCGAAACAGACAACCCCATCGCCGCAAGCGCTTCTGTCGCCTGCGCCTTAACTTCATTATCAACACGCACATGAACCATCGTTGTTGTAGTCATCACTACCTCCTAGTGTCGCGTCATGTACAAAATGACGGATGCAATGTTTCACTATACTGAAAGCCGAAAACCGCCCCATCCCCCTCCTAGCCTCCCCCTTGAAGGGGGAGGAACCTGGCTCCCTCCC
>Ga0209212_1006036_pt1 | contig 14076 bp, 16 predicted proteins | sample RifGroC2_FD_183996 | JGI IMG/M metagenome (GOLD analysis project Ga0209212, IMG submission 183996) | Groundwater microbial communities from Rifle, Colorado, USA - Groundwater C2 (SPAdes) (version 2) | ecosystem: Environmental > Aquatic > Deep subsurface > Groundwater | place: Rifle, Colorado... | reverse complement strand
ACCTTGGTTCTATTGCGGGGGTAGCAAAGTGGTTAAATGCGCAAGACTCAAGATCTTGTGGCTTCATGCCTTCGGAGGTTCGAATCCTCCCTCCCGCATTTTATTTTATGTTATTTTATTACAATAGTATTTAGAAAGTTAAAACTATAGACAGAATAATGGGATTAAAATCTAATGCATCCAGTAAGCAAATGAATAATCCTGCATTTGTAAATGAAACTGAAGCGGCATTGCAGCGTGTGGCTATGGAGATGCAAGATAGATTTTCTGTTCCAGAGGTTATAAGGCAGATAAGAGGATTTAGTTTTGGAAAAAATTCTGACGGAAGTTATACTGCTCATTTTAAGCTCGGGCGAAATGTAGGATACGAAGCAATAGTTACCGATAAAACCTTATATATCTGGAGAGGAAGACCTCCTTCTGATAGTTGCCCAGATGAAGATGGAATTAGAGTAGCTGAATATGCTGATTTGAGTGTTTCAAGATTCTATAAGTCTCTTGGAAGAAGGCGCCCTGCGCCTGTATTTTTTGGACCTGTCGGTAGATAATTCCACCATTTTGTTTTCTAAAGATTTATAACATAACTCATTTATAGACGATTGTGCTTCCGTAGCTCAACCTGGATAGAGCGCGTCCCTCCTAGAATTGAAAGATTAGAGTAAGGCCGAGGTTGCAGGTTCAAATCCTGTCGGAAGCGTTGATTTTCTAAAATAGTAATCTTTAAAACTGCTTAAATTATCTAATTTCGAGCGCCCGTAGTTTAATGGTAAAATAGGTGGTTTCCAAAGGGAGACTTCAAAGAAAGTTAACCCCTGAAACTACCACTTGTCACGAGTTCGATTCTCGTCGGGCGCATTCAATTAAGTTTAAAAGGAACTTAGGACAAGATAAATAATGGAACAAAACCAAGTAAGCACAGAGCATAAACATAATAAAAATTGGTATGATAAATCATACAGATGGATGTTGCTTATTCCAGTTTTAATTTTGGTTTTTTCTTTAGTATATCTCGTGCAGTTTTATCATCAGAATGGAGATGTTATCTATAAGGACGTTTCTCTCACCGGAGGAACTACCATATCCATATTTGATGAAAAAATAAATATTGAAGATTTAACTACAAAATTACAGGCTCAATTCCCAGATGTTTTGACAAGGGGAATTCAAAATATTAGAACTGGAGGATTGGAAGGGATTATTGTTGAGAGCAAAGCAACTCCTGATGAAATAAAGCCATTTATTGAAGAGACATTAGGATACAAGTTAACTGGAGCAAATAGTAGTGTTGAATTTACTGGATCTACATTATCAACTGGATTTTATCAGCAATTAATTGCGGCTATAATTGCGGCGTTTCTTCTCATGGCCTGGGTTGTGTTTTTGATTTTTTCAGATAATAGAAAAATAAAGTCCATCTCCACAATGCTTACATTTTTGGGAGTTGCATTGGTTTTGTATCAGGTTTCTGCAATAAAATCGCTTTCGGGTTTTGCGATATTTGTTGGATTGGTTTATGGGTTGTTTAAAGTTAAGCATAGGGAAGATTATTATTGGATTTTGGGGACTGGAATTGTTTCATATTTGATTTATTTCTTATTTTTGAAGGAGTGGCTTCTAATTATTGTTGGATTGGTTCTTGCTGTTCTGTACATTATATATTCTATACCTAGTTTTGCAGTAATATTGTCTGCTTTCGCAGATATTGCTATGACTGTTGCAATTGTAGACTTGATGGGAATTCAATTGTCCATTGCAGGAGTTATTGCATTCTTGATGCTCATAGGTTATTCTGTTGATACGGATATTATGTTAACTTCCAGAGTTATGAAGGAGCATGAGGGGACAATAAATCAGAGAACTTGGGGAGCTTTCAAAACGGGAATAACTATGACACTTACTGCAATTGCTTCCGTTGGAGTTTCATTAATATTTATTTATAATTTCTCGGATACTCTAAGACAGATATTCTCGATTATTTTAATCGGATTATTATTTGATATATTTAATACATGGGTTACAAATGCATCAATGCTTAAGTGGTATATGGAGGTTAAGAAACTAGGATGAAACTAACTTGGAGAATATGGCTTTTGTTGATTGTATTAGGTTTATCTTTACTTGCAATAAGGCCTAGTTTTGAATCTGGAGCATTGGTTAAGTCTGTGCAAATGAATTCTGAAATATATAATCAAGGGTTAAGAGCAGGAGAGATAATTAAAGATATAAATGGAAAAACTATATTGGATAAGGCAGATTATACTTCTGTAGTTGGAGAAATATTTAGTGGTGTTGTTTCTGGACAGCAAAAAATAGAAATAAATACTAATAAAAATAATTATGTTTTGTTCTTGAATCAGAGTCCTGAAATAACTGTTGATAATATTCCTAAAACGAGAATAAAAATGGGATTGGATTTGCAGGGAGGAGCAAGAGCACTTGTGCAGTCTGAAACTGCATTAACTGATGCTGAGTTGGATGATTTGATACAGGTTTCTAGAAACAGATTTAACGTTTATGGTTTATCAGATGTAAATATTAAAGCAGTATCTGATTTGGTTGGAAATAAATTCATGTTGGTTGAAGTTGCAGGAGCAACTCCTCAGGATTTGGAACAACTGGTTGCTAAGCAAGGGAAGTTTGAAGCAAAGGTTGGAAACACGAGCGTTTTTGTTGGAGGAATTGGAGGGGAGAAAGATATTGCCGATGTATGTAAGAACGACGCAAAGTGTTCTGGAATAACTCAATGTGGGCAATCTGGAACAGGATATGTATGTAAATTCCAATTCACTGTTTATTTAACTGAAAAAGCTGCACAGAGACATGCTGATGTAACTGGAAATATTAGTTTGGATGAGACTGGACAATACTTGAAAGATAAATTGTATCTTTATGTAGACGGACAGGAAGTAGATTCATTGAATATTGGAAGCAGTTTGAGAGGACAGGTGACAACACAGATTGCTATTGAAGGACCTGGAACTGGAAAGACCCAGGATGAGGCATTACAGGATGCTAAGGTGAATATGAATAAGCTTCAAACAGTTTTGATAACGGGAAGTTTGCCCTACAAGTTGACAATTGTCAAATTAGATACAATATCTCCTAATCTTGGAGATGAATTCATTTATCTTCTTCTTCTTGCGGGAGCTAGCGCGATTCTTGCAGTAGGAATAATTGTTTTTGCAAGATATAGAAAGATAAAAGCTTCTCTTGCTTTGTTGTTCACTTCATTCTCCGAAGTATTTATAATTCTTGGATTTGCTGCTCTTGTGGGATGGAATTTGGATTTACCTTCTATCGCTGGAATTCTTGCTACAATAGGTACTGGAGTTGACCAGCAGATTGTTATTATGGATGAAGCAAGAAAGGGAAAGACGTTGAGCATGAAGGAGAGAATGAAGAAGGCATTATTTATTATTGTATCTGCATATTTCACGGCATTAGTTGCAATGCTTCCATTGTATTGGGCTGGAGCTGGATTGTTCAAGGGATTTGCATTCACAACAATAATTGGAATAACGGCTGGAGTTCTTATTTCTAGACCTGCATTCTCTGATATGATTAAGGATATTGAAGAAAAGTGATGATTAATTAAAAAACTAATGGTTATTCGTTATCTCTTTGTTGCCAAGTTTTTCAGAGATGCGTCGTATTTCAAAACTTGAGGAGGCAAATTAATCTCTCTTCCACCATCTGTTCTATCATCAAAGTCTGCTTGGTGCAAAGCCCAGACAGTCGTCCCCACGCAATAAGAGTCAACTATTTGTGTTGGTTCCCTTCCCACATTTCCTCGGAATACAATATCTAAATCTCTGCTTTCATCATTAAAGAAGTTGTTTGCCAGAAGTCCTCTAGGGGCTGTCCTGGAATCGGAAATACATACTTCCGCCAAATCTTCAGGCTCTCCATGGGTTTGTTCAGGAAGATTGACCAACTTGCCTTCCTTTAACACAAACTCTCCTGGATCTTCTCCCTGATGAAGCGCTTCTTCTGAAATTGGGAAATACGCAAATACATGTCCATCTTGAGAATATAATGACATCTCCCTATTAGCTCCATAGACACTTCTCGATAGAAATACTGGATTCTGCCTAACCAATCTCCCCTCGTCCCAAATCTCAAGGTCTCTCTTAAACAAACGCAAAGGCAAAGAAGTTATTGCCTGTCTGACCGCAATTCTTTCATTATCCTTACTCTCCAGTGGAGGACGAATGTTAAGTTCTCTTAAGGTTTTATTAACTCTTACTATCTCTCTATATGGATTTTCTGCTTTCTTTTCTTCAAATAAAACTACGTCTTTCTCATCTAACGTTAAGGTTGCAGGTCCACAAAAATAAACATGACTTCCATCTGTGGCAAACTGAAGATTTAAACTCTGGTGCAAATCAAAGGGTAATATGGCTGTCTTTTTTTTGGCCGCAGCATCATAAACAGATACTGGACCATGATTGGTTTTGATAAACAAAAGATCTCCCGCCACAAAAATATGCGTCGGTCTTTCTATGTGATCTAATAAAATTCTGTCTACAAGATCAAGCTGAATGACTGTTTTCTTTGGGTTTATGCTCCTAACTCCTTGAAACTGCATTTTTAGGAAAACAAATATCACTTATTAAATATTATTGTGGTAAACAACCAAGTGATTGTTTGTAAAAAACCTAGCGATTCTATTCTCCTATAGGAAACTTACAACACCTTTCGCTAAGAGCAAAAAGGCTGGAATCCAAAGAAGAATTGGGAAAATTGTGAAGAAAATTGATAGGATAAGGATGACTGATGAGAAAACATCTATTATACTTAATGGGACTTCTCCTGTGAAAATAAACATTCCTTTTAGGAGAAGAAGGCCTGCACAGAATAAAAGAAAACGAAGGTAAACATCCATGTCAAAGATTAGCATTAGAAATGCCAAAGAGGATAAAAGGTCTATTGCTCCAAGTATTTTTACTACTACCATTAAAATCTCTTGAAATGAGGGTTTATTAATATTTTGGATTTACGTAAGAGCTTAGCTTTCTAAAGCGATTTTATGTATATAATCGAGTATAACAATGTTTAAAAGATAGGATATCCATGGTTATCCTATGAGAATAATTGAATTAAAGAAAGAAGATTTAACATTAAAAGATAAAATTGAAGGATTTTTAGAAAGAACTGTTTCCCCTTTGGGAAACAGTGGGAAGGTAGACTGCCCAAAGAGATTTATTGGAAGAAGAGTGTATATACTTATTGCTCAAGATGAACTTAGAAAAAAGAGTGGCGGAATTAGAGCAAAAGCTAACAGAAGCCCTAAAAAGAATTGAAGAGTTAGAAAAAGAAAACAAGATTTTGAAAGAAAAATCAAAACCTTCTTTTGTAAAAGAAGATGTGAAAGAAATGCCCAGAATATCTGGGCAAAAGGAAGGGCATAAGGGATATTCGAGGCATATCCCTGAAAGGATTGATAAAATTGAACCTCTTGATTCAGAAGAGTGTAAATATTGCGGAGAAAAATTAAGTGGAATACAAAATGTCAGATCAAGAACGGTAACTGACATTGAAATGAAAGTAATAAATACGCAATATATTATCCATTCAAGATATTGTAAGAATTGTGGAAAAATTGTTGAGCCAGACGTAAATGAAGCACTTCCAAACGCAAGATTTAGCTTGCGTTTGATGCTTTGGATTATGTTTATGAAATTAGAGATAAGAATGCCCAGCAATAAAATAACTGAATTTCTTCAGTTATTTGGTTTAGAAATTAGTGATGGAGAAATATACAATATTTTGAACCAGTTGAAAAATGCATTCGGTGATTATTATGAAACTCTTGTTATAAAAATGAGAGAAGCAAAAGTGAAGCATATTGATGAAACTTCTTGGAGAATTGATGGGAAAAATAATTGGTTATGGATTTTTATTAATGATGAAGTTGCTTTGTTTGTCATAGACAAACAAAGAAGCAGTGATGTTCCAATTAAAACTTTAGGTAATCAAAAAGATAAATTCATAACAACTGATAGGTATTCAGCCTATAATGTTTTGGTTGAAGAAACTTGCTGTAAACAGCAAGTTTGCTGGACTCATCTGATAAGAAATTCAAGAGAATTGGCAGAATATTATCCTGAAGGAAAATATATCCATAAAAGAATGAAATTTATTTATCATAAATCAAAAGAAGGAGAGAGAAAAGAAAAATTACTTCACTGGATTGACTTGATTGCATCGAGAGCATACAAAAGCAATAAAGTATTTAAGTTTGTGAAAAGCATTTGCAGAAATCACAGGGAAGATTTATTCAGGTTTATTGATAATCCTGAAATTAATCCATCAAATAATCTTGCTGAACAAGGATTAAGGCAGGGAGTTGTAATTAGAAAAGTTTCTGGAGGAAGCAGAAGCAAAAATGGTGCAGAGACAACAGCAAAACTGTTGTCTGTTGTGCAAACTATGAAAATGCAAGAGGGAAATATTATAGATAATATGGCAGATTTACTTCAGAAAGCTAAGTAGATACGTTCAACAAACAAGTTTATATACCCATATTTTAACATATAAATGTATAAGACAGCTAATATTGTTAAGAAATAGCAGGCCAAGGCCACACTATTTCTAACTTATGGTCAATCGCATTGACCATCAAGGGAAAGACAACGTCTTTCACTATAAATAACGTCGAAAACACAGAGTTACGTTGTAACTTTAAACAAAGTAAAATGAAAATAAATAGTAAAACAAAAATAGATAATAAAGAAATAACTATTAGTCATAACCAGATTAATCTTCGAACATCAGATAATTATAATTTAGCAATAAGGAGTATAAACTAATAATAACAAAATGGAAAGATTCAAGAAACTAGGATTATCGCAAGAAATGATTTCTCTAGTTGAGAAAGCAAAATTCACTGAACCTAGTGAAATCCAAACAAAAGCAATTCCTCTAATAATGGAAGGAAAGGATATAATTGGTGGAAGTGCAACCGGTTCAGGAAAAACATTTGCATTCGGAGCTCCCATAATTGAAAAAATACAACCTAATCAGGGTTTGCAAGCATTAATTCTAACTCCCACTAGAGAACTTGCAGAACAAATAACAAAAGTTTTATATCATTTTTCAGAACATAAGCAACTAGAAGTAATTCCAGTATATGGTGGTGTCTCAATCAATCCTCAAATTTCTCATTTGAAATATGCTGAAATTGTTGTTGGAACTCCTGGAAGAATTCTAGACCATTTGGAAAGAAAAACAATTAATCTCTCAAAAGTAAAAATCTTAGTTTTAGATGAAGCAGACAGAATGTTTGACATGGGATTCATCCATGATGTCGAAGATATTATAAAACACTGTCCAAAAGAAAGACAGACTCTAATGTTCTCTGCAACAATCAACCCAGACATAGACCATTTGGTAAAGAAACACATGAAAAATCCAGTAAGCATCGAAGTTGAAAACCATGTTGATCCAACTCTATTAAAACAAGTATATTATGATGTTGAAAAGAATGTCAAATTCTCTTTGCTAGTTCATCTATTGAAAAAAGAACAAACTGGATTGGTTATGGTATTCTGCAACACTCGTCATAATACCGATTTCGTAGCAGACAATCTCAACAAATCTGGAATAGATGCAATGGCAATCCACGGCGGACTATCTCAAGATAAAAGAAATAGGATAATGGAAAAATTCCATGCAGGAAGAGTTTACGTCCTTGTCTGCACTGACGTTGCAGCAAGAGGATTAGATGTAAAGAACGTTTCCCATGTATACAACTACGATGCTCCAAAGACATCAGATGAATATATTCACAGAATAGGAAGAACTGCAAGAGCAGGACAAGAAGGAATTGCAATTAGTTTAATTTCAGAAAGAGATTACGATAACTTCAGAAATGTTCTAAGAGATGATTCAATAAAACCAGAACAAGTTGAAGTTCCTCAGGTTGAAAAAATATGGATTGAAATTCCAAAAAGAAATTTCGGAAGAGATAGTGGAGGAAGGGGATTTGGTGGAGGCCGAGGAGGAAGCCGAGGTGGCAGATTCGGTGGAAGCAGAGGCAGTTCTAGAGGAAGTTCAAGAGGCGGAAGTCGATTTGGTGGTTCTAGAGGCAGTTCAAGATCTGGAAGCAGAAGATTCTAATTACTAAACTTTTGCGTTTTTGACAAACACAAATCTATTCATCGCCCCTTTTAATTTTATTATACTTCTCGCTTTTCTTTTCAACCATCTGCATCCTTCGCCTATTGTTTCTAAACTTCTTTTTAATGGTTCCAAAATCTTTTGTTTACAAGTTAATGCCCTTCGGGCAACTCTGATAAAAAAGACTTCCCTTACAATTTAATTATCTCCTAAATATTAAATATTTTCAAGTGAAAATATTAAATAGATGATATGATATTTTGTCTCCCTAAATCTACTTATAGGTATATACTACAAGTTAATTCTTCTCAAACTGCTCTTTCTTTCTCTTTTCTTCATTTTCCAATCGCAAAAGATCTTTCTCATAATACCTAGCCAATTCTTCATTTCCAGATTCAATTGCCTCTTTCAACTTCTCTCTGTGAATCTTCACTTGTTCTTGTAAAGATTCAATTCCTTTTTTCAATCTCTTTTTTCGTTTCATCTTCCACCTCTTTAGAATACTCTTTTAATATATTTATAAGTTTTAATATTTTATCCTTGTCTATTTTATTTCTTTCATTTTCATCGTCTCTTATTTTCCTATAAATATCGAAAAATAAATTTATTTCCCTCTTATCCAAACCATAATTCAGCAATACACTTATTACTCCCTCATTGTTAAATTTTTTATTCTTTAGCAAGCATTCAATAAGATAACACCCTCTTATTCTCATTACTAAGGAATATATATGCGAAGAAGCAATATCCTTATCATCCAATTCAATAAATTCCTCAATTATTCCGATAGTTCTTCTAATATCATCAAAATGCCATTTAAATTTTTTGAAGTTTATTTTATGACTTTTTAATTCTTCCAACAATAGAGGATTAATCAAAGGTTTAGCTTCTAATAAAATAGGCATAATCAACAAGGGTGTTTCATTTATTGCTTTTTTTATCTCTTCAATTGACACTATCCTCGCATCAAATTCTTTTAAAATATTCTTTATATCTTCGTCTTTTTCATGAGTTATAACTAGTATATCTACATCTGAATTTTTACCCTGTTCTCCTCTTGCATAACTTCCATACAAATAAACTCCCAGAATATTATCCATATAATCTATTAAACTAGTTAAAATTCTTTTCTTTAATTCATTTATCCCCTCTGGAAGTATAACTATTACTTCTCTTCCGCTATATTCCCTTGGAACATAAACAGCAGCCCCATTTCCAATTTCAACTACTTGCTTTATAATCCTCATAGTATATACACGTCTATACACTATTTAAATCTTTATTTCCTTAACAAATTCCTCTATTTCATCAATTGTTTTTAAACTCATAAATCCTGCTCTTTTTTTAGCAGCCCCATTAAATCCTTTTATGAAACAACTCCCAATATACTTTATTCTATGCAAATCAACAATCTTTTGTTTTTTACACAATTTAATATATTCTAAAAACAACTTCAAATTTCCATTTACATCCAATTCCTTCTCCTTTCCACTCTTCAAATAGTAATTAATCCTATCAAAAATAAGCGGATCTCCAATTGCTGCCCTCGCAACCATTACTCCATCACAAATCTTTAACATCCTAGCAGCAGATTCCCCAGAAACAACATCTCCATTTCCAATTACAGGTATCTTAACAGCTTTCTTAACCGCAGATATCCATTTCCAATCTGCGGGAATCTTATTGCTATCCTTTGCAAGTCTAGCATGCACAATTAAAGCATCTGCTCCTGCCTTCTCAATCATTTTTGCTATTTCAATAACATTATTTCTCTCAAATCCCAATCTAATCTTAACACTAACTGTCAATCCAGCTTTCTTAAGCAATTTAACTATCTCTGCAATTTTCTCTGGACTTCTAAGAAGATAACTTCCAGCCTCATTCCCTACAATTCTTACAGAAGGACAACCACAATTCAAATCAACAATATCGAACTTCTTTAGATAAGGAATTACTTTCCTAAATTCCTCAATGTTATTCCCAGTTATCTGTATCCCGCTTGGCTTCTCCCCTTTTCCAATCTCCATTAGCTGCTTTGTCTTATCATTCTCATGAGTTATCGCATCCACATACAACATCTCAGTATATGCCATTCCCGCCCCCACCTTCCTGCAAATTGCCCGATAGGGCATATCGGTCACATCAACCATTGGTGCAAGAAACACCGGATTCTTAATAGTATATTTTCCTATTTTTATTGGTTTAACTTTCATCAATTAGAATAACAAAATTGCTTTTTATAATTACCCTTCGTAAGGTAATCTTCGATTCGGTTCAAAAACATGTTGGCTAGTATATGAAGAAGGTGCTGCTGGCGGAGCAACCAAATTACTCTCAACTGCACTCGGAATTGTTTCCACAGCTCTAATCCTTGCAACAACCAGATTCTTTTTACTTAATGGTACCCCCAGTGGATCGGATTTTTTCATATTAATTGCAATTATATTGACTATTTAAAATTTTATATTTTGAACTACCTACTTTTAAGAAAATTAAGCTTGCTTCTGCGCTTCATCAGTTGCTTTTGAGTTATTATAAAAACACACTCCATACTCTGACCCAAAACAATGAGTATTAGTAAAATCTTGAGTTCCATCAAGTAATGCGGGGCCACAATCAGCTCGAGGATTAAGCGGAGATACACAATATTCCTTCTCCTCATTTCCTTCAACTCTAAGAGTAATCGCATTAGGACATCCCCCTCTAAGTGAACACACTTCTACTATTTTCACATTTAATCTACTTCCACTCATATTTTTTTATTATAATCTGCCTTTATTAACATTTCCACTATTCAAAGTGAGTATCGTATACCAAGAGCATAGAGCATCAGAAGTTGAAACTCAATATTATCTTCTACAACTACTCATCTTCATCGGACATAAGATAATTACTTCTCTAAGATATTTTATTTTTTATATTGTAATGCTGTCTTTCTTTCACCATAAGGCAAGACATTAGAATATAACAATTAATCAAGCAAACACTCGCTTTAGAAAGAGTATATTCCAAAGTCTAGAATTTTTTGTTATTATATAATGTAAACTCATCTTTAAATATAAGAATGAATAAAATAAATAATGGAAAAAGATATAGACCGAATTGCAAAAAATAAAGAAACTGATATTGTAATAAGAATAGATGATTTTAATGGAAGAAGAGGAGTCACCATAAGAGAATTCGTCAAAAGCGACAGATACACTGGTTTCACAAAAGCAGGAACAAGAATTCCAGCAGATAAATTCAAAATATTCAAAGCAACAATAAACTCCATAGATGAAAAAGACCTGGAATCTGACGAGCCAGAACAAAAAACAAATATTCCTGAATCTTCTGGGAAAAAAGGTGATATAAAGAAGAAAGCGAATGTAGAGGAAGTAGAGGACGTTGAATTTTAATTACTTCAACTTGTAAAAGTTGAATGGATTAAAGATTCCAAGGGAATCTTTAAGAATTCTCGTCCTTGGCTTTCTTCCACATAAAATCAAAATATGATTTGTATGCCTTCGCAGCAGCCGCGTTCTCAATAACTATTGCTTCAGGCTCATCTGTCCAAACTGGAGGTTGAAAATCATTAGAAAAACTCAAAATCCTTGCAATTCCGATAGCCGTAGCTATTCTCAAAGTTTTTCTCCCATGAAGAGTAGCCAACAAGGGAAAAGCCAAACGATATCCGTCATTATTCATAATCTTAAATAATCTCAAGCTTTAAAAACAATATTATAATTAGATATATAGATGAAATTAGGAGAACAAAATGACAATAAGACAACCAATTATCACCATTGCAGGTCACGTCGACCACGGTAAAACGACAATTTTGGACTCGTTTAGAGGAACTTCTCTTCAGCGAGCAGAAGCAGGCGGAATAACCCAGAAAATATCTTTCACAAAATATCCCATAGAACAAATAAAATGCTCTTGTCCTCTAATTGAAAAAAGCAAAGTCAAACTAGAAATCCCTGGCTTCTTGTTCATAGACACTCCCGGACACGCAGCCTTCACCCATTTAAGAAAACGTGGAGGCTCATTAGCAGATTTAGCAATAGTAGTTGTAGCAATAAAAGAAGGAATTCAACCTCAGACTGCTGAAGTCCTTCAAATATTAAAAAACAACAACGTTCCATTTGTAATAGCCCTAAATAAAATAGATTCCATTTCAGGATGGACAAAAAGAGGAGAGCTAAAGGAAAGTATTGAATCACAAGCAATGAATGTAAGCCAAGAATTCCAAGAAGCCCTTCTTACATTCCAAGGCTCTCTAAGAGAGCACGGATTTGATTCCTCTTTATTCTACGAGATAACCGATTACACAAAACAAGTTGCAATTGTCCCCTGCTCCGCAAGAACAAAAGAAGGAATTTCAGAATTATTATTCATGCTCTGTGGATTGTGCCAAAGATTCCTAAAGGAAAGACTCAAGGTGGGAAATGATGCTAAGGGAATTATTCTAGAAGTAAAAAAAGAAAAGAATGCAGAATACATCGAATCAATTCTATACGATGGAGAACTAAAGGAAAATGATATGATTGCCATAGCCACCTTCAATGACGTAATCACTTCAAAGATAAGAGCAATAGAAGAAATACAACCCTTATCATTAAAATATAGCCCAATAAAAAAAGCACACGCTGCAACTGGAATAAGGCTTAACCTAACAAATAAAGAAGGAATTCTTGCAGGAATGCCCTTCCAAAAAATCCATAATAACTTGGATAAAATAAAAGCAGAATTCAAAAAAGAAATCTCTGAAGTAATACATCTAGATAAGGAAGGAATAATAATAAAAGCAGATTCTCTTGGAAGTTTGGAAGCACTAATTACTCTTCTAAGACAGGAAAATATTCAAATTATAAAGGCAGGAATAGGCCCAATAAACAAAACAGACATAATAAATGCAAAAGCAAACCTAGAACTTAACCCATTAAACGCAATGATTCTTGGATTCAACGTTAAATTGGAAGATGACACTGAAAAAAGACATGTAAAAATCCTCACAAATGATGTGGTCTACAAATTAATTGAAGACCTAAAACTATATAGAAAAAACAAACAAGCAGAAATAGAAAAAGAAAAACTTCTTGGTCTAGCAACAATATGCAAACTCCAAATTCTTCCAGAATTTGTATTCAGAAACTCCAATCCTGCTATTTTCGGTGTTAGAGTCTTGGCAGGAAAGCTAAAAATAGGAATTCCAATGATGGATGAGAAAGGAGAAGAAGTTGCAAGAGTAAAATCCATTCAACATGAAAAGGCAGCCGTTCAACAGGCAACTGAAGACCAGGAATTGGCCCTAGCACTTCCGGGAGTAGCATTTGATAGAAGACTAAAAGAAGTAAAATACCTTTACGCCTACATCTCAGACAAACAATTCAAGGATTTCAAAAAGAATAAAGAACTTCTATCAGCAAATGAATTAAAAGTCTTGCAAGAGATTGCTGTTATGAAAGGTTATTAATTTCCAGCCTTTGCAATTCTAACCAAATTACTATTATCGCTTCTGATAGGAATATTACAATTTAAAGCATCATTAACCACGTGCGCTGGATAAACAAATAAAACTGCAGCCAAGATATACTCTGCAGCTAATCTAATTGGATGTCTTTCATGATATCGGGTAGGTCTTGGTTCGTGTTTCTTCATCTTCTTTTCCTCATTCTCAAAGCCAAAATCCTCGACTTTACAAACAATATTCCAGCCATAGCTGTGGCTAAACTAACTGCTCTGCTTATTCCCTGATGAGCATGCAATACATTAAAACTCTGTTTATATTTCATAAGAATGTGTTAGATTTAGTTATCTATACTAAAATGACTTTAAACTGCCTTTTAAACCTTGCCATTTTACCCCTTATCCTCGATAAAATAGGCTAAAAACCTCAAAAAAATCAAATTTTAAGACAGAATTTACTGCCCTTCGCCCACAATCATAAGAGATATAATTAGCTTATTCAAC
>Ga0209212_1006034_pt1 | contig 14085 bp, 10 predicted proteins | sample RifGroC2_FD_183996 | JGI IMG/M metagenome (GOLD analysis project Ga0209212, IMG submission 183996) | Groundwater microbial communities from Rifle, Colorado, USA - Groundwater C2 (SPAdes) (version 2) | ecosystem: Environmental > Aquatic > Deep subsurface > Groundwater | place: Rifle, Colorado... | reverse complement strand
TAAATGCGCATCGGTCCGCGAGGTCTATATGGAGGATGCGGCCGGGAGCCTGCAAAGCAGTACGGAACAAAAGAAGGTAGAAATACCGGCGGCAAAATCCGGCTGCACAAACACGTACAGCGGGGCGGAAGGCGAGGGCCTGGTCACCACCTGCTCCGATGCCGTCCCTGCCGACACGGGCGCCATGTCCGTGGGAAGCGCAACGAATGCCGCTCCGCTCGCCGGGAATTCGGAGGAGAGGAACTATAACCAGTACCGTTCCGCGCTTTACGACAAGTTCAGCGGCCTCCTCAAGGAGCCGCAGACCCCGGTAGTTGCTCCTCCAAAGGTCATGCGCGTGCTTCTTTTTCCGTACACCGGGCAAGATAACGAGTTCTACATGCTTCGGTACGTCTACTTCTTCGTGGACAAGCCGAGGTGGATACTGGGCGATTCCGTTACCGCCAATGGGGAGGACGAATAGCGTGGGTCTGTTTTCAAGGATAGCGGGCGGCCCCGATGTCGGCCCGGCCATAGACGATATCGTTTCGTTGTCGGAAAGGGACAGGCTCGGCAATTTCTTCCCCTGGATCGCATATGACGAAAAGGAAAGGTTCTACTTCAACGCGGACGACACCCTGGGGATGATGTGGGAATGCTCTCCCATGTGCTTTGCGGGCGAGGCGACGATCACGACCCTCCAGGCGCTTTTCCGGCTGAACGTGCCGGAAAGGACGGTCATCCAGTTCATCCTTTTCGCCGACCAGCACGTCGAACCGATCCTCGAGGACTTCAGGTTGATGAAGTCCCGGGAGACAAGCCTAGTGGAAGAGGTAAGCGACAATCTCGCGCGGTTTTTTGCGAGCGGCACCGAAGGGCTCGCCAGCCTCAACGGCATACCCGTCCGCAACTTTCGCTCCTTTTTCACGATCAAGTTCCCGGTTTCGGAGATGGAGAAGATCAATCTGGGAGAGATTCGGGGGACGATCCAGGAGACCCTGCACGGTGCGGGACTTCATCCCGAAAACGTCGACCCGCCTTACCTGCTCGACCTGCTGCGCAGGCTCATGAACGACGAGGTGTCGCTGAACAACTACGCCTATGACGATACGCAGGAGATCAGGAAGCAGGTTTTTTTCTCCACCCCCGTGGAGACGAAGTTCTCCCGGATCGAGATCGGGAAGAAATACTTCCGCTGCATCACCCCCCGCATCTACCCGAAAAGCGGGAGCATCATCCAGACCAACAAGCTCTTCGGCGGGATCATGGGGCAGCTCACCGACGGCGACCAGATCAGGACTCCATTTCTCTACAGCATCAACATACTGATGAAGAACCAGAAATCGAGGCTCCACACAAAATGCAACGTCATCCTGCAGCAAAAGGGGGTCGGTTCCTTCGCCCCGTCACTTGCCAGGAAACAGGAAGAGCACATGTGGGCCGCCGACGAACTGGAGCGCGGGACGCTATTTTTGAAGGTGATCCCGACGCTCTGGGTTTACGGAAGCGTCGAGCGGCTGGTGAACGAGTCGGTCACCAGGGCGAAGCGGGTCTGGGAGGGGCAGAATTTCGTGATGCAGGAGGACAAGGGAATCCTCATGCCCCTATTTCTCCTGTCGCTTCCCTTCGGCCTTTACGACGTGAAGGGGAACGTGGAGACCCTCGATCGGGACCATGTGATGCCCGTTGACTCCATCGCCGTGACGCTGCCGATCCAGGGGGACTTCGCCGGGCTCGGCCGGCCCGCCATGCTCTTTACTGCTCGCAAGGGGCAACTCTTCGGGCTCGATATCTTCCATAAGAAAGGGGTCAACAACCACAACGCCCTCATCTGCGGGACCTCCGGTGGCGGCAAGAGCTTCTTCCTCAACTACCTCCTCTTCAACTACTACGCCATGAACGCCAAGATCCGGGTGATCGACATCGGAGGGAGCTACAAGAAGATGACCACCCTCTGCGGCGCCCGCTATCTCGACTTCTCCGAGGAGTCGCAGGTCTGTCTCAACCCGTTCTCCAACATCGTCGACGTCGAGCACGACATCCCCACCATCGCCCCGATCGTGGCCCAGATGATCTTCTCGTCCGGGAACAACAGCCCGAGCGAAACGGAGATGACCCTGATAACCCAGGCGGTCCGGTGGGCCTGGAACCAAGAGGGACCATCTGCCTGCATCGACACGGTCCACGAATACCTGTCCAACTTCGACAGCTACTCGTCTGTCGGCGGTGAAATCAGGGAGGCGGCAACACGGCTCGCCTTCAACATGGACGACTTCCGCAGCTCCGGCGCCTTCGGGAAGTTCTTCAACGGCAAGAGTTCTTTCGACATCTCGAACGACGATTTCGTTGTCCTGGAGCTCGAGCATCTCCTGCCGAAGAAGTCACTCTTCCGGGTAGTCACCCTTCAGGTTATCAACGCGGTCACCATGGACCTCTACCTTTCCGACAGGTCGGACCGGCGCATGGTCTGCTTCGACGAGGCGTGGCAATTCCTGGGTGAGAGCTCGACCCTCAAGCAGGTCATTGAGGAGGGGTACCGGCGGGCGCGGAAGTACCACGGCTCGTTCACCATCTGTCTCCAGTCGATCCTCGACACCCTGCGGTTCGGGGCGGTTGGCAACGTCATCCGGGAGAATTCCGCCTTCAAGTTCTTCCTGGAGTCGCCGGCATTCGAGGAGGCGAAAAACCAGGGTGTCCTGGACTACGACGAATTCACCATGCAGATCCTCAAGTCGACGAAGAGCCTGAAGCCGAAATACTCCGAGATTTTCATGGATACGCCGCTGGGGATCGGCGTCGGCAGGCTCACCGTCGATCCATTCTCCTACTACGCCTTCACGTCGGACGGCGAAGAGATCGCGGAAATCGACCGGATGGTGCTCACAGGGATGAACTATGAAGATGCAATTCGGGAAATGGTCAGGAAATATCGCGGCAATTAGCCTCTGCGTTGCGATCATGACCGGGAGCGGCTTTGCAGGAACGATAGATTCAGGCAAGACGGCCGGGACATCCGCGGCGCAAACCGCCGTATCCCGTTTCGGCAGCACGGATGCGTCCAGTCTGAACATCTCGCAGCCGATGACCAGCCCGACGAAGCTGATGCAGACGGTGGACGGCTCGCAGAGCTTCCAGGCGAACATCACGTCACCGGCATCGGCGAAGTTCCTGGAGGTGTTCATCCAGCCCGGGGGAGCCGGCGACCTCCAGAAGGTCGTGATCAGCCAGGACCTCGACACCAACGGGAGCTTCGACAATGTCTACACGCTCCCCAGGCCGGTTTCCGGGGTGTGCGGCAACGGTTACATCTCCTGCAATCAAGGGACCTGGACCAACTGCGGGTATTTTAAGTGGTCGACCGGCATGGACGGGAAGGTTGCCGACGTTTCAGCGTCGATCACCGACCTCGGCGGCTGTTACTGCATCAATCAGAGCTGCGGCAGCAACCTTGTCTGGTCGAACAGCTCGGTAATTCTTAAAGATCTGGGGGGAGGGATCGTCAACGCCGTCCATAACGGCAACACCTCGTTCACCATCACCAATGTGAGTTGCGACCTGACGACCATAGGCTACTTCGGCCGGGTGACAGGGAGCGCAACCACCGCCACCGGCTCGGTCGCCTCCCTTGCTTCATCGCCCACGATCGGCACCCTCACCGGCTACTACACCAACTGGGGGGGACTGACCGGTGCAAGGGACAATGCCGCTATCGCCCAGTCCGCCGACCCCCAAAGCCTCTACTATCTGATTTCCAATTCCGGCGCCGCGACCCAGGCGAGCGGGAAGATGAGTTCCTGCACCGTGACGCGAAACAGTTCAGTGCAAACCACTACCAGGACGATCAACGATTCGGGAACCGGTCAGGCGTGTACCGATCACCTTATCTACATGCAGGTCCACAAGGTGAGCGATTCCGAGTATCAGATGCAGTATGTCGACACCGGCCCTGGCGGATTAGGCACGGCCCACGCCAACTGCAACGACAATCCGGGCGGCAATGGCTGGCATACCATCAAGGACGTCGTTCTCTCTCCGCCCGACCCGAACAAGCTGGAAAAGATGATGCAGGCGAACCTGACCCTCTCCAACATAACAGGCTCGGGCTGTTCCTCAGGCTCAGGCTCCGTGGACGGTATAGTCAACGGTTTCGACACCACTGTCCAGACCAGCACGGTCTGTCCTGGTAGCGGCGCCCAGTTTCCGACCTTCAATTGGTCCTACTACTTCCAGATCAAGGAAGACCGCTACGTCGAGGGGGTGGACGATCAGTGCGGCACCCTCGAAAACGACTCTTCCTGCCGGCTGCAAAGCGAGACGGTTGATGGGGTCCAGACTTTCTCGAATTTCAACTCCACGGGACTCATACCTCTTCCCGGCTGCCGGAACTTCACCGGCCAGGTTGGGACCAACACCATATGCCGCGACTGGTGGCAGAAGAAACGGAGCTACGTCTGCGGCAACCAGGCGTACGACTTCTCCGCGATCGGGACCAGGTTCGGAACGGTGGTCACGTCCATGACGGACAACACCGCCAGCCTCGACTTCCAGGACAAGAGGCTTACCGCCGGCGGCTGGAGCGCCACAAACGGCAGCATCACCCTTCCCGGGCGTGACCCGTCGGCTACCTGCGAACTGGCGTGCAAGACCAGAATCCCGAAGAACGATACCCAAGTTACGGTTTCAGGCGATGTGACGGCGATGAGGAACCCCGCCACCTCCTACGATTTCTTCTACCGGGTGTGCGATCAGAACAACCACTGTCCCGCCGGTGCCGGTGAAGAGATCGTCAAGGAGTGCCAGTGCCTCAACGACTTCGCCGAGGCGGCGACGATCATCCAGACGCTCCGGGTTGCGGGGAAAGACACCATCTGCACCACGGGAAACAAGAAACCTTTGTAGGTCGAGGTAAGACAGCATGATCTTCCGGCTCATTTATGCCGTCATCTATTCAGCTCTGATTGTGGCCCTGACCGGCTTTCCGCAGGCGGCTCTTGCCGCCGTCAGCTGTCAGGACACGGTCAATCCGAACACGAGCATCCGCTACAGTGACGCCCTCGTCTCCTTCAAGGCGTACAACGGCAAGACCTACGCCGTTGCCAAGTCGGCGGCGACCGGCGGCACGTCAGCGGCGGAAACCTTCTTCGATTTTTCGGCCAACATTACCCGTGCCTATACGATGACTGGTGACGCCACCGGTTCCCTGAAAAACCTCCTCTCTCTCGGCCAGTACGGTGCTGCCACACCGGTAAGGATCGAGAGCGCCGAAACACAGCAATTCATCCTCACCCAGTTCGGCAAATACCTGGGGACAGCCAGCACCCCCCAGAGCACCTACATCGACGCCTGGAAAGACTTCGGCTCCGGCGGGTTCACCGCCATGGACGGGACCGCTCTTCCCTATACCAATTGGGCTACTCCCGTTAACACCGAACAAGACCCGCAGGCGGTCGTCATGGGGGGCGACGGTAAATGGACGAGCGGGCTCGACGGGGGAAGGAGCGCACAGATCGTTCAGTTCGACGGCGTGCTCGATTGCGCCACCGATTTTTCCTTACCGCCGTCCGGCACTGGTACGATCCCGCCGCCTGCAGGTTCGAGTGGCCCGGATCTTTCCCAGCCTGTCTGCGGCCAGGACTTGAACGGTAACGGGTACGCTGCCGACCCTGGGGAGATTGCCAACTGCTCCCAGACGGCACAGGGACTGTTCTGCCCCGTGGGCTCCGTGAACTGCGTGGAGAGTTATTCCTCGCCGGTCTGTCCTGCGGGCTCGACGCTGAATACCGCGCGGGACATGTGCCAAGCTGCTGCCGCCGTCACATGTGGATCCGGCTATACCTACGATGCATCGATAGACAAATGCGTGGAGAGGGTCACCTGCCCGGACGGCGGGACGTTTAATCCGGTCACCGACCAGTGCGAAAAACTGGTGATGAACGAGTGTCCCTCCGGCTACACCTATGACAGCACTCTGGATTCCTGCCGAAAGAGCGTCGACTGCTCCGGAGGAACGCTGAATCCGACCAAGGACCGTTGCGAAAATCCCCCTTCCTGGGTTTGCCCGACCGGATTTTCGTATAACGCAGCCATCGCTAAGTGCGAGGCAACACCATATTGTCTTCCCGGAACCACGTATAACGCCACACGCGACCGGTGCGAAGCGTCACTTGGGAGTTGTCCCGCCGGTTACAGCTACAATACGGTCCTCGATAAATGCACCGTTGCGGTGAGCTGCCCGGCAGGTGGAAGTCTTAACGGGAGCACGGACAAATGCGAGATCACCAGCTCCATCTCGTGTCCATCAGGGACCGCCTATAACCCGACCACCGGTAAATGTGAAACACCTCCCACATGTGCCACGCCTGGAACGTACAGCCCGGCCTACGATCTCTGCCTGGCGACTTCGACAGGGGCCAGCTGCCCGGCCGGCTACACCTACAGTTCCACCTACGGCAGCTGCATCGCGAGCCCCTCCTGTGTCGGCGGAACGTACAGCAGCGCCAACAACAGGTGCGAGGTCCCTCCCTCGTACAGCTGCTCCGACACCAGCTATACCTACAATTCCGGGACAGCCCGCTGTGAAAAGCCACCCGTCTGCAGCCAGGGGAGCTACAACAGCACTTACAACGTCTGTCTCCAGAGCATCACCCATACCTGTCCCTCCGGATACAACTACAACTCGACAACCGGCAGGTGCGAGAGGGCGCCGGTATGTCCCAGCGGTACCACGTTCAACAGCATTACGAACAGGTGCGAAGCGTCGGCGACGTCGATCACCGGTTATTCCCAATCCATTACTGGAAGGACGGAGATCATCAAGTACAAGGGACGGGGGGATACGAGCACGGGGATTACCCAATACTCGACATCACCGCCGGCTCTCGACAGCCTGAGCTTCGACTTCATTCTGCAAAATGGCCAGGTGGTGCTCAAGCAGGAGTGCGCCTGGGGTGGGAAAGGCAATTGCGGATGTCCCAGCCCCAACTGGAACGGCTGGTGCAGAGGCGGTACTGACTTAACCCAGACAAGAAGCGGCAATACCCTTACCGTGGTCGCCACCATCTTCGACTTGTACTACGACTACTACTCCCCCTATTGCGATCCCGGCTTCACCCTGTTTTATGATAACGATTCCGGGTCATCCTACTGCATGGGATGCCCGACTCAAGGTTATGACTGGGAAAGTGGCTCTTATTACACGTACTACGCCTGTAGCGGAGAGGTGAGATACCCCGCTTCAAAGTCCTACACGACGGGAGCTGCGGCGAGCGCCGACCTGTCCGAGTTCGTTTCATGCCCCGCCGGCTACACGCACACGGCTCCCCCCAGCGCTTCCACATGCACGACCATCGTGAGCCAGTGGGGTGTCCAGACCGGGATCACAGACTGTACACAGGCCGGCCTCTATACCTGTACCGCCCCGGTCAACGCCTGCAGTTCCGGGTACACCCTTTCGGGAAGCGTCTGCTACCAGAACCCGACCTGCCCGGGGGGCAGTTTCGACTACGGCGCCCATGTCTGCTATACCTCCTACACCCCTACCTGTCCTGCCGGAACAATCTATGACGGCAGCACAGGCTCCTGTACCGTCGCTCCGACTTGCAGCAACGGCCTTCTCGACGGGAGCAGCGACGTGTGCTACCAGAGCGTCACTGCCGGCTGCTACAGCGGCTACCTATTGTCCGGTTCACTCTGCACGGCAACCCCTTCTTGTGCCGCGGGAGGGACCCTGGACGGCTCGATTGACTACTGCAAGGCAACCGCTACCTGGAACTGCCCGGCCGGTTACTCCTACAGCGCCACCTATGGCCAGTGCTATCAGGCCGCAAACTGCGGTTCCGGCTCCCTGAACAGCTCCCTCGATGTCTGCCAGCAGTCGTACTCACTCACCTGCCCATCCGGTTACGCGCTGAACGGGACCACCTGCCAGACCACCCCTCTCTGCGCCGCCGGAGGGAACTATAATACTTCCCTCAATCTCTGCGACGGCGGCTCGAACGTCTGCGGCTCTCCGCTCGCTCTCGATCCCGGCGTGGACAAATGCTACCAGGCGGCAAGCTGTTCCGGTGGAACACTCAACGCCGCAAGCGACAAGTGCGAGGCGGCGGCAACCGTGAATTGCGGTGCCTTCAACTGGGACAGTGCAGCCCAGGTCTGCTATTCCTCTCCCGTCTGTAGCCTTGGTGCCTACAATGCCACGGCCAACGAGTGCCGTGCTACGGTCACCAGGAATTGCGGCACCTATGGCTGGTCATCGGCACAATCGAAGTGTACCTGGCAGATCGTCTGCCCGAAAGACGGCAGCTATTCTCTCAATAGCACCGTCGCCTATTCCCCAACCCTCGACGCATGCGTCTCCGACGTCCAGCATGACTGTCCTGCGGGAACTTCATACAACGGGCTTCCCATCAGGAAATGCGAGGCCGTCCCGATCTGCACCGGCGACGGGATCTACAACGCTACGCTTGATACCTGCTTTCTGGGGATGAACACCTGTCCGCTCGGCACCCAGTACAGCTGCATGGACAACAACGGCACGATGCAGTGCTCCCCGAATCAATGCTTCACTGCCGGGACGAGCGGTACCGAAGAGACGACCATCATCGACGAGACGATGATGCAGGATGACGGTCAGCGGGACCAGAACGGGAACTGTCTCGACCAGCTCTACGTCTTTAACGGCAAGGGGTCCCGCTGCCGGCCGCCTGGGCTCACCGTGGGGATGATCAACAACTGCTGCGAAAGCGACAAGGTAGGCTCTGACGACATGGGGAGCAACATCTCTACGGTTGCCAACGGCATCCAGACCGCCTACGAAGTCGGCCAGGTCGCCTACTATTCGTACCTGGTGGGAAGCGGAGCGGCAACGGTCACCCCTCTTGTCGGCACCGCATCCGTAGGGATTGTGACCGCGACTGGGACCACCACGGTCAGTGGCGCCGTTGCCACCGGAGTCTCCGCTGCGGCCGCCAGCGGATCAACGGGAGTTGCCGCAATAGGGTCGGCTATGGAAGCTTATGCCGGAGCTCTTCTGAACCCGGCCACAATCGTAGTTGCCGTAGTCGTCATGGTTGTGATGAAGGTTCTCTTCGGCAGCGGCTGCGATCAGGGTGACATCCAGACCGGGATGCAGGCCGCTTCCAAGGACTGCCACTACATAGGCGATTACTGCGAGAAGAAGTGGCCACTCGCAGGCTGCGTCCAGAAGGCGAAAGCATACTGCTGTTTCAATACCAAGATGGCGCGCATCATTCATGAGCAGGGACGCCCGCAGTTGCAGTCGTTCGGAGCGGACGGCGGCTGGGGAACTCCCACTGCCCCCAACTGCCGCGGCTTCACCCCGGACGAATTCCAGTCGCTAGATTTTTCCCGGATCGACCTCTCGGAATATTTCGGCGACATCCAGAAGGATCTCGACACGAAGATCCAGGGGGCGCAGACGACGATCCAGAACAAGCTGCAGCAGAAAATGCAGGCAACGACGGGGGGCAATTGATGATGAGGCTTCCAATCGTAGTGATGGTCATACTTTTTGCCTCTGCGGCCCACGCCGGGAACCTGGGGACCGTCGGGGCGACGTACGCGATTGCCGAGAGGGACGCCCTTGTCGAGATCGAGCTGAAAGCGAAGAGCATAGACTGGAGCAAGGTGCTAAAGAGGAAATCCATCGAGGAGTATGACGGCCCAAAGGCGCGGGTAAGCCTTCCCCGTGCTGCCGGGGAGAGGAGGTTTTTGGTGGACATGACCTATACGCTCCAGATGGATGTCCCGGACGGCAAGGGAGGGGTTCTCTATCCGAAGGGGTATTCCTTCAATCCCCTCGATTACGTTGCCTTCACCAGGACCCTCGTCCTCATCGACGGGAACGACCCGGAGCAGGTGAAGTGGTTTGCCGCGTCGGAATATAAGGGGCGCATCGACGTGATGCTTCTCCTCACGGGTGGGCCTTACCGGAGCCTGGGGAAGAAGCTCGACGTCCCCCTGTTCTATGCCGACAGCATGCTCGTTGAACGGCTGCAACTTTCGGCCGTGCCGTCCGTTGTGAGACAGGAAGGGAGGGCCATGGTGGTCCATGAATATGCGCTACCGGATGCCGCACCGAGCCGGAAGGTTTCAGGGAAACGGGGAGGATCATGAAAACCATAACCCGCAATATTTCCGTCCGGTTCGTCTTGACGGCGACCTTCTGGCTGACAGCCGCGCTTGCCCATGCCGGCGCAGTCTGCAAGGGGACGCCGATCAATCCGGTAGCGGACATCTGCTGGCAGTGCATGTTCCCGGCGCAGATCGGCAGCGTCTCCTTCGGCATGGGTCAGGAGTCGGCACCGGGAAACATCACGACTCCTGCCTGCGTCTGCCCGGACAGCAAGCAGGGGATCATAGCAGGCGTATCCGTCGCCTTCTGGGAGCACGCGCGGATGATCGAGACGGTGAAGGACCCGTACTGCTTTCCGATCCTGGGAACAGGCATGGACAACCCGAAGCCCGGCTTCTCTTCCGGGACTTCCAGGGGGGGCGGCCACAACGACAACGAGTATTCGTTCCAGCAGGCGCACTACTACACCTTCCCGGCTTGGTCGATCCTGAAGCTCTTCATGGATTTTCCCTGTGCGGAGCAGGGGGGATTCGATCTCGCGTACATGACCGAGGTGGACCCCATGTGGAATGACGACAGCCTCTCCTTCATCATCAACCCCGAGGCGCTGCTCTTCGCAAATCCCATCTCCCAAGTCGCCTGCGTCGCGGACAGCGTTGCGGCCACGGTGACGACTCCCATCGATCCGCTGTTCTGGTGCATGGGGTCGTGGGGGTCGTTTTACCCATTGACCGGCAGTGTGAATTCGAGCGATCCCCTGAGCGTCAATGCCGGCCTCGCAGCACGGATGCTTTTCAAGCTGGGACGGGAATCGCTCCTGTTCGATACCGGCATCAACCAGTGCTCTTCCGGTGGGGTCATCACCCCGATCCTCGTGAAGAGCAACTACCGTCTGCAGGTTGTCAAGCCGGTCCGCGGCACCGCCTGCAATCCGATAGGGCGGCCCGCCATGATCTGGGGCACTGGAAAGAACCCGCCCTGGGGAGCCGGTACGAATTCCCCGGACAATTTTCTCTGGTCAATGACCAGAAGGAGGGTGTGTTGCGTAGGCTATGGGCTCAACTGATCGTTTGTGCGCTGCTGGCGCCTCTGACGGCTCTTGCCGCAGGGAAGCAGGGGTATGTCGCCACGCCGGATTCCTGCTACGTTCCCGAAAAAGTGGACAGTGAGGCCGTTTTCCTGAAGGCTGCCGGCGTTTGCAACGGGATGCCCGGCCGCGCATTCGTCCAGACGGACCGGGAGAAATTGAAGGTCTTCGTGGAAGGGAAGTTCTGGAAGGAAGTGCCGGTTGAGCAGATGAGCGTTTCGGACGTCTCCGCGAGTCTTGCCAAAGCCGATCAGCTTGCGGGGACTCTGGCAATCCCGCAAAACCAGGCCGAGGAAGAGATGAGGAGTGCGGCCGGGAAACTGAACTCCTACTACCGCTCCGAGGAATTTCAGGGACGGGTAAAAGCCGAAACGGAAAGAATCAGGTCCGAAGTCCTAGGAAACAGTTTCGCCAGGTTCTACCCAGACAACGTGGCAGGGGAGGTGAGGGGGAGACTCGCCGATTCGGAAAGGGTCTACCTCTTTGTTTCCTCGTCCATGCCGCTGCAGACGGTGCGAAACTATGCCGCATCCGTCGCCAGTTTGCGCGACCCAAAGGTCGTGATGGTCATGCGTGGGTTCGTTGGCGGGATGACCAGGATCAAGCCTACGATTGACTTTGTGAGCAGCGTCCTGAAGGAGGACCCTTCCTGCACCTTCTCCGAAAGAGAATGCCGGATGCGGGGGGCGAACCTGGTTGTCGATCCGCTCCTTTTCCGTCGCTACGGCATCGAGAGGGTGCCGGCGGTCGTCTTTGTCCGGGGACTCAAATCAGCCGATGCGTCGTTGAGCGAAGGGGACATGAAAAACACCAATGTCACAGATAGCCACACCGTTTTCGGTGACGCTTCACTTGAATATATCCTGGAGATGATCGGTCGGGAAACCGGAGCGTCTTCACTCAAGAGCCTCCTTGCCGCCGGGGAGTAGGTGAATATGGTTCATCAACGCTCCAGGGATAATGGGTGAAGGGGTACAAGTATGGATAGGGGGAATAGTGGAAGAGCATGAAAAAGAGATGTCACAGCCAGAGAATTCTTTGTTGGAGCGGGGGGCAACACCAAAGACGGAAGGGGAGCAGGGAAGGTGGCTGCAGGTAATTGCCGCAAGCCTGCTCATATCCCTCGTCGCTTCAGCCGCAACCCTGTTCGCTTATGACCGCTGGTACGTGCAGAAGATCGTCGCCGTCGACATGAAGGGGTACATCACGCTGCAGCGCTACAAGTACCAGGACGGAAAGATCAACGACGAGGATCTGCGCAAGTCGTTCGACAGGCTCGAACAGATGATGACCGCGATCCCGAAGAACAAGGTGGCCATCATGGGGGATACGGCTATACGCAATGCCGAAGTGTTCAAGCTTGGCCACGAGGAGGAGTTGAAACAGTATGAAGAACTACTTCGCAGATCTCTGCAAGGCAATCCGGCAGGTCAGCAACAATAGGCTGCTTTGGATCCCGATTATTGCAGTGGCCGTCGCAGGGACGCTGATCCCGCGCCACATCGGCATTATCCTGACACCGTCTCTGGATCACCGGATTTTCTGGTTGAGCAGGAACCCGCAGCATGTCGGGAGGGGGGACTATGTCCATTTCGTGGACCCGGAACTCGCCCGAAAAGTCGGAAAGCCGGAAATCCCCAACGTCTTCAAGCTCATCCGCTGCGACGAGGGGGATATCCTGGACGTGGACGCGGCGAAGTGTTTTTTCTGCAACGGTGAATATATGGGTATGGCGAAGGATTATTCGCGGAAAGGGGAGAAGATGCAGTATTTCGCGTTCAACGGGAAGATCCCCCGGGGCTCCATGTTCGTCATGGGGGAGCACAAGGACAGTTACGATTCCCGGTACTTCGGCTTGGTGGATAAGAGCCGGGTTCGGGCCAAACTCTATCCGATTCTTTGAGAGGAAGGTGCCATGCCGATCGAGAAATTCAACCCGCTTCACTATATGAAACCTTCGGACTACACGGGATTCTGGCAGAAGCTGTTTGCCACTGCCCTTTACGGCTTCTGGGGGAGACTCTTTTTCATCTCCCTCATCATCCTCGCCTTCTGGGTTGGGGTGCGACAGAGAAACCCTACACTCGCCGCGATTTGCCTCTTCCTGGCGGCGGTCGTGGCCTACGGTGGTGGCTTGCTGAACCTGATCACGTCCCTGGTCTGAAAGGAGTACTAAATGTCACGTAGCGGCAGCAGCAACACCCCGGATATGATGCCCATCCCCCAGGGAAGCGAGATTCACCCGCGGGGGCTTCTGGAGGCGATCTCCTACATCGACCAGAATTTTGCGAACGAGCTGGGCGGGTGCATGATCAACGCCAGGTTTCTGACGACCAAACAGCGGCTGGAGTTCATGGAGGTGGGGTTTCGCAGCGCCTTCGCCTCCGGCATTGTCACGGCGCTCCTGACTCCGGTAGCCATCGGGGTGATCGAGCGGTACATTCCGATGTTCGGGGATGCCGACCCATCCCTCTTTGACAAGTTCAGCGCGTTCCTGCTGGCCCTCGGCTTCTCTCTCGGATACGCCATCTTCATGGCGAAGACGGCGACCTGCTACATCGGCAAATACACCCGGGCGATGATCGCGAACCTCATGGGTGGAATGGCGTTCGGCGCGGTCCTCAAGGCGATTGTCGCCTTCATCGCTTTCCACTTCATCTACTTCAAGATCCTCTCTGACGAGCATGTCGTCTGGGCGGTGTCCAAGCTCTACCATGCGAGGCTCTCCGAGAGGACCGTCGCCAACGTCTTCACCTGGGTGCAAGGATTCAAGACCGTTTTTCTGACCTCGGCCTACTTCATTCTGGTAACGACCGCGATCTTCATCCTGATCCCCCTGGTTGCCATGCTCTATGCCCACTTCCGGAACAAGAAACTGATCGCGGCGGGATACATTACCGTCGAAACCAAGGAAATGTGAAGCCGT
>Ga0209212_1006033_pt1 | contig 14086 bp, 11 predicted proteins | sample RifGroC2_FD_183996 | JGI IMG/M metagenome (GOLD analysis project Ga0209212, IMG submission 183996) | Groundwater microbial communities from Rifle, Colorado, USA - Groundwater C2 (SPAdes) (version 2) | ecosystem: Environmental > Aquatic > Deep subsurface > Groundwater | place: Rifle, Colorado... | reverse complement strand
GTCTCTCATCAATATCTCCATCACCAAAGGAGTCACCCATATCAAAACAACCTCCCTTCACCAGTACCATCTTTTCATCAGAAAATGCCCTTTCAAATCCCCCCTTACCCCCCTTTTCTAAAGGGGCTGGGTTCCCGTTGCTGCGAAACATTGCAACGGGAAGGAGGGGATTATTTTCATTTACCGGGTTAGGGTCACTATTACCTGCCGGCATCTCCGCATGTGTAAACCCTGTAAACCCTGCAAGGAGGAGAACAAAAATGACAGTATAAACCAGCATGCCGTGCCAATATAACACTTAGTGCCTCAATTCACAAATACGATTGCATTCGGGCGCCGATCCATCTACGCTGGCTGCGTTACGCTCCCTGCGTTGTAGTGCAAAGACTACACCTCGGTCGCGTGCCTTGCCAGCATAGCGACTCGGCGTCCTCGGTGCGACACCGTATTTGTGAACTGAGGCACTAAGTTTGATAAAGAATCAAACTCTGTATCTTAATTTTGCTTGTTTGCCTTTGCTTATCCCCTGGTGTAATATAAATTTCAAATGGAAGTTATTACTACTCATGCAAATGCTGACTTTGATGCTGTTGCAGCAATGATTGCTGCAAAGAAGCTCTACCCTGATGCAAAGCTCATATTCTCCGGAACACAGGAGAGGAATGTAAGGAATTTTATCTCCCGGCACAATATAGAATTCGACAAATTAAAAGACCTTCCTTTAGATCAGGTGTCACGGATTATCCTTGTAGATTGCAAAAATGCAGGCCGCATCGGCAGGCTTTCAGAAATTACTGACAGGAAAGATTTAAGTCTGCATATATACGACCATCATCCTGTAGCACCGGGGGACCTGCGGGGTGAATACGAGGTAATTGAAGATGTAGGTGCGACAACTACTTTATTCATGGAGAGATTAAAAGAAAAAAATATCCCTTTATCTCAGGTTGAGGCAACTCTCTTTGCAATCGGTATTTATGAAGAGACAGGTTCTCTCACCTTCCCGGGCACTACACAGAGGGACGTCATGGCAGTAGCTTTCCTCCTGAGCCAGGGGCTTGATTTGAGGAGTGTATCACGTTACCTCATCCATGAGCTCGATGCAGACCAGATTGCCTTATTAGACAATCTGATTCATAACGCAAAGACATACTATATTGATAGTCTCAAGATCGTCATTGCAAAGGGTGAAACTGAAAAATATATCTCTGAACTCTCTACTATTACCCACAAGGTAAGGGATATGGAAAACCTTGATGTCCTCTTTGTCCTCGTACGGATGGAGGATAAAATCCAGTTGGTCGCCAGGAGCAGGATTCCTGAGATGGATGTTGGAGAAATATCAAGGGAATTCGGAGGAGGGGGTCATGCTGCTGCAGCATCTGCAAGTATAAAAGAACTTACAACCATTCAGGTTGAGGAGAGATTATTAGAACTTCTTAATTCCAGGATAAAGTTTTTAAAGACAGCAAAAGACATCATGTCAATACCTGTTAAAACAGTACAGAAGGATGTATCGATAAAAGATACAGGAGACCTGATGACCCGCTACAGTGTGAATGTACTGCCTGTTATAGATGGTGAGAGATTAATAGGGTTGATCACAAGGGAGATTATTCAGAAGGCTATCTTCCATAAATTTGTCGATATACCTGTTACAGATTTTATGTCTACTGAGTTTTTCAGGGTTTCTGTGGATACACCATTCAGAGAGATAGAATCAATCATGATTGAACACAATCAGCGTTTTATGCCGGTAGTAGAAGGGGACAGGGTCGTTGGCGCAATCACAAGAACCGATATACTGAGGGCACGGCATGAAGATTTAACAACTGTTTTAGAGACATCTGCTGTAAAGGAACCGAGGAGGCCGCATGAGAGAAGCCTCAGGAATATCCTCAGGGAACACCTCCCGAAACGTGTTGAGAAGACCCTTCAGGATATAGGCAGCACTGCAGACATTATGGGTGTCTCTGCATATGCAGTAGGAGGATTTGTCAGGGACTTATTGTTGGGGGTGGAGAATTTTGATATTGACATAGTTATTGAAGGAGATGGTATATCCTTTGCTGAAAACTTTGCATCATCTAAAGGTGCGCGGGTAAGGAGTCACCAGAGATTCGGGACCGCTGTGATTATATTCCCCGATGATTTCAAGATCGATGTTGCCACAGCAAGGACAGAGTATTATGAATATCCCACTGCCCTCCCAACTGTTGAACTTTCGTCAATAAAGAAAGACCTCTATAGGAGGGATTTCACAATCAATACCCTTGCCATTAAATTAAATAAAAAGGATTTTGGATACCTTATAGATTTCTTTGGCGGTCAGAGAGACCTCAAGGATAAGACCATACGGGTATTGCACAACCTGAGTTTCATTGAGGACCCCACACGTATCTACAGGGCAATCAGGTTTGAACAGAGGTTCGGGTTCAGGATAGCACGCCACACACAGAACCTTATTAAGAACACTACGAAGATAGACCTGTTTCACAGGTTATCAGGAAAACGCCTCTTTACAGAGCTTGTCCTCATACTGTCTGAAGAAGATCCGTTAAACCCTGTTGCAAGACTGGCCGAGTTTGACCTGCTGCAGTTTATTCATCCGTCATTACAATGGAACGGAGATATTGCAACACTCTTCCAGAATATAAAAGACACCCTGACCTGGTATAAGTTGCTATTCCTTAATAAAAAATATGAACCCTGGCAAATATACTTTCTTGGTCTATTAGACAGATTATCCCTGCAGGCAACTAAAGAAGTATGTAAGAGATTGAATATAAGGGAGGGTTTCTTCGAGAAGGTTATAACAACAAAGAAAGAGACACTCAGTATCCTCCAGGGGGTTAACAGGATTAAGGTTATCAAACCGGGCAAACTCTATGGCATCCTGAAGGGGTATCCCCAGGAGACATTGTTATACCTTATGGCAAAGGCCTCCGGTGAGGAGGCCAGGAAAAGCATATCCCTATACCTTAGCAACTTGCAGGATATCAGGCTTTCTATCACAGGTAAAGATATTGTAAAATTAGGGGTACGGCCAGGCCCCCTCTACGGAAAGGTAATGGGCCAGGTCCTCCGGGCTAAGCTCGACGGCCTTGTAAATACAAAAGAAGAGGAGATAGAGTTTGTAAAAAACCTCCTCAGTAAATAGTGTTATTCTAAGTACCTCAGTTCATAAATACGGTGTCACACCGAAGCAGCCGAGCCGCCCTACTGGCAAGGCACGCGACTGAGACATAGTCTTTGCACTATGCCGCAAGGAGCGTAACACAGCCAGTCGGGATGGATCGGCTGCTGAATGTAACCGTATTTATGAATTGAGGTACTAAGGTTATTCTGGGGACACCAATTTAGGCAAGTCTTTCGGTATCCTGAATCGGAATGTCCGTCCGGCCTTGATCTTCTCCAAACACCCTTTTTCCGCAAGCGTCAGGAGATCTGCGCGGGCTGTTTGATAAACAACCCTGTGAGAGTTCTTGTGAGATTCAATTGTATAAATAAAATCCGGGTGCTTCAAGGCATGCTGGATGAGCGCTTGTTGACGATGATTCATCCAGGATGCTTTCCTCAAGAGGCTCAACGTTTCCCGATACTCTATTTGTTTCCTTTTGAGATAATCCTGTAACTCGCGTATCGCCAATCGTATTGCACGGAGATGGTAAATCAGAAAGTAGGTGAGATCGTTGTCATCCTGTTCCGAGTGCAGAAAAGCCTTCTGATATTGTTGTTTCGATTTCAGGAAGATTCTCGATATTGAGAGATATTCGAACAACCAGTATTTATGTTTGAGCATATACCAGTAAAAAAGAGTACGTGCGGTTCGCCCATTGCCGTCAACATAAGGATGCAGCCAGGCCAACCAGAAGTGGAGAATAATGGCCTTGACCACCGGGTGAATGAAGACTTTGCCCTGTTCCTGATTGGCGAAATCACAAAGCTGTGTTACCAGCTCCGGGAGCCGGTTTGCGGGAGGCGGAATATGTAGGACAACTCCATCCTGTTGATCCATAACATGGATCGGTGCCTCTTCTTTTTTTCGAAAGCGCCCTGAGGTATTCGGATCATCCAATGTGTTCATCGTGATCTTCTGATGAAAATCACGGAGAAGAAAGACACTCATCGGTTGGTCGATGGTCTCTTTAATAGTCAGGATCGTTTTATAATTATTCAGAATCATCTGCTGTGACCGATCTTGTGGCTTCAGATTCTTCCTGAGCATCTCCTTCGCAATGGGTCGGGTCGTTGCGGCGCCTTCGATCTGACTCGATGCAATGGCCTCTTCCATCAGGGAGCTGACGATATAACGTTCTTTGGTCTCCGGGATGAGGTCTGTACCCTCTATGAAAAATCCACCGCCGAAACTTTGATCAATATAGTGGAGGTCCTCCTGTACCTTATCGGGAAGCCAATAGAGAAAGGGCTTTCCGTTCATATCCGAGAATGGGAGTGGTTTCATGGAGCTGCGACGGAGAAATTTCAGAAAACCCCACAAAACTTCCGGCGAAGGCTCAAGATGGCTGGTCTTATATTTGAATTCTTCCCACGGCCAGTATTCGTAATTGGCCTGCCGGAACAGATCCCTGACCCGATCCGAATTCATTACATTTCTGAAAAGATTAACATCCGGTAACCCTAAATCAGGCCCTTTTTCAGGGAGTTTCATGGTTATCCCCCAATTAATTACTAATTTAAACTAATTTAGTAGTTAAAGTATATAACAAACTACTAATTCATGTCAAGTTAGTAGTTTATACAGGGGACCCTACTGCTCAGAAGTTAAATATAAGCCCCAGATGTTGTAATGTTATGGGCATCATCCCTGGTTGAAACATTTATGCGAAAGGTGTAGATTATGCAATAAACGTTTTTAGAGGGAGGAGATCTTATATTGCAGGAAAAAAAGATTCAAAAAGGTTCCGACCTCTTTATTGTTGACAACAGTGATCAGGACTGGAAAGTAAGGAACTACCTCCATGAATGGACAGACCTGGCACACAAGTTTGATATTGCTACGGGTTACTTTGAAATAGGCGCCCTTTTGGCTCTTGATGGTCAGTGGCAGAAATTAGAAAAAATCAGGATCCTCATGGGTGATGAGGTGTCAAAGCGTACTAAAAAGGCCCTTCTGGCAAGTATTGAAACTGCCAAACAAATCCTGGATGCGAGCATTGAAAGGGAAAAGGAGAAAAACGATTTTCTTACAGGGGTTCCGGCTATAGTAGATGCAATAAGAAAAGACCAGATCGAATGCCGTATTTACACAAAAGAGAAATTCCACGCCAAGGCATACATTACTCATGCCAAGCATGCAGTAATCGGTTCCACCGCTCTCGTTGGTTCCAGCAATTTTACCTATCCCGGCATGACCGATAACGTTGAACTGAATATCCAGATAAGACGGGAGGTTGACCTCCTGCAGGAATGGTATGAACGCCACTGGGAAGATGCTCAGCCAATAAGTGAAGATATCCTCAAAGTCATCGAACGTCATACCTATGAATACTCCCCCTTTGAAGTCTATGCAAAGGCTCTTCAGGAATATTTTCGCAGCTATGAAATGACCCCATCTGAATGGGAACAGACCGAATCAAAGATGTATCCCATTCTGGATCAGTATCAAAAGGAAGGTTATCAGGCTTTAATCAAAATTGCCCGTCAGTATGGAGGGGCTTTTATCTGCGATGGTGTTGGTCTGGGTAAAACATTTGTCGGGCTGATGCTCATTGAGCGGCTTGTGATACACGATAGAAAGAGAGTCGCCTTATTCGTCCCCAAATCAACACGGGCTGACGTATGGGAAAGGGACCTGAAACGCTATCTTTCTCATGTTGGGGGAGTAAAAGGCGGCGATTTCAGCAACCTCGTTATTTTCAACCAGACCGACCTTGGACGGGGAAGTGACTTCCCTTACCGTTTTGAACGCATCAAAGAGTTAGCTGATGTGATAATCATTGACGAGGCCCATCACTTCCGTAACCCTGGCATTAAAGGGACTGGTGAAAGAAGGCCCTCGCGCTATCGCCTTCTATTCGATATTATTGAAGGACTCAAAGGGTCTAAAGAGATCTATCTGATGACCGCCACTCCCGTCAACAACCGGCTTGATGATTTCCGCCACATGATCGAGCTTTTTACCCGCCAGCGTGATGATTACTTCAAATCAACCCTTGGCATACACTCTCTTCGGGGTCACTTTATCCGAATGGAGAATGAGCTTAAAAAGACGATTATGCCGGGTGACCAGCTTCTCCTCGATATTAACATGGCTGAGGCAGAGCGGGCGCTTATGTCAGATACCCTGTTTCGCCATCTGGTTGTCCAGCGGAGCAGGGCCTATGCAAAGCAGAGCCAAATTCAGCAAAAGGGGAGCGCCGCAATCTTTCCTACGCGTGAGTCCCCAAAGGTTGTTGATTATTCAGTAAAAAAGACTTATGGCAGACTTCTCGATAAATTAGAGAAGGCATTTGCAAAGAAAACCCCCCTGTTTGTCCTCGGCATCTATTATCCCCTGGCCTATTATAAGGGGCCTGATAGTACGGTTGATGCATTCGCCGAAAACCGTCAGAAGCAGGTGGTAAGCCTCATTCGTATACAATTCCTTAAACGCTTTGAGAGTTCCGCCTATGCCTTTGAGCGTTCCTGTGAGCGATTACTGCTAAAACTGCTTGCATGGGTTACGAGGCATAGTGAAACTGACCATGAAAAGAAAAGGCTTGCGCTATGGAAACTCCAGCATGATGATCTGATAGGATATGTACATGAAAGACAGCAGGAGTTATTTGAGGAAGAACCGGAAGATGTTGATGAAGATATCATTACAGAGGAGATGCTGGAAGAAATTGAATATTTAAACAGAGATGAATATAAGGTTGATGAAATCCTGGCTGACACATATCTGGACCTCAATGAGATATGTGATTTCCTTGAAGAACTGCAAAAATTCAAACCGCACCATGACGACAAGCTCAAGGCCCTCATCAAACTCTTCAAGACCGATACGGTTCTGAAAAAAGAAAAGGTTCTCATCTTCAGCGAATTTGCTGAGACCGCCCGCTATTTATTCAGACAACTTAAAGAGGCGGGTATTTCTGGTGTTGAGCAGATAGACAGCAGTACTAAACGCGATCGCAGTGAGATTATCCAGCGGTTTTCGCCATACTATAACGACTTGTCCAGTCCTGAAATTATTGCAGAAGGAAAAGAGGAAATAAGAGCTCTTATTTCTACCGATGTCCTCTCTGAAGGTCTTAATCTTCAGGATGCAGCCAATATCGGGGAATAGGATTCCTACAGACGTGAGGAAGGCAATCTATGAGGAGGATGTGTTTAACTTGGGTGGCATCTACGGTGACAATTACGCTGGCGATCCAGGGGGTGACGACACAAATCACTACCACCGCATTGTTGTCTCCCTCAAAGAAACCATCCGCCTCATGACCGAGATAGGACGTGGTCATTTACGCCCACGGCGGCTGGCCAGGGGCCTTCTTGGACAGGAAGGAAAACTCTGTTGAATACAAGCTCCAACCTCAGCCTGAGCTAAAAGCCGCCGAGGGAGAGCCTCAATATCAAACGCAACAGGAAAAAAAGAAGATATGATTAAATACTGGAATCAAGTTATCAGGTAAAATGCAATTATTTAAAATCAACTTTGACAAACAACAGGATTTTGAATTAAAGAATATTAAGCCTTTGATGGGCATATGTGGTCTTTATTTCATCTTCTTGAGGGAGATTGAAATACCATATCCTTTCAGGAAGTCTCGGCTGATATATATTGGAATGAGCGAGAAGAAGACCAATAGCATCGGCAAACGGCTGTCTGATCACTTTAATGGGGGTTCTGGCAATGAGGGAATCGTCAACTATAAAAAAGTGGAAGGGCTTTATTTTACGTATCTGAATTATGAAATGTTAAAACAAATATGGAAGCACCGCATAGAAGATTTAGAAAGTTATTTTATTCTCAATTTTGTTGACAAATATGGTGTTTATCCTATCTGCAATAATAAAAGTGGTTTTGAGATAAAAAAACATGATGTTCCGATAGTCCTTGAAATAAATTGGAAGTACTTTGAAAAGGAAGGTATTACATGACTGAGAAAATCAAAAGCGGACAGGAAATACTTGATGAATTCTTCTCGCAAATAATTAATATTGAAGGCGTGAATCAGGATGTTGCTGAGAGTGTCTTGAAATTATATAAAGAAGACAAGCTGACAAATATAAATCTATCAAACGAATTGGAAAAGATAAGAGAAAAGAAAGAAAATGAAAGTTAAAAGACTTGAAATTAGCGGCATTAGAGGAATCAGGAAAGATATTAGTATAGATCTTGATTCATCCAAATCAATCCTAATTTATGGAGATAATGACAGTGGAAAAAGTTCAATTGCCGATGCTTTTGAATGGTTCTACTACGATAAGATAGAGCATCTTTCGACAGAGGAAATTGGATCAAAAGGAGTTTATGCTCTAAGAAACGTTTTTCTACCAGATAACGAGGATGCCTATGTTGAATTGAGTTGCTCTGATTCAAAATGCGACTGTAGGAAAAAGTTATTTTATAACAAATCAAAACTGACCAGTGAGTATTTAAATACTTCTCAGAATTTTAAAGATTATCTAAATGCATCTTTAAAAGAAAATCTTATTCTTAGGTATAAGGATTTATTACGGTTTATTTTATCGACCAAGGCACAGAAGCTCGAAGAAATTTCCCAGATAATAGGGTTTTCCGAGGTATCAAAGATAAAAGGTGTCTTAAAAAGAGCTGTCAATGATTTGAAGAAAGAACTCAAAATAAAAAATTATGATAACCATATAAGTATTAAACAGTCTCGGATAATAGAACAAATAGACCAGAATATAGTTGATGATGAGCAATATCTGAGAGCGGTAAGAGAATTAGTGACTCCCTTGAATCTATCAATCAAAGTTGTAGACAATTCAAGTATAGATACTATATTGGAACTTCTAAAGAAACCGGAAGATAAAGAGGCTATTGCCCAACAGCTATCGTATGAAAAAGTTATTGAGAATTTAAATAACTTTAAGGCTTCTTTTAATAATATTTGCTTGTCTTACAAGGCTTTCCATGAAAAGTGTCAGCAGATTGCAAAAGATCAAGATAAGCTCAAAAAAATAAGTCTTGAGCCATTATTATCACAAGGGCTTTCAATCCTTGAGAAAAGATTGTATGAAGATGATAAATGCCCACTTTGTCTTCTGGATAAAGACAGAGAGGAATTAATTGCTGAGTTGAGGAAGAGGCTTGAAGAATTGACTATTATTAAAAAGGAAAAAGATACAGCGTTAGATGAACAAAATACAACGCAGCGGTTTGTTCAAGGGGCCTTAACTGAGATAGAAAATGCTTTAAAAGAGAAGTGTTTACTATTAGAAGAAAGTTATGTCTTACGAAAAGGAATCGAACAGATAAAAGAGACAACTTCCACTGCTTTAGAAAAAATCAGAAAGGCATCCCTTTCAGAGCTTGAACTAATAAATAAGCCTGAGGATTTTATCAGCTTAGATGCACTAGCTCTTCAAAGCGTAATTTCTGCCCTTGTATCTAAAAAAGAAAAAATAATTACTGGAAAGAAAGACGACATCACATTTACAGTCTATAGCAAGATAAGCTCTGTCAGACAGTCTTATAATGAGATCAAATTCCTGAAAAAGGCTTCAGAGATTCTTACACAACAGCAACTGCCTATGGAGCTTATTTATAACGAGTTTGTAAAAAAGCAAAGAGAAGGGCTTTGCTCGTTTTTAGAATTCATATCCAGAGATATAAACGAACTCTACATATTTATGAATGACTCTGAAAATGTTAGTGAAATAGAACTGATTCCTCTGGACGAGGATGATGAGTTTGTAGGAATAACCCTGCAATTTAAATTTCACGGCAAACCGGAATCACCACCCCATAAGTATCTGAGTGAATCGCATTTGAATTGTCTTGGAATATGCTTGTTTTTAGCATCTGTGAGGGCTTTTAACAAGCTCAATAGGTTTATTGTTTTAGATGATGTAATATCCATTTTTGATACCAATCATCGTGCACGCTTTGCAAGACTTTTAGTAGAAAGATTTAGTGATTATCAGCTATTTCTTTTTACCCATGAAAAAGACTGGTTTGAGCTTGTATCAAGTATGGTCAAAGGAAAAAACTGGATGATAAAGAAAGTGCGCTGGGATCATGATAATGGAGCATGCATTGAAGAACCTCTAATCGATCTTAAAACAAGGATTGAAAATAAAGATATTAAATCACATCAATCAGTTCATTGACGAAATAAGGAGGATTTTACAATGAAGACACCCTATAGTTTTTCAGTTCTCAGGTACATCCATGATGTTGTAACAAGTGAATTTATCAATGTCGGAGTCGTGTTGTATGCTCCCAAAGTCCGATTTTTGAGCGCTATCTGTACTTCACGATATGGCCGGCTGACCAGGATGTTTTCAAATGTAAATGGAGATCATTTCCGGCAGGTGTTGCGGTATATACAGGCGAGACTGGAGGAAGAGGGGGAAAGACTGGCGAGCGAGTTCCCCTTTGATAAACTGCCGCTCGGAGTTTTGGAATTTACAACAAAGATTTTACCTGTTGACGACAGCTCATTGCAGTTCTCGCCGGAAGGGTATGGTATAACTGAGAACCTGCAGGAAACGCTGGAGAAATTATATAACCGCTATGTTGAGCAATATTACGATAGGCCTGAAAGACATAGCAGAAGCGATGAAGACATATGGAAGGTTTTCAAAAAATCTCTGGAGGAGAAGAGAATTCTCAGCAATTTAAAGCCCCATCAGATTGTTGGGAATAACTACGATTATGAATTCAAGTATTGCTGGCAAAACCAAAAGTGGCATATACACGAACCTGTTTCTTTCGATCTGATAGAACCAGCTTCCGTAACTGACAAAGCCAATGGTTGGCTTGGGAGAATAATGAGTTTAAATGATGGTGGTGAGTCGTTCAAGCTGAATATCCTGCTTGGTGCCCCACAGGATGAGAGGCTTAAGCCGGCGTTTGTTAAGGCTCAAAATATAATGAACCGTATGCCGTGTGAACATGAGTTTATTAATGAAGATGAGGCAGAGGACTTTGCAGAGAACCTTAGAAAGGAAATAGAGGAGCATGAATGAGAGGCGTCAGGCTCACTAAAGAGCGATAGAATAACTTTATATTGATATATATGAAAATGTGTCAATTGGAAATTTAAAAAGGGATTTAACTCGTTTTCCAGTCTTTACGGATGATGTAATATTTTATGGATGGTGGAATCATCTTCGAAGGAAATAAAATGATTACGAAATTTGAATTATATACGATAGGTCATTCAACCCACTCAATAGGAGAGTTTATCAAGTTGCTCACCATGCACTCCATTACTGCTGTCTGTGATGTCCGTTCAACGCCCTATAGTCAATTTACGCCTCAGTTTAACCGTGAATTACTCCAGAAGGAACTGAAGATACACAATATTTCATATGTATTTCTGGGGGAGGAATTAGGTGCAAGAAGCGATAATCCAAGCTGTTATGTTAATGGTAAAGTTCAATATGGATTTCTTGCTCAAGAACCCAGGTTTTATCAGGGGATTAACCGGTTGGTTGAAGGTCTTACGAATTACCGTATTGCATTGATGTGCGCAGAAAAGGACCCTATCGCATGCCATAGGACAATTCTCGTTTGTAGAAATCTTCGTTCCAGGGACATCGAAATCAAACATATTCTCGGAGATGGCAAGATAGAATCTAACATTGATTTTGAGAGAAGACTTTTGGATATGTTAAAGATTCGAGAAAATGATTTATTCACAAGCAACGAAGACCTTATTGAACAGGCATATAATATACAGGGTCAAAAGATAGCATATGTGAAAAATTCTTATGAAGATGATAATAAGAATTCAGGAACTATTAGCAAGAAAGCCGGTACAGGGAGAGGTTAACGAAATTATTTACCATAGGGTTCACAAAAAAGTCTGCGGAGATGTTTTTTAAAAAATTATGTGACTCTGGTGTAAAACGAGTGATAGATATACGGCTTAACAATGTTTCTCAATTGGCCGGGTTTGCCAAAAAGGATGACTTAAACTATTTCCTGAAAACTATATGTGCCATCGAATATGTTCATGTGCTAGAGCTTGCTCCTACACAGGACATCCTGGATGAGTACAAAAAACATAAAGGTGACTGGACAATATACGAAAAGAAGTTTATGAAACTGATGATAAAGAGGGCAATCGAGAATAAGCTTTCCCGGGAATTATTTGATAACGCATGTCTCTTATGCAGTGAAGATAAACCACATCATTGTCATCGTCTTGTAGTCGCTGAGTACCTCAAATCCAAATGGGGGAACATAGAAATAATACATATTTTATGAAGCTCAGATTTCTTGAAAAGAGTCCTTTTTTTACTAAGTGATTTGCTACTTATTTAAAGTCACCTTCTTCATTACATCCCCGATCCTTACTTTCTGGATCACTTCCAACCCCTCAGTAACCTGACCAAACACAGTATATTTTCCATCCAGAGAAGGCTGCGGGGCAAGGCAAATATAGAACTGGCTGTCCGCACTATTCGGGTCTGCAGCCCGCGCCATTGCAACAGAACCGGTTACATGAGGTTTAGATCCTCTGGGTAATGGCAGCTTTACACCGCTCCCGCCAGTGCCATTACCCAGAGGATCTCCCCCCTGTATTACAAAACCAGGCACTACCCTGTGGAATTTAAGCCCGTTATAGAAACCACTCTCTATCAGATGTGATATCCGTTCAACAGTCTTTGGTGCTGTATCCGGAAACATCTCAAACACAATATTTCCTTTTTCCATCTCTATTGTGGCTATTGGATTATTATTCACAGGCTTTTCTCCCCCTTTCTTTACCTCATCAGCAGCAAACGTTGCCATTGCGATTAGTGTAAATGTTACAATAATAAATGCTAAGATTGTTTTTTTCATCTGTTAAATCCTCCTTTTTATTCTGGGGACACCATACTTAATTCTTTGGAAGAATTAAGTATGGTGTCCCCTTATCTGTTTGCCTCATTATTCCCCTCGCCGGGAGGATATACAACCATGTACCCCTTCTTCAATGTCTGCAGAAAAACCTCCTCTTCATTAAAAAAATAGACCCAGAGGCGTCTGGTTGAGTATACAGGCACTGAGTATTTTACCTGTGCAGAACCACGGGGCAGCAGATTAACCTTATTCCCATTCCCATCATAGTATACATTAATTACCTTTTTTTTATCATCATTATTCCACAGGTTAATAGTGAATGTCGCTGTTGACCCCGCAGTATATATCTCATCATCTGACTGTATTGAGAATCCAAGCGAAGGTAATTCAATTAGAGGTACAGACGCGGTTTGCTTTGTCTCCAGACCTTCCGGCGCTGTGGAGAGTAACGGAAACCCTGTCCACCTGAGGATTCGCGAGAAGAGCCTAACCTCATCCCTTGTAATATTAGAGTGTATATATGCCCAGTCTGTAAATAATGTGCTCATAATAACATTCCCCCAGCCTTCTTTATATATACACATAACAGTCTGGCCGCTGATACTATTCCTGAGCACAGACTTGCATCTTCGCGGTACAACAGTAAAAACCCCGTCGATATTAATATGCGGTCTTGATGTATCAAGTCTCGAGACCACGGGGTGAAGCAGGGTCAATATCGAAGAGTATGCAAGAGAGCTCTGGTCCTCAAGCCATCCATAGCCGCTGATACTGTCACCATCAGGAACAGGTAAGAGCATAAAATCCCGGCCAAAACGCTGAGAAAACACAAATAATGTTCCACCGTTCTTCACAAATTTATTAAGGGATAACTTGAATGCCCCGGGATCTTTCAGATAAGAGAGGCCGCCCGATGGAATCACAAATAATGAAATTGAAGAATACTGAGATAGAAAATCCTCTTCCTTAACAAACCTGACAGGGAGGTACAAACCCCAGAAAAGTACAGATTCCCTGCTGTAGCCATTATCAAGGACAGCAACCTTTGATCTTGCATCTGTATTGGGTCTGACATTTTCGATATTTCTTGGATAA
>Ga0209212_1006030_pt1 | contig 14088 bp, 14 predicted proteins | sample RifGroC2_FD_183996 | JGI IMG/M metagenome (GOLD analysis project Ga0209212, IMG submission 183996) | Groundwater microbial communities from Rifle, Colorado, USA - Groundwater C2 (SPAdes) (version 2) | ecosystem: Environmental > Aquatic > Deep subsurface > Groundwater | place: Rifle, Colorado... | reverse complement strand
TTGAGCTTGGCGCTTTTCGAGAAAATGCCGCTCGATCAATTAGTTAAAAATTCCGATACGCAAGTCGATATGTGCGATAACGATAACCAAATGAATCTATTCAATTAAATTGCCGGACGATAATGATTTGCGGTAAAGAACCTACAGGTTCTGAACAGGGATTTTTCCCTGCTCAACCTCCATCATGAGCCGGACGACATCCGGCATGAGCTTTGCGGCTTTCCATCCCAGCAGGCGTTCGGCGCGGCCGGGATCCGCCCGGCCAACCATTAAATCAGTGGGGCGGAATAATGCAGGGTCGATTTCCACATGATCCCTCCACTCCAACCCCACGCAGGAAAAAGCCTTTTCGATAAAATCGGATAGCTTGTTGCTTTGCCCGGTGGCGATGACAAAATCGGATGGCTCACGCTGCTGCAGCATCTGCCACATCGCCTCCACATACTCCGGCGCCCAGCCCCAATCCCTTTCGATATCCAAATTGCCGAGGCGCAGTTTTTCCGAACTCCCGGCAGCGATCCGGCATGCTGCCGAAATAATTTTTCGCGTCACGAAGCGGGCGGGGCGCAAAGGAGATTCATGATTGAATAAAATCCCCGTGCATGCGTACAGGTGGTAGGCATCCCGGTAGTTGGCAACCTCCCAGAACGCGGTGGCTTTGGCCACACCGTACGGACTGCATGGCCTGAATGGCGTGTTTTCGTGGGCCGGCACTCCCCCGGTATTGCCAAAACACTCGCCGGAGCCGGCGCTATAGAACCGCACGGCGCGGCCCGTGAAACGTATGGCTTCAAGCAAATTCAGCGTGCCGGTTGCAATACTTTCCAAAGTTTCAACCGGCTGTTCAAAGGACAATCCGACGGAACTTTGCCCGGAAAGATTGTAGATCTCATCGGGCTGCGCCTTTGCGAGAGCCTGGATCACGCTTCTGAAATCTTGCAGGTTGATCGATAGCGTCCTGACCTGCTCATATACTCCAAGGCTGTGCAAATTTGCAAAAACAGACCCTTGAGCGTCGCGAGCGCCTCCATAGACGACATAGCCCTTTTGCAGGAGCAGGCGGGCCAAGTAGCTGCCGTCCTGCCCGGAAACACCACAAATCAGTGCGATTGGCATGCTGTTAATCCCTCTCAAGGCGCGCGCTTCAACAGCACGTAAAATTGGACAAAAAATGCCTTGATGTTTATCTTCAACAAGGCCAGCGCTATTTTATTCCGGTCGGATACCGGAAGGTTTCTGGACAATGCCCAGGTGAATTTGGAAAGACGCGCAAAGGGACAATAGAAATCCAGGCGGCTTTGCCTGTACGCCCGAAAGATATTCCTGCTTTGGCTGGCTCCCGCCTTACCCAGCTTGACCCACCCTTCGGAAGCCCGGTTGAGTTTTCCTTTGCAGGCCAAATGTAACACTACCGCCCAGTCTGCTCCGAAAAAATGCGCATTAACGGCGCGACAATCCCTGATGGCATCTTTACGCATCAGTGAATAAAAGCGGCCATTGGCGTGCCATCCGGTAAAGAAACCAACCATGCGTTGCGGCAATTCTCCCGCAAGGCTCGCATCGCCCATTTTTCGATCATCAAATTCGCCGCCATCAAATCTGACTGGGGAAGTCGATGCGACAAAGTCCGGGTTTTTGCGCAGAAAATCCAGGTTTACCGAAATAAAGTCGGGCGACCTGACATCATCGCAGGCAGCCCAGATGAAGAACTCCCCCCTGGCCTGATCCAGTACAAACTGAAAATTGGCCGAGGCACCCTGATTTTTCTCATGGCGGACGTAGTCAATGCGCGAATCTCTTGCGGCATATTCGCGGCAAATCGACTCAGTAGCATCAGTGGAAGCATTGTCTGAAATAATTAATTCGAAATCCGTAAAAGTCTGTGCAAGAAGCGACTCCAGGGCTGCACGTATATACGGCTCGCCGTTGTAAACGGGCATGCCAATGCTAACGGTTGGAATATGGTTATTCGCTGATAATTCAGCAGGAATAGCAGTGGTTTGCGCTTCATCCATTCAGGGCGCGGCCTCGAAGCGCTTTAAATTGGAGTCGTAAAAATTCTCGTGAAACCGGTACAGCCCACAGCACCGCTGCCATCGCCACCAGCGCAATGCCCGCCAGAACTCCGGCCATCGCCACGCGATTTTGCGGCAAAACGATCCACTGGCGCAAAATCAGCAGGAAGACCGATCCGATAATCAAAGGCTTGAAAACAGCATCCCGGTACCACCGCCATTTCTCACCGGGCAATAGTCTGCGGTGCATGAAGTGCATGCCGAGAAGCACATAGCCTGCATTCAGCGCCAGCCATGCCCAGGCCGCGCCGATAGCGCCGAAACGGGGCACGGCCCACAGGAGGGCAGGGACAATGAAAATCACTGCCACGATATTCATACGCACGGCAAAGCCAGTCCAGCCGTGTGCGAGTTGGGTCATGTAGGGTATGTACATGAAACCGTTGCACAGCGTGCCCAGGGCAAGCAGAACCAGCAGGGGCGCGGTCTGGTTCGCCAGATCGGCATTGCCTGTCCAGGCATAAAGCAATGGCTCGGCAAATACGGCCATCATCAGCGCGGCCGGGGTCAACACTACAGCCAGCCATTGGCTTGCCCAGTGATAGGTGTCGATGAGCGCCTGTTGCTCGGACTTGGCGACCAGCTCGGTTAAACGCGGCGAAACGGCAGTCGAGACCGGAGTCACCAGAAAATACAGTGCGCCCGCCACCGATGCGGCGAAGACGTAATAACCGAACTCTTCGAGGGGCACGAGTTTGCTCAACAACAACTTATCCACCTGCGTCAGCAGTAAAGCCAGCAACGTGGTGGCCGCCATGCCGCCGGCGAAACGGCGGATGCGCACAAGGGCATCCAGATCGAAACGTGCGGAGCGCTCTCCGGGCGGCAGCCAACAGTAGGTTTGCCGGGCAAGGACGGCTACGCCCAGCAGCGAGATTAACCCCTGCCACAGAAAAAACGCCTCAATGCTGGAATCCATCCAGGCCAATACGCCAACAACCCCTCCCCACCGCAACGTGGCCAGCACACCTTGCGCGCCGTTGAGCCAGACTTGCCGCTGCAAACCCTGGATAGCGCCGCGATATACCTGTTCCACCATGCGCGCGGCCAGCACTACCCCCATCATGCCTATTGCTTGCGCCACGGATGCGGCGGGTAGTTTTGCAGCGTTGAGCCAATGCTCAGCCACCCACGGCGCGATCATCCATACGACGCCCACCACGGCCATAGCCACGCCACCGTAAATTACTTCCAGCGAGCGCAACAAGTCGCGAATGGATTGCGCGCTGTGCGCCCCGGCCTGAAAGCGCGCCATTTCGCGGCTTAAGGTCGGAGTGAGCCCCATATCGAGCAGAGTGAGCCACGCCTGCAACAGGCTCATGAAGCCCACCAGCCCCCAAGCCTCCATGCCCAGGTAATGTATATACACAGGTATGAAAGCCAGCCCCATCAGCGCTGTCCAGCCCTGACCGAGGTAATTTGCGATGGTGTTTTTCTTCAGCGACATTCAGGTAGTGCGCGGCATGGTGGCTTAACGAACACGCCTCAAATAACCTTCCGGCGCCACTGTAATCAGAATTTTGTTTTGAATATCACGGTCAATTTCAAATTCCGGGTGTGTTTTCAGATACTCGAACACGGCTGTTTTGGGATTGTTCCCCGGTCCCCATGGGCGATCACCAGCCAATTCCTTGGGCATATCTTCCACGACGGTATCAAACGCCACACAATAACTTCCAACCGTAGTCAGCGGCGCATAAGCCTTCAACTCTGCAAGAACGTGATCATGCGTGTGATTGGAGTCAAGGCAAACGAGGATGCGTTTCTTGCCCTGAGTTTTTTCGACAACTTGGGACACAATCTCGGGAGCAATGCTCGAACCCTGAATCATGCTGATGCGTTTGTACATCGGATGCTCTTCGATGGCCTTGCGATTGTGGGGGCGGATGTCAATGTCTATACCAATCACCTCGCCCTCAATTCCGGTACAGGCCGCAACCAGCTCCAGCATTGACGCAGAGAATATGAGTGAGCCGCCATGTGCGATGCCCGTTTCGATAATCAGATCCGGTTTTACTTCCCAGATGATTTCCTGCATCGCGATCATGTCCTGGGGATACTGAATTATCGGTCTGCCCAACCAGGAGAAGTTGTAAGAATACTTTGGTGTCAGGGAGGCTTTCAAAAAGTTATGGGCGCAGGACTTCAATTCTTCATTTTGGCCAATAGCATCGATTCGTTCTTTTACTTCTTTGTCAAAATTCATAACGATCCACCTGAATGTAATTAAATTGGTTGTTGGTTAATGCGACAATTTCCTGGAGATAATTGGAATTCATTACGAAAACATCCTCTCCCGTTTGCAGCGTCTTCATGCCTTCCCCAGGCGATGAAATCTTCAAACCGCTACCCGCCATAAATTTGCCTTGCTTGGCCGGGTTAATATCTATAACCAGGTCAATATTTACCCCGGCACGCTGCATGTAGAGTGCGAATATCACGCCTTTAGAAGCACCGCCCCAGATGACCTTGTGCTTGCCTTTGGCGATAGCGGCAACGCGTTCGATGTCGGCCAGAAAATCTTCCGGGAATGAGCATATATCCTGCGGAGCCAGCACCGGTTTGCGCAACGTCGCCAGATCCGCAACGACATACAAGTACTGGCCGCCGAAAACATGCCCGCTCTCATAAACCTTGCCGAACATGCGATGCAAGTCAGCAAGACGGAAGTAATTTACATGCTCATAAAAAATATCGAACCATGCGTGATGCTGGCATACCCAGTCAAAACAGGGCACCTCGATGTAGATTTGTCCTTTTCCGCCATTTGCCCGCGCAATCGCCGAGAGAAAAGCAAACGGGTCTGACACGTGCTCCAAGACATGACGCAAGATGATGCCTTCCGCAGACAAGCCCAGGCTTGCCTCAAAACAAGCTTTAACTACTCTGGGATTATCACCCTCATAGGCAGGATCAATCCCGGTGATTTCATATCCTGATTGATGCAGGTATTCAAGAAAATAACCTTTGCCGCAACCCACCTCTATGAGAGATTTACCGGAAAAATGCCGCTGGATAATCGCTTTCACATCTGCCAGGTGTCGCTGGAATACGCCTGAACACGCTTGCTCATTTTGATAATCGGCATTGTATTCAAGCAAACCGGCGTCAAAGGTTGCGTTGAAGATAAGCCCGGTCTCCATATCCTGAACCAGCGTCACATCTCCTTTTGGACAGGCAAGTGCCGCTGCGCGGTCGGCAAACATTTTGTTTTGAAAGACCGGCAGTCCCTCTACCCTGAATAACTCGCGATATTTCACTGCTGCTCCAGAGTCGTATCTAGGCGATGCCGATCACCCCAGAATGCCATCGGTTCATAATCCGGGTAAGGGTAATAGCCGAGGTTAAGTTCGATTTCCCAGTTGTTTTCAAGTAGCCACTGCTCCACCAGCCTGCGCACTGAAATCGGTTTCCCGGAGCAAATGTTAATAGCCCCGATGTCGCGCCGTGCCATTGCCAGCCGAACAATCTGGCGAGCAACCTCATCAACAGGCAAGTAATCACGCAATTGTTCACCCCCCGACATGTTGAATACCTTGTCTCCCCGCAACACGGCTTCTTTAAGTTTGGGGTAAAGCGAGGTGTCGGGTTGGCCTTCACCGTACATGTAGAAAAGCCGCGCCCAAGCCAGGTTGAATGGTTTGACCGATTTCAAGAATTCCAGCTGTTGCCGCAAGGCGTCTTTGGCATAACCATACGGGTTGCCCGGTTTGGCCGGCATCTCTTCCGCAAGCGAACCGGATTGCATTCCATACTCAAAACAGGTTCCGGTCACCAGCAATGAAGGCAGCCCCGCCTCGATCAGAGTCTTAATAAAATGGTATTGCCTCGGCAGCTCAGTCTCGAAATGATGCGGTGATTTGTAGTTTGGCAGCCCGTCCCAGGCGAGATGGATCAAGACATCCGGGCAACCCATTTGCTCAAAGCAATCCGGTGCGGGGTACGCAATGTCCATTTCGACTACTCGAATTGCAGCACTTATTCCAACCAGGCGGCCAGTGTCGCGCGTCACGGCAACAATTTCCGCCCCATGCTGAAGCAACGCTGTCAGTACATGTCGACCGACAAAACCGCTGGCTCCTGTCACCGCAATTTTCATAAGGCCCTCAACCAACCTTCAGCGCGGGGACTGAGGTTACGAACTGCCCGCCCCATTCACGAATGTAGGCCAGCTGCTCGACCACTTCCGCGTGCAAGTTCCACGGCAGAATCAGCACGAAATCTGGTCGATTTTGTTTTAGCTGCACCTCGGCAACAATCGGGATGCGGCAGCCGGGCAAATATTTGCCTTGCTTGGCGGGGTTTCGATCCACCACATAAGGCAACAGATCCGGTCGCACACCGGCATAATTCAGCAAGGTATTGCCCTTCGCTGCCGCGCCGTATCCGGCAACCGTTTTACCTGTTCGTTTGGCTTCGATCAGGAAGGCCAGCAAATCATTCTTCACCCGATCTGCCTTATCCTGAAAGCCGGCATAAAACGCTGTGCTGTTCATGCCTGCTGCTGTTTCACGTTCCAATAATTTCGCCACAGTGACGCCGGCTTCACGCGTTCCCAAATCACTGCGTTGCGCATAGACACGCAAGCTACCGCCGTGTGTAGTCAATTCTTCCACATCAAACACGCTCAGGCCGTTGTGCTCGAAAATGCGCTTCACCGCCGTCAATGAAAGGTAAGAGTAATGCTCGTGGTAAATGGTGTCGAACTGATTCTCGGATACCAGACGCAGCAAATGCGGAAACTCGAATGTCGCCACGCCAGTTGGTTTAAGCAGAACGGCAAAGCCTGCCACAAAATCGTTGATGTCCGGCACATGCGCCAACACATTGTTGGCGGCAATCAGGTCGGCCTGCTTGCCTTGGTCGACAAGTTGCCGGGCCAGCTTTACTCCGAAAAACGCTTCAACGATTTCGATGCTCTTGGCGCGCGCGGCATTTGCCGTGCTGGTGGTCGGCTCGATACCCAGACAGGGGATGCCGCGCGCCTTGGCATATTGCAGCAGGTAGCCATCGTTCGCTGCCACCTCGACGATATGGGAATTTGCGCCCAGCGCAAAACGCTGCACCATATCCGCCACATATTTTTCGGCGTGTTTCAGCCAGGTCGTCGAAAACGAACTGAAGTAAGCGTAATCGGCGGAGAACAGCTCGTCCGCTCCGGCATAGTCTTCGGTTTGCGCCAGCCAGCATTCGGTGCACACCAGCACCCGCAACGGGAAATGCTTTTCCGGCGCATGCAAGGTTTGCTTGGTGAGATAGGCGTTGGACGGCGGTGCCGAACCCAAATCCACCAGCGACAGCGTTAATTCAGCCTGGCAATGACGGCACTTCATACAACAATCCCCTGAAAATTCTGGTCGATCAGTTTGTGGTTACGATCTCTTTCCGAAATCTCGGTAGTCGCCAGCGGCCAAACGATACCGAGCTTTGGGTCAGCAACATTCAACGCGCCCTCGGCTTCCGGCTGATAGGCCGCCGTATGCAAATAAATCAATTCGCAGTCTTCGGTCATGGTCTGGAAACCGTGGGCAAAGCCCTCGGGAATAAGCAGGCTTTGGCGATTCTGCGCGGAGAGCAGCGCGCCGTGCCAATGCAGAAAGGTGGGCGAGCCACGGCGCAGGTCGACAGCAACATCAAATATTTCCCCGTGCAGGCAACTCACCAGCTTGGTCTCTGCAACGGGTGGATATTGAAAGTGCAAGCCGCGCACGGCTCCCTTGCTTCTGGTTAACGTGTGATTGATCTGGGCAATAGGCTTGCCCAGGCCAACCTCGCGAAATTCATCGGCGCAGTAAAAGCGCGACAAAAAACCGCGCTGATCTTCAATAACCTTGCGCTGCACCAGCGCCAGGCCGGCAAGGGGGGTGGAAATGAAGTCGAATCGCGCCATGCCTAATCGGCCTCGCCGGTTGCCTGATATTGAGCGATTTGCAACAGAGTCAAGGCGCGCATATCTTCGCCATGGCGCCATGCCTGATGCCATTCCAGTGTTTTTTGCAGCGCGGTTTGCAAACGCCAGCGAGCTTGCCAGTCCAGCCGGCTTTTTGCCTTGCTGCTATCCAGCTTCAAATAATGCGCCTCATGCGGCTGCGGTGTTTCGTCGCATTGCCATTTCACATCCTGCCGCATTTCTGCCACGCGCTCGACGATCCAGCGCACCGGGCGGGCATCTTCATCGCCTGGCCCAAAATTCCATGCCTCGGCAAACTGCAAGCCCTCCGTGTAAAGCCGTTCGGCCAGCACCAGGTATCCAGACAGTGGCTCCAACACATGCTGCCAAGGGCGGGTTGATTGCGGGGAACGGATTTTCAAGGTTGCGCCGGCATCCATGGCGCGCAAAAAATCCGGGATCAACCGGTCTTCCGCCCAATCGCCGCCGCCGATGACATTGCCTGCGCGGGCCGTTGCCACGGCAGGCGATTGCTGATGGTTGATGGATACTTGCTGGAAGAAGGAGTTGCGATACGCGGCAGTCACCAGTTCGGCGCAGCCCTTGCTGCTGGAATAGGGGTCGAAACCACCCATCGCCTCATTTTCCCGATAGCCCCATACCCATTCGCGGTTCTCGTAGCATTTGTCCGTGGTGACATTGACGACGGCTTTCACGCCGGGTGTGGCGCGCACAGCCTCGAGCAGATGCACCGTACCCATCACATTGACGGCGTAGGTTTCCACCGGTTGCGCGTAGGAATAGCGCACCAGGGGCTGCGCCGCGAGATGAAAGATAATTTCCGGGCGCGCCGCCTGCATGGCTTGGCACAGTCTGCCGGCATCGCGAATATCAGCGATCTGGCTGCTTGCCATGCCTTTGCCCACCTCTGCCACGGTGAACAGATTTGTCTCGGTCGGCGGCGTCAACGCATAGCCGTGAACTTCGGCCCCCATGGCTTGCAGCCACAGCGACAGCCAGCCGCCCTTGAAGCCGGTGTGTCCGGTTAGAAAGACGCGCTTGCCGCGCCAGAAATCGGAATTCACTTCCACACTTTCCACGGTGCTTTTCCGCTTTGCCAGAGGTCTTCCAGATAATTTTTGTCGCGCAGGGTGTCCATCGGTTGCCAAAAGCCGTTGTGCTCAAAAGCCATCAATTCCCCTTGAGCAGCCAGTTTGTTGAGCGGGTCGCCCTCCCAGGAACTGGCATCATCCGTCACGAGGTCAATGCAGCCTGGTGATAGCACGAAGAAGCCGCCATTGATCCAGCCGCCATCACCCTGGGGTTTCTCGATGAAACCGCGCACGATGTCCCCATCCATACTCAACGCACCATAGCGCCCGGGCGGCTGCACCGCCGTTACCGTGGCGCGCTTGCCGTGCTGTTTATGAAAATTGACCAGCGCGCCGATATCGACATCCGCAACCCCGTCGCCATAGGTAAAGCAGAACGCATCTTCGCCCTTCACGTAATCTGCAACACGCTTCAAGCGCCCGCCCGTCAATGTATTTTCGCCGGTGTCCACCAGGGTGACCCGCCACGGCTCGGCGTTGCGTTGATGCACTTCCATCCGGTTGTTCTGCATATCGAAGGTCACGTCCGACATGTGCAGAAAGTAGTTGGCGAAGTATTCCTTGATGATGTAGCCCTTGTAACCGCAGCAAATCACGAAGTCGTTGATGCCGTGCGCGGAGTAACCTTTCATGATGTGCCAGAGTATCGGCCTGCCGCCGATCTCCACCATGGGCTTGGGTCGAACCGACGTTTCTTCGCTGATCCGCGTTCCCAACCCACCTGCAAGAATGACCGCTTTCATACCTCCCCCTTGGCATGTTCAAGGTAATCGGCATAAGCCCGGGCGATTCCATCATCAAGTTGGGTATGCGCTTTCCAGCCCAGCGCCTTCAGCTTGCCCACATCCAGCAACTTGCGCATCGTGCCATCCGGTTTGGAAGCGTCAAAAACAAGGTTGCCGGTGAAGCCGACCACCTCCCTGACCAGTTCCGCCAGTTCACGGATGCTCAAATCTTCGCCGCAACCCACGTTCACCAGCGGCGGCTGCGTGTCGCTGAACAGCACTTGCAGCTTTTCCTCAGATTGCTCCAGCAAATAGAGGCAGGCTTCCGCCATGTCGTCGCTGTAGATGAATTCGCGCCTCGGCGTGCCCGTGCCCCAGACCACCATTTGCTTGTCGCCGCGCTGCTTCGCTTCATGCATCTTGCGGATCAGCGCGGGCAACACATGGGAGTTTGCCAGATCGTAATTGTCGCCCTGCCCATAAGAATTGGTCGGCATGGCGGCGACATATTTGGTGCCGTACTGGCGGTTGTATGACCAGCACATTTCGACGCCGGCAATCTTGGCGAGAGCATAAGGGCGGTTGGTCGGTTCCAGCTGGCCGGTGAGCAGATATTCTTCCTTGATCGGCTGCATGCAATCCTTGGGGTAGATGCAGCTTGAACCAAGGAACAGCAGTCGCTTGACGTTGCTGCGCCAGGCTTCATGAATCACATTGGTCTGGATCGCCAGGTTTTGCTGGATGAATTCCGCCGGGTAGGTATTGTTGGCGTGGATGCCGCCTACTTTGGCGGCAGCAAGCAGGACATATTCCGGCTTTTCTTGTGCGAAGAAGTCACGCACTGCGGCTTGGTCGGCCAAATCCAGTTCCGCATGGGTGCGCTTGACAAGATTTTTATATCCCCTGGCTTGCAGTTGTCGCATCAGGGCGGAACCGACCAGGCCACTGTGGCCGGCAACATAAATTTTGCTGTCTTGTCTCATAAAAGTGAGCGGCTGGCTATTCGTGATAATCCATGGCCTTGTAGCCATGCTTCTTGATCAGTTCATCGCGCTCGGCACCCTTGAGGTCTTCACGCACCATTTCACTCACCAGTTCATCGAAACTGATCTTGGGTGTCCAGCCGAGTTTATTTTTTGCCTTGCTGGCATCGCCCAGCAGCGTCTCCACTTCAGTGGGGCGGAAGTAGCGCGGGTCGACGGCGACGATGCATTTGCCGGATGCGTCAAAACCCTTCTCTTCCACACCCTCGCCGCGCCAGGCAATGACTATGCCGAGCTCTTTGGCTGCCGCATTCACAAAATCGCGCACACTGTATTGCACGCCGGTGGCGATGACGAAATCTTCCGGCTTTTCCTGTTGCAGCATCAGCCATTGCATTTCGACATAGTCTTTGGCGTGACCCCAGTCGCGCAGGGAATCGAGGTTGCCGAGGTAGAGGCAGTCCTGCAGGCCCAGCTTGATGCGCGCCAGCGCGCGGGTAATCTTGCGTGTGACAAAAGTCTCGCCGCGCACCGGCGATTCATGGTTGAACAAAATACCGTTGCAGGCGTAGATGCCGTAAGCCTCGCGATAGTTGACGGTGATCCAGTAGGCGTACAGCTTGGCGACGGCATAAGGCGAGCGTGGGTAGAACGGGGTCGTTTCTTTTTGCGGGGTTTCCTGTACCAGGCCATAGAGTTCGGAGGTGCTGGCCTGGTAAAAGCGGGTTTTCTTTTCCAGGCCAAGGATGCGGATCGCTTCAAGCACGCGCAATGCGCCCAGTGCATCGGAGTTGGCGGTGTATTCCGGTTCCTCGAACGACACGGCAACATGGCTCTGCGCGGCGAGGTTGTATATCTCGTCCGGCTGCACTTGCTGGATAATGCGGATCAGGCTGCTGGAGTCGGTCATGTCGCCATAGTGCAATACAAAGTTGCGATTGCTGACATGCGGGTCCTGATACAGATGGTCGATGCGGTCGGTATTGAACAGCGAGGCGCGGCGTTTGATGCCGTGTACGATATAGCCTTTTTTCAACAGGAACTCGGCGAGATACGCGCCATCCTGCCCGGTGATACCCGTAATCAATGCAACTTTTTTAGCTTGGCTCATTTTCAATACTCTCTGTTGGACGGCTATCTACCGTAGTTGTCTTCGTAGCGCTGGATGTCGTCTTCGCCCAGATAATCACCGACCTGTATCTCGACAATATGCAGCGGTTCATTACACAGATTTTCCAGGCGATGTTTCGCACCGATCGGAATGTAGGTGCTCTGGTTCTTCTGTACGGTAATCACTTCATCGCCATTGGTTACGGTGGCCGTGCCGGACACCACCACCCAGTGTTCGGAGCGCTGGTTGTGACTTTGTAAACTCAACCTTGCACCCGGCGCAACTTCGATGCGCTTGAGCTTGAAGCCCTCCTGATCTTCTTCCAGCACGGTATAACTGCCCCACGGGCGGTTCACCTTGACATGATAGAGATGCTCGGTCGCCCCTCTTTCGTGCAGCGCATCCACCACTTCGCGCACCCTCTGGGTCTGGTCGCTTTTTGAAATCAGCACCGCATCGGCAGTTTCGATAACACATAAGCCTTCCACGCCGATGGCGGCGACCAGCCTCTTCTCGGCGCGGATCAGGCTGTTCCTGCAATCTACCGCGATGACGTTGCCTTGCAATGCGTTGCCGTTCGCGTCCTTGGCGGATATTTCGTGCACCGCCTGCCAACTGCCGACGTCGTTCCAGCCGATGTCACAGGGGATGAGCGATACGCGGTCGGATTTTTCCAGCACGCCGTAATCGATTGAAATGGAAGGCATGGCGGCAAAATGTTTTTCGACGGCCTGCTGGAATGTTCCAGCGTCGCGGCTTTCGGCAAGGATGGCTTGCACGATCCGATGAACCGCAGGGAGGTGGCGTTCGATCTCGGCCAGGATCACCGAAGCACGCCACACAAACATGCCGGAGTTCCAGTAATAATCACCTTCCTTCAGAAAGCGTTCGGCGGTGGCGTGATCGGGTTTCTCGGTAAAGCGCTCCACTTCATAAATATCACCCGTATCGCAAATCCTTTCCAGCCCTCCTTTATCAGGTGGGGAATCACGTTGCACCTTTATATAACCGAAACCGGTATCGGGGCAGGTGGGCTGGATGCCGAAGGTGATGAGTTTGCCGCTTTCGGCAGCTTGAATCGCGATATTCAAATGCGCGCGGAACTGCACCTCATCCTTGATGATATGGTCGGCCGGCAACACGACCATGACAGGGTCGCCCCTTTCCGCCATCAGGTAAGCGGCGGCCAGTGCAATGGCCGGGGCGGTGTTGCGGCCCACGGGCTCGAACAAAGTCCGGTAGGGCAGCAGCGCATGGTAGGCCTCGCCCTTGGCGTGAGATTCCTGCGTGACAATCAACACGCTGTCGGCATCAATGACCGGGGAGAGCCGCTCAATGGTGGTTTGCAGCAATGAAGCGTCGCCATCCAGCACCAGAAATTGCTTGGGCAATTGCTGGCGCGAGAGCGGCCATAAGCGGCTGCCGCTGCCTCCGGCAAGAATAACTGCGTGAACCTCACTCATGGGCGCTCTCCCACAGGCCTTTCTGGGTCGCTTCGCGCTGTAATTCTTCAATCTCCGCGCGCAGCCGCTCATATTCTTGCATCTTGTATTTGAGGAAATAAACGGTGATGCGCGCCTTCTCTTCGACACCTTGGGGAGTAAGCAAATAGGCATACGCCAGCTTGTTGTCGCTGTTGCGAAAATTATTGACCTTCAAACAACCCTTCTCAATCAGTGCATTGAGGCAGAAATTAATCTTGCCGAGACTGACTCCCAACCGCTTTGCCAAATCTCTTTGGGAGAGGCTGGGGTTATTTTCCAGTGTTTTTAGTAAGCCGTAGCTGGTAGTGTCGTCAAACATAACGTACGTTCACCTAATGAACAGGCTTTATTACAACAGTCTTGGTCAGAAGCTGTCAAGTGTTTCGGGGACGATTGGCCTCTACAAGCAGCCTGTCGGGCTTCCCTCATTAGAAAATTGAAAAACCAACAAATCACCGTTGCAAAATCAATCCGTATATTACGCAGATTCACACAGATTTTGAAGCAATTGCCAATAACCTGAATCCGTGTGCAAACACCATAAATTATCCACAACCTATTGAATTGATGTTATAATTTGCCATTATTATTCATCACCCAATTCGATCATGCCGCAATTTGAAATGAAGGAATCCCGCCGCCAACTGACCTCCTACGCCGGGTTGTCGTTGATCGGGCAGTGCTTTGAAGTGGCTGGTGTCGCGCCTT
>Ga0209212_1006028_pt1 | contig 14093 bp, 11 predicted proteins | sample RifGroC2_FD_183996 | JGI IMG/M metagenome (GOLD analysis project Ga0209212, IMG submission 183996) | Groundwater microbial communities from Rifle, Colorado, USA - Groundwater C2 (SPAdes) (version 2) | ecosystem: Environmental > Aquatic > Deep subsurface > Groundwater | place: Rifle, Colorado... | reverse complement strand
ACGCCCCCTCCGAACCACCACCGGGCCCTTGCCCACAAACCCTCATCCGGCTCCGGCGCCACGATAAGGTTGCAGCGTTCTGGATGAGCGATCAATGGGACGTAGCCACTGGCAACGATCTGCCGGATATTCTCGACGATCAGGTCGCATCCGGCCCAGTTGGGCGCCTCGACCAGCAGCAGCCGCGACTGGCCGAGCGGCTGGAGATCGGGCAATTCCTCGAAGAAACGGCTGTCGAGATAATATTCCATCCCCGGCCAAAGCCGCAACGGAATTTCAGCCAGATCCAAGGCCTGTTGCAGGCGCGCAACCCGATCCCGCACGATGGCCGGGGTGTTCTCGTACAAGCCACTGATGCAGTGCGGCGTGCAGTACACCTCGGAAAATCCGTGACCGGCCAGGATTCTGGCCATGACGACAGCCCCTTCCAGCGTCTCGGGTCCATCGTCGATTCCGAACAGCAGATGACAGTGGCAATCAATCAAAACACACCCGCAACATCAACCTCCAAATCCCCATGGCAAAAAGTCAATCCATCAAATTATTGAAATATACCAGCCCCCAGATACCTGCCGCAACGCCAAAACCCGTTACGAATTGCGTATGCGGGGATCGGCCAGGGCGTAACTCATATCGGCAATCAGGTTGCCAACCAGGGTCAGGACCGCACCGATCACCAGAATACCCATGATTAACGGATAGTCCCGCATCATGACGCCATCGTAGAACAATTTGCCCATGCCGGGTATGGCGAAAATAGTCTCGAAAATTACGCTGCCGCCAATCAGGCCGGGTACCGACAGTCCGAGAATGGTAATCACCGGCAGCAGAGCATTGCGCAGGGCATGACGATAAATCACCGCCCGCTCCGACAGCCCCTTGGCCCGGGCGGTTAAAATGTAATCCTGACGAATCACTTCAAGCATGTTGGAGCGCATGTAGCGGGAGAACCCGGCCAACCCGCCAAAGGCGGAAACCAGCACGGGCAGAATCAGATGATGGATGACATCCCAAAGTTTACCGTACCAGCTCAGATAATCGAAGCCGAGCGATTTGATGCCGACTATCGGGAACAGGCCGAGCCGCATGCCGAGCAGATCCATCAGCAGCAACGCCAGCCAGAACGAGGGCGTGGCAAACCCTACAAAGACGAATATGGTGGTTAACCGGTCGAACAGTGAATTCCGCCGGGTCGCCGAAAGAATGCCAATGGGGATGGCCACCGCCAGAATCGCCGTGATGGAGAGAACATTGATCAGAATTGTAATGGGGAGGCGCTCGACAATCTTGTCGCCCACGGGCCGGTTGTCCTGGGCGAAGGAATCGCCGAAATCGAACCGAGCCAGTCGGCCCAGCCAGCGCCCGTACTGCACGTACAGCGGCTGATCCAGGCCGTACTGTGCCCGCAGCCGTTCCTGCAGTTCGGCGCTGGCCTGGGGATTGAGCTGGGTCTGCAGGTCGGTGGGTTCGCCGGGAGCCAGATGGATGACCACAAAGGAAATCAGGGTGATTCCCAACAGCAGGGGGACCATCAGGAGCATACGGCCAAGTAAGTATCTCAACATGTCAGGACCTGCACCTCGCGGGTTCCATCAAGAAAAACATCGGCGAATCGAAAGCTTTCATCATTTTGTTAAAACCATTTCTAGCGCTGGTATTTCTGTTCCTTCTCTGGCACATACCATTTAATGAAATTGTAACGGATACCGGCAGGGGCCGCTTCCACTCCACGGAAGCGTCTGGCAACCACCGGCAGCGCCTCGGAAACATAGAGAAAGGTATACGGCTGTTCTTCGGCCAGAATCGCCTGAAAACGGTCGTAACAGGCCTTGCGCTCCTGCTGATCGAAGGTCCGCCGCCCCTTTTCCAGCAGCTCGTCGACTTCCGGATTTTTGAACCTGATGAAATTCAGCTCGCGCGGCCCGGTCTTGCTCGAATGCCAGATGTCGTACTGATCGGGCTCGGGACTGCCGGACCAAGCGAGAATGGTGGCTTCGAAGTTGCCCGGGTTGATGAATTCCTTGAGGAACGAAGCCCACTCGATCACCCGCAGCTTCACCTCGATGCCGACTTCCTGCAGGCGGCGCTGGATAATTTCGCCGCTTTTCACTCGCAGGTCGTTCCCCTGATTGGTGACGATGGTGAAGGAAAACTTCTGGCCGTCCTTATCCAGGATTCCGTCTCCGTCGCTATCCCGCCATCCGGCTTCGGCAAACAAAGCTTTCGCCTTGGCGGCATCATGGGGATATCGTCGTACATCCGGATTGTAGACCCAGGTATCCGGCTTGTAGGGACCGGTCGCCACCTGCCCAAGACCGAGCAGGACGCCGTCGATGATTTCCTGTTTGTCGATCGCATGGGCGATGGCCTGGCGGACCCGCTTATCCTGAAACAAGGGACGGTTGAGATTGTAGCCCAGATAGGTGTAGCCGAAGGCGAGATAACGATATTTCTCAAAGCGACGCTTGAACGCCAGGGTGTCGGTCTGGGTCTGGTACTGGATCGGCGTCAGCCCCATGAAATCGAGACCGCCGGACTGTAGTTCAAGAAACTGGGTGGACAGGTCGGGAATGATCCGGTACAGCACCCGGCGGATGTACGGCTGGCCTTCGAAATAATCGGGATTCGATTCGAGCACCAGGGTTTCCCCCGGTTTCCATTCGACGAACCGGAACGGGCCGGTACCAACCGGCATCCGGGAGAGCGGACTCTTGGTGATCTCGGTGTGTTCCAGCAGATGCTTAGGCATGATCGACACGCCCCAGCTGCCGAGGGCGGGCGCGTAGGGCTTGTCGTAGGTGACCCGAAAGGTATAGAGGTCGGGAGCCTCGGCACGGGCGACCTGTTTGTAGGATTCGGCATAGGCGGTCGGCGTTTTCGGGTCGATGTAGACATTATATGTGAACAGAACATCTGCCGATGTAAAAGGAACACCATCATGCCAAAGAACCCCTTTGCGGAGATGAAAGGTGATGGTCAGGTTGTCTTCCGAAATCTCCCAGGATTCGGCCAGTTCACCTTCAAGGATCAGGTCCTTGTTGTAGCGAATCAAACCATTGTAGACCAGGCCATTGATATCCGAAGACGCGGAATCGGAGGCCAGAACCGGCAGCAGGTTGCTCGGCTCGCCGATGGATGCTTCGATGAAGGTATCGCCGTACGCCGGTGCCGCCGTCGAATTATCGTCCGGCATGACAACCTCCTGCTTTTGGCAACCGCAACAGAGCAGAATGAGTAAAATCAGCAGAATACGCATATTTCTCGTCAGCCTCCCGGAAAAAACCTGCATGGAATCAGCGTTGCCAGCAGAACAGAAAGAACGGCCCATTCCCTGGCAAGAAAAAACTTCAGGGAATGGGCCGTTCTTCATAACCCTCGGGAGTTGCCAGGCGAAAACGCGGTCCCTCGGAAACCACGTTGGTCGCAAGTTCGGAAAAGGTCAGCGAAGCCTCGGCCTGCTGCTGGGGCATTTCCATGGAGGCGGAGCGGGGGAACGGAGACTCTCCTTCTGAAAAATTTTCATACTTGACCCGCAATGCCAGGTTATCACCTTGATAATAAACACTTTCCACAAGCCTCTGATTCGGATCAAACCACAGTTCCTGGCGACCATTTTCCGTCCCCTGCAATTGCAACAGATAGTCTCCGGCCAAACCGACACTGCCGGTCAGACTCTCATAAGGAATCACCGGCACCTGGTACAGAAGTAGATGGACCAGATCGGCCAGTTGCAGCGGGAGCCGGGTAAAACGCTGCAGATTACGCGACGAGGCCTCCCCCCGGAACATCAGACCTTCTCCCGGAACCATGACCGCCAGTTCAGTTCCGTCCGTAACCATCAGCATCAGGGGTGAGCCGAAACCAAAAGGGTTCAGCGTTTCGGCCCGAAAACGGTCGGGTTTCTCAACCAGTAGAGCCTGGGTCATCGTGGCGGTTTTCCCCTGCCACACCACATGTACCCTGGCCACCCCTTCAAGCGACTGGAACATGGCCCCGGTTTTCCGCAGGCGATCCCACAGCTGCATTTCCATCTCGGGCGCCAACGGTTCCCGACCAGGGATTGATGAAATCCTGGCGGGCACGCAGGCGGAAACCAGCGTTCCGGCAATCAGTAGCAACACAACGAAAAACCTTTGTATCTTCTTCAATAGGAAACCCCGGGCTGGTTCATCAAGAAAGGAATATCAGCGACCAACCTCGTCGACCTTGATCCGTACGGCTTTATCCTCGGGAGTTAGCTCTAGTACTTTTAAGTAGGTGGCCCGAGCCTGCTCGAACAGTTTCAATTCGCGGTAAGCATCGCCAAGATGCTGCAGCACGACGGGGTCCTTCGGCATCAAGTCAGCCGCCTTTTCGAGTTCCGAACGGGCATCTTCAAATCGCTTCATCTTGTAATAGACCCAGCCGAGGGTATCCATGACGTGACCTTCGGGCTTAAGCGCAAAGGCGCGATTCGCCAGGTCCAGCGCCTCGTCGAGATTCTCACCATCCTCGGCGAAGGAATACGCCAGAAAATTAAGTGCTTCGGCGTGATCCGGAGAGGCTATAAGCACTTGCCGCATCACTTCGATCGCTTGCGTCCTCTGCTTGTTACGTTCGAGGGTTACCCCCTTGTGATAGAGGAGGCCACTATCCTGGGGAAAAGAAACCAGGCCCCGGTCAAGTGCGGCCAACGCTTCATCCAAACGATTTTGATCCTCATAAAGAGAAGCAAAAAAAGCGTAGAGTTCGGGGCTCTCGCTCCCTTTGGCGAGAAGTTTTTCGAGGATCGTAATGGCCTCGCCAGTCCGACCGAGACGATGATTGAGGTAACTCATGTGGGCCATGGCATCGTCGTAAAGTTCCGAATCCTCGGGAATGGCCGAGAAGGCCTGCAACGCCCCCGGAAAGTCATTGCTCCGTTCCAGGGCAGTTCCCAGATAAAAACCCGCCTGATGCAAATCAGGATGACTTTTGAGAATGTCGGCAAAGACCCCGGCTGCGGCAGTCCAGTTTTCCTGTTCAAGATAAATCAGACCGATCTTGCGAAACGCTTCGAGATCATCGGGACGAATCCGCAGCAGGTCATCCAGTTCTTTAAGAGCCTGATCATACTCCTGGTTGGCAATGTACATGCGGACGATATGATGACGCATGTTAACATTGTCCGGGTCGTCGATCAGCAGCTTGCGATAAATCATCAGGGCCTGATCAAACTCGCCCATTTCCTCATGAAGGCTGCCGAGTTCGAAATAAACGGATTGGGTATCCGGAGAACGTTCCAGCAGCGCATTGTAGGTTTCGGTGGCCAATCCCGTCAGCCCCATCTCCTGGTATAGCCGCGCCAGGGTGACCTGCCCCCTGACCGACTCGGGATGATTAACGGTAAACGCCTTGAGTATCTCGACCGCCTGCTCGAAATTGTCGTTACGGGCATGAGTGATGGCCAACAGCAAGGGGGCATCTTCCCGTTCTGGCGCGAGATCGTTAACCCGGGTGAAGGCCTGGATGGCTTTTTCATTATTGCCCGCATGAAAAGACAGGTTGCCCAGCAGAAGATACGCGTCGACAAACCGCGGATCCTGGATAATGGCATCCTCGGCGGCCCGGATGGCCTGTTCCCCCTGGCCGAGAGACAAGTACTGTTCGGCCAGGGAATAGCGAAGAAAAGGATCGTGAGGATCAAGCTCCGCGGCCCGTTTCAACCGCTGCAACGCCCCTTCCCCATCGCCTTCGAGGGCCAATAGGCGCGATTCGATATAGAGAGCCTCGGCCTCGGCAACAGAACCCTCGGGACCAGGATTCTCGTTTTTGATGGATTCGCCGGTCCCCTGCTGACTCTGCGCTGGCAGTTCCATGGAGCAGGCCGAGGCGATAAAGACCACACTCAGAAGCGAAAAAGTTCGGGTACAGCCTGCAAAATATCGAAAAATAGTCAAAGCCGGATATCCGTGATAAAGAGGAAGGCATTATGAGAAAACAGGAATCATTTAACCGGGCGGAACCCACTACGAACACCGTAAATTCAGTGTTAAAACTAACATACCGAGGGTGGACCGTCAATTACATTGCCTCGGGAAAAGCATCTTTACATTCTCCGGTTACCTGTTATTGTTTTATGTAAAATCAACAGCTTAGATATTTCAGGCGGATCAAGACCAACGGTTGCACAACCGTTGGGGCAGTCGATTAACCCGTTGCCGATTCGACCGGGGGACGAATGGATGCCGAATCCCTGCATAAAGCCATGCTTAATCTTGAATCCTACCCGGGAGAAACTGGCCCCGTCACCTTTAAGGAAACCCATATTTCCCGCCTGTATTTTACGGCCGGACATGTTTACAAGATTAAAAAACGCGTCGATTTCGGTTTTCTCAACTTCACATCCCTTGACCGTCGGCGTTTCTACTGTCAGGAGGAACTGCGTCTGAACCGTCGTTTCTGCCCCGGCACTTACCTGGAAATCGTCGAGGCAAGACGCCAGGGAACCGGCTATCGCGTGGGATCCGGACTGGCCGGAGACCTTGTCGATTATGCGGTGCGCATGAAACGTCTACCGCAGGAACGCATGCTCGACGTCCTGATCGAGACCGATGCGCCCAACCTCCGCGACGAAATGAAGCGGCTGGGCCGCCACATCGGCAATCTTCACCTGGAATCCGCCCCTCCCCAACACACCAGCGGCCGCACCCATGCCGACGTGGTGGCCCTGAACTGGGAAGAAAACCTCAGGCAGACCGCTCCTTTCGTCGGCAGCACCCTGCCGCCCTGCGCCCAAACCCTGGTTGCCGCACATGTCGCCAGCTTTATCAGCCAATGCGCCGATCTGCTGCGACAGCGGGAACAGTCGGGATTCGTCATTGACGGACACGGCGACCTGCATGCGGAACATATCTGCCTGAGCGATCCGATTTGCATTTACGACTGCATCGAATTCAATGAGCGATTCCGGGTCGGCGACCGGATTGCCGACCTCGCTTTCCTCCTGATGGATCTCGAACATCGCAATCGACGGGATCTGGCGGAAAGCCTTCTTAGCAGCTATCTTGAAACGACCGGGCCCGATCCCGGCTGGCCAACGCTGCTGCCATTTTACAAAATCTACCGGGCCTGGGTGCGCGGTAAAGTCCTCTCTTTTCTGACCCACGACAGCTCGGCCAATCAGACCGAGCGAAAATCGGCAATCCTCGAAGCCAGGAACTATTTCAGCCTGGCCATCAGCTATCTTTGCCCGCCAGCCCTGATTCTGACCTGTGGCCTGATGGGGGTCGGAAAAACCGCGATTGCCGGAAAGCTGGCGCAAGTTCTGGGGGCCCCCCTGCTACGTTCGGATGAACTGCGCAAACGACTCTCCGGCATGGACCCGATGGACAGGGACCGCTCGGATTTCGGGCAGGGGATTTATTCAGCGAACATGAGTGAAAAAACCTACCGAACTCTTCTGGCAAAGGCTGAAGAACTGCTCGTTCGCGGACAAACCGTCATCGTCGACGCCTCGTTCGCCCTGCGACTAAACCGTGACCAATTCAGACAAACAGCGGTAAAAACCGGAGTCGCTTTTTGTATCATCTGGATGACCTGCGACGAAAAAACGATTCAGAATCGACTTCGCCAGCGACAGACCGCCGAAGAGGATGCATCCGACGGTCGACCGGAGCTGCTCGACCGGCAGAGGAACGTCTTTCAGAACCCGGAGCGGGAACCAAACGTCCTGCAAATCGACACATCCACGGACATTGTTTATAATGTTGAGCTGATTCTGTGCAATCTGGCCGAAAAAATGCCCGGGAACCTGCCAGATAATTGATGACACGATGAATGATTGAAGGCAGAATACCGGGACCGGACCCACCGGCCGGTCTCTGGCGTGACACCGGCTTGGAATCAGACTGAAATTCAAGGATCGGAACGTGTCTCAAGACCCAAACCAATCCAGCCATTTCAAAGAAGCCTGGGTGATCTTCTTCATCCTCGGCATCCTCATGCTCAATTTTCCATTTATTCATATTTTTAACAAAAACACGACCGTCCTCGGCTTTCCTCTCTTAATCCTCTACTTTTTCATCGGTTGGCCAACGTCCATCCTGTTCATTTATCTTTTTATCCGCAAAATCGACAGTGCCCCCAAGAATCAATCCGGGCCGGAACAGGGAGATGAGCCGGAATGATACCTGTCGAAATCATCACCATCATCTCTCTGCTTTACTTCGGGTTGCTTTTCGCCGTCGCCTACTATGCCGACATCAAGCGCCAGGAAGGCAAAAGCATTATCTCCAATGCCAACATCTACTCCCTTTCACTAGCCGTCTACCTGACGTCATGGACCTTCTACGGCAGCGTTGGCCGGGCCGCGACCAACGGTCTCGATTTCCTTCCCGTCTATCTCGGCCCAACCCTTATTGCCTTTAGCTGGTGTTTCCTCCTGAGAAAAATGATCAGGATCAGCAAGGAACACAATATCGTCAGCATCGCCGACTTCATTTCCAGCCGGTATGGGAAATCACCCCTGCTCGGGGCCATCGTTACAATCTTTGCCGTACTCGGCATCATGCCCTACATCGCCCTGCAGCTGAAAGCCGTTGCCAGCACCTACGATCTGCTCGCTGCACCGCAGGCGGCGGTCAGCGACAAAATCCATCAACTCATTCCGGGAATTCCTCCATTCATCGATACCGCTTTTGTCGTCGCCCTGTTTCTCGGGCTGTTCGGAGTGCTGTTCGGCGCGCGGAATCTGGATGCATCGGAGCGTCATGAGGGCCTGGTCGCCGCCATTGCTCTCGAATCGCTGATCAAGCTGATCGCCTTCGTTACCGTCGGCATCTTTGTCACCTATGGTCTTTTCGACGGTTTTTCCGACATCTTCGACCGGTTCATCGCCGAGTTTCCTGAACGCCAGCACCTGTTCATGCTCAACACCGAGAACATCCCCTACACCATGTGGTTTACCCTCATTATCATTTCCATGATGGCATTCATGTTCCTGCCGCGCCAGTTTCACATCATGGTGATCGAAAATTCGGATGAGAAACATATCGAAAGTGCCATGTGGCGCTTCCCCGTCTACATGTTTCTGATGAATCTGTTTGTCATCCCCATCGCCCTGGGTGGCCTGATCCTGAATGGCGGAGACGTTTCGCAGGCCGACTATTTCGTCTTGGAAATTCCCCGCCGGGCCGGACATCCCTGGCTTTCGTTATTGGTTTTCATTGGCGGGTTCTCGGCTTCGGCAGGAATGGTCATGGTTTCTTCGGTCGCCCTGTCGACCATGATCCTTAACCACCTGATCATGCCGGTCATCCTGAAACTGAAAATTCACACCTCGGATATTTCAGCCATCCTGATCCATCTCAAGCGAATCGGCATTATCGCGGTTATCTTCCTTGGATATATTTTTTACCTGGCGATCGGCGACTCCTATGCCCTGGTCAATATCGGCTTAATTTCTTTTCTGGCCGCGACCCAGTTTGCTCCATCTGTAATTGGTGGACTTTATTGGAAACGAGCCAATCGGAGAGGAGCCACCACCGGCCTGGTTCTGGGCTTTATCGTGTGGTTCTATACCTTGATACTTCCTTCCTTTGCCAATTCTGGATGGATTGATCTCGCGATCGTCAACCAAGGACCATTTGGTTTCTCCTTTTTAAAACCTCTGGCCTTGTTTGGCCTGAGCGGTTTCGACATGTGGACGAATTCCCTGTTCTGGACGATGTTCTTCAATCTGGGCGCTTTTCTTACGTTCTCACTATTCGGGACCCCTGGAAAAAGTGAGGTGGAGCAGGCCGTCAAGTTTGTCGATGCCCTTGCCCCCATGACAAAAGCGCCCCAACGCAAACGAATCAGCAAGGCTCCCACCATTGTCGAGTTTGTCGATCTGATGTCCAAATTCATCGGCGAAAAACAGGCTCATGCCACCATTGCCGAATATATAGGCGACCGGGAAATCGACGAGAAAGGGAGTCTGTCCGAGTACGAAATCCCCAATCTGAAACGTTTCACCGAGCGAACCCTGGCCGGATCGGTCGGCGCTGCCCCGGCCCGCATCATCATCGAGAATTATCTTGAAACCCGGGGTAGCCGGATGGAAGACGTCTTCGATATTTTCGGCACCGTAACCCTCAGCCGCACCGACAGCCGGGAACAGCTCAGCGTCCTTTACGAAGCGGCTCGAGTTGCCGCCAGCGGCTCTGACGTCCAGACTATTTTCGACGACATCCTCGACCTGCTTCAGCAACAGTTCAAGTTTGATCTCTGCGTCATCCGGCTGCTCGATGAGAACAAGATGACCCTGACGGTTCGCAGCCAGCAAGGAATGAGTTCGGAGCATTTAGGCGAATCCGAACGTGACCTCAACATGGACACGTATATCGGCACGACTTTTCTGACCAACTCGGTCACCGTGGTCAACGACACCGACTTCCTCGACAAACCGGCCACGGCGCAGGTCATCCACCGGGAAGGAATCCTTTCCTTTGCCCACGCTCCCATCACCATCGAAGGGCAACCGATCGGGGTGCTCTCCGCTTTCAGCAAAACGGCCAAAGGCATTTTCACCAACGAGTTCACCGAGCTTTTCAAGAGTCTGGCTGGCCAGGTCGGGGTGGCTTGGCGTAATGCGAGTCAAACCGAAGAATTGATCTCCGCCAAGGAACACGAACGGGAAATGCAGATCGCCAAAGCCATTCAGCTCAGTCTGCTACCCAGAATCATTCCCCAAATTCACGGACTTCGCCTGGCGGGAGTCTGCGTTCCAGCCCGTCAGGTGGGGGGCGATTATTATGATTTCCTGCCGCAGGATGAAGACACCCTGGATCTGGTCATTGCCGATGTTTCAGGGCACAACATCGGTGCCGCTCTGATGATGGCGGAAACCCGCACATTCATCCAGGCCAAAGCCAAAACCCTGCCGAGCGCCAGTTCAGTCATGAGTTCGCTTAACGAATTTTTCTATCAGGACCTGACGAATGCCGAACTGTTCATTACCATGTTCTATCTCAAATACCACGCAAGCACGCGTCGGCTTTCCTATGCCAGCGCCGGGCATAATCCCCCGCTGGTTTGGCGAAACGGCACCAATGCCTGCGAGCATCTCGATGCCGAAGGCTTGATCCTGGGGATCAAAACCAATGTTAAATTTGAAGAGAAACAGGTCCAGTTGCAGGCCGGTGACATCCTGCTCCTTTATACCGACGGCATTACCGAAGCGGAAAACCGAGAAGGGGCATTTTTCGGCGAAGATCGACTCTGCACCATTCTCAACGAAAACAACCATCTGCCGCCGCAGGGAATTATCGACACGCTCCTGGACCAGGCCCGAATTTTTTCCGGCCAACAGAATTTCAAGGACGATGTTTCGCTAGTGGTAATGAAAATCGAGTAGAAAGCTGTTTCCGAGAAACAGAACCGTGGCGACAATGTGCCAAACATGTTAAGATACCAGTATTTAAGCTGTCATCCGGTAAAAGGCGGTGAAGGTACTTCAGCGCTGTCCATTTCAGGATCCCGGCGCAATAGCTGTTCTGAACCTCTTGCTGCAATTATCCTTTATTGACCACTATCTTGGGAGGCATGTGAAATGATCCTTAAAATTGAAGAAAAGGGAACGGTTGTTCTCATTGAAGTCAAGGAAGAGCGGCTGGACGCCCACAACAGTGGTGAATTGAAAACGCAGATGCTGACCCTGTTCGAGGAAGGCAAAAATGATATCATCGTCGATCTCCAGGATGTGCGTTTCGTCGACTCCTCGGGACTGGGCGCGCTGGTTTCCGGTTTCAAAAATGCCAGCGCCCGCAACGGTAACCTCAAGCTCTGCGGCCTCCAGCATCAGGTCAAGTCGATGTTCGAACTGACCAGGTTGCACCGGGTTTTTGAAATTTTCCCAGATTCGACAGAAGCCTTGGCCAGTTTCTGAGATATCTCGCTTGACCGTTCAAGGGGCCGGGACTACCAGCCTCCCGCCCCTTGAACAACCAGACCTCTCGCTATTGAGGGATTTATGAACGAAAAAATCGAGGTAGATATCAAAGTTCCGAACCAGACTCGCTACCTGGGGCTGATTGGAAAAATTGGCGAAGATATTGCTCGGACCCTGAAAAAATACAAAGGCGACCGTGAAGAACTCGCGTATCACCTTAATTTGGTTCTGACTGAAGCCATGGCCAACGCAATCCGACATGCCAACGAAGGAAACCCGGAAAAGGAAGTACACATCACCATCACCATTCTGGACCGGATTCTCAACATCAAGGTATATGACCAAGGGCAGGGTTTTGACGTCAATGCGCTTCCCGCCACCCCCGATTTTAAAAACCTGGAAGAGCACGGCCGCGGGATCTACATCATCCGCACCCTGATGGATCGCGTCACTTACCAGAAACACGCCCACGGACATGTGCTTGAAATGGAAAAAACTCTAATTTGACCGAAAGACCTGGTCAGCGCAAAATACCGCCCCCCTCCGGAAAAAATTAAGATCCCCAAGGCTCAGCATCTCACCCACGCCCAAGAACCAATCCTACCAGTTGCGCGTGCTCATGCAGCTCGATTTTGGCGCCAAGATTCGCCTTGTATGACGCGAAACTGATTCCGGCGCCGGCAGCGGCATCGCGATCAAGCTCTGAATCGCCAACGAACAAAAGCTCATCGGGAGCATACCCCAACCGCTCAGCGGCCAAAAGAAGCATATCCGGGTGTGGCTTCGGTCGTGGAACATCACGACTGGTCACAACCACGTCGAAATAGTCGGTCAAATTGAAATGACTAAGGATTTCAGGCATACTGGAGCCACGGTTAGTGGCAACGGCCAGGGGCAGCTCTCGGGACAGAATGGCCAGCGTATCGACCATCCCCGGTTCAGGATCCATGTACGGAATAAATTGCCGATAATCAACCGTCGCGGCAAAAGACAGAGCCGCCTCCACTCGCTCAATGCCAAGCAGAATCTCAAAAACTTTCGGACTTGCCGCAGTATGACACAGGTGCGCGCGTTCCGTATGTACGGGGAGAACCGGGGGTTCACCGAAATGCTGTTGTACCCTGTTGTAATAGGCGAGGTTGGCCCGTTGACTCTCAAACAACACACCGTCGCAATCGAAGATTACAGCCTTGAAACAACTCATGCTTTCCGCCTCTTGCCCTGGCAGTAAACCAACCCGATCAGACCGACCATAATCATCGGTAGTGACAACAATTGTCCCATCGTCGCCCCTCCCCAGAGAAAACCCAGCTGGACATCGGGCTGACGAAAAAATTCGATGCAAAACCGGATCACGCCGTAACCGATAAAGAAGGAAAAAAACACAATCCCCTCGTTCACCTTGCGACGATGCAGAAAATACAGGAACAGAAACAAAACCGGCCCTTCGAAGAATGCCTCGTAAAGCTGACTGGGATGCCGCGGCTCCGGTCCAGCAGCGGCAAAGACCATTCCCCACGAGCTATCGGTCACACGCCCCCAGAGTTCTCCGTTGATGAAATTCCCCAGTCGTCCCAGCCCCAGCCCGATGGGTGCCGCAGTGGTCAGGATATCGCCAACCAGGAGAATGGGCAGCTGTTTACGGAGGCAGAAAATCAGGGTTGAAACCACCACCCCTATCAACCCTCCGTGAAAACTCATGCCCCCTTCCCAGACAGCGAAAATTTCGCTGGGGTGGCTAACATAATAGGGAAAATTATAAAACAGGGTGTATCCCAGACGGCCGCCAAGAATCACGCCTATGACTCCATAAAACAGCAGGTCGGAAAGCTGGTCCGAAGATAGATCCAGTTCTCGACGACGAGCGAGGTGACGAATAATAAAATAACTGGCTAAAAAACCGAGCAAGTACATAAAACCATACCAGCGTACTGCAAGGGGACCGATGTGAAAAATGACCGGATCAATCTGCGGCGGAGACAGGTACATGAAAATTCCTCGACGGCATAACGCTCAGCTTTTCGTGTCAGCGGGCGTAAAATTGTCAGCCCGTAAACAAGCGAGCATGGATTCAAAATCACAGGGCAGTGGCGCTTCCAGTTGCAACTGGTCACCACGTACCGGATGCGGCAGGGATAAACGATAGGAGTGTAACATTTGACGAGGGATTTCGACAGAATTCCAGGTAGAAGGCCCTCCGTAA
>Ga0209212_1006027_pt1 | contig 14098 bp, 14 predicted proteins | sample RifGroC2_FD_183996 | JGI IMG/M metagenome (GOLD analysis project Ga0209212, IMG submission 183996) | Groundwater microbial communities from Rifle, Colorado, USA - Groundwater C2 (SPAdes) (version 2) | ecosystem: Environmental > Aquatic > Deep subsurface > Groundwater | place: Rifle, Colorado... | reverse complement strand
AAATGGCACGCCGACCCGCGGGTTGCCATTTGAGTCGGTCACCTTGAATGGCAGGAGTTGCAGCACGGCCACTCTTGGAGCGATGCCGGGGTCCACATCCTTTATCTCATACGGCTCCAGCATGTTTGACTGCTCCCCCGGCTTCACCCCGGCGTCGTCGGTGAACATGATTACACCGTTGCCGCGAACCAGCTGGAACGTGGTTGTGGCCGTCGCTGTTTGCGATCCAATTGCGACTGTGGCCTGAACGATCACGTTGGTAGTGGTAAGGAAATCACCGGCGCTCACCCGGGTTAGCGCCACACCATTGGTATCGGTGGTCACGGTGGTCAATCCCGCCTCGATCGCAGCCGGGCCGTCGGTGGGCGCCTTGATGGAAAACCTTACCGGCGCTCCGAAAACGGGGGCGCTGTCGTTGACGACCTTTGCCGTCAACAGCACCTGCCCGTTGTTGACATCGATGCTGGGACGGTCGGCTGTCAGGGTGATGCCGGTTTTGCCGCTGGCCGTCGAGATGTTGCCGAAAATCTCGCCTGAGCCGGTCTTGGCAAACGGGTCCGGTGCGGAGGCAGAGCCATCCGAGCTGCTTCCACAACCCGGTAATGACAGGAGCGTGATGGAGAAAAGCACCAGGAAGACATTTTTTAACATCTGCATAAGTAACCCTCCGTCATGGATTGGCTGAACTGAAAATCACTTTAGTAAATGAACGGGATTATGCGGTAATTCACCTTCTGCATGTACTCGGCATACGAGGGGTCCGTTACAAGGTGCGTCTCTTCCTTGTAACAGCGTAGAAATAGTAGTGTTATCGTGAGGACATAGAGAACTAAATTCTGAATGGAACTGTTCATCAGCACGTATCCGCTGAATGTGACGAGGTAACTGGCGTACAGCGGATGGCGTACCAGGCGGTACATTCCTTTGGTTTTTATTTCCCGTTTCGCCGCGACAATTGCAATGCTGCGATTCAGGGAAATGAGTCCCGCTACCTGTATCATCACGCCGGCGATAATGGCGTACTTTGCCCAAGGAGCTATTCCCCAAGGCGCGGGGCGCAGCAGCAATGGAGCGAAGGTCCCTACGGTTCCCACAATCCAGTCCAAGCGATCAGCGGAGACGGTCTCAGGACTGCTGCGAAAAAAGATGAAGACCGCCGTCAGGGCTTCCGAAAAACAGAACAGTAGCAGTGTCCATTCACCGGTGCGCTGAAATCCTACGAAATGCGAGGATGCGAAGATTACGAAGGCGATAGCTACTAGAACTCCACTGTAGAAACTGACCCGTCCCGATTCCAAAAAGCTTCTTTGAGGTTCCATGGCACTGCTCCATAAGATGTTACTTTCGGGACTGTCCCCTGGGATGGCTATCCTGCATACCGGCATGAACAAACCTGCCCGGTCCGCACCAGGTACGCGCCGGTACAAACGACTAAAGATGACGGAACATGGCGTATATCTTGAAAAAGGCAGGCGTCAGCATGACCACCAGCAAGGCCGGGAAAACGCAGAAAGTCAGAGGAATAAGCATCTTCACTGCTGTTTTGGCGGCCCTTTCCTCGGCCAACTGTTTCCTTTTCATGCGCAGTGAATCGGAATAGGTCCGCAAGGTTTTGCCCAGGCTGGTGCCAAATTTCTCCGTCTGCACCAGCATGGAGACAAAAGACTTAATGTCCTCGACCATGGTCCTTTCGGCGAGCCCCTTCAGCGCCTCGGACCGGGCTTTGCCGGCCCTGACCTCCAGCGTTACGGTGCTTATTTCCTTTATGAGGGGGTTTTTTCTGTCATCGTAATTCTCTGTCGCTTTTACCAAGGCCGCATCCAGGCTGAGACCCGCCTCAACGCACACTGTCAGCAGGTCGAGCAGGTCTGGAAGCGCATGGAAGATCTCCATTTTCCTATGCACGCCTCGTCGGCTGAGCCAGAAGGTGGGCAAAAGGTAGCCGCTGATGGCCATAGCCAGCGCTACCAGCATTGAAGTGCTGCTGGCCCACTTGCCATGAGGCAGCGCGTAGAGGGTAAGGAAGCCCGCCGGCAGGGCGGCTGCCAGAAAAAGTTTGCTTCCAAGGAATATGTAGACACTCTCTTTCCTGAAACCGGCGGCGGTGACCATTTCCCGGTACGTGCGCAGATCAGCCGACTTCATTCTCAGTTTGCTACCGATATCGGCCAGAAAAACCTGCCACTTGGTCCTGGTGGGCAGTAGATTTCGTTGTTCCTTTTCCAGGTCGATCAGCTGTGCCACCCTTTTGCGGACAGCTTCCCGCCTGCTCAACAGGGGATGCAGGATTGCGCAGGTGAGCAGCGCGACACTGGCGAATATGGACAGCGTGATCAAGGTAAGCACCTTTTCCCCCTAAATTCGGATATCGATGATTTTTCTGATAAACAAAAATCCGACAAGTTGTCCTACACCTGCGGCAGCTAGAGCTAGCTGGCAGGCCGGTTCTGTGAAGAACACCGACATATAGTCGGGATTTTTCAGTTTAAAAACCAGGAACACAAAGACCGGCACCAGCACGAGCACGTACCCGGACATACGCCCCTCGGCTGTATAAACTTGAACTTGCCGTCGAATCTGCAGGCGCGACCTGATTGTTTCGGCGAGTTTGTCCAGTATTTCTGCCAGGTTGCCGCCGCTTTCGCTGTTTATCCTGATGATGGTGATAAAAAAGTGCAAATCGACACTGGTAATCTTGTCGACCAGCGTTCCCAGAGAGTCGGCGATTCTCATGCCGAGTTGCTGCTGCTCATAGGCCATTTTAAACAGCCCCCCCGCCGGTTCCGGCAGTTCCTGGCCGACCAGTTCAACGGCTGTGGTCAGGGAATGCCCGGCCCGCAGAGACCGGGCTACCATGGTCAGAGCGTCTGGTAACTGCTCGGCGAACCGGGTCTCGCGCTGCTGCCTGCGGTACAGGAGATAAGCAACGGGGACAAAAGTGAGCACAGCCGCCGCAGTGATGGCTGCAAGCAGATTGTTCCTCAGGGCGTAGGTGGCGACGAAGCCCGACACTGGCAGTAGCGCTGCCAGGAGCAGAAATTGCGCCGGGTTGATCTTGAGCCCGGAATGCTGTACCAGCATCTTGGCATCTCTCAGCAATGGCAGCCGGAAAACGAACTGTTCGGCACGAGTTGTCTGCCGCAGCAGTCCTATGGCGGCCCCTGCGTTACCCGCTGTGCCGTCGTTTTTTTGCATGCGGCGCAATCTGCGTTTCAATTGGGCCTCGGGGGATTGCCGGGCCGACCTCACTGCCAGGAACAGGGCCAGCACGGTCAGGAACACGGCAGCGAATATCAGCAGTACCGCTGCGATCATTTGCCCTCCCCCTTTTCAAAGATGCCAGGTGGCAGGTCGAAGCCGAACATCTTGAAGCGCTCGGCAAAGATTGGTCTGACGCCGGTGGCCTGGAATTCCCCCAGTACCCTCCCCTGCTGGTCGACTCCCCGTTGCACAAAGCAGCAGATGTCCTGCATGACGATAGCGTTTCCTTCCATGCCGGTAATTTCAGCTATTTTGACTATTTTTCGCGTGCCATCGGCGAAGCGCACCAGGTGGATGATGACGTTGATGGCGGAAGAGATCTGTTCCCTGATGGCCCGGTCCGGGAGATCCAAGCCGGTCATCATGACCATCGTTGACAGGCGCGTCATCGCGTCCCGCACGGTGTTCGCGTGAATGGTCGATATCGAGCCGTCGTGGCCGGTATTCATGGCCTGCAGCATGTCGAGCGCTTCGCCGCCGCGCACCTCCCCCAGGATGATCCGGTTGGGGCGCATGCGCAGGGCGTTGCGCACCAGGTCGCGCTGGGTGACCTCTCCTGTCCCTTCGATATTCGCCGGCCGCGTTTCCAGGCGCACCACATGGTCCTGCTTCAACTGCAGCTCGGCCGAATCCTCGATGGTGATTATCCTCTCATCGTGGGGGATGAACTCCGAAATGACATTGAGCAGCGTTGTCTTCCCCGTTCCCGTTCCGCCGCAGATGAGGATGTTGAGCCGGGTCTTTACCGCCCCTTCGATGATCTTGGCGATACGCTGATCAAACGATCGCAATGCCAGCATGTCCTTCATCTTGAGCGCTTCCAGGCCGAAGCGCCGGATCGAGAGTGCAGGTCCGTCTATGGCCAGTGGCGGAATAATGGCATTTACCCTGGAACCGTCCGGAAGGCGCGCGTCCACGTAGGGGGAGGATTCATCGATTCTACGTCCCACCCTGGTGACGATACGTTCGATGATCTGCAGCAGATGGTTGTTGTCCCGGAAGACGATGTCGGTTTTCTCCAGCTTGCCGAAACGCTCCACATAAGTGCTCTTGCAATTGTTGACAAGGATGTCCGATATGTCCGGGGAGATAAGGAGCGGCTCAAGAGGGCCCAGGCCGAAGGTTTCATGCTGCACATCGATAACCAGTTGCTCCTTATCCCGTCTGCTTAAGGGGACGCCTTCCTCTGCGATGAGCTTTTCGATGACGAAGCCGATTTCGCTGGCCAGTTCGCCGTTACGCAGCAGGTCCATTTTGGAAAGATCGATCCGATCGATGAGCTGGCGGTGGATGCGACTTTTCAGGTCCTGGAACGACATGGCGGACTTGTGCTCGCCTGTTTGAAGGCTGCTACTTGTGAAATGCTCGGGAAATGTCATGTCACCCCCCCACTGAAGTGCCGCGCCCGTGGGCTCCGGTCTCTATCAACAACTTTGCGGTCAGCTCGTTTACAGCCCTGGTAACCGGCGACCGGGGACAGCAACTGACTAATGGCTCCCCCTTGTTAATGGAGGCTTTGACGTCTGCATAGGCGTTGGGCACGGCTTGGTAAGCCTTGGTGTTCAGGATCCTTTCGGCGTCGGCAATTTTAATGTCATCCCTGGCTAGATGCCTGTTTATCAGCAGCTTGACTTTGTCTGGGCCAAAACCACCGTTATTCATGGTGGCTAAATATCGCTTGGCGTTTCTGATGGCTGGCAGATTGAGCACCGTGGTGAACAGGATGCGATCGGAACAACGGAATGTCTCCAGGTTGCATTCGGAGAGTTGTCCACCAGTGTCGATAACGATGTAGGCAAAGATGGTTCGCAGCACCGCAATCGCCTCATGTACCAGTATGGGCGCTATCCTTTCTGCGTCCTCCAGGTCCACCGGTCCGTTCAAAACTTGCAGCCCTGCAGCATGCTGAACCAACACGCTCCTCAAGAAACTGGCGTCGATCTGGCCCGATTTGGCAATGACGTTAGCCAGGGTGTACCTGGGTGCAAGATCCAGAAACGCCGCTACATCGCCGCTGAAGAGGTTCAGGTCGACCAAGGCCACCTGTTTCCCCTTCGAGGCCAGCGTTGCTGCCAGATTGACGGCTACTGTCGTTGTCCCCATGCCGGCTGAAGGGTTGTAGACGGTGATAACCGAACCCGTTTCAGCGTTCTGCACCGTTTTCAAGACATGCATTCTTGCTACTTTTTGCAGCGCCTCCGCCAGTTCTTGCCCGACAACGGGTCTGGTCAGGTACTCGCCGGCGCCGGCCCGGACCAGCCTGATAATCCAGTCCGGATTTTTCTCGGCAGCAGTGACAAATACCGTGGCATGCGGAAAGGTCGAGACCAGATGGCCGACTTCTCTAACCCCCTGTTCGACCTCCCTGACCTGCAGGATTACCACCTGCGGCGTGGCGCCCTGAATGCTCTTGAGCGCCAGAGGTAGGTCAGCGGTAGCAGCGAGTATGTTGACCTGGCCGCCTAACGAGTTGAGTATCGCGCCGGTTTCCTTTCTGGCGTCATCATCACTATCGATCAGCACAAGTGGTATCAGTGGCATCATGGTCTAGTTCCCAGAGCAGACGAAAAAGGGGTCAAACTGCTACTGCACCATCAGCGGAGGCGTAATGGTATTGGATGAACCGCCGCCGGCGCCGGTTCCAGTCGGGTAAGTGTCGGAGTAACCGACAAAATGTCCATAGACATACTTGTCGACTCCGGTTGCCGCGGTTCCATCTATGTGAAAGGTGGCAAATCCGGTTATGGTCCTTTCGCCCTTGATGTTCAAAGGGGTCGCTTCCGCGTCAACTATTGCCATTACCACGTCCATACCTTCAGGGGGGAGCGGGGGGGTCCATTTGTTGGTCTGGAACAGGGTGGCTTCCGAACCCGGCTCGATCCAGATCTCATCGCCGACCGCCAGGGGATCCGGGTTGCCGTTCTCCATGAGATCCCTGATGGTCGGGACGTCGTTGCTGTCGAGTTTAAACGAGGTCCACTGCCCGGAATAACATTCCGGTCCTCCGGCGCCATAAGGGGAGTTGATGTTGACGGGGTTGGGCCACTCGGCCTCCGGGCGGGAAAAGATGTCATCCGTCATGCACTTGGAAAGCGCCATCGGGAACAGGATGCTGGGAGCAACCGACGCGGGAGGCCCCGAGACCGCAACGGCCGGTCTGGAACTGACCGGGGCGCTGACTTTTGCCGCATCGAGAACTTTCATGAAAAACATCGCGACCGGACCGCCGTTGACGCCAGCCGACCTGCTGATCGTGGCCCTGACTGCCGGGGCCTGGCTGGGGCTGGTCGAAACGGTTGACAGGGGGCCGGCAGGGTCGAGGGGGGGCCAGTAACCGACCTCGATCGCGCCAGTAGCGAGAGCAACGCCGTCAGTGCTGTTCTCCTTGACAAAATTTTCCGCCGCGGCCTTAGCCCTTTCCCAGTCCAAGGTGGGAGCTGCTGCGGGATTGAGGGGGTCCCGATACAGCGACCAGGCTCCAGCCAGGGCTGCTGCGTCGGCGGCGTTCTGCAGTTGGCCGCGCACCACGTACAGGTGACCCACATCCACAGCGAGGCCTAGAAAGCCGAACAGCACGAAGATGAGGAGGGCCACATAGACTAGCGCAAACCCTTTGTTGTCTCTGAATCTTACTCGCCGGTTGGAATCCATTGGAACTCCTTCTCCTGTTCGGGTGTGATCGGCGCATCGGTCGGTAGCACGGGTTCATGTCCGGGGGGAGTCGGTCTGGCGACTTTGGGCGTGATGAAAAAAACCAGCTCTGTCTCTTTCAGATCGTTTTGGGTGGAACGGAACAGAGCACCCAAGATCGGGATGATGTCCAGTAACGGTATCTTCGACATGCTCTTGATGGTATCTTCCTGGAGCAGCCCGCCGAGTACCAGGCTTTCTCCATCCTTCAGTTGAACGATGGTCCTTATCTCCCGGGTGTCGATGATCGGGTAGCCGTTGGCCGGCAGGAATCCCGAGATGCCGCTCACTTCCGCCGGTTCGATCTGTAGGGAAATAAGTCCGTTTTCCATCACTTCCGGTCTGAAGTAGATCTTTACCCCCACGTTTACGTATTCGATGGTAGGAGTGGCTGCTCCGCCCAGCGAGGAAAGAACAGAGACCGGGTATTTCTGGCCCGCGTGGAATTTGCCCTCCTTGCCGCTTGCCACCAGCAGATTCGGCTCGGCCAGCATCTTGGCGAGTTTTTTGGTGGCCAGTGCCCTGAGCACACCGCCGATCCCGCTGCCATAATGCGAGCCGCCCAGTTGATAAGGGGAGAGCGGGCTAAAGGCGCCCAGCCACGGGATGTCGCCCGCAATGCCTGGAGGATCAGCTTTGAGGCCATCCCGCGTAAAAGTCACACCGTCGGGCGCGCCCACCAGGTTGGAGAAGCCCTCGCCGCCGGATCCCTTGATCAGCGCGCTGATGCCCAGTGACTTTAAAGCCGTCTTGTCCACCTGCGCCACTTTCACCTCCAGGAGCACCTGCTGGGGCGCATTGATCTGGACGTGATTGAGGACCTTCAGTTTTGCGTCGTCATTTTTTTCCGCTTTGGCGGCGCCATTGCCATACATGGGCAATAACTGGATGGCACTCTGTCCGTTTGTGCCGGATTCGTTTTCCGTCTTGGTGGCATACGCCCTGGCGATCTGGACGGCCCTGTCGATGGTCTGTGCGTTGGCAGCCGTTCCGGATAACACTATGGTGTCGTTGGCATAGGTCACGGCAATGTCGTCATTCGGGGCGACTTGACGAATCTGTTGCTCGAGGAGATTGGTATCACCTTTGACCTCGACGTCGTAGAAAGCCGTTTTTCCGTCCTTATCCCAAACAACCAGGGTTGTCGAACCTATTTGAGTGCCGTTGATCTGCAACTGAGTCGGCGAGATGACAACCAATTCGGCAATGGAAGGAGCGGCAATGGAGACTCGTTCCAGAGGCATCTGCAGATTAAGCAGCACGCTCTTGTTCAGGGTCACCTCTGTTGCTACACCGGCCAGGCTGATCCCGGGGAACAGAAGGGTTACAAAGAGCGCTAGAAGCGCCGTCATGCTAATACGGACCATAGCAACACGCATCCTGTCACCTCGCCTTTAATTATTTGCCAACGGGAATTCCCTGGTTGTCTTGACGCCGCCCTTGATGACTTCCACAGTGAATTTGGCCTGTACTGGTGGAGGCGCTGGTTTGGAAGCGGGAGCTTTTCTGGCTGGCGCCGCCTTGCGAGCCGCGACCCGAACGATCCGGGGCTCAGGGAGGTTCAGCGCTTTGGGTATGGTGGCCCCCTTGGTGTCAACCGCGGCCGTATCGATTACGTTTCTCAGCAGCAGTTGCAGCGCACCCTTGTTGGCGCCGTTTCCACCGACGCCGACGATGAGTTTTTCGGCATCTTCGGGGGTGAGGTCCAGAGTGACTGTGGGGACTATAACCGGCTTCCCCTCCTTCTGCTCCGTGCCTTGCCCGCTCGCCAGGACCGGTACGTTTTGCAGGATTATCTTGCTGATTTTGTCCTCTTTATCGGCAGCGCCGGGCCTCGGCGTGGTCAGCACGATGTCCACCCTGCTTCCCGGAGTGATAAAGCCGGCCACTCCGGCCACCTCGTTGACCGAAACGGTAACTGCCCGGTGTCCCTGAGGCACGATGTAGGTCATGATGCCACCATTGGTCGCCCCGTCTTGAGGCATCAGCTTAGCCTCGGTGATGATGTCTCCGGCGCTCATCGGACGGACGGCAACCCGTCCGGAGACCTTCTTGGCATCGGTCTGGTACCCCAAGGCTAGAGCTTCCTTCGGCCAGGTAGCGAGTTTGATATGTCCTGCGTCCAGTTTTGTGCCTATGGCTATGTCTTTTGCCGCCGCTGCAATAGACACACCCTGGATCCGTGCGCTGCTTTGCTCTTTCAGGTATTTGTAGGACCAGAAGGATGCAGATCCTGCTAAAAGCAGCGCTAATGTTATGGCAATGGTTACCGGGTTGGGTCGCGTCATGGTTCCTCCAGTAAATCTGTGTGGCAGGCGTTGGTCATAATTCATATCTCATGGTGGCTTCACCCCTAAGTTCGATGCCGTCAAGCTGTGGGATCAGTCCAGTCACAGTATGGAAAGGGAGTTTGACCTCCACTGTTATAGGGGCGCCGGAACCCGATACGGGCGTATCAGGGGTCGTTGTTATTGACAGGCCGGTTTTATCGAACGGAATGCTGCTTTCCACGAAAGCATTTATATTAAGTGGAGCAGGACTTACCGCGGCCCGCCTGGCTCCTTCGCGTGCGGCATTATTGAGGGTGTTGCTGATGAACATCGCCCTGCCGAACTCGCAGATACCGATAACTATGAGAAGCAGGACCGGAAGGATGATGGCAGTTTCTACCAGTGCTGATCCCTTCTTGTTGTTAAATTTCATGGCCATTACCTTTTGGTACTGGTGAGTGTCAAAAGAGTTGGATCATGAACCGTTTTGTGAGGCTTCATCTACGACATTGCTCAAAAACTGGAGGAAGGGTGATTCCTTCCTCCAGCGTAGGTTATTTACAGTGCTGCTGCGATGGCTTCGAAAGTGGTATCGGTGTTGGTACCAATCACTCCTACTGCTGCTATGCAAACTACTGCGATCAATGCGAGCATCAAGGAGTACTCGACCATCGTGGCGCCTTTTTCGTTCTTCACGATTGACTGCATTTTGGACTGCATGTCGATGTACATTGCGGTAAGTTTTTTCATAGCAGTATCTCCTTTTGTGGGTTGATTGTTACGGCACTGTGAGGAATAGCGCGTTGACGTTCGTACCTAAAATTTGTACGGCCGCAAACGCCACCATGGCGATGAAGGCTAGCATCAGGGAGTATTCGATCATTGTGGCGCCTTTGTCATTCTTCAACATCTTGTATAAAGCCGTCAGATGTTTCATCGCTTTACCTCCTTAGGCTCACCTTCAAGAACGAGTTGCTTCCACCGGTCCCGCGTTACGAATCATCAAACATATAAGCCCTCCTTTCCTTAATTTTGCCAAGTGTGCAAAAGCGAATTGGCAAGGAGTGGATATCGTTTTTGATGAAACTGATGTTATCGGCTAAGCTTCGATTGTGACCGTTCCTCGGCAAGAAGCGGATATCGAATTAATGAAGCTCTCACCGCGATCGCAAAATTGACATTTTATTTGCCATTGCAATACCAGGACTGGCGTTCGGCACTCCATCTGACTATGTATCTGAACCAACGTCAGTCACACTGAATAATATCTTTAGCGGATTGGCCCCACTATTGGCTTTACATTGATTTACGATCATATCCAGAATCAAAAAATTGCTCAGTACGGATTGTTCCTGGTCCACTCTGCAATCTGGATTATGGCAGGCAACTATCGGAAGACAGGCGGTCATATCGGTTTTATAATCAAATATGTCCGGCGATCTCCAGGTGGCGATTCTCTTTTCCATGACCTTCGCATCAACCCCGCATATCGGACAATTGATGACGTCGCTGTTGTAGTCGATTCTGAACCCGACAGTATGATATTTCTGTGAACAGTAAGTAGTTGTTAAAATCCAGGGATGTGGGATGTTGAAGAACTCTTGGAACAACTCGTCTCGGCTAGTCATCGTTCCTCCAATGGACGTTTTTGTGACGCGAGGTTAACTTCAAGACTTCGACTACAAGGGGTGATGAACATCGGCGTTGATATAGGATCGTCCACCGTATAGAGGTGTCTCACGTTAATCCGAACTCTGAAGGTTTGGGCGGGATAACATTAGGAAGGTAGACAGCACCACATTAAATTTCCTGCTTCCCTCAGACGAATTCCGGCTTCTGTTTGTAACCACTGCTTGATTCAGAACGTTATCAGCTAGAGCTAGCAGCCGTTTCGTGGGCTACTTCGGAAAATTCCCTTTGAGAGCCAGCAGGAACTCCACAGACAGAGTTGCAAATCAAGCTAGTGTCAAAAGACATGTGAATGATATATAATTAGTCACGACTAACAATAAGGGCTTTGCTGTATTTTTAGGTGTATTATTTGGGTGGCGTGATACGAAGATCGGGCGACAAGGGGTATGGGGGAGGCCGATTCAGTAGTACTTTCTTCCTAACTGGGTCGGCAACAGTGCAGGCTGCAGCGATGATCTGTTTGCGGAGGTAGCAATGAAACTTAGGCGGGGTGGGCATCAGAGGCTCTGGTGAGCAGAAGGCCGGTCCAAGGCGCTGTTCTTTTAATTCCAGTTGATCCTTTGCGACGGAGATAGATTCCCTATCGTGACAAATTGCGACGTATAAAGAGCAAAAAAAAACGCCACCCGGGAAAACCCGAGCGGCGATTCAATTGGTCGGTGCGACAAGATTCGAACTTGCGACCACTAGACCCCCAGTCTAGTGCGCTACCAGGCTGCGCTACGCACCGATTAAACCTGATTCTACAACATGTCCCGTAAATCTCTTAGTTCCAGTCTCACATCCTCGATCAGGGCTGCAAGAACCTCACTGGGAACTTCCGGTTTTCGGTACTTTCTCTTTACCTCTATGCGCTTGCGAGCGCCTTCTATGGTGAGCTTCTCTGCGTACAGAAGTCTCTGTATCTCTGTTACCCGTTCTATGTCTTCCTTGGTGAAGAGGCGCTGCCCAGAGGAGCTCTTCTTCGGCGCCAGGGAGTTGAATTCCGACTCCCAGTAGCGCAGCACCGAGGCGGGAAGCCCCGTCATCTCGGAGACCTCGCCGATCCGGTAGTACAGCTTGTCCGGGGCGCCGGCTTTCACGGCTACTCGTTGCTGTTGATGGCGCTCTTCAATACCTGGCTCGGCTTGAAGGTCAGTATCTTCCTGGCGACGATGGTGATCTCCTCGCCGGTCTGGGGATTCCTGCCGCGGCGATCGGACTTCTCCTTCACCACGAAATTACCGAAGCCGGCGATCTTGATCTTGTCACCTTCTTCCAGGGTGGATTTGATCAGGTCGAAGACTGTTTCGACGAGCTCGGCAGATTCCTTTTTAGAAAATCCGACCTTCTCATAAATTTTCTCTACGATATCCGCTTTGGTCATAACCCCCTCAACAGCTTCAGCATTTCATAGTGTGCGGCATCAACAGCGGCTTAATCTAATACCATAGCGATTCTTTTTTCGCAAGCCGTTTTTATCTAAACGAAACATTTAATTTTTTTGCCAGGGAGTCGATCACCCGCTGGTGCAGACGGCTGACCTCGTCGTCGGTCAGAGTCCTCTCCCTGGAGCCGTAACGCACCCTTACGGCGATGCTCTTCTCCCCCTTGGCGATGTTGCCGCCGGTGTAGAGGTCGAAGATCTCCACCCCTTCCAGCTCGACCGCCTTGACCCCGTTGACGCAGGCCACGATGTCCGCCGCCGGGAGTTCCAGGGGAAGCAGCATGGCGATGTCGCGGAAGGTGGAGGGGAAGCGGGACGGCACTTGGGCCGTGCCCCTGGGCTTCCTGGCGCCGATCAGGACCTGGAAGTTGAGCTCCAGGTAGTAGAGCGGCGTAGCTATGCCGTAGTTCTCCTGCACCGTGGGGTGCAGTTCGCCCAGGGCGCCCAACTGCCTGTTGCCGCTCATGATGCGGCAGGCCTTGCCCGGGTGGAAGTAGGGATCGAGCCCTTCGGTGGAGTAGCTCACCTGGGTCACGTTGAGGTCGGCCAGGAGGTTCTCCAGGATTCCCTTGACGTCGAAGAAGTCGAGCCCCCCTTTGGGCTGGTTCCACCCCTCGAGCTCGCGGGCGCCGGTCAGAAGCGCGGAGAGGTAGAGCGGCTCGTCGGGCAACTCCTTGCCCTGGGTCGGGATGTAGATGCGCCGCATCTCGAAGATGCGCAGGTTCAGGGTGCGGAAGTTGATGTTCTTGACCGCGGTCTCCAGGAGTCCCGGGAGCAGCGTGGTGCGCATCACGGAGAGCTCGTCGGAGATCGGGTTCAAAAGTGCAACCCCCTGCCGGCGGAAATCGCTCTCGTCGAGCAGGATCTTGTCGCAGCTGGTGGGGGCCACGAAGCTGTAGTTGATCACCTCGGAGAGCCCCTGGGAGACCAGTAGGTCCTTCAACCTGATGGCGAGCTTGAGCTCGTCGGAGGGGAGATCGGAGAACACTTCGGCGGTGGGCATGGTGACCGGCACCTTCTCGAAGCCGTTCAGGCGCACCGCCTCCTCGACCAGGTCGATCTCGCGCTCCAGGTCGACCCTGAAAAGCGGCACCTTGACCCGGAACACCCCGGGTTCCTCGGTCTCGCTCACCTCGAACTCCAGGCGCTGGAAGATATCCTTCACCTCATCCGCCGTGAGAGAGAGCCCGGAGACGGCGTTGATGCGGGCCAGTCGCGCCGTGATCACGCGCGGCTCCATGGGCGCGGGGTAAACGTCGATGACCCCCTGGGCGATCTTGCCGCCGGAGAGCTCCGCGATCAGCGCCGCGGCGCGGTCCAGGGCGCGGGTCAGGCCGGCCACGTCGGTGCCGCGCTCGAAGCGGTGCGAGGACTCGGTGTGGATCCCCAGGCGCTTCGAGGTCCTCCTGATGGCGGAGGGATCGAAGTAGGCGCTCTCCAGGAGCACCTCGGTGGTCCCCTCCCCTATTTCGGAGTTGCCTCCACCCATGATGCCGGCCAAAGCGACTGCCTTGGCGCCGTCGCGGATGGTGAGGTCCGTTGCCATCAGCTTGCGCTCCTGGCCGTCCAGGGTGGTGAAGAGCTCGCCGTCGGCCGCGGCCGCGACCACGATCTTGCCGCCGGCCAAGAGCTTGAAGTCGAAGGCGTGCAGCGGGTGGCCGTATTCCAGGAGCACGTAGTTGGTGACGTCGACCACGTTGTTGATGGAACGGATGCCGGCGGCGCGCAGCCTTTCCACCAGCCAGACGGGGGACGGCGC
>Ga0209212_1006023_pt1 | contig 14111 bp, 14 predicted proteins | sample RifGroC2_FD_183996 | JGI IMG/M metagenome (GOLD analysis project Ga0209212, IMG submission 183996) | Groundwater microbial communities from Rifle, Colorado, USA - Groundwater C2 (SPAdes) (version 2) | ecosystem: Environmental > Aquatic > Deep subsurface > Groundwater | place: Rifle, Colorado... | reverse complement strand
AGTAAGGACAATGTACGTTTTGAGTCCAATGCTAGTCGTAACGAAGCTTTGTGGAAACAACGGCAAAAACGTATCCATCACCTCGGTCCACAACGGGCGCCGCAGGTTAGCTCCCAACCGTTAGCCGCCACCGTGCAAAATGGAGGAGCAAGAATCATAATGGCAGATGCTCACTCAATTCGCCTATTTTCGCTTTCTCTCATGTTCGCAGCTTCCATCTTTCCCATTTTTGCGCAGGATCAGCCGGATGCTATTTACCTCAGAACTGGCAAAGTCATCCGAGGCGTTATCATTGAGAAGGTCTCAAACGATTATGTTAAGATCCAACGAGAGGATGGAAGCGTCGAACAATATTCTTACTCCGAAATCGAACGAATCGTCCAGTCGACGAGAGCGAAACCCCGACCTTACGAAATTGTGGAGGTAGATACGAACCACAGTGTCACATTTCTCCTCGCCGGGGGTGCTGGGATCCCACTGGGAGAATTCTCTTCGACCAAAACCGAGCTGGCGGGCTTTGCACTGACTGGATGGACAATTGGTGCCCAGCTAACATACCAAACATCACAGTTGACTTTCCTTGCGATTGGTTTCTCACTCTCTTCTAACTCCGTCGACGAGACAGAACTTAAAAAGGCCATTGGATTGCCTTCGTCAATAGGCCTTTCCGTTGGCAAGTACTCGACGGTGCTCGTATCTCTTGGCCTTGGATTTCGATTTCCCATTCAACCTGGTTCACATTTCTATCTCATGGGGCAGCTTGGACCAATGTTCGCAAGCACGCCATCGATTACAGTATCTTCTAGCGGTGTCGGAAGTACCCAAGAGGCAGTTTCTGCCACGGCTTTCGGCTATGGAGGCGCCGCGGGCTTTCAGAATCCAAATATCGACCTCGGAGTTCGCTATTTGGCAGGAAAACCAGCCTATGAATTTGCCGATAATGAGTACGAGCAGCCTACCGCCATTTTTCAGATAGTCATAGGTTTTATCCTATGAGCGGTGTAGCTGGCTTGTTACGGTGGCGGCTAACCGGTCGCTAAGCCCGACGCTGCCCCGCGCTGAGTTTTTTGTAAGGAGAGAGTACATTTTAAGTCCAATGCTAGTCGTTACGAGGTTTGTGGACACAACAGCAAAAACGTATCTATCACCGCAGTCCAAAACGGGCAGCGCGGGCTAGCTCCCAACCGTTAGCCCATTTTTATGGGGCGGTGTGGTTTTTAAGAACCATTCGCGAGTTTGTAATCAGGCCCTTCATCCCAAACCATTTGCCATCATTCAAGGAAAGAAGTACTATTTACTCGGGTAGGACAAGATTGAAGTATTTTGAAGTGTCAGAGTTTTTGGGGAGTGCAATTTAAGGAGGTTATCGTACCGCCGCTCGGTTGGTGGTAACGGGAGATTGCACAGGTCAAAAAGGTGTATCGTCAACCCACACAACCCGTGGTATTCTACAATCAGGGCAATGGGCTAACCAGGTCGTTTAACCTGCCGCCGCCCCGCGCTGAGTTTTCAGTAGAAACCATGATACTGAAACTCCAATGCTAAACGTGAGCAGCGCTACTAAGGGCAACACAGAAAACGTAATCCAAACCGCAGTCCACAACGGGCGGCGCAGGTTAACTCCCAACCGTTAGCCAGCGAAAGCGGCAAAACAGTGCATATCATTTTCCTATATCTCGCATACCTATTTTTCTTTGTTGGCGGTTTCTATGGCATTGGCAGTTTCTTCCATCGTTCACCGCAGGCAAAAGAGGCCGATTGGTTTGGATTCTACAAAGGATCCTACAAAGCCACATTCACAGAAACAGGTTGGAGATATCAAAAGAGGCAGCTGCTTTCACTGCTTTTGATGATGATCTCTTTCCTTTCATACGCCTTGATTGAATTACAGTAATGCCTCGGGCGCTTTCGCTGGCTAACCGGTCGTTCAAGCTGACTCCGCCCCGCGCTGCGTTTTTTGTAAGGGGTGAGTACGGTAAGGGTTCAATGCTAAACGTAAAGCAGGTTCTTGGAGACAACACAAAAAACGTAAACGCAACCGCAGTCCAGAACGGGCGTCGCAGGTTAGCTCCCAACCGTTAGGTTGCGTTGATCTAGGAGACCAAAATGGCATCGGATATCAGAAAGAACGCATGCTTTGTCATCACTCCAATTGGAGAAGAGCATTCTGAAACCCGCAGGGCAGTCGATGGCCTTATTGCCTCGGTCTTACGACCGACACTAAAGGAACTCAATTTTGAGGCCGTTGTGTCTCATGAGATTCCGGACCCCGGCTCCATCACCAAACAGGTAATCGACCATCTGATTTACGATCAACTGGCAATAGCGAATATTACAGGGCTGAATCCTAACGTTATGTACGAATTAGCTGTACGTCACGCGGTTCGTTTACCATTGGTTGTCCTCGCCGAACGAGGTACCAAGCTCCCCTTTGATATCGCTGATGAGAGAACAATCTATTTCGAAGATGACATGGCCGGGGTCCAAGAAATGCGCCCACGACTCAAAGAATCCATTCAAAAGGCGCTCCTAGACAAAGAGCCGGACAACCCTATTTATCGAGTCATCCGAGCAAGCATTATTAAGGATGTCGCTGCCCCTAGTGACACGCAAAAGTACATCCTTGAGCGACTTGATACGCTACAAACACAAATATCCAAATTCCTCAGCGAAGGCCTTCCCAATCGGCCGCTGAGTCTCAAGGCACGACTTAGAACCTATCCCTGCGAATTCATTCTAATGGGACAATTCAGTGCGAGAGAAGAGAAAATCTCTGAAATCCTCGCCAAATTTCCAATAATAAGAGCAGAGATGAAATACGATGAGAATGCTAACATCACGACACTCCAAGTAGAATTCCACGAGTCATCTCAAGAGACTGTTAACGAACTTACGAGGGCTTTGAACCTTGCAGGCATAGTGGTCATGGAGGCAACTTATCAACGCAACCTAACCGGTCGTTCAAGCTGACTCCGCCCCGCGCTGGGTTTTCAGTAAGGGGCAAGTACAGTGAGGGTTCAATGCTAAACGTAAAGCAGGTTCTTGGAGACAACACAGAAAACGTAAATGCAACCGCGGTCCAAAACGGGCGTCGCAGCTTAACTCCCAACCGTTAGGCCACACACGCGCATGAATGCATCAGACAATAAACGTTGGCTTTGGGTGTTAATGCTCTTCGGCTTCGTGTACTTAGCCGTTGGCATTACATTCGCTGAGCTCGGGTGGCGACTGCCTGCCTGGTTTGTCAGTGCGCTTGCTTTCGCAGTTCATATATGGTACGAGCAATTTCGTTTACACGACTCGCCACGTCGGACAGCATTGCACGTATCCGCTGCAGCCGCCATAGGTGCCTTTGGTCTTGCGGTCGCGGCAAACGTTCATGAGCTATGGGCAAATCCAGGGAACCATCGCTCACTCCTTCTCCTCGCGCTCGTGCTCTGGCCCGTTTTGACCGCCGTGCCAGCTTTTGTTGTCGCACTTGCGGCCGCTGCCGGGCTCGCCCGATGGCGACCAAGCGTTTAAGAGAGTATCATATGGTGTGTGGCCTAACCGGTCGCTAAACCTGACTCCGCCCCGCGCTGAGTTTTTTGTAAGGAGAAGGTACATTTTGAGTCCAATGCTAAACGATTCTGAGGTTTCATTAACCAACAGCAACAACGTAACGGCAACCGCAGTCCACAACGGGCGTCGCAGGTTAGCTCCCAACCGTTAGGCACCGCCATCCATGGATGCTGAGACTCTACATAATCAGGCCTTTGATGCACTTAGTCAGTTCATGCGAGACCGAATGTGTCTCATTGACCATGGCACGGGAAACTTATTCTCTGCGCGCGGCAAGCTCTATGTGGCAACATGTCATCACGTCGCAGCTTCCTTCTTTGCAGATTCAGACTACCGCTACATAGTACTCAGGAACAATGAACGAATTCCAAGGAGCGACCTTAAACTTGTTGCTTCGAAAAACGACGAGATCGATGTGGCACTTGTTGAAATCCTTCGACCAGTTTCTGACTACCCCAGCTATACCTTAGACGACGTCGAAATTATGGATACTTATGAGGCCGACAAGTTTGACAAGATCGATATCCTGATCACCGGCGTGCCAGACTCCCTCGACAGAGAAGAAGTCAAAGGTACTTTTCACACTCCTGTGACATTTCTTACTCTCCCAGATGGGCAAAAAATGCCCTCTTCTGATTTCCTCTATTGTAGATATGTTCTACAAGAGCCCGTTATTGATACCAAATCTGGAAATAAGCGGGAGCTTCCGCCAGCACGTGGACTCAGCGGCGCGTTTATGCTTAAAGTGAAGCAATTCAAAGGCCAAAATGATGTTGTATGGAGTTCAAGAATGGCCAAAGTAGTCGCCGTTCAACATAGCTGGGACAAAAGGACTTATATCAAAGGAACTAACATCAAGCACCTCATTGACCTTTTACCAAATGATGGCGGTGCCTAACCGGTCGCTAAACCTGACGGCGCCCCGCGCTGGGTTTTTTGTAAGGAGAAGGTACATTTTGAGTCCAATACTAATCGATTCTGAGGTTTCATTAACCAACAGCAAAAACGGAAACGCAACCGCAGTCCAAAACGCCTGCCTGCCGAAGTGGGTTGTTCAACATTTCAATAAAACGAAATGGTCGGCACGCAGGCAGGGGCGCCGCAGGTTAGCTCCCAACCGTTAGGCGGGCATGCCTCACAATGTCATCAACACGTTTCAAATACTTGATGCTCGTTGCCTGTGTAAGTGGAATGGCGATGTTTACCTATGGTAGGATAGTGTACACGGACCCTCAGTACAGAATCTGGGATCTTCATGACTATCGAACAATGGCTGAGGCATCCCCTTCTCTTGCTCAAAATGTGAGACAACCGTTTGTGTTCCGAATTCTTGGACCCTATCTCGCTGGCCTTATGCCGTTTTCCACGGATACGAGTTTCCTCATTTTAACTTTAGCAATCGGATTGGCACTTCCACTCCTCTTTTTTCTGTACTTGAGTGAGTCATTGGTAAGCCCGGCAACCGCTGCATTGACGACAGTGTTTTTCATATTGAACAAGTATTTGTACGGATTCTCAATCTGGAACTATTTTCAAATCAATGACCTTCTCGCCCTAGTCGATATCCTTCTCTTGATGTGGGCTATGAGTTCGCAGAAATGGGTCATTTTCGGAATACTCCTGTTTCTAGGATCGCTCACTAAGGAAGTTCCGCTGTTAATGATCCCTGTGGCCTTTGTGTTTGCACTTCAATCGCCGAACAGGGCTTGGTTGCCAGTTTTGGTGGCAGTCGTGCCAGCTCTCCTTGCGGCTGGGATGACTCGGCTCTTGGTTCATTCCGACCAGGGGAACAACCTTCTCGATGCATTCTTCACTTACAACCGTAAGCTTTTGTCCGGCGAATCATGGTTCCGTTTACTGGTTAACTCTTTCATCCCGTTCTCTTTAGTTCCACTGATCTTTTTCAAATCAACGTTGAAGTATTTCAAAGCAAGAAAGCATGAGTTGGTCTTTCTCGTTTTAGTAGTTTTTTCCACCCTTTTTGGCTACAACAACGAACGCCTGATGGCCCCAGCGTTTATGGTGTTCTATCCACTTCTTGCTGTCACCATCCAAGGCGAATTCACCAGTTCCAAAATAGGGCTTTCCGTAATATCCTTTGCAGCTGTTCTTGGAGTCCTCCATCACACGTATACCCGTTATCCTCTTCCACGTGAATGGACGATTCTATTATCACTGTTTGCCCTTACAGCTGCGACGGCCATATTCATCTTTCAAAGATTTGGCCTTTCGAAGGCTAGTCTGGGTCGTGTCGGCTCGGGGGGCATGCCCGCCTAACCGGTCGCTAAACCTGACGGCGCCCCGCGCTGGGTTTTTAGTAAGGAGAAGGTACATTTTGAGTCCAATGCTAGCCGTAAAGAGGTTTTGTGGAAACAACACAGACAACGTATCTATCACCTCAGTCCAAAACGCCTGCCTGCCGAAGTGGGTTGTTCACATTTCAATAAAACGAAATGGTCGGCACGCAGGCAGGGGCGCCGCAGGTTAGCTCCCAACCGTTAGGCAACACTCATGTAATCGTAATGCGTTTTGCGGCGAACTAGAATACCATGAAAAGTACGACCATATTATTCTTGTTTCTTCTCCCCGTAGGATGTTCGAGGCTTACCGAGCCTGTGCCACTACTCACGGACTATTTTCCACTTTCCCCCGGCAATCAGTGGTCCTTTGTCTTTTCCAACTCCTGGAGTGGCTCCGGTTACCCGAGTACACATGGAACCACACGCGGGACTTCTGATTGGCAGATAATCTCTTCTGATTTATCCTCTGATTCAACGTTCTATTCTTGCGAAGAAACAATCAACGCCGTCACACTCACCTATTCTCCCACATCCCCATCGGCGGAAACGACAGTCGTCGTAAATGTGAAGTTTCATTTTACCATCACCGAGACAGCTGACCGCAGAATTAGCGCCCACTGGGACACCACTGCTTCTGATCGTTCGCCCAATTGGTATGTTATACACGTCTTTCAAGATACACTGGTTTACCGCTACGGCGATCCCGCTATCCTGGGAAATGCGCGGACGTTCGGTGATGTCGGAGCCTTTGGTTTCCCTTGGCTTATCCTTTCGGTCGGGACAGGCCCCACAAAATTTGGCTTTCGGCTTTGGGCCATGTCTGGAAGCTCTAATAATGAAGCAGAGCTAGTGAGCCATGCAGTCCACTAAGCCATGGTATCGCCGCAAAACGCCCAATACAGCTCGGTATGTTGCCTAACCGGTCGCTAAGCCCGACGCTGCCCCGCGCTGAGTTTTTTGTAAGGAGAAAGTACATTTTAAGTCCAATGCTAATCGTAAAGTGGTTTTGTGGAGACAACAGCAAGAACGTATCTATCATCGCAGTCCAAAACGGGCAGCGCGGGCTAGCTCCCAACCGTTAGGTGGCGCCATTCACAATGATGAAGGACCTTAATATGCAAAGAAAACTCTATCTGGTTCTCCCGGTGTTTGGCTTGGTTCTTATGACCACCGCACAAACATACTCTCAAGCACCACAATCTCCTGAGCGTTTCAAGATCTACATTGTGGACAAATTGGATATTCCGCGAACGGTCGATTCTGGGCCACTTGCTACCCCAGGTGAGAACAAAGATTGCCTTCTTTTGGACACCCAAACCGGGAAGACATGGTTGTTGACGGTATTCAGAATACCATTCGATAAGAAACCTGGTGAAGCAGATCAAGGAAGCATGCAACATTATCAATGGACGCCAATCTTTTTCGACGACGATGTTCTCGTTGGGAACAAAAGCCTCTTGCCTCCAAAGGCAAACAAGTAATGGCGCCACCTAACCGGTCGCTAAGCCCGACGCTTCCCCGCGCTGAGTTTTTTGTAAGGAGAGAGTACATTTTAAGTCCAATGCTAGTCGTTACGAGGTTTGTGGACACAACAGCAAAAACGTATCTATCACCGCAGTCCAAAACGGGCAGCGCGGGCTAGCTCCCAACCGTTAGGCGGGCGGCACTCCAATAATCAAACGGAGGTCAAGCAATGCATACCCGAGTCGTTTCTCTTCCCGCGCTTGTTCTCGTGATAATTCTGTTTCCCACTTCCGTTGTCTTCTCCCAACGAAGCGCTTTCCAAAATGACTTAGGTTGGTCATGGTACATCGGCCCTATCCCAGCGAAGAAAGGTATGTCCGTCGAACAGGACTCCCTCGTTGTTGTGCTCAAAGATCATGCAAAAGGGATACAGGTTACCATGCTTTGTTTCGACGACCTTAGAGCCCTTTGGGATCTCCGGGCGGTCGCTTTTGACAACTCAAACAAGCGCTATCACCTCAATCCAGCCGGCGGTGCATCATCGATGGGCATTTGGATGAGAAGTTTTCTGCTGCCCACTGACCAACTTTCCTGGGGGGATTTGAAGTTCGTGGGAATTGAGAAGATGACAAAGGAAGATTATCAGACATACGTCATTCCTCCAGCAATGAACAAGCTCAAGGAAGCTCACGTCGAGTTTCTGAATTTCCCCAGTATCGGCAAACCGTATGAATTCGAGCTCACAACCACGAATGGCTCCAAGATCTCTTCCCGCAGTCTCCGGGGGAAAGTAGTCCTCTTCGATTTCTGGGCCACTTGGTGCGCTCCTTGTATGACGTTGATTCCAGAACTTAAAAAGGCTTATGCTGAACTAAATGGCCGCGGTCTTGAGATCATTGGGGTCAATCTAGACGAAACCATGGAAAAGGCCCAGGAAGCAATATCAAAAGAAAGTCTCCCCTGGCCAAATGTGATCGCACCAATCAGCCAAGAACCGCGGGACTTGTGGCATACCGTGGCAGGCATTCAAGCCATTCCGCGATTGTGGCTCATTGACAAAAAGGGTGTACTCAGGGCTGACCCCTATCCTCAAATCGTGGTCGAAGAGATCAAAAAGCTCATGAGTGAATAGCGTGGCGGTGCCGCCCGCCTAACCGGTCGCTCAACCTGACGGCGCCCCGCGCTGAGTTTTTTGTAAGGAGAGAATACAATCTGAGTCCAATGCTAATCGATTCTGAGGTTTCATTAACCAACAGCAAAAACGTAACTGCAACCGCAGTCCAAAGCGGGCGCCGCAGGTTAGCTCCCAACCGTTAGGTGCCCACTTTTCTGCAATGGTCAAATGAAACAGACGTTGCTGATTTCGATAGCAATAGTTGCTCTGTGGGTCATTTCCTGTGACGACGTACCGCTTTCGGCAATCCGAATCGGGCCGGATACAACGAGCCACAATTTCGTCTGGCGCGTTGACACGCTAGGCGACATCTACTCTAGCGTACTCTATGATGTGTTCATAATTGACGATAACAACATTTGGGCTGTCGGTGAAATTAACATTAAGAACGCCAATGGGAACTGGATCAATCCCCCGTACAATATTGCACGATGGAATGGGCAACAATGGACGCTCGACCGCGTGCTGTTCAAATGGGATTTCGGAACTGGGTATTCCCAGGCGAGAGCAATTTTCGCTTTTTCACCGACTGATATCCTTGTGAGCAGTGGTGGCAGCGTCATGCGGTGGAATGGTACCAACTGGAGCAACTTAGGATTCCTCTGTGAGGGGACCAACTGCGTGGGCAGTGTTTACCGAATCTGGGGCGTAAACAATAAAGACCTGTATGGAGTCGGATATGGCGGAAAGATAGTCCATTGGAATGGGAGTGCTTGGAATCTAGAGAGCCAAGTTGACTGCGATTTGACGGATATTTGGGGAGGAGGAAGTATCGTCTGGACGTGTGGCTGGAAGTTTGACAATTCAGAAAGTGTCCTCTTGAAGAAAACCAATGCTCTCTGGAACACACTTTGGAAAAAGACCCAGCCCGACTTCTCAGTTCCATATATCGGCCTGCTAAGCAGTGTCTGGGCTAACGCCGAGCAGGCCTGGATTGTCGGAAGCGCTGGCGCATTTGAACACTTTCCACAAGATCCTGACTACATAGAGAAAACCAAATTATTACTAACGAATTTCCCTTATCGAGTCCGCGGTAGTGCCAACAACGACGTTACGCTTGCTGGCGATGCATCAATGATATGGCACTGGAATGGTTCGACTTGGCACAAGTACGACGAGCTCTATAATCAAGACAATCGTCTATATGGTCTCCATGCAACCGCTTCTCGCGTTGTTGCGGTTGGCCGGCGTTATGATCCCTTATCAGCGCCTGCTCTCATCATCTCGGGATCAAGGTAAAGGGCTTTAGGTTTGCCACGAAAAGTGGGCACCTAACCGGTCGCTAAGCCTGACGCTGCCCCGCGCCGGGTTTTCAGTAAGGAGAGAGTACAGTCAGGGTTCAATGCTAATCGTAAGGAGGTTTTGTGGAGACAAAAGCAAAAACGTATCTATCACCGCAGTCCAAAACGCCTGCCTGCCGAAGTGGGTTGTTCAACATTTCAATAAAACGAAATGGTCGGCACGCAGGCAGGGGCAGCGCAGGCTAGCTCCCAACCGTTAGCTGGCGCAAGGCTGGCTCTAGTGCAATCTCGTACGATCAATATCGCCTTTGCAGCTCTCCTCGTGCAGTCATGTAGGCATCTGCCACCTCAGCCTTCGAACGCTCCTGACACGACAAGCCACAGTTTTATCTGGCAAATCGACACACTCGGGGTTTTCCAATCGTCCCTTGCTGATGTTTGGGGAACTTCAATGACCAACGTGTACGCCGTCGGCAGAATTGCGAGAACCGATAGTATCGACTACAACATCGCTCACTTCAACGGCCAGACCTGGTCACCGTTTTACATATTCTATGGAACACCCCCCGCACGCGGTGCACCTTCCCTTAGGGGGATCCTTGGGTTCTCAGCAACAGACATATGGGCAGTAGGGACCGGAAGTGTAGTTGCTCATTGGAATGGATCCCAGTGGACAATGGTGTCGCTTGGAACATGCGATGATGTGGCCTGTCTTGGAATCACAAATGGTGAGCAGTTGAACGCCGTTTGGGGTACTTCATCAAGCGATCTTTTTGCCGTCGGAGAAACTGGTCTCATTGTGCATTATGACGGCCAGACCTGGACCAAAATGAACAGTGGAACTTCTCTCACATTTTATGATGTCTGGGGAAGCTCATCGACCAACGTCTTCGCAACCGCTATGGATTACATGCTTGGAGAATGGCTTGTGCTCCGCTACCGCGGAAGCAGTTGGGAGCCGGATTCTGTCGATTCAAAACAGATCAATCGTCCTGGCGGAATTTGGGGAACCGCCGCAGACAACGTCTACCTCGCCAGCGATTTCGTTGGCCATTTTGATGGTAAAACTTGGAAGCGCGAAACCACGCCAAATGTTCTTTATAACATGGGTGGCGTTGAGGGCTCGGCACCTAACAATATCTTTGTTGTAGGTTCATTTGGAGTTGTCCTTCATTGGAACGGATCAACCTGGTATCAGTACGATCAACTTTTGCAGCCAGCCGGCGGACGAAAACTCGAACGAATCTGGACAAACGGAGATGAAGTTCTCATCATCGGCTCAACAGGCTCACAAGCTGTTGTAATACATGGCAGGTGACTTGCGCCAGCTAACCGGTCGCTAAACCTGACTCCGCCCCGCGCTGAATTTTTTGTAAGGAGAAGGTATATTTTGAGTCCAATGCTAATCGTGAAGTGGTTTTGTGGAGACAACAGCAAAAACGTATCTATCACCGCAGTCCAAAACGCCTGCCTGCCGAAGTGGGTTGTTCAACATTTCAATAAAACGAAATGGTCGGCACGCAGGCAGGGGCGTCGCAGTCCGTCCGCCTTTAGGCGGACGAGATCTCGTTCCGATGCAAAGCCTCGGACGGAGTTAGCTCCCAACCGTTAGCCAGCGCATGCTCACATAGTCATGAGACGTCTTATCAACTTCATATCCCTATTCGTCCTTGTAACGGTCTCATGTAGGCACCCAGCAAGCCCTGTCGAATCTGAGTTTGTTGAGCCCTCACTTGCCGCTATCACTTATAAGCAGATCGACTACAACCAATACTCGGTTCAACATTCCTCCGGACCACAGCTTATGAGCAAGGACATTGTCGCAATTTCGGTGGGCGAGGTCGACAGCTCAGGGTTTCACGTTCGAGACAGCTCACATATGTCCTTCGATCCAATAAACAATACCTATGTCACCGACTTCAATGCTGCGATTGCTTTCGACCTCAGTCGTTTGGACTTGACTGTTCGTGTGCGGTATTACCGAGTCCTAGGTACCTATGTGGACTATGACACTACACTCTCAGCACTCGAATACCCGTATCCAAGCAGCCAGATCCTCTATTTCACACTTCCTTTCACCCCGCGAGACATCGATATCTCGGATTCTGTCACCTACAGCCCCGGAGATAATTACCTCTATATGATCGATTTACGCACAGGGGCAAAAACCACCACGCTCGTGCACGCCTATACGGTCCTGACAATCGTAGACAATCGATACGTCTATTACGACCACGTAGACTTTCCTTTGTATCGCTATGATCTTGTCACACAAACGATGAATCAGGTCGTATACCTGCCTCGTGGCCGCGAAATGTTGGGCCTGGAATACCATGATAGCACACTTTATTCACTTCTCTGGGACAACCCATATGTCTCTCTCCTGAGATACTCCCTGTCGGGTGAAGTTCTTGATTCCGTACGCATGTCACGACAGGTATTCAGACTCTCGATCCTCGACGGGATCGCTTACTGTTATGACTGGGAGAGACCTCAGCACATTTATCAGTTTGACCTGTCCACCAGGACATTTATTGGCGAGTTCAAGGCTCCTGCCGACTTTAGCTATGGTATTCGGATCAGAGATGGCTATGTTTACTATGTTGATGCTCATAGGTGGGCTGTAATGCGATTTCCCCTTCACGAACTCTTCTCCTATGGTCGCATAGAATCTGTTCCATCTGGGTAACCGGGGAAGGCCAAATCCATCAAACCTCTGAGCATGCGCTGACTAACCGGTCGCTAAGCCCGACTCCGCCCCGCGCTGGGTTTTCAGTAAGGAGAGAGTACAGTCAGAGTTCAATGCTAATCGTTAAGAGGTTTTGTGGAAACAACACAGCAAACGTATCTATCACCGCAGTCCAAAACGCCTGCCTGCCGAAGTGGGTTGTTCAACATTTCAATAAAACGAAATGGTCGGCACGCAGGCAGGGGCAGCGCGGGCTAGCTCCCAACCGTTAGGCTGGCAGGCTAAGCGGCATTTTCGAGGGATTTTTGCGCAGCGTAGAGGTCGCAGGCAACTTGCAGATTCATCCAAAATTCCGAGGATGTCTTGAGAGCACGGGAAAGCAAAACGGCCGTCTCGGCGGTCATGTCGCGCTTCCCATTGATCAAGGTATTGACACGCTGAATAGGAACACCCATCTTGTGGGCAAGCTCGACCTGGCTCATATCCATTGGCTTGAGAAACTCCTCAAGCAGAATCTCGCCAGGGTGCGACGGTTTGCGATTCTTGGGAACCATAAATGACTCCTTTAATGATAATCCGTGATCAGCACGTTTTTGGCGTTGCCGTCAATCCATTGAAACACAACCCGATATTGGTCGTTGATACGAATTGAATGATGGCCGGACCATTTTCCTTTTAACGGCTCAAGTCTGTTGGCTGGTGGAATTCTCAAATCTTTCAACTCATGTGCAGCATTGATCATATCAAGTTTTCGAGCAGCAACTTTCCAGATCGCAACAGAGATCTTACGGGCCTGTTTCGTATCAAGCCCGTTGTAGATATCCTCTGTGGTCTGGTCGCCAAAATCGATGATCACAAGCTCAATTTAACACTTTAACATCATATGTGCAAGTGCGAACCACGCCTGCCAGCCTAACCGGTCGCTCAACCTGACGGCGCCCCGCGCTGAGTTTTCAGTAGGGAGAAGGTACGTTTTGAGTCCAATGCTAATCGATTCTCAAGTTTCATTAACCAACAGCAAAAACGAAAGCCCAACCTCGGTCCAAAACGCCTGCCTGCCGAAGTGGGTTGTTCAACATTTCAATAAAACGAAATGGTCGGCACGCAGGCAGGGGCGTCGCAGTCCGTCCGCCTTTAGGCGGACGAGATCTCGTTCCGTTGCAAAGCATCGGACGGAGTTAGCTCCCAACCGTTATACAGTGGCTAACACATTCTCCAAATGCGTTTTGCAGCAAGTGATGCTTTCCCATTTCGACACGAGCACACAATGATCAAGCGACTATCCATAGCCGCTGTCTTCGTTTACTTTACTATTTCCGGATGTACGGGGGAACCACGGCCTCAGTCTGCCGCCAAAGAACCAGCCAATCCCAACCCTCTTGCCCGCATTTTGCCGACCCCGGAAAGGAAAGCCGTTGGCCTCGGTGAGGTTCCCCTCGTCTATCGCTTATCCGACAATGACCATTTTTACGTTTACGCCGATTATGTTGTCCGCGTGGGCCGATCCACGGAAGTCGACGAAAGCATCGAGATCTACAAACGGATACCGGTTGACGATGAGGAAATGTTCAAGCTCACCCTAACTGCCACTAGTTGGCTGAAAATCGTTGAGCATAACAACTATTTCCATGGACTCGGAGGCGATTATGTGTTTGTGGACGCGGGGACCGCGCCAGAACCCC
>Ga0209212_1006021_pt1 | contig 14113 bp, 15 predicted proteins | sample RifGroC2_FD_183996 | JGI IMG/M metagenome (GOLD analysis project Ga0209212, IMG submission 183996) | Groundwater microbial communities from Rifle, Colorado, USA - Groundwater C2 (SPAdes) (version 2) | ecosystem: Environmental > Aquatic > Deep subsurface > Groundwater | place: Rifle, Colorado... | reverse complement strand
CCAGGACTGGATTCCGGCTTTCGCCGGAATGACGACAAAGGAGGTGAGAGCCAATGAGTTCCGGACTTACATTTAAACCCAGGATAATAGGTTTTGTCTGCCAGTGGTGAGGGTACGGCGCTGCTGACCTGGCTGGAGTTTCCAGACTGCAATATACCACCGAGATAAGGCTTATACGCGTCATGTGCACCGGCAGAGTCGACCTGTCGTATCTTCTCCGGGCTTTCTCAAAAGGGGCGGACGGGGTGTTCATCGGCGGATGCCGTCTTAACGAATGCAATTATATCACCCATGGAAATTTCCATGCATTGGGCATTGTTCTTCTGTGTAAGAAATTAATGGAGCACATAGGGCTGAACCCCGGTAGGTTAAAGATCGAATTCATGTCCAGCGGTGAAGGAATCCGTTTCGCCGAAGTCATGAATGAGTTTGGCAAACATATAAATGAATTAGGGCCTATTGGCAAAAGCGAAAGGATAGACGAAAATGCATTAAAGGCCAAACTTGAAGCGGTTACACGGATAGTCCCCTATATCAGGCTGGTGGAAAGGGAAAGGCTGAGAGCATTATTTAAAACGGAAGAAGAGGTTCATGCATTTTTCGCCAGCGACGAGGCAAGCAGGTTATTTGATGAATTAATTGGTGATAAGCTGATAATAAGCCGTATGATGCTGCTCCTGCGGGAAGGACCCCTTTCGACCGGCAAGATCGCTGAAACTTTAGGTCTGACCCCGTCTGAAGTATCGAGACACTTGAATAGTTCATCGAGGCAGGGATTAGTCAGGTACGATGAAGGCCGGAAGCGCTTTGCACTCGCTTGAAAAGAAACGGATCAGGAAAGCGACCATGGTTAACGAGAGAATCGATCAGATTATTGATAAACATCAGGGTGAAGCCAGTTCGCTCATTCAGGTATTGTTGGAGATTCAGAGTGAAAATCACTGGCTCCCTAAGGAAGCCTTGGAGAGGATCAGTGAAAAACTACAGGTTCCTCTAACCCGGATACAGCATATCGTCACCTTTTATAAAGCCTTCAGTTTGGTTCCTAAGGGACGGCATGAAATTCACGTTTGTGTGGGTACCGCCTGTCATGTTCGCGGTGCGACGCGTGTCCTGGACACGGTGCAGGACCTGACGGGAATTAAACCTGGCGAAACGGACTTGGATTTGAAGTTCAGCCTGGAGACGGTTAACTGCGTCGGCTGCTGCGCTTTAGGGCCTGTCATGGATGTCGATGGGAAGATTTATGGTCATATGGCGCCGGCCGAGACGGCCGACATCTTAAAAAACTATAAGTAAAGGGAAATCATGCCAAGGATAAACTCCCCTGAGGAGTTGGAGAGATTCAGACAAGACACAATATCCCGGAGAGACCCAAGCAAGCCGTGCATTTCCGTATGCGCCGGCGCCGGCTGTCTCGCCTCCGGTGCCGGTGAAGTCATAACCGCCTTTAGAGCAGAGATCGAAAAGCAGGGCTTACGGACCGAGGTGAATACCAAAGGAACCGGGTGTCCTGGATTTTGTGAGCGAGGACCCGTGGTGGTTATTTATCCCGAGGAGATATGCTATCTCCAGGTAAAGGCCGAAGACGTTCCCGAGATTGTCTCTCGGACCATAAAGGAGAAGAAGGTCGTCGATCGGTTGCTCTATGTTGATCCAAACACAGGCGAAAGAGCAACCCATGAATCCGAGATTCCTTTCTATAAAAACCAGGAACGGATCATCATCGGCAATAACATCAAGATTGATCCGAAGAGCATCGAAGACTATCTGGCTATCGGCGGTTATTCCGCATTGGCTAAAGTTCTTTTCCAGATGACCTCCGAGCAGGTACTTTCGGAAATCAAAAAATCCAACCTGCGCGGTCGAGGCGGCGGCGGCTTTCCCGCCGGGAGAAAGTGGGAAGGATCCCGCAATGCCCCCGACCCGATAAAGTATGTCATCGTCAACGCCGATGAGGGTGACCCCGGGGCATTTATGGACCGGGCTCTCCTCGAAGGAAACCCTCATTCGATCCTCGAGGGGTTAATGATCGGCGCCTTTACCATCGGCTCCCACGAGGGCTATATTTACGTTCGACAGGAATACCCCCTGGCAGTGGAGAATGCGACCCTCGCGATCAAGCAGGCCCAGGCGTATGGTCTTCTGGGGAGAAACATCCTTGGTTCGGGCTTTGATTTCACCGTTGCCGTGCACCAGGGAGCCGGCGCCTTCGTCTGCGGTGAATCAACTGCGCTGATGACGGCACTGGAAGGCAGGGCAGGAGAGCCCAGACCGAAATATGTCCGCTCCAACATCGTGGGCCTTTGGGGTAGACCCAGCGTTTTGAATAATGTGGAAACCTGGGCGAATGTGCCCCTTATCATTAACAACGGCGCGGACTGGTTCACCCAGTTTGGAACCGAACGAAGCAAAGGCACGAAGATTTTCTCCCTGGTGGGCAAGATAACCAATACCGGCCTCGTGGAAGTACCCATGGGCATTACCCTGAAAGAGATTATCTACAATATAGGCGGCGGAATCCCCGGCGGCAAGAAGTTCAAGGCAGTGCAGACCGGGGGACCGTCCGGCGGCTGTATCCCGGAGAAACTGTTGGAATTGGAAGTAGGTTATGATGAACTCACCAAGGCAGGTTCCATGATGGGGTCCGGCGGGATGATCGTCATGGATGAAGATACCTGCATGGTTGATGTGGCCAGGTACTTTCTGAACTTCCTCATTGATGAGTCATGCGGCAAATGCACCCCGTGCCGCGAAGGCATAAGGCAGCTGCTTAAGATTCTCACAAGGATCACCGAAGGAAAGGGAAGCGAAGGCGACATCGAGCTTTTGGAGGAACTATCCGAAGTAGCCGTCGACGCCTCCCTTTGTGCTTTGGGCAAGAGCGCCCCCAACCCATTCTTAAGCACCTTGAAATACTTTAGAGATGAGTACGAGGCGCACATTAGGGAGAAGCGGTGCCCGGCGTTGTCCTGCAAGGGGCTGATCGCCTACCACATCGACCCCGAGAAGTGCCAGGCCTGTACGATTTGCCTTAAGCAATGCCCTGCAGGGGCGGTCATAGGCGGCAAGAACCGGATCCATGTGATTGACCAGGAGAAATGCACAAAGTGCGGAACCTGCTTTGAAGTATGCCCTTCCCGCTTTAGCGCAGTAGAGAAGATTTCCGGCAGGCCGGTTCCGGCGCCTATCCCCCAGGAAGAGAGAATGATCAGGAAGAGCAAAAACAAATGAACGAAATTATTCTACAGATTGACGGAAAAGAAGCCAAGGCAAGCGAAGGGATGACCGTCTTGGAGGCAGCCCGAGATGCAGGGATATCTATTCCCACCCTGTGTCACCACGAGAAATTGGAACCCTATGGGGGTTGCCGAATGTGCATTGTAGAAGCAGAAGTTAGCGGCTCTACACAGCTCGTTGTTTCCTGCGTTTACCTGGTAGAAAAAAATCTGATCGTCAGAACCAGATCTGGGAAGGTGGATAGAATTCGCAAAATGATCTTAGAGCTGATGCTGGCTCATGCTCCCGATGCCTTCGAATTGCAGGCATTGGCGGGGGAGTATGGCGCCGACAAAAACCGTTTTGAAAAAGAAGCCTCCTTTTGCATCCATTGTGGTCTCTGTGTACGATACTGTGCTGAGGTCAAGAAGAAGAACGCCGTCGGATTTGTCGACAGAGGAACAAGGCGAGAGATCTGTTTCGTTCCGGAGATAGCCGCCAAGGAGTGCTGGAATTGCAAAGAATGTTTTCCGCTTTGCCCTACAGAGGCGCTGCAAGCCGCCTTTGTTTTAACCAAAGCGCTTATTTCTCCATAAACCCGGCACGACCTCCTTCACGACAGGCAAATGTTGCAGCTGACCGAGGACAACCCTCCGGATTCGCGCCGGGTCAGCAGAAAGCAGATATCGGGCCAGCTTCTGGGCTTTTTCCAGGCCGCCCGGGATATCGACCTTGTTGATCAAGGGAACGATACGCGCGCAGGCGGGGCCGCCCTTCACCCATTCCATGACCAGACGGACGATCGCATCTTCCGTGACCGTACTTCCCATCGGCAGGTTGAGGAGATGCGAGGCGATGGCCGAACGAAAAACCCTTTCCTCATCGAGAGGGCAGCCCAGTCCATCGATTCCGATGAGCGGCACGAGGAGGGTCGTATTTTGGGGTATCACCGGCTCTCCGTCACGCGGGGCCTTCAACGGCCGGCCGGCGGAACCGTCGGCTTCATTGATGATTGCGGAGACCCCGTCCATGGAGAAGATCTCGTCCGCCCATTCCGGAGCGAGCCCTTCGAGTTTGCCGTTGGGCAGTCTTTCCCTGGCAAGGAGAAGACAGCGATGGCGATGCACATGTTCGGTCACCCATTTTTTTATCGCGTTCAGTTCAGTAGAGAGGAATAGAAGAAAGAAAGGGGACGGTTCCGGTTCAAAAATCTTCGTGGTTGTGGTGAGGATGACCCCGGATCGAAGCGCCGATAGTTCCCTGCCCAGGGCGTACAGCGAGGCGGTCTTCCCGCCTGCGCCCACCAGGCTGATCATCTCCTTCTCCCCGATGGAAAAGGCCTGCATCAGTGTCATGATTCACCCGGCCCCGTGCGCTTCGTATATTGCTGATACTCTTCCGGCGTATCGATATCCTTCAGGACCACATCCTGGTCCACGTCAATCTCTAAAATATCCTCGGGGTGATTCATCAGGATCTGGCGGGCACCCACATCCCCTTGCAGTTGCCGGGCTTCCTGCAGATACTGTGCGCCGATGAGGACCGGATGCCCCCGCAGGCCGTGATAAACGGGTCTGACGATCCCCCGTTTGGGATTGGCCTGCTGAAACTCCCGGATCATATGATTGATGATATCCGGGCCGATGCCCGGCTGGTCCGCCAGAAGAACCAGAAAGGCCTCGCTTCTCGGATCCAGGGCCAGCAGACCCTGTCGCAGCGAAGAGGCCATCCCTTGCTTATAGTCCGGATTGATCACAACCTTGATTTGGAGTTCGGTTGCACTCTTTCTGACCGCTTCCGCTTCGTGCCCCAGCACCAGGATGATCTCATCCGCATCGGAGGTGATGAGCGATTCCAGAACGTGCCGCAGCAGGGTCTTCCCCTGCCATGCCAGCATCTGCTTGGGCCGGCCCATTCGCTTGGATTCTCCTGCGGCAAGTACGATTGCTGAGATCATGACCACACTGTGACCCGGGAGAAAGCACGCTCAGACAAGGAAGCACTCGCAGGCCATCGGATCCCAGACGTCCTCGCCGTTGGCTTTTCGCTTCTCGCGCAGGGCGGCCCACACCTTTTCCGGTGTGAGGGGCAGGCTGTTCACCGAGACGCCCATCGCGTCGAAGATGGCGTTGCGGAAGCAGCCCATCGTGGGAAGGGTCGCGCCCTCGCCAACTTCCTTCACACCCCAGGGGCCGGCTATCTCGTAACTCGGCACCAGCGAGGAGTGCACCCGGGGCATGTCGAGAGCCGTGGGCAGTCGGTATTCGCCCAGTGTCGGGTTCTGGATCTTGCCATTGGCGTCGAAGCGGACCTCTTCCCAGATCGATTCGCCCATCCCCATGTACAGGGCCCCATGCACCTGGGCGTGCAGCAGGGACGGGTTGATCACCTGGCCGCAATCGTGAACGTCCCATACGTCGAGCACGGCGACCTCGCCCGTCTCCTCGTCGATCTCCACCTCGGAAACCTGGGCTGCGAAGCTGTATGCCGGCGACGTTCCCACCGGTGCACCCTTGTGCTTGCCGCCGAGCTTGGGCGGCGTATACGAGCCCCGACCAATCAGAGGGCCTTTCTGCACGAAGAATGTGCGGGCCGTCTCTTCAAAGGTGAGAGCGATTTCCGGGTTGTCTTTCGCGGAGATCTTGCCCAGGCGCACGTCGAGTTGCTCGGGCGGAAGACCGAGCATCTCGCCCGCCGTCTCGAGGAGCTGCTTTCTGACTTCGTCTCCGGCCTCTTTCACTGCCGCCCCCGACATGAGAGTCTGCCGGCTGGCGTAGGCGCCGAAGTCGTGGGGAGTGGTCTCGGTGTCGGAGGCCACGATCTTCATCTGTTCGTAGGTATAGCCCATCGCTTCAGCGGCCATCTGGCAGAGCACGGTGTCGGAGCCCTGACCGATGTCCGTGGCCCCCGTGTAAAGGGTGGCCGCGGTGCCGTCTTCAGCGACTTTGATCATGGCGGCGGCATGAGGCAGGTCGGTCCGGTAGATGGGGTAGCCGGCTCCGGAGACGAAACTGCCGGTCGCAACTCCGATGCCGCGGCCGGCGGGCAGCTTGCCCTTCTTATCCGCCCAGCCCGAGGCATCCCGGGCCTGCTGGAGGCAGGCCACCATCTCGCACGAATTCACGACGAACTTATTCGGGGTGATCGTGTTTGGTTTGCGCGCGTTGAGCATGCGGATATCCATCGGGTCGATGCCGAGGTCTTTCGCGATGTTGTCCAAGTGGGCTTCGAACGCGTACCGGGGTTGCGGGGCGCCGTGCCCCCGCTGGGCCCCGCAAGCCGGCAGGTTGGTATAGACCCGCTGCATATCGAAGCGGTAGTTCTCAAAGTCGTAGGTGAGGGTGAGCATGGCCCCGGCATAGTAAGCGGTGGCAATACCCAAACTGGTGTAAGCGCCGCCGTCCATGATGAAGTCGGCATGCACGCCCAGAATACGGCCGTCGGCACGGACGCCGGTGGTCAGCTTCATGTATTGGCGGTGTCGGCCCCGGTTGTGGGCGAACATCTCGGCCCGGTCGTAGAACATCTTGACGGGTCGACCGGTCAGGCGGGCGAGCACCGCTCCGGCAAACTCCAGGCCGGTGGGTTCCAGCTTGCCCCCGAAGCCGCCGCCTACGTAAGTCTTGATGACGCGCACGTCGCCCATGGGAAGCCCGAACTCGCGGGCGATGTAGTACTGAAAGTAGTGGGGCGATTGGGTGCTCGAGTATACGGTGAGTTTGCCGTCCTGCCAGATGGAGGTGGCGGTGTGCGGCTCCAGCGGCGCCTGATAGGTGCGGTTGCCGACGAATGTGTCTGTGCGCACATAGTCTGCCTTGCGGAGAGCCTCGTCCACGTCGCCGAAGTTCTGGTGGATCTCGGTGTTCTTATTCAGCGGATATTCGGGGTGGATCCGGGGTGCATCTTCGTCCATGGCGTGCAGCGGGTCAAGTACGGCAGGCAGCACCTCATACTCCACCTTGATCGCCTTGAGGGCTTTGTAGCAGGTCTCCTCGTCGATGCAGGCGACCGCGGCCACTTTGTCGCCGACGAACTTGACCGTGTCGATGCAGAAGATGTTCTCGTCCCAACGCGCCGGAGAGATGCCGTACTTGAGGGTGGGCACATCCTTGTGGGTGATCACCGCCTTCACCCCGAGGATCTTCTCGGCCTCGGACGTGTCGATCGAGAGGATGCGCGCGTGGGCATGCGGGCTGGTGAGGATCTTGCCATAGAGCATGTTGGGAAACTTCAGATCGGCCGTGTAGCGGGCCTGGCCGGTCACCTTCTCCCGGCCGTCGATCTTGGGTTTGCTTTTTCCGATGACGGCGTAGTCCTTGTCGGCAGGCTCCGGCAGTCCCGGGTGCGTGTAGACCCGTGCGCAAACATTCAGCCCTGCGGGTTTCGGCGAGTTCATCCCGTCACCTCCGCCGCATGAAGAACCGCCTTCACGATGTTGACGTAACCCGTGCACCGGCAGAGGTTGCCGGAAATGGCCGCCCGCACTTCGGGTTCGGTGGGATGAGGGTTTCGGGTAAGGAGCGCCTTGGCGGAAAGGATCATCCCTGGCGTGCAATAGCCGCACTGGATCGCGGCGTTGTCGATGAACGAGCGCTGCAGCCGGTCGAGCTCTCCGTGTTGTGCTACGCCTTCGATGGTGATGAGATCACAGCCGTCGGCCTCCAAAGCCAGCACCAGGCAGGTGTCGACGGGTTTGCCGTCCATGAGCACGGTGCACGAGCCGCAGTCACCCAACTCGCAACCCTTCTTGGTGCCGGTGAGATCGAGTTGATCGCGCAGCAGGTTCACGAGAAGCGTGTTCGCTTTGATCACGGGCGAGTATTGGTCGCCGTTCACGGTGAGTGTGATAAGGTAGCGCTTGACGCCTTGTTTGTCTGCGATCGCTTGCACAGCCGCCTCCTACACATGACCCTGGGTGATGGCGCGAGTCAATGCCCTGCGGGTATAGATCCGCACCAGGTCGCGCCGGTATTCGGCCGATCCTCGGATGTCGGAGATCGGCAGGCAGCATCCGACCGCCGCGCGGCCGGCCTGTTCGAGCAGATCCTTGGTCCATCTCTTGCCGATCAGCGCCTGCTCGGCCTGGATCGCGCGCGTCGGCACCTTGTAGACGGCGCCCAGACAGATCCGGGCGTCCTTCATCACGTCGCCATCCATGGTGACCGCCGCCGCGACGCCGACGACCGCCAGCGCGCCCGACCGCCGCAGGCCGAACTTGAGGTAGGTGCTGCCCGTTGTCTCCTGGGGGGGGATCACCACCTCGGTGAGGATTTCGCCTTCCGGCTTGAGCGCACAACTTGAAACCCCCGTGAAGAAACTCTCCACCGGCACGGTGCGGCTGCCGTCGGGACCCGCAAGCGTGACGTATGCCCCGAGCACAATGAGGATCGGGGGCAGATCGGCCGACGGGATCGCGTTGACAAGGTTTCCGCCGATGGTCCCCCGGTTGCGGACCTGGTTGTTGGCCAGTTTATGTGCAGCCTCGGCGAGCGACAGGAAGCGCTCCTGCACCACCGCGGAGTTGCAAATCTCGTTGTGTGTGGCCAGGGCGCCGATGGCCAATCCCCGGTCGGCGTCCGAGCGGATCCGGCGGAGTTCGTGCAGGTTCTTCAGCGACACCAACGCGGAGGGCGTCAGAAGTCCGCTCTTCATCTTCACCAGGATGTCCGTGCCGCCGGCAAGAACCCTGGCGGATGGCCCTAGCCGCATGAGGAGGTCGTTTGCCTCACGCAGGCTCTCGGGAGCGTAGTAGTCGAAATCGGGCAGGTACATGGATCCTCTTGTCTGAAATATCCGGCGGCATAAGCGGAAATCCCCGGCGGCTGCTGTCAACGGAACCCCGACGCCGATCCGGCCGCGGGATCAACTGTCTGACCAACCAATCATCAGATTGATGAGACATTGCTTTTTCATGGTGTGAGCATACGAAGAAGGATCTTGTGTGTCAAGAGGATTTTGACAACAGAGGATTTTGGCTTTCCGTTTATGCCCTTAACGTGATATGGTCGGGTTCAATCGAATCCAAACTCATGGAGGTCCTGAAGGGTCGATACCAGATAAGCGGCCCCCGTTCTTCCGCATATTCTATCCGGGGCAGATGCAAGGGCAGATGTCTTGGCATTGCATTAACGGGAGTGATCCTGAATGAACCTGAAGACGGGGTTTTACGAACGACTGGTCAACACGGTGCCGGATAGGACGCACTGCACCCTGCCGGGCGACACGAAGACGCGCCGGGCGATTCTCGACCGGCCAGATCGCAATTTTCTTCTTGACTTTCATTTCCCAATGACTATAGTAACGCCAGTACATCCGCCAAGCCTCTGTTTCCTTGGAAGCACGCTCAATTTTGGCGGATTTTTTCTTTATGAGAGGGCGAAATGAAATATACCAAACCGTCCCTCACCTTTACCGAGCAGGCCGATCAGCTTCTCTCACGCGGCATGGTTACAGCAGACCGCGAAACCCTCATCACTCATCTTGGAAATGTCAGCCACTACCGTTGAATTCGCCCCTCACCCTATCCATACGCCCGCGCTCCTCCTCGTCCCGAATCTCGCGCCGCAGCAGCTTACGGATACATCGAAGCGATGCAAAAAGTCTCGGACAAAGAGCGGTCGTCAGATATGTGGACACCATTTCTCAAAGTACTTGTGTTCTTGGAAGAAAGCTTCAATTTATGCCCTTAACGTGATATGTGGCAGGGTAATTAAGGCTTATTGATAACTTCTTCAAGGTCTCTGTTAACGGAGCATCCACATGAAGTTGATCAGCAATACCGGCGCAAATCGTGTGATCGACACATTGCGACAAAACTTTCAATCCGGCGCTTCCCTGGATATCGCCACCCCGTTTTTATCCCTGTTCGCCTTTTCAGAATTGAGAGACCTCCTAAACCATGCAACGCATTCCCGCCTGATACTGCCCCTTAATTTAGATGACGACTTGACGCTCCTCGGCTCTGCTGCGGATCGGCCGGCCCGCAATCGGCTGCAAGCGCGACGGCTTGCGCGGGAGTGTGCGAATTGGATTCGTGAAAAAACCGAGTTACGACAATCCTCAAGCCTTTTGCCGCAATCGGCCTACCTTATCCGACAGATCGAAACCGCCCGAAGCCGGATTATTACCGGAAACTGCCCGCTTACAACCGACGGTTTTGGTCTCGCTCCGGGTAATCAATTCAGCTTAATCCAGTGTACGGAAACGCCCGAAGAAGTTGTACAAGACCAACGACCGCCGCAATGTTTTGTCGGCAGATCGCCTCAATTATGACGTTCTGAACCACACCGATCTTTCCCGCGACAGCGGATCTTCCGGCGACATCGATCTCGCCAACATCAATCGGGGCAACTACGACCTCGTGGTCATCGACGAATCCCATAATTTCCGAAACAAAACGACTCACCGCGACCGAGAGTCGCGCTATGATCGCCTCATGCGGCGCATCATCAGGGAAGGCGTCAAGACCCGCTTTCTCATGCTGTCCGCCACGCCCGTGAACAACCGACTGGCTGACCTGCGCAACCAGATCGCTTTCGTCACCGAAGGGCAGGATACGGCCCTCTTCGATCACGGCATTGCCAGCATCGATGCAACCACGCGCCTGGCTCAAAAACAGTTCAACCGCTGGCTGGCGACGGATGAAAGCGAGCGCACACCCGGCACACTGGTGGACATGCTGGGTTTTGACTATTTTCAGCTCCTTGACCTGCTGACCATCGCCCGTTCCCGCAAACATATCGAGAAGTACTACGGAACGGCTGAAACGGGGCAGTTCCCTGAGAGGCTTAAACCCATCAATATCAAGCCGGATGTGGACCGCGCCGGCGAGTTTCGTTCCATCCGTGAAATCAATAACGAGATTCGCCGTCTGAACCTCGCGACCTATGCCCCCCTGCGTTACGTGCTGCCCCACAAGCAGGCGGCCTACGACGCAAAATACAGCACTGAGCTTCGCGGCGGCGAGGGATTCTTCCGCCAGGTGGATCGCGAAGAGAGTCTCGTTCACCTGCTGCGCGTCAATGTGCTCAAACGCATGGAAAGCGCGGTATCTTCATTTGCACTGACCATCGGACGTCAGATGGCCGACGTCGAGGCAACGCTCGCCAGGATCGAGGAGCACGCAGAATCGGTCGAGGAAGCGGATATTGCCGATGTGGACATCGACGACCCGGCTTTCGAGACCCTGCTGGTCGGACGCAAGGTAAAGGTGTTGCTTCATGATGTGGATCTTGTGCGTTGGAAGCAGGACCTTATCGAGGACCGCAACCGCCTGGCGACCCTTCATGCCGCCGCGAAGCAGGTCGGCGCCGCACGCGACGCCAAGCTCGATTCCCTGCGCCGGATCATCGAACAGAAGTGCCTGAACCCAATCAACCCCGGAAACCGCAAGATCATCGTCTTTACCGCATTTGCCGACACAGCCCATTACCTCTATGAACATCTGGCCCCCTGGGCGCTGAAAAGTTTCGGTATCCACAGCGCGCTGGTGACCGGGACGGGGCGCAACCGGACAACGCTCCCCAACCTGCGCAGGGACCTCGCCGCGATCCTGACGGCATTCTCGCCGCGCACCAAAGAACGTCCGGAAGAGCTGGCCGGCGAGGGAGAGCTCGACCTGCTCATCGCTACGGATTGCATCTCCGAAGGCCAGAACCTTCAGGATTGCGACTGGCTCATCAACTACGACATTCACTGGAATCCCGTCCGCATCATCCAGCGTTTCGGCCGCATCGACCGGATCGGCTCCCCCAACAGCCGCATCCAGCTCGTCAACTTCTGGCCCAATATGGAGCTGGAGGAATACATCAACCTCGAACAGCGGGTCAGCGGGCGCATGGTGCTTCTGGACGTCTCCGCCACCGGCGAAGAAAACCTCATCGAGCTTCAGTCCGGCAACCAGATGAACGATCTGGAATACCGCCGCAAGCAGTTGCTCAAGTTGCAGGACGTTGTCATCGACCTCGAAGATCTCTCCAGCGGCGTTTCCATTACCGACTTGACGCTCACGGATTTCCGCATCGATCTGGCCGGTTTTCTCAAGGATCATCAGCATAAACTGGAACGGCTGCCTCTCGGCGTCTTCGCGGTTATGACGTCAAACGGTGCAGGAGAAGCGGCTATGTCGCCCGGCGTCATCTTCTGCCTGAGCGCCGAAGGCGATGCGGCCGTCAAGTCTGCCGAACCCGGTTATCCCCTCTCGCCTCATTATCTGGTTCACATCGGAGAAGACGGGACGACCCTCTTGCCCTTTACCCAGGCCAAACAGATTCTTGACCGTCTGAGAAGGCTTTGCATCGGGCGGGACTATCCGGACGCCGGGGCCTGCACCCGCTTCGACAAAGCCACCCGGAACGGTGAGAACATGGCCGCTATTCAGAAACTTCTTGCCGCCGCAGTCACCTCCGTCGTCGGCAAGAAGGAAGAACGCGCCATCGCAAGCCTGTTCACTCCAGGCGGAACCCACGCCGGCAAGGGAGAATTTGCCGGCATGAACGATTTCGAAGTGGTCGCGTTCCTTGTGATCCTTCCGGAAATTGCTCCTCATCATTGAAATATCAAAGATAGAGCTTGAAATTTCAATATAGATCATTTAGGCTGCGACCATGAACCTTATCGACAGAAAAACGGATCGGGCCACGTTGGCCAAGCTCATGTCTCTGTTTCCCGTTACGGCGATTCTTGGCCCCCGGCAGTGTGGAAAAACGACGCTGGCCCGAACGCTCGCCGCCGATTCCTATTTCGATCTGGAAAATCCCCAGGATCTTGCCCGCCTGGAACAGCCTCAGCTTGCCCTGGAAGACCTGACGGGGCTCATCGTCATCGACGAGATCCAGCGGTTGCCCGATCTTTTTCCCCTCCTGCGCTACCTGGTGGATCAAGAGAAAAATCGTAAGTTCGTCATTATGGGAAGCGCCTCCCGGGGTTTGATCCGCCAGAGTTCGGAATCCCTTGCCGGGAGGATCGCCTATTTCCCATTGGGCGGTTTCCGCCTGAGCGATATCGATCCCGGCACTATCAAGGCCCTGTGGTGGCGCGGGGGATTGCCCCGATCCTTTTTGGCGGCGTCGGACGATGAAAGCCTGCTCTGGCGGAACCAATACGTGACGACCTTTTTGGAGAGGGACATCCCCCAGTTGGGGATCACGATCCCCGCCCGGACCCTGCGCCGCTTCTGGACCATGTTGAGCCATTATCACGGCCAGATCCTGAATTATTCCGAGTTGGGCCGCTCTTTCGGCATCTCCGACATGACCGTCCGGAAATACTGCGATATCCTGGAGGGTACGTTCATGGTCCGCATTCTCCAGCCCTGGTCCGTTAACATTGGGAAGCGTCTGGTGAAGCGTCCGAAATTATACCTGCGCGACTCCGGGCTGTTCCATGCCCTACTTTCCATTGAAACGTCGGAGCAATTGCACGCCTCGCCCCGGCTCGGCGCCTCCTGGGAGGGCTTTGCCCTGGACTGCGTTTGCCGGACCCTGGATAAAGAAGAGTCAGATCTCTATTTCTGGAACACCCACGCCGGCGCTGAGTTGGATCTTTTCTGGCAAGTGGGGGGACGAAACTGGGGCGTTGAGTTCAAGTATGAAGACGCCCCCCGATTGACTCGATCCATGAAGTCGGCCGTTGAAGACCTTGAATTGGAGCGGTTGTGGGTAGTCTATCCGGGGAAGGCGGCCTACCGCCTCACCGAGAAGGTCCAGGTGCTTCCCCTTGCTGACATCCGCGATGCCTGGAACTATGGATAACCGAGATCATGGAGGCGCTATCTATCCATGAACACCTAAATTCCCGCCAAAATTATAACAAGGATCGTGCAAAAACATTATAGATCAAGGCTTAAGGCATTTTTTGCTTGACTTTTCTGCCCATTCATTGGTATAATTATACC
>Ga0209212_1006019_pt1 | contig 14116 bp, 15 predicted proteins | sample RifGroC2_FD_183996 | JGI IMG/M metagenome (GOLD analysis project Ga0209212, IMG submission 183996) | Groundwater microbial communities from Rifle, Colorado, USA - Groundwater C2 (SPAdes) (version 2) | ecosystem: Environmental > Aquatic > Deep subsurface > Groundwater | place: Rifle, Colorado... | reverse complement strand
CCTTGCCGATCTCGCCGAACTTCGCGAGATCCGCGGGATCGTAATACGTCTCCATTCCGCGCCTCCATGATCCTGGTAATGACTCCACCGCGGGGGGTCTTCGATATTATGCCACCCGAACCTTCCGTACCGCGCACGGATCCGTCGGGAGACGATGGAAATCCTTACAATCCGTCCAGGGATATCCGGAATGGATCGAACGGAGGTAACGACACCTGCATCGTCAGCGTGTTGTCGGGAAGTTCCGGGCTGATGGCCACCAGGTCCGCGCCGAACGACCGGATCGTGTGCAATTCCTTCGCCAGAGCTGCCAGCTCCAGGTTGCAGTACGGTCACCAGACCCCGCGGTAGAAGTTGAGGACCACCGGGCCCCGGGACAACCGTTCCGAAAGCCTCACCGTCTCGCCCCGCTGGTTCGGGAGGGCGAAATCCGGCGCGCGTTCACCGATCCGCAGACCGGCGGCACCCGATGCCATCACGTCCTCGATCCCCCGGCGGAGGATCGCCGTGACCTCCGGGGGCCGTTTCCTTGACGCATCGAACTCCTTGAGCTGCCTCTTTAGCGACATTTCCGTCCCCCCGATCACGTTTTCCCGAGGCACCGGATGACCAGCGCGGTCCAGCCCGTCTGGTGGCTCGCACCGAGTCCCTTCCCCGTGTCCCCGTGGAAATACTCGTGAAAGAATAACAGGTCGCGCCAGTCCGGGTCCTTTTCGAACGGCGGCACTCCGGCGTGGCATGGGCGCGCGCCGCCCGGGCCGGGCAGGAAGATCCTCGCCAGGCGTACGTAGAGTTCCTTCGCCACCGAGGCGAGATCCATCCATTGCCCCGACCCGGTCGGGCACTCCACCCGAAGGGTCTCCCCGTAGAAGCGGTGGTATCTTTCGAGGGCCTCCACGAGCAGGTAGTTCACGGGGAACCAGATCGGTCCCCGCCAGTTGGAGTTTCCACCGAAATACCCCTTGTCCGATTCGCCCGGGACGTACTCGACCCGGTGATCCTTGTCGCCGAGCCGGAACACGTAGGGACGGTCCCGGTGGAACCGGGACACGGAGCGGATCCCGTACGGCGAGAGGAACTCGCTCTCGTCCAGCAGGTAGCGGAGGACCCGGACGAGCCGCTCCGCCGACGGAATAGCGAGGAGATGATGCCCCCGGCCCCCCTCCGTCCCCGGCGGCTCCATCCAGGCGACCGTCCGGGCCAGGTCCTTCCGGTTCTCGAGGAACCACCGCATCCGCTTCCCGAAGCCCGGCAGGCGGTCGACGACCTCGTCCGAAAGGATCTCGACGGCGATCAGCGGCAGGAGCCCGACCAGCGACCGGACCCGAAGCGGAACGGATCGCCCGTCGACGTTAAGATGGTCGTAATAGATGCCGTCCTCCTCGTCCCAGAGGCCGGTCCCGCCGAGCGTGTTGATGGCGTCGGCGATCGCGATGAAGTGCTCGAAGAACTTGGACGCCACGTCCTCGTAGGACGGGTCTTCCGCGGCGAGTTCGAGCGCCATCGACAGCATGGTGGTGCAGTAGAAAGCCATCCAGGCGGTGCCGTCGGCCTGTTCCAGGTATCCGCCGGCGGGCAGAGGCTTCGACCGGTCGAAGACCCCGATGTTGTCGAGTCCGAGGAACCCCCCGGAGAAGACGTGGTTGCCGTGGAGATCCTTCCGGTTCACCCACCAGGTGAAGTTGAGGAGCAGCTTCTGGAAGATCCGGGAGAGGAACAGCCGGTCGCGTCCGCCGCGGGGGGCCGTGATCTTGTAGACCCGCCAGGCGGCCCAGGCGTGGACGGCCGGGTTGACGTCCGAGAAGGCGAACTCGTACGCCGGGATCTGGCCGTTGGGATGCATGTACCACTCGCGGAGGAAGAGGAGGAGCTGTTCCTTGGCGAAGAAAGGATCGACCTTCGCGAACGGGATCATGTGGAAGGCCAGGTCCCACGCCGCGTACCAGGGGTACTCCCACTTGTCCGGCATCGAGATGACGTCCCGGTTGTAGAGATGGGTCCAGTCGCGGTTCCTGCCGCGCCTGCGGCTCGCGGGCGGCGCCGGAAGGGCGGGGTCCCCCTCGAGCCACTCCTTGACGGAAAAGTGGTAGAACTGCTTCGACCAGAGGAGCCCGGCGTAGCCCTGTCGCGCGATGCGGCGCTCTTCCTCGGACAGGTGCCCCGGAAGGAGGGCGGAATAGTAGTCGTCCGCCTCCCGGATCCGATCCGCGAAAACTCTTTCGAACCCGTCTCCGAACGGCTCCTCCGGCGCCTCTTCCTCCGCGGACAGGCGAAGGCGGAGGGTGGTCCCGGCGCCCGCGGGGACCTCCAGCCGGTACAGCGCGCACGCCTTCGTGCCGGTTCTCTCGGGGTTTACCGCGTCGCTTCGGCCCTGGACGACGTAGTCGTGGAAGGCGTCCTTGACGTAGGGCGCGACGTTGGGCGCGTCGAACAGTCTCGCCGCGTTCGTCTCGTTCTCCGTGAACAGGAACCCGGGCGGCCTCCCTCCCGGCCCGGAGTCGGCGGCAAGACGGAATCGGCCGAGGGAGGCGTGCTCCGCGAGGAGCGGCCCTTCGCCGTCTTGACCGATCCGCGGTTTCGGCCAGTACCCTTCCCCCGCGCGCCCCCAGGACCAGGTGTTCCGGAACCAGAGGGTCGGCAGGAGATCGAGCGGGGACGCCTCGGGGCCTCGGTTGACCACGGTCACCCGGATCAGGATGTCGTTCGGAGAAGCTTTGGCGTATTCCGCGATAACGTCGAAATACCTCCCGCCGTCGAACACGCCCGAATCCCACAGCTCGAATTCCGGCTCGATCTTCGACCGCCTGCGGTTCTCCCCGATCAGGTGGTCGTACGGAAATGCCGCCTGGGGATATTTGTACAGGGCCTTCAAGTAGGAATGGGTGGGCGTCGCGTCGAGGTAGAAGTAGACCTCCTTGACGTCCTCCCCGTGATTCCCTTCGGGACCGGTCAGGCCGAAGAGACGCTCCTTGAGGATCGGGTCCCGTCCGTTCCACAGCGCCAGGGAGAAGCAGAGGCGCCCTTCCCGGTCGGTGATCCCCAGCAGGCCGTCCTCTCCCCAACGGTACGCCCGGCTCCTCGCATGCTCGTGCGGAAAATATTCCCAGGAAGATCCGTCGGGGGAATAATCCTCACGGACGGTCCCCCATTGCCGCTCGGAGAGGTACGGCCCCCACCGCTTCCAGTTCTTCGTCCGCCCCGCGTCCTCGACCAGGCGGATTCCCTCCGGAAGATCCATCCTCACGCAATCCACTTCAGCCACCAGGCCAGCAGCTTCCGGACGAAGGGCGTCAAGCGCGTCCGGTTGTACAGGTCTCCGACCTGCTTGATGGCTTCGGCCTGGGTCGGATACGAGTGGATGACGCCGCCGAGGGCGCCCAAGCCGATCCCCCCCACCATCGCCAGGGATATCTCGTTGATCATCTCCCCGGCATGGCGCGCCACGATGGTCGCGCCGAGGATCTTGTCGGTCCCCTTGCGGACGTGGACCTTGACGAACCCTTCCTCCTCCCCGTCGGTGATGGCGCGGTCCACCTCCTTCATCTCCCGGACGAAGGTGTCCGCCGGGATCCCCCGCTCCCGCGCGTCCCGCTCGTACATCCCGACGTGGGCGACCTCCGGGTCGGTGTAGGTGCACCAGGGGATCGTGAGGGCGCTATAGCGCTTCCTTCCCCGGAAGAGGGCGTTCTGGATCACGATGCGCGCCGCGGCGTCCGCGGTGTGGGTGAACTTGTGCACCTGGCAGATGTCTCCCGCCGCGTAGACGCGGGGATTGGTGGTCCGCAGGAAATCGTCGACCTCGACCCCTTTTTGCGGATCGTACGCGACCCCCGCTCCATCCAGGTTCAGTCCCAGGACGTTCGGCACGCGTCCGGCGCCGATCAGGATCTCGTCCGCGATGATCCCGTCCTCGAAGCCGTCGGCTCTCCGGAGATGAACCCGTTTTTCCTTTCCGGCGACGGTGACCCCCGTGACCACGGTGTTCAGACGCACGTCGATCCCGTCCCGCAGGAACGCTCCGGATACGATCGCGGCCGCGTCCGGGTCCTCCCGGGTCAGGAACTGGGGGCCCCGCTCGATGAGGATCACCTCGGAGCCGAACCGCCGGAAGGCTTGCGCCATCTCACAACCGATCGGTCCCGCACCGAACACCAGAATCCGCCTTGGCAGATCGGTCATGGAGAAGACGGACTCGTTCGTCAGGAATCCGGCTTCGGCGAGCCCCTCGACGGGCGGCACGGCGGCGCGCGCTCCCGTGGCGATCACCGCCTTCGAGAAGCGGAGCCGCTTCCCGCCCACCTCCACGGCGTCCGGGCCTGCGAACCGCGCCTCCCCCAGGAAGACGTCCACACCCAGCGAGGCGAATCGCCGGACCGAGTCGTGACCGCTGATGTGCGCCCGGAGTCGCCGCATCCGCTCCATGACGCCCGGGAAGTCCGCCCCGTACCCACCCGGGGCGTTCACTCCGTAGCGGCCGGCCTCCTTTATGTCGAAGACGGCGCGGGAGGAGCGGATCAAACATTTCGACGGGACGCAACCGACGTTGAGGCAGTCCCCGCCGAGCAGGTGCCGCTCCACCAACGCCACCCTGGCGCCGACGCCCGCCGCTCCGGCGGCGGTCACGAGCCCCGCGGTGCCGGCGCCCAGGACCACCAGGTGGTACCTTTCCGCGGGTTCCGGGTTTTTCCAGCCGGGAGGATGGACGTTGGCGACGAGTTCTTCGTTGTATCGGTCATCGGGAAGCACCCTTCCCATGGCGAGAACGGGCTCCGGCCTCTCGTTCATGGCCTTATTCCCCTTTTATCTTCTTGATGATCCGGGGGATGAAGAAGGAGAAGACGAAGAGGGCCACGGAGAAGAACACCTTGAGGGAAAGCAGGCCCCTCCAGTCGCCGCTCGCCCAGACGTCCCTGACGGTGCCCACGAAAAAGGTGAAGATGAAGACCCCGACGATGATGCCGAGGGCGGTTCCGAAGAAGTAATCCCGGAAGCGCACCCGGGTCAGGCCCATGCCGAAATTCATGGGCGTGAAGGGAAAGTAGACCAGCCGCAGATAGAGAACCGTGGCGAATCCGTTCCGTTCGATCGCCTCGTCGTACTTCTTCAGCCGGTCGCCGACGAGGGATGCGGCGAGATCCCGTCCGAGCGTGCGCCCGATCCAGAAGGCGGCGCTGGCGCCCAGCATGGCGCCAATCCAGACGTAGAGGAAACCGCGATACGGACCGAAGATGGCGCCGCCCAGTGTCGTCAGCAGGGTGCCCGGAACGAACAGGCAGACCCCGGCGGCGTACACCAGGGCGAAGATCACCGGACCCCAGAAGCCGGCCCTTTCCAGGAATCGCCCCAGGCCGGCCGGTGTGAGATAACTTTTTATGGGAGTGAACCGCACCATCGCGACGGCGGAAAGGATGAAAAGCACGAGGAGGACGCCCTTTACGAGGGGGCTCTTGTCCCGCGGGGATCCTTCCTTGTGGAACGGTGCGGGTGCTCCCCCCACGGTGTTGCCCCCCCCGATCCGTTTCAATGCAACGGCTGCGTGCCCCCAGCCGCCGCATTCGCCCCAGGCTGTCCCTACATACTTGTTTTCATTACGACTCCTATTCCGGGTTCGAGTTTCTCCCTATTCCGTTTTTTTCCTCAGCAGATATCCGGAATAGGCAATCATCTCCTCGCCGTTCGCGGTGATGACCCGGACCGTTTCGCCCATGTTGCGCCCGATCCCGCGGAGAATCGCCTCCGTTTCCGAAACGGGAGCGACCGCGAAGCTCGCCGTGCCGGGGAAGAAGGGCGGGACGGCGAAATCGACGAACAGGAAGCCGTCGTCCTCGCGGAGCCGCACCTTTTCCGGCAGGACGGCATCCTTACCCGGGTTGACGATCTCGTACTCCCCCGTTCGCCCGAGCCACTGCGCGGTAAGAGGAACCGGCCGGATCCGCTCCCCGATCGGGAACGCCCGGCCGTGCATGCGGACCGCGAGGACCTCCCGCCCCGCCACGTCCGCCCGGGAAACGCCGACCCCGTCGAGCGCCTCGATCCGGATGGGGAAAAGTCCCAGGAACCGGTATTTCACGGCGAGCGCGCCGTCGGTGCGGGGGATCAGCCGAAGCGTCCGGTTCATGACGTCGGCCCGCAGGCCCCCCGACGCGTTGCGGATGTGCACCGCTCCGGCTAGCGTGGCGTACCACCCTTCGTACCGTTGCAGCGCCTCCGTCGAAAGGGAGCCCTCTCCTCCTTCGGACTTTTCCCGTTCCGGCGGCCGATGGCCGGTTTTCGCCTCGAGGGCGAGCTTCAGCGCTTCCGCCGCCACGTTCCTCACGACCGGTCCCGACGTGGCGGAGTTCGCAAGGACCACTACTCCCAGCGCCCGTTCCGGCAGGACGATCATCTGGCCGTGGAACAGGAGAGTGGCGCCGGCGTGGTGCGCCACGGGGCCGCTGTCGCGGATGTCGATGTCCCCCAGCCCTCCCAGCATCCAGCCAAGCCCCACGCGGAAGTCCAGATCGAGGGGAACATCCGTATTCTGCGGGCGGAGCATTTCGGCAAGCGTATCCGCCCTTATTATTCGACGGTCGCCGGCCTTCCCTCCCGCGAGCACCATCCGGATGAAATGGCTCAGGTCGAGCACGCTGGTGTTCAGCCCTCCGGCGGGAACGTCGCGCAACGACGGTTCCTCCGCCTCCTTCCCTTTCCGGTACCCTTTCGCCGAAAGAGGCGTCCGGTCGACCGATGGGGAAAAGGCGGAATCGGCCATCCCCAGCGGGAGGAGGAGCTCGTCCCCGACGTGGGATGCGAAGTCGCGGCCGGCCACCCTCGCGACCGCGTCCCCGAGAAGGGTCACCCCCAGGTTGGAGTAGGAAAATACGGCCCCGGGCGGATTCGCCGCGAATTCGTCCTGGAGGCGGTCGGCCACCCGGGTAAACGATTCGGGATCCCGTGTCCACATCCCCTTCAGGTAATCGGAAGGAAGGCCCGAGTGGTGAGTCATGATGGAGCGGGGGGTGATGGGTGCGGCATCGGCGAATCGGGTACGGATCGAGAACCCGGGGAGGTAGTCGCCCAGCGGCCGGTCGATGTCGAACCGGCCACGCTCGACGAGCTGCATCGCAGCGGTCGCCGTGAAGAGTTTCGAAATGGAGCCGGCCCGATAGATCGTGTCCGGCGAAGCCGGGATGTTCCCTGCCTTGTCGGCGTAGCCGAACCCTGCCGCCCACACCACCCGCTGGTCGTCGACCAGCGCGATGCTCAATCCCGTCACGTCCCGTCTCTTCATCTCGTGGCGGATCCGCTTCGAGACGTATTCCGCAACCTTGGCGTAATCGCCCCTTCCGACCGATTCCGGGCGCGTCGGCGCGCCCGAGCAGCCCACGATGAAAACCGTCAGCAGCAGAAACGTCCAACGCCGCGAAGCGTGCGTCATTCATGCCTCCGATTCCCGCCGGATTTCCGGACCAGCCAACGCAGAAATACGACCCAACGGGACCAGGCCCTTGGCGGCCCGACACTGCGGAACGCTCCTTCGACCTTGTCCAAGGCGTCCTCCAGCAGGGCATCGTGGAGGGGGCGGATGACCAGGGACCAGTTCAGGACCGCCATACCCACCGTCCGCATTCCTATGACGTGCCGGAGCTTGGTGGCTCCCTCCCCGGCATCCTCCACGTCGAACCCGTGGGTTCCGACGAACCCTTCCGGCGAAAGAAATCGGAACCGTATCCTACGGCCCGGCTCGTACGACTCAACCCGGTACCGGATCGGCCCGTGCCCTCCGACCGCCCCGACCTGAAGCGGGCGGTCGAGCTTCAGGGCAGGCCACCTCTCCTGGGGCCAGATCCCATCGCCGGCCGACCCGAGGGTGTCGATCATTCTCCCGACCGCGTCGGCACTCCCGGGAATCGTCCGCTCGTGGATGTTCAGGACGGCAAGGGCCACGTTTCCCCCTTTCCACTATCAAAGGGCGGCATGATCCTCCGTTCACCCCTTCACTCTCGGCACGACACGCACCTGCGCCGTTACTTTCCCGTATCCCATGCAATCCACCCCCGCATCCGGGCATTGGACGTATCTCATGAAATGGAAGTCGTTCGGTTCCAGCCCTTCGCTCAGCCTTTCGTTGATCAGCGCAACGGGTATCGCCAGTTGCGAAACCAGATATACGCACAGCCTCTTCGGGCAGAGCGTCGTGACGAGGTTTCCGTCGACATCCATCACGATCTTCTGACCCTTCACGTGTCCCGAATTGCAGTTTCGCGACTCCACCACCTCCGCCTCGATCGAATACAACGGGGCCGCCTCCGAGAGACGCATCACCTGCCGGATCCGATGTCCCCCCTCCGCGAACTTCTCCATCTCCGCGTCGGTGTAGTCGACCCGCTTTCCGTACCTCCTGATTCTTCCGTTCATGGTCCCCTCCTTGCGCCACGCGCCCTTAATGGATCCCGATCTCCTGGAGGTTCCTCCACGTCGCTTCCGAGTACCAGATGTCCACGAATTCCGTGATGGAAGCGCTCACGTGCGGCATGACTCCTCCTTCCGGGGCACGATCAGCGCGCGGGCACGGTCGAACACCTCTCCGGGAAACGGGCACGATTTCCTCAGCACGGTATCCAGGTGCACCCCGGTCATCTCCGCGGTCGCCGCGACCTCCCCCGTCTCGTCGTTGTACATCTCGTGGAAGAACCGGATCGCCTTCTCCCGGATCTCCAGGGCGCCGGATCGTATCGATACGACGTCCCCCGCGCGAAGCTCGCGCTTGTACGTGATGTTCTGCTGGACGGCCGCCATGCCGCGACCCTGTTCCCGCAGGAAGGACGGCGTCAGGCCGAACATCGCGAAGAACTGCCACGTCGCCTCGTCGAACTTTCCGACGTACCACATCACGTTCATATGTCCCATGTGGTCGCACTGCCACGGGTAGACGACGCCGCGATACGTGATCGGAAGATCCAGCATTCCCGCACCTCCATGGATGTTATTTCCCGAAGAACTTCCGCAGCCTCTCCGCGACCTCCCGAAAATCCCCGACGCTCGAATAACCGTTGACGGTTTCAAGCCGTAGCGCGTCGTCCAGCGGGCGACCGATGACCTCGAGGATCGTCTCCTTTGCGGACCGGATCGCCTGCTGGCCGTTGGCCAGGATCATCCGCGCCCAGTTTTCTGCCGTCGGCAGCAACTCCTCGTGCGGCACGACCTTGTTCACCAGCCCCAGCCGGTACGCCTCTTCCGCGGAAACCTCTCGCCCCGTCAGGGTCAGGTCGAGCGCGGTGCCGATTCCGGCAATGGCGACGAGCCGCACGATCCCCCCGTCTCCCTGGTGCAATCCCTGCCGCACCTCGAACACCCCGAACTTCGCCTTTTCCGAGGCGATGCGGATGTCGCATGCGAGCGCCAGCTCGAAGCCGCCCCCGATCGCGAAGCCGTTGACGGCCGCGATGATCGGCTTCGTGATCCGGTGCTGCCCCCTGGTGATCCCGCCCCCGATCCCCCGCGCCGCGTTCTTCCTCGCGTCGAGCATGGTGGCGTGCTCCCATTTCGGTATGAACGTCTTCAGGTCGGCCCCGGAGCAGAAGGCCTTCCCGGCCCCCGTCACGATGGCGACATCGACCGAATTATCCGCGTCGAAGTCGGCCCACACCTCCCACAACGCATCGTTCAACTCGTCGTCCAGGGCGTTCCGCGCCTCCGGCCGGTTCAGCGTGACGTACCCGATCCGGTCCCGCTTTTCGTAGACGACCTTGGCCATCGCTCCCTCCCTCCTCACGCGGTCGCTTCGCGCCCCACGGGGCACACGTTCATGCAGGCGAAGCAGAAGTATTGGGGGCCGATGTGGCCGGCCTGGTAGAGCCGCCAGAAATTCGGGTCCCGGAGCATCGCTTTCCGCTCCGCCGCGGGAACCTCGCCGTACTTGCTCCAGAAGCGGACCGCTCCGTTCAACCCGTACGGCATGGCGTTCTTTACGCACTTCATCACGTTGGTTCGGCCCGGCTCCTCCAGCGCCTTTCCGGGACAACCCTGCACGCACAGCCCGCACGCCGTGCACGGGTTCTCAACGATCGGCGGGTCCGACGGGATCTCCAGGTCGGTGAGAATGGCGGTGAAAACGGCCCGGCATCCCAGATGGGGATGGACCACGAGATTGTTGCTGCCGAACGCCCCCAGTCCGGCGGCGACCGCGGCGTGACGAAGCGACACCTGTCCGACCGCCCCCTTCGTTTCCTCGTTCTGCGCCATGGGGTACGAGGCCGGGACGGTCATGATGCGGGCCCCGAAGCTTCTCTCCAGGTGGCGGGCCAGCTTGTAGTTGCACGACCGCGAGAACTCCATCAGGTCCATGCGCCCGTTCATCGCGATGTGGAGGTCCGGACTGTCGCAGCTGCCGAGCTCCTTGTAGACGAGCACGACGATCGACCTTGCCCCAGGGAAGATCGATTCCAACGGGGGCGACAGGGGGCTGCGGTAGTCCGATACGGCGGCGAACCCGACGTCGTCGATCTCCAGCCTTCCCGCGAAACGGCGTATACGCTCCTTCATCTGCCTGTACCTCCCTCCCTGGATCCGGATCGCCGATGTATGACGTATGCGACCGGTCGGTATCTTTACGGAATCATGCGAGCTCCCGCGGCTCCCGCGTTTGCTCTTCCTTCAAGCCCTCAGCGTCTGGATGTAGGCGTTGAGCTGACGTTCGCACGCACGGGGGAACCGGCCGTCCCGGGTCGCGACGTACAGCGCGGCCGCGCCGTTGATGGAGATGACGATGAAGTCGGCGACCTCCTTGCTCCGCACGCCGGGCTTGAGCTTCCCTTCGGCCTTCGCTTCTTCCAGCCAGGAGGCGAGAAGGTCCGCGAACTGCATGAATCCCTCGACGATCCGGCCGCTCATCGCGGGGGACTGGCCCGAGAGCTCGACGAGGCTGTTGAAGAAGAAGCAGCCTCCCTCGAACACTTCCCCGCAGCAGTAGTCGCGCAGGTCGTTCTCGATCGTTTTCGCGATCCTGTCGAGTGGGTCGGACACCTTGCGCACGTCCTTGAAGACGATCCCCCTCCAGATCTCGACCGCTCTCTCGTACGCGGCGTTCCAGAGCGCCTCCTTGCTGTCGAAGTGGGCGTAGAGCCCTCCCTTCGTCAGCCCCGTCGCGGCCATGATGTCGCTGATGGAGGTGTTGTAATACCCCTTCACGGAGAAGATCTGCAACGACTTCTCGATGACGTTGTGGCGCGTCTCCCTGCCGTCTTTACGCATCGGGCGATACCACGTGGTCCGAAAAATACCGCTTCCAGGGGCCGCAGCCGTCGATGAACGGCTGCAGGACCGCCCTCTCCCCCTGGATCGTGTGCATCAGGTCGTGCCCGGCCCACTCGTGGATCAACTCCCCGAGGGTCACCATCCCAAGCTCCTGGTGCCGCGCCGTGCGGCTCAGATCGCCCTCCCCGACCTTCGACAGCAGCGCCAGGCTCTCCGCCCGCAACCGGGCGAACTCCCTTGCCGAATCGATCGGGGTGATATCTCCCGGGGATCCTCCCCCCTTCTCGTCCGGGTTGAACGCCGGGAAATCCTCGCCGCGCAGCAGATAGCCGATTCGCGGAGGGAATACGCTTATCTCCGTGTCCACGATGTGGCGTAAACAGTCGTACGCCGACCACTCCTTCGCCGCCGGTTTCCTTTGAAACAGCTCGGGAGGCAATCTCTCGGCCAATTGGAGCCAACGCTGCGGCGTCGACTCGAGCACGGGAAGTACCAACCGAAACAGGGATAACATGATTCCTCCTCGAATGATTTCCTGTCCGGCGCCCTTCCGGGTCCGCACGCGCATCCGGCATCCCGATGGATACCGACCGGTCTTATTCTATCGAAGCCGCAGAAACCACGTCAAGTTCAAATGATTCCGGACGCCTCCCGCCATCACGAAGACCATGTTTCGAGTGCGGCAAACCCGAGGGATTTCCCCCGGGTTGCCGCCGTTTCTCCAACCCACGCCGGATCAGCCGCAGCAGGCGGACTTCCTCGCGTCCGCCGGTTCCGGCCGGGTTTCCTTCATGCACGACGAGAACTGGTCCATCTTGGCCGACGCCCCCTTGCGGACCTGCTTTCCGACCTCGATGGCCGCCGTGACTTCCCCGGATTCCGCTCCGTTTGCCTGGGCCTTCTCCACGTGGTACTGGAGGCACGGTTGGCAATTTGCCGTGATCGACGCTCCCACCGCTACGAGTTCCTTCACCTTCTCGCTCAGTTCCATGACTTCCCTCCCTGTTTTTTGACCTGCGGCCGAGGCGCATCGAGCCCCCCGCCGCGACTGACCAGCAATATGGCTGTTCCGGAAAGGGAAAAACAGACACACCTCTTGAAATAGGTTCCCGCTACAGTTGCCGGAATAATTGGATTGTACCCATCCGAAACCATATAAATTGTATCTGTAGCCATCCTTTTCCCGGTGTACAATCGAGGTGTGATGGAGACCACCGGACGGATCGAAGCCGGGAAGCAGCCGCTGTACGAAGAGATCGCCGCCCGGGTCGGCGGCCTCATCGACCAGGGGACCTATCGCCCCGGGGATCGGATCCCCTCCATCCGGGCGCTCAGCCGGCAGATGCAGGTCAGCGTCAACACGGTCATGGAGGCGTACGCGCGCCTCGAGAACATCGGGAAGGTGGAGGCGCGTCCCCAGTCCGGCTACTACGTCCGGAGCAGACTGGCCGAACCGGGTGCGAAGCTCGCGAAGGAGGAGGGGGACGAGGAGCCCGTGGCGTGCTGCGTGTCGATCGAGGAAGGGCCGATGCGGATCATGCGGACCCTGTCGGACCCTTCCGTGGTTCCGCTCGGCGGGGGAATCCCCAACTCCGACCTGTTGCCGGTCGAAAGGCTGAACCGGATGCTCGCCACCGAGTCGCGCCGGTTCCCGATACAGAGCGTTTCCTACACCGGACCGCGCGGGACACAGCGGCTCCGCACGCAGATCTCCAAGCGATCCTTGACCTACGGCTGCGCCTTCTCCCCCGAGGAGATCGTCGTCACCTCGGGCTGCGTCGAGGCGGTGACGCTCGCGCTGCAGGCGACCTGCCGGCCCGGCGACACCGTCGCCATCGCGTCCCCGGTCTACTACACCTTCCTCCACGCCATCCAGTGGATGGGCCTCAAGGTTCTCGAGATCCCGTCCACCCCCAGGGAGGGGATGAGCATCGACGTGCTGGGGTACGCGATCCGGAACAACCCGGTCCACGCCTGTCTCGTCATATCGAACTTCAACAACCCGCTCGGGAGCGTGATGCCGGACGACAGGAAGCGGGAGCTGGTCGAACTGCTCGCGCGGCACGACATCCCCCTCATCGAGGACGACGTGTACGGCGACCTGGCGTTCGGGCCGTCGCGTCCCGTCGCGGTAAAGGCGTACGACGAACAGGGTATTGTGCTGTACTGTTCCTCCTTCTCAAAGACCCTGGCGCCCGGGTACCGGGTCGGCTGGATCGCCCCCGGGAGGTACCAGCGGAAGGTGCAGCAGCTGAAGTCCCTCTTCAACATCGCCACCGCCACACCGCCCCAGCTCGCCATCGCCGAATTCCTGGCCAACGGCGGCTACGACCACCATCTTCGGACGATCCGCCGCGTCTACAGCCGCCAGATGGAGAAGGTCCGGGACGCCGTCGCACGCCACTTCCCGCCGGGGACGCGCGTCACGCGCCCCGATGGGGGGTTCGTCCTCTGGGTGGAGATGCCCGAACGGGTCGACTCTTCGCGGCTCTACGAGGAGGCCCGGGAGAAGGGAGTCGGAATCGCCCCGGGCACCCTTTTCTCGACGGCCGGACGGTACGGCAACTGCATCCGCCTCAACGCCGCCTTCTGGTCGGAGCGCGTCGATCAGGCGCTGGAGACCGTAGGAGGGATGGCGGGAACGATGCTCGGAGGCGCGGCATGAAAACGCCGGTCCCGGACGGAAGCCACGAGGGATATTCCCTCACTTCCGCTCGAGATCTCACCTCACGCCCCTACTTCGAGCCCTTCACAGCGTGACCGCCGAACTGGTTGCGCATCGCGGCCAGGAGCTTGTCCCCGAACGGCGCTTCCTCGCGGGAACGGAAGCGGTTCTGGAGGGCCATCGTGATGACGGGGAGGGAGACCCCCGTCTCGATCG
>Ga0209212_1006018_pt1 | contig 14117 bp, 10 predicted proteins | sample RifGroC2_FD_183996 | JGI IMG/M metagenome (GOLD analysis project Ga0209212, IMG submission 183996) | Groundwater microbial communities from Rifle, Colorado, USA - Groundwater C2 (SPAdes) (version 2) | ecosystem: Environmental > Aquatic > Deep subsurface > Groundwater | place: Rifle, Colorado... | reverse complement strand
CGACAGCTTGGCCCGGAAATCCAGCCCTGACGCGCTCAAAGGCCTGAGCCACTCGGTCCGGAAGCTCTCGAAGGCCTCGCGCTCGCCCGGGAGCTTGAATCCCTCGCTCAGCACATCCTGCAGGTATTTCACGAAGGTGGAGTGGAACACGGAAGAGTAGTTGATGAAAGCCTGCTCCACCGTGATGGCTCCTACCGCAATGATCCCTATTCCCTCGACGATCACACCCTTGCGGTTACCCAGAAGCTTCGCGATTAGCGGCGCCGGGTCCTCTGGCAGATCCTTCCTGCGCAGAAAGGGGATGTCATGGAGAAAGGTGCGGGTCTCGGTGTCCTGGGGGAGAATGGAATCCTCGCCGGCAGCGGGGCGCGCGACCGCGAGGGCGAGCGAGTTGAGACGCCCCAAGGTGGCCTCGGCCAACCGGGAAAGTTCAGCTGCCCCTGTGGTGATCAGGACATCGTCCTGCGCGGCGAAGGCGATCCCCTCGGGATGGGCCGAGCGGTCGGCAATCAGCTTCCCGGTGTATTTTGCAATCTGGTCTCTCATTGCTGCCTTTGCAGTGCGAGGTTCGGCACTGGACTAGAGTTTCATCAAGGGGGAGGGGGTGTTTGTACAGTGCCCTCCAGTGGTCAGGGCATTTTCTCAAGAAACGCGGGGTCCGCGAAGCGACCCTCCGCGGTCAGTCCGCGAATCCGGTAGTACTTCTGCAACTCCTCCTCGAACCGGGCACGGTCGATGGGGGTCACTTCGATCCCCTCCCCTGCGCTCCCCGGCTCGTTGAAAAAGCGCTCGGGGAGTGTGTCTTCAGCGACGCCGAAGCCGTTCTCGCAGTTGTAGTAGCGCTCGGTGAGATAGATCCGCTCGCCGATCGCCTTGAGCGACTCCGGGGTGTACTCCACGCCGGTCACGGCGGAGACAAGTTCCCCGTACTCCTCCAGGGTGGCCCCGAAGAAGGCGAACTTGCAGGCGACCAGGGAGTCGACGGCGGCGTTCACGTCCTCGGCGATCTTGATGATGCGGGCCTTGCCGGAGAAGGAGAACCGGTCCGTGGGAACCGGCTTTCTCAGGATCTCGTGCGAGATGGGATAGGCGCGCAGGTGGCACCCCCCCCGGTTCGAGGTGACGTAGGCCAGCGCCATGCCGTAGGCGCCGCGCGGGTCATAGGCCGGAAGCTCCAGCGACTTCACGCTCATGGAGACTCCGGGCTTGCCCAGCCGCTCGGCGACCCGGCGCGAACCGAGGCTCAGGAGTTCCCCCTCGCCCCGCCGGCAGGCGATGTCGGCAAGGAGCGCGGAGATCTCTGGCGCGTCCGGGAAACGTCCCCTGGCCTCTCCGAAGGCGGAAAGCGTCGCCGCCGCGGAGATGGTATCCATGCCGAGCTCGTTGCACAAGCTGTTGGCCTTCACGATGGCGCTGAGGTCGGAGATGCCGTTGAGCGCGCCGAAGTGGTTCACCGTCTCGTACTCGGGGAGCGGCTCCCCTGCGGCGCTGCTCTTTTTGCACTGGATCGGGCAGCCGTAGCAGCCGTCCTTCTTGGCGCCGCACTCCTTGCGGATCGAGGGACCGGAGTAGTTGCCGGAATCCGCGAAGAAGGTGGAGCTGAAATTCTCGGTGGGGGCCATGCGCCGCTGCGCCATCAGGTCGACCAGCGCCGGGGTGCCGTACTCGGCTATCCCCAGTTCGCCGAAGATGACCGGAGAGGCCCGGAACAGGCGCATGACGTCGGCGCGGGCGGCGTCGAAGCGCTCTCGGTTCGCTATTTCCGTGGTTCCGGTGCCGTTCACCGTGACCGCCTTGAGTCCCTTGGCGCCCATCACTGCGCCCAGGCCGCCCCTGCCGATCGAGTTCCCCTCCCCCATCATGATGTTGGCGAAGAGCACCCCGTTCTCGCCGGCGGGACCGATGGCGGTCACGCTGCCGCGCTCCTTGAGCGAGGCGACCGTTTCCCTGATCCCTTTGCCCCACAACTCCCCTGCCGGCAGCAGTTCGGCGTGCTCGTCGTCCACCGCGAGAACCACCGGCTCGGGACTCTTGCCAGTGATAAAGATGACGTCCAGGCCGGCCGCCTTGAGCCGCCAGGCGAAGCGTCCTCCCGCCGAGCAGTCGTAGATGGTCCCGGTGAGCGGTGAGCGGGTGACGCAGGAAAGACGCGCCGAAGTGGGAGAAGTCGTGCCGCAGAGCGGGCCGACCGCGAAGATGAGCGGCATCTGCGGGTCGAAGGGGTCCAGGCGGAAGTGCTCGCGCATGAGGCGCACCCCCAGCCCGCGGCCGCCCAGGTAGGCGTGCAGCAACTCAGTCGGGATCTCCTCCCGGCGGCAGCTTCCGCTGCCCAGATCAACGTGCAGTATTTTTCCGGTCCAACCGTGCATAATTCACCTGCTATCTAGTCGGCACATGGGCGAACACAAGGTTCGCCCCTACGGGAACCCATATCTGGTAGGGGCGAACCTTGTGTTCGCCCGGGGTCCCAGTCCCTCTCACCTGCCCGCCCCTTGACGGGGAGGGAGGTGAGATATTCTTTCGATGTTACAGATACTCCGTATTCCCTCTTCTCTCCAACTCTTCCACGACCTTCTTCACGTCCTGCGCGGCGGACTTGGCGCAGACCATGAGGGCGTCGGGGGTGTCCACCACGACCAGGTCCTTCACCCCCACGAAGGCGACCATCTTGCCTGCGCCGTAGGCCAGGCACCCCTCGGAACCGACCGATACCGACCCTTGGGCGCTGATCACCACGTGGCCGTCCTGGTCCGCCTCCATCACCTCGGGCAGTGCGCTCCAGGAGCCGACGTCGCTCCAGCCGAAGGAGGCAGGGATCACCTGCACGCCTTGCGCCTTCTCCATCACGCCGAAGTCGATGGACTCCCCCTTGATGCCGGCGTAGATCTCCTCTATCTGCGGCTTGAGATCGGTCAATTCCCAGACGTCGTGCTCGAAGGTGAGCTTGGCCAGCGCACAGGAGAGCTCGGGCATCAGGCGCGCGATCTGGTCCAGTATGGTGCTGGCGCCCCAGACGAACATGCCGCTGTTCCAGTAGAACCGGCCACTGGCCAGAAATTCCAGGGCCCGCTCCAGGGGGGGCTTTTCCACGAAGCGCAGCACCGGGGCCGCCTCGGCGCCCCGGTCCGACTCGGCCTCTATGTAACCGTAGCCGGTCTCGGGACGGGTCGGGGTTATCCCCAGGGTCACCAGCTTTCCCTCCAGCGCTACCGCGCGGGCCTTGCCCAGGATCTCCCTGAAGCGCTCCTCGTCCACGATGTAGTGGTCCGCAGGGAGCACGGCCATGATGCCGTCCGGATCGAAGCGGGCAATGATGGAGGCGGCAAGGCCTATCGCCGGCGCGGTATTGCGCCCCACCGGCTCCTCGACCACATCCACCGGCACCTTCGTGATGTACTCCAGTTGGCGCCTGGTCTCGGCGGCCTGGAGCGCGTTGGTCACCACCATGACCCGCTTGGGGCCAAGGGGGAGGACCCGCTCCACGGTCCTTTGCAGCATCGACTTGCCGCCGAAGACGGACATGAGCTGCTTCGGGGTGCTCTTTCTGGAAAGGGGCCAGAACCTGGTGCCGGACCCGCCGGCAAGGATGACGATGTACATGGACTCCTCCTTTGATGCCGATGCTCCTCCCCCCGGAAGGGGGATAGGCGCTAACTTGCCAAAATCTGTTTGAAACTATGAGCTGACAATCGCCTCGTAGGGTGGGCCGTGCCCACCGACCGGCCCCTCCCCAACCCTCCCCTCCGGGGGAGGGGGTATTATGCGCATTACTTAGCTCTTCCCCAGCCTCATCACCAGCGCCGCGGGAATGAAGGCGAAAACGCTGAGCATGGCCCCCATCTTGGCCCCTCCGGCAAGGGCGGGATCGGTGAACGCCTCGCCCGCAACGAAGAGGGCGACGGTGAAGCCGATGCCGGCGATCATTCCGGTAGCCACCAGTTCCCGCAGCCCCATCCCGGCGGGCAGCGGAAAGCCGAGCCGCTGCCCCAAGGCGCCGAACAGGGAGATGCCGGCGGTCTTGCCGACCAGAAGCGAGATGAAAACCAGCCAGGTGGCGCTCCCCAACTGCTCGAAAGCCACACCGCCGTTCACCAGCCCGAACATGAAGAGTCCCAGGTCAACGAACAGCTTCCAGTCGTGCTCGAAACGGGAGAGCGGCGAAAGGTCCTTGGGGTCCACGTCGAAGAAATGCTCCCTCTCCCGGGGGGGATGGGGCAGAAACGGGATCACGAAGACCAGCGCCAGCGCCGGGTGCAGGTGTCCCTGGAACAGCCCGAACCAGCTCAAGCTACCGCCGGCGAGGACGTAGGGCCAGTAGCTCATCACCCCGCGAGACCGGAAGAAGTAGCAAAGCGCCATGGCCGCACCGGTGCAAAGCAGCCAGAGCGGCTGGGCCGGGTTGACCGGATCGCCGTAGAAGATGGCGATGATGGCAAGCCCCAGCGCGTCGTCTGCGATGGCGAGAAGGAGCAGGAACGAGATGGCCGGGTGGTGGCTGCCGAAGATGAACCTCGCGGCCAGCCAGGCAAGGGCGATGTCGGTGGCGGTCGGGATGCCCCACCCCCTGGCCAACTCGGGGGAGCCGATGAGGCGGTTGAGCAGGAAGTAGACCGCGGCCGGCCCCAGGACCCCCCCCGCCGTGGCCAGAAGCGGGTTCACCGCCCGCTTGGGGGGGTTGAGGTCGCCGCCGGGAAGACAGCTCTGGGTGATCTCCACCGCGGCGATGCCGAAGAAGAGGGCCATGAAAAGGTCGTTGGTGGCGAAATGAAGGGAGATGCCCGCGAAGATGGGATGGTGCAGGAAGTCGTGGTAATGCCCCGGGTTGAGGTTGGCCCAAACCAGGGCAATACACACCCCTGCCACCAGCGGAATGGAAAATTCGCGCAGCAGGTTCAATTGCTTCTTCATCTATTCCTTTTGGTCCGCAGGCTCCACCCGGTGGTAGTCGTCCTGGAAACGGACGATATCGTCCTCGCCCAGGTACTCGCCGCTTTGCACCTCGATGATCACCAGCGGTATCACGCCGGGGTTCTCCAGACGGTGGTTGGACCCGATCGGGATGAAGGTGGACTCGTTGACGTTGACGATGCGCACGTTCTCGCCGCAGGTCACCTTGGCGGTCCCGGAGACCACGATCCAGTGTTCGCTTCTGTGGTGATGCATCTGCAGCGAAAGGCGCTGGCCGGGCATGACTTCGATCCGCTTGATCTTGTAGCCGTTATGCTCATCGAGAACCGTATAGGTTCCCCAGGGACGCTCTCCACGCTCCATCATAATCCTCCAGGGGTTGCCGAGGTTTTTGTGTTAAACCAGGGTAAATTCCGCCGCCCGCAGCTCCAGGTAACGCTTGAGCGCCTCCTGCCACGGTTGCGGTACGAAGCCGGTGTCCTGCGCCAGCTTGCCGCAGTCGAGGGTCGAGTAGAGCGGCCGGGGCGCCGGGCGCCCCAGTTGGGCCGTGCTCATCGGGTTCACCGTCACCTGAAGCCCCGCGAGGCGGAAGATCTCCCGGGCGAAACCGTTCCAGGAGATGAAGCCGGTGTTGGCCGCGTGGTAGGTGCCGCGGCAGTCCTTGTCGATCAGCGCCTTGATGGCCAGCGCCAGATCGTAGGTCCAGGTGGGCGATCCGATCTGGTCGTCCACCACGGTGAGCTCGCTCCGCTCGGAGGCGAGTTTCAGCATGGTCTCCACGAAATTTTTCCCGGCAAGGCCGTAGAGCCACTGGGTGCGGACGATCAGGTAGTCCGGGTTGAACCAGGCGTTCAGCTAACCGCTCAGCTTGGACTCGCCGTAGATGCTGAGCGGTTTGGGGAGATCATCCTCCAGGTACGGAGTCCCCTTGCCGCCGTCGAAGACGTAGTCGGTGCTCACCTGCACCAGCTTGGCGCCTATTTCCTTGGTGATCAGGGCGAGATGGGCCACCCCCTCCCCGTTAACCTGCATGGCGAGCTCTGCATTGCTCTCGCAGCCGTCGACGTCGGTATAGGCCGCGGCATTCACCACTACGCGCGGCTTCAGGGTCACCAGCACCCGCTGTACCGACTCCATGTCGGTGATGTCGATCTCGCCGACGTCCACCCCACGCGCTGCGCTCCCCAGAAGCCCCATCAGTTCCTGCCCGAGCATCCCCTTGTTGCCGACCACAAGTATCATCAAACCCTCCCAAAGACGGAAACCCGTTCTACGTTCTACTTCTACGTTCTACTTCTACGTTCTACTTCCACGTTTAAATAGCCCCTCCAGCTTTGCATCCGGCTCCCCCTCCCCTTGCGGGAGGGGGTTGGGGGGTGGGGGCAGTGGCCACATGCCGCACAGTTCGCAACTTCACCCACCCCCCCTGCCCCCTCCCGTCCAGAGAGGGGGAGGATCTGGCGGGCGCCAGGTCTGGCGCGACAACATCAGATTCTAGCTTAGAACCCGGAACTTGGAACCTGGAAAGAGAATTTATCTTTCCCCGTACTGCATCTGGTAGTACTCGCGATAGGTGCCGGAGACCACCTCCTCGACCCATTCCTGGTTGGCCAGGTACCAGTCTATGGTCTCGGCGATGCCGCGCTCGAAGGTGTAGCTAGGCTCCCAGGAGAGCTCGCGCTTCAGCTTGCCGGCGTCGATGGCGTAGCGCCGGTCGTGCCCCTGCCGGTCCTTGACGAAGGTGATCAGCTCCCTGCTCTCTCCGGGCCTGCGCCCCAGGCGCTCGTCCATCAGGTCGCAGACCAGATTGACAATGTCGATGTTGCGCCACTCGTTGTTGCCGCCGATGTTGAAGATATCGCCGGGATTCCCCTGTTTCAGGACCCGCTCGATGGCTGAGGAGTGGTCTTTCACATGCAGCCAGTCGCGCACGTTCAGCCCGTCGCCGTAGACCGGCAGCGCCCGCTTCTTCATGATGTTGTGGATCATGAGCGGGATCAGCTTCTCGGGGAAATGGTAGGGGCCGTAGTTGTTGGAGCAGCGCGTGTTGAGGGTGGGGAGCCTGAAGGTCTCGGCATAGGCCCGCACCAGCAGGTCCGCCCCCGCCTTGCTTGCCGAATAGGGGGAGTTGGGAGCCAGCGGCGTCTCCTCGGTGAAGTACCCCTCGGCTCCGAGACTGCCGTAAACCTCGTCGGTCGATACCTGCAGATAGCGGAAAGAGGGGAGCTGCTCGGCATGGAGCCGGCTCGCCTCAAGCAGCGTCTGGGTCCCCAGCACGTTGGTCTTGACGAAGATCTCCGGCCCGGTAATGGAACGGTCGACATGGGATTCGGCGGCGAAATGGACCACGCAGTCGATCTTTTCCTGGGCGAGAAGCTGCGCCACCAGGGGTCCGTCGCAGATGTCCCCCTTGACGAAGCGGTAGTTCGCCTTCCCCTCCACCGCGGTCAGGTTTTTCAGGTTCCCCGCGTAGGTCAGGATATCAAGGTTGACCACCCGGCAGTCGGGATTACCGGCCAGGAAATGGTTGATGAAATTGGACCCGATGAAACCGGCCCCCCCGGTGACCAGCATCGAGGTGGGAGTGAATTTTTCTGTCATGAACCCTCCGACGGTCTTTGCCCTGCGCCGCCCAATTGCTTGTTTGAACCAGGCACCCAATGAGAAGGGCGCCAAAACTTTGTTAATCCATCTTAGATACACCGGTGAAAGGAATAATGTCAATCTCTTAGCACCGGTTTCTTACCCGTTGCGCAGATGTGTTGGCAGGAGCGGGAAAAGATGGGGGCGAACACCAGGTTCGCCCCTACATTATTGGCTCCCGTAGGGGCGAATCTCGTGTTCGCCCGCACTCCTCTAAAAGGCCTTGATCGGCCCCAGCGACCCGATCCCCGCCAGCGAGAAATTCACGGTGAACTCCCGGTTGCGCGGGATCTCTATGCTGCCGGGGCGGTCCGCATAGGAAACGATGATGCTCCAGCACTGGTGCCGGTATTCCAGGGCGTAGCGGGACTCAAGGAAGCCCCCCTTGTCGAAGGAGTAGCGCCCAAGCACCGTGCCCGAGAAGCTTTGCCCCAGCGGGAAGGCGAGACGCCCCTCCAGGTAGTCCAGCTCGGAACGGGAGTAGCGGTAACCCAGCAGGGCCTGGTTCTTCCCCCCCCCTTTCCACTCCAAGGCGGTGTTTGCCGTGGAAAGGTTGTTATCGACCGGGTTGTAGCGGCCGTCGGCGGCAAGGGAGATTCCCGGGACGGGTTTGAAGCGGCTCTCCAGCATCAGGTCGGTGAGCCGGTGCCCCTCGTCAACCAGGGTGAGCAGGTCGCGCAGCTTGCCACTCGCCTCGTCGCGGCGCTCGCCGGCGAACTGGTACCCCTGGGAGAGCTTCAGGTAAAGCAGGTCGCGGTACTCGGTAACGCCCCCTTCCAGGCTGTACTTGCCGGTCACCACGCTGGCAAGCGACCAGGTCGCCATGCTCTGTCCCAGCACCCGGTCGTTCCAGTCGAAAAACGGCAGATTGTCGTCCCGCCGGCTCTGCACGAAGCGGTATTCCAGCGCTGGGGGTAGGAGGTGGCGCACCCTCCCCTGATAGATGCGCTCCAAAGGCAGCGCCAGCACGGCGCCGCCATCCGCCTGCCCCAGTTCCTGAAGTTCACTCTCCGCATCGCTGGCCGAGGCGCTGTAGAACCTCTCAAGATACCCCGCGTAGAGGGAGAGATCGAAGAGTCCCGCGGGTTTGGCGTACAGGGCGAGCCTCGGGTGCAGTTCGAGCCGCTGCCCGGTCAGCCCCTCGCCGCGCTGAAAGTTGACGAACCTGGAATCCATGGAAAGAAGGAAGGGGCCGAGCTTTTCGCCCGCGGCGAGGAAGTTCAGCTCCGGCAGGCGTTGCAGCGTGGCGTCGTTGGTGGGCGCCAGCAAGTCTTCGATGTAGCGCAGCTCACCGGCCAGGCCGTAGCGTTGCCACCTGTGATCGAAGGAGATGGTCGATACTTGCAGCTGCCGATTGTACTCCCCCGAGTAGTCGCCGAAGTCGCGGTAGTAGTCGCGGTCGGTTAACAGGTGGATATCGGAGGCCAGGGTGGTTCTGGGTGAGAGCAGTTCCAGGTGCCTCTGGTTCAACTCGCCGCGGAACCTGCCGTCCCCGGTGTCGTAGATGCCAAACGACTGCAGGCGCCCTTCGCTCCCCCCGCGCCTCAGATAGCGGTAATCCACCCCCAGCCCCACCCCCCTGGCACTTTCCAGGTCCAGGTCGAAGGTCGCGTCCTGGCTGGGGTTGATGGCCCAGTAATAGGGGAGATCGAGGTAGAACCCCTTCTTGGTGGAATGCCCGAGTTTGGGAATGAGCAGGCCGGACTGTCGTTCAGTCTTGACCGGGAAGATCAGGTAGGGGGTGTAAAGGATGGGGATGTCCCCGGCGTAGAAGACCGCGTCGCGGGCGGTGGCGAACTGTTCCACGGCGACTTCGACCTTTCTCGCCTCGAAGCGCCAGCTCGGGTTTTCCCCGTCGCAGGTGGTGAAGCTCCCCCGCTCCAGACGGTACTGCGCCTCGCCGGTCTTTTCCAGGCGCTGGGCGCGGACGTGGAAGTTGGTCTTCTTCACGAACAGTTCGCCGTTGCTAAGCTCCCCTTTCTGGGAGATCAGGTTCAGCGCGAGCCGGTCCCCCTTCAGGGTGTCGCCGTCGCGCTCGAAGAACACCGCTCCCTCGGCGACAGCCTCGCCCGACAGCCTGCTGTAGATCACGCTGTCCGCCAGAAGCGAGACGCCATCCTGCTCGATGCGCACACCCCCTTGGGCCCGGTACTGGTCGGTGGGGACGTCAACGGAGAGCGTGTCCGCCTTGATGGTCACCTCCTTGCCACCCTCAGGGAGAGGGAGCGCGGCGTGGGCCAGCGGGGCACCAAGAAGCAGATATGAGAGGAGCGCGCAGGCTCTTGCAGGTTTCATCGTACTCCTGATTGGCAGTTATAGGTGTTACCCTCTGAACGGTTCGAAGTCCCGCGCGAGCAGGATGCTCCTCGCCTCCCCCACGGTGAACAGGGAGCCGCTCACCAGGATCAGGTCGTCGGCGCCGGCGGCGGCCCGGGCCAGTGCAATGCCCCGCGCCACCGAGCCGGCCTCCTCGGCGCTGGCACCGGCGCCGCGGCAAAAGGCCGCCAGTTGCGCCGCGGGAAGCGCCCGGTCCAGGGCGGGAGCCACGGCGAAAACCCGGTCGGCAAGAGGGAGAATGGGAGACAGTATACCGGAAAGCTCCTTGTCCCCCATCACCCCGGCCACCAGAAACAGCCTGGCGCGCGGGATGAGCGCCAGCGCCCGGGCCAGGGCCTGGGCGCCGGCCGGGTTGTGCGCGCCGTCCAGCAGCACGCGCGGCTCCCCGGGGAAGAGCTCCATGCGCCCGGGCCAGGTGGCACGCGCCAGACCCGAGACCAGCGCCTGGGGGGCAACCGGGAAGCCGGCCCCGGAGAGGAGCTCCGCGGCGGCCAGGGCGAGGGCGGCGTTGCCGCTTTGATAGAGTCCGGTCAACCCCGTGCCGACCCCTTCCAGCGACAGGCGCAGGCCGCGGTAATTAAGCTTCCCATCTTCCCAGGCCGCGTCGAAATGTTCGCCGCACAGGAAAAGGGGGGAAGCGAGCTCCCTGGCGTGCCGGGCTATGACCCGGGCGGCCTCGGGATGCTGGCGGGCCGACACCACGGGGGTCTCCGCCTTGCAGATCCCCGCCTTTTCCACCGCGATCTCGGCGACCCGGCTCCCCAGGTACTCGGTGTGGTCCAGTGAGATCGGGGTGATCAGGGAAATAACACCGTTCAGGGCGTTGGTGGCGTCGAGCCGCCCCCCCATCCCCGCCTCGAACACGGCGATCTCCACCCCCTGTTCAGCGAAATGGAGCGCAGCCATGGCGGTGATGATCTCGAAAAAGGTGCTTTCCTCCGGCGCGGCCGCCATGACCCGCTGGGCCAGGCGCACCACGGACGCCTCATCGATTTCGGCGCCGTCGATGCGGATGCGCTCGGTGAACGAGATCAGGTGCGGTGAGGTGAAGAGTCCCGTGCGGTAGCCGCCGGCGCTGAGAATGGCAGAGAGGAAGGAAGCCGTCGACCCTTTGCCGTTGGTACCGACCAGGTGAACCGTGGCGAAGCGCTCCTGGGGGTTTCCCAGCGCGCCCAGCAGCCGCGCGATCCGGTCCAGACCCGGCTTGATCCCGAACCTGCTCAGGGCATATATGTGCTGGAGGGTCTCGGGATAGGTCATGACAGGCGGGGATTATAGGTAAAGAAGGGGTAAAAGTCTATAAAATCAGTCCATGAATCAGACGAATGTACACGAATGTTAGAAGCCAGAACCAGAGCCGACAACCGGAAAGCTGCCAGGGGTGTTTTATCTCTTCTTCGCTTTCATTCGTGTGCCTTCTTGTGTATTCGTGGACCAGCAGTGGACTCTTTTAGCGCTCCGGCCAAGCCAGGCGCAGGCCCAGCGCGATCAGCACTCCTCCGGCCACCTGGCCCACCAGGTTACCCGCGCCGGCGCTGCGGTTCAGCCAGCGCCCGATCTCGCCGGACAAAAGCGCCACCACGCCGAAGCAGACCAGGGTGAGTATCACGAAGGTTGTGCCGAGAACCAGCATCTGCAGCGCCACCCCTCCCCTCGCCGCATCGACGAACTGGGGGAAGAAGGCCAGGAAGAAGAGCGCCACCTTCGGGTTCATGATGTTGGCCAGTATGCTCTGCCGGAAGATGACCCGGCACTCGAGCTCCCCCGCGCGCCCCTCGGGAACCAGCGCGGCCTTGCTGCGCAGCATCTTGACCCCGATGTACATCAGGTACAGCGCTCCGGCGTACTTCACCACGGCGAAGGCGGTGGCCGAGGAGGTGATCAGGGCGGAGAGGCCAACGATGGCGAAGAAGGTGTGGGCGAAGTTCCCCAGGGCGAAGCCGGCCGCCGCGGCCAGGGCCGCCCTCTTCCCCTGCGCCATGCCGCGCGTCATCACGTAGATGATGTCGGGGCCCGGGGTGAAGATGAGCACGGTCGAGGTGACGGCGAACAGGGCGAGCTGGGTCCAAGAGACCATGTCGAACTCCTAAGGATAAAAGCTTTAACGCAAAGCCGCAAAGACGCAAAGGCGCAAGGAAAGGCAAAATCATTTAACCTAAGCTACAGCTTACTTCATCTCACACCAACTCCCCCTCGCCCTCCGGGAGAGGGCCGGGGTGAGGGAAGGCTTTAGACGGTCAGAACCTCCCTCACCCCTGCCCCTCTCCCGGGGGCGAGGGGTTCAAAAAAATAAGGGGCGCAGCCAGCGCTTTGCTGGGCCGGCGCCCCCCATCTATTCACGTTTCGCTTGCCACTCCGCAGCTAGGGACGGTACAGCATCTTGAGGATGCTGGAGAGCTGCGGCTTCATCTGGCTGCGCTCGACGATGACGTCCACCATGCCGTGGTCCAGCAGATACTCGGCACGCTGGAAGCCCGCAGGGAGCTTCTGCCGGATGGTCTGCTCGATGACGCGCGGCCCGGCGAAGCCGATCAGCGCCTTGGGCTCGGACATGTTGATGTCCCCCAGCATGGCGAAGCTCGCGGTCACCCCGCCGGTGGTCGGGTCGGTCAGGATGGAGACGAAGGGAAGCCCTTGTTCGCGCAGCTTGGCCAGGGCGGCCGAGGTCTTGGCCATCTGCATGAGCGACAGGATGCTCTCCTGCATGCGGGCGCCGCCGGAGGCGGAGATGATGATCACCGGGGTGCGGGCCTCCAGGGCGCGCTCGATGCCGCGGGTGATCTTCTCCCCCACCACGCTACCCATGCTCCCCCCCATGAAGGAGAAGTCGAAGACGCAGATCTGCACCGGGGTGCCGTCGATCTCGCCGGCGCCGCAGATGATGGCGTCCTTGCTCCCCCCCTTGGCCACCGCCTGGTCGATGCGCTCCTGGTAGCTCTTGGAGTCCTTGAAGTTCAGGCAGTCCACCGAAACCATGCCGGCGTCGAACTCGACGAAGCTCCCCTGGTCCAGCAGCAGCTCCAGCCTCTTGCGGGCCGACACGCGATAGTGGTGGTTGCACTTCGGGCAGACATTGAGGTTGCTCTCTATGTCCTTGGTATAGATGGTCTCGTTGCAGCTCACGCACTTCGTCCAAAGCCCCTCGGGTACCTTCACCTTGGGGTCGCGCCCCTTCGCCATCGGCGGATTGTCTCTTTTAAACCAAGCCATATGTGCCCTCTTAGGGGGATACTCCCCCGCTCTTTATTCTACTGGTGAAATCTGGCGCTGATACTTACCAGATAGCAATCGGCATGTCAATAAAACGGTATACGGGGCAGCTAAGTGCCGGATATTAGCGGTCCTGGCCAGAGCTTCCAGGTAGGGTGGGCCATGCCCGCCATTGCGCCTTTTGGTGGGCATGGCCCACCCTACGCCTAGCCCCTAGCCCCTGTTGCAATCCCCTGTTTCAGGGCGGCCACGAAGCCCCCCAGCTCCTTGAGGAGTTCGGCTCCCTGGTACTTCTCGAAATATTTCACCAGTGCGCTCCCCACCACGACACCGTCGGAGACCCGCGCCACCTGCCCGGCCTGCTCAGGATCGGAGATGCCGAAGCCGACCACAAGCGGCAGGGAAAGCTCGTCGCGCACCTCGGTGACCCGGGCCGCCAGGGTGTCAGCAACCGCGCTGCGCGCGCCGGTCACCCCGGTGACCGATACGTAATAGATGAAGCCGCTGCCCAGCCTGGAAACCGACTCAACCCGGGAGCGGTCCGAGGTCGGGGTGAGCAGGAAGATCAGGTCGAGCCCGCTCCGGTCGGTGGCACCCTTGAGCTCGGCCGCCTCCTCGGGGGGAAGATCCACCACCAGGAGGCCGTCCACGCCGGCCGCCGCGGCATCAGCCGCGAAACGCTCGGCACCGTAGGCGAAGATCGGGTTGAAGTACCCCATGAGCACGATCGGCACCTGGGTGCGCGTCCTGAGCCTGGTCACCAGCTCCAGGATGGCCGGCAGCGTGGTGCCGGCGGCCAGGGCCCGCTCCGAGGAGAGCTGGATGGTGGGGCCGTCCGCCATCGGGTCCGAGAACGGCACCCCCAGTTCGATCAGGTCGGCGCCGGAGCGCTCCAGTTCCAGCACCACCTGCTCGGTGACGGCCAGATCCGGGTCGCCGGCGGTGACAAAGGTGACCAGCGCCGTCTCGCCGCGCTGGCGCAAATCGCTGAATTTATCGCTAATCCTGCCCATTTTTCC
>Ga0209212_1006014_pt1 | contig 14120 bp, 15 predicted proteins | sample RifGroC2_FD_183996 | JGI IMG/M metagenome (GOLD analysis project Ga0209212, IMG submission 183996) | Groundwater microbial communities from Rifle, Colorado, USA - Groundwater C2 (SPAdes) (version 2) | ecosystem: Environmental > Aquatic > Deep subsurface > Groundwater | place: Rifle, Colorado... | reverse complement strand
ATGCATACATCAGCTATTATGACGCAACCAACGGCGACCTCAAATATGCTACTAATACCTCTGGTTCATGGGCAACAACGATAGTGGACAGCAATGGTGACGTAGGCGGATATACCTCCATAGCGCTCGACACGGCGGGCAATGCGCACATCAGCTATTATGACGTGACCAACGGCGACTTCAAATATGCTGCTAATAGCTCTGGTTCATGGGCAACAACGATAGTGGACAGCAATGGTGACGTAGGCGGGTATACCTCCATAGCGCTCAACACGGCGGGCAATGCGCACATCAGCTATTATGACGCAACCAATGGCGACCTCAAATATGCCACCAACACCTCTGGCTCCTGGGTAGCTGCAACTGTGGACAACAATGGTGATGTAGGTTACTATACCTCCATAGCGCTCGACACATCAGACAATGCACATATCAGCTATTTTGATAATACCAACGGGGACCTCAAGTATGCCGTCAATGCCGCTCAATCTGCGGGATGCGATCCGGCGTCAATTACTGCATCACCAGGTAAGCTGACGATTAAAAACAAAGAGAGTGGCATTGTTACTGTCACCGTGAAGGGAAAAGACGTTTGTCTTGCAGAAGGTGTAACGGTAAAAGCAAAATTAGACAAAGCCAGCGGCAAGAAGATATCCGTTTCCCCTGAAGAAGAAACCACGGATGCCGATGGTAACGCTACTTTTACATTTACAGGCAACAAAAAAGGCAACGCAAAGGCATCCTTTACCGCAGATGGTTTGGTAAAGAAAATTACTGTGAAGGTTAAATGAAGGAAAAGGTAACATGATCGTAGCTGCATCAAAACCGTTTCAAGAAATCAAACAGATGCTCTCAGGGTTCAGGAGGGTCTGCGTGCTGGGTTGCGGTTCGTGTGTAACGATATGCCACACCGGTGGTGAAAAACAGGTCACAGAGCTTGCCGCACAAATCCGGCTTTCTGCCAAATTAGAAGGTAGACAGGTTGAAGTCATAGAAGATTCAACGCTTCGGCAGTGCGAATGGGAATTTATTGATGATATCAAAGAAATCATCAAAGACTGTGACGCCGTCCTTTCCATCGCCTGTGGTGTAGGCGTGCAGTACATGGCTGAAAGATTTCCCAAGATAAGGATTTTCCCCGGTGTAAATACCACCTTTATGGGCGGGCCGACCGAACAGGGAATCTTTTGGGAACGATGCGCCGGCTGTGGCAATTGTATTTTGGCGACAACAGGAGGATTGTGTCCTGTAAGCCGATGTGCAAAAAGTCTTATGAACGGGCCGTGTGGCGGTTCACAAAATGGGAAGTGCGAAGTTTCGCAGGAAACCCCCTGCGTGTGGAATCAGATATATGATCAGTTGGACACCCAGCAGCTTCTAGCCACAATGGAGACCATTGTGCCACCCAAGGACTGGACCACAGGCATGGAAAACCATCCACGGAAAATGATCCTTGAACACCTGGTTATGAAAAAATAACAGTAAATGCCGGTTCTATAGAAGAACAACTTTTTGTTATTGAAAACACAGATGATAAAGAATATTCAGGAGTTATTGCTTATGCTATTGATAAAGAAGTTCCAAACGATTATAAAAAAATGCTCCCATTTGAAACTTATGTTAATCCCAATTTTCATATAAGATACGAAATAGGATATTCTCCGAGCAATCAAACTATTGTAATCATCAGGAGATTAGAAAATAGAAGTGCCGTTGAAGATTGGGATGCCGACGAGCAAACCTTAAATTTGGAGTGGTATCTTATAAAAAACAGGAAATTAAAAAAGTAAAAAGATTATTAAATAACTATTTTTATGGGACGTAAAATTGTTGAAGCCATTATAGAAAATGGGCAGTTAAAGCAAGTCAGCCAAAAATTGCCCAGTGGAAAAATGCATGTTCATATTATTTATGACACAGAAAAAGAAATTTCTGAACATGAGATTTCAAAGATAGTCAAAGAGACATCCGGGATATATAAGGATATTGATGCAGAAGCTGAGTCCGGCAAATTAAGAGAAAGCTGGGAACGAAATGCCCATCAGTGAGTTCTTAATTGACACAAATATCTTGATATATCACACTAAAGGCGCAGAAAATACAATAGATTTTATACATCGTGTTATTACCCAAAAATCATTTAATATTTCAATCATCACAAAAATAGAATTTCTTGGGTGGAACAGGCATACTTTTGATAGTTTTGAAAAATGCAAACGATTGATTGAATTTTCTAGCATTTATCCTATTGATGAGGATATTGCCAATAAAGCCATAGAATTAAAGAGAGAAGCAAATATAAGACTAGCGGATGCTGTTATAGCAGCAACTGCTATCGTGCATAATTTAAAACTTGCAACACGAAATGTTGTTGATTTCAAATCAATAAAAGAAATTGAAATTGTAAATCCTTTGGTTTTATAAAATGAAACATTTATGACTGATCACAGAATGAATCTACAATCTGGTAGTAATTTAGAAATACTTCTTCGCAGTGGGAAATTTGCCGTTACGGCGGAACTCGGCCCTCCGCGGGGAGCCGACCGTTCAGTGATTGAAAAAAAGGCCGCAATACTAAAAGGCTACGGAGATGCCTTCAATATCACCGATTGCCAGACTGCCGTGGTGCGCATGTCCAGCATTGCCGCAGGTCGTATCGTTCTTGACGCGGGATTAGAACCGATTATCCAAATGACCTGCCGCGACAGGAACCGTATCGCCATACAGAGCGACCTCCTGGGCGCCGCTGCGCTGGGTGCAAAAAATCTGCTGTGTCTTACGGGAGATCACCAGAAATTCGGCGATCACCCTATGGCAAAAGGCGTCTTTGACATAGATTCCATCCAGCTTATCCAGATGGTAAAAATACTTAGGGACGAAAAGAAATTTCAATCCGGCCAGGAATTGAAGGCCTCCGAGCCAAAATTCTTTATTGGCGCTGCCGAAAATCCCTTTGCCGACCCCTTTAAATTCCGTGCGATACGGCTTGCCAAGAAAATTACTGCCGGCGCCGATTTCATACAAACACAGATTATTTACAATGTCAAAAAGTTTAAGGAATGGATGACGATGGTTACCGACATGGGACTCCACGAAAAGGCGTTCATCCTTGCCGGCGTAGCGCCGCTCAAGTCCGCTGGTATGGCCAGGCATATGAAACACAACGTGCCCGGTATGGACGTGCCCGATGAGGTCATGAACCGTATGACAGCCGCATCAGCAGCCAAAAAAGGTAAAGAAGAAGGCATTATGATATGTCTGGAGGTCATCGAACAGGTCAGAGAAATAAAAGGTATTGCCGGCGTGCATATTATGGCAGTAGAATGGGAAGAGGCCGTGCCGGAAATCGTCAGGCAGGCGCGCTTATACCCCAGACCTATAATATAACCTAAATTCAACAACCGGTTTTTTTCCGATTGCAGGATTTAGGTCATAATATATCCCGTATATCCTTTAAACCAACCTGTTCCCGGCTCATAAAGGGCTCACCGTAATCAACCCGTATCAGATTGCCGTAATATTGGTTCTTTGCCGTAATCGTGTGACTGATATATTTCCAACGTGCATCGTCATAAGCGAACTGGGATTGATAGACTCTTGCGATCTGGAGTTTTTTTTCAAATTCCGTGCTGATATCCAGGATAAATGATGGTGTGACATGTACTTTAAAATGTGAACAGAGATAATAAAAGATGTGAGAAGGATAGCATGGCTCTCCGGGAATATCCGATTTCGTCAGTTTAGCATAGAATCGGCCTGCCTCACCAATCTGTGTGGTCTGAATGTGATCAGGATGGGCATCGATCCAGTAAGGAAGGAAAATAATCTGTGGGCGTACCTTTCGAATTACCGCAGCGACCTTCTTGCGTGCTTCTATTCCATCCATGAGGTAACGGTTTGGGAGGTCAAGTACCGTCCGGCTCTTCACACCCAGCAATGCCGTTGCCTGTTCCCATTCTTTCTGCCGAATTTCAGGACTGCCGTGCGGAGTAGGCTCGCCATTCGTCAGATCGAGGATATGGACATCATATCCCAGGGTGACCAATTTCAGAATACTCCCCCCCATGCCGCCCTCGACATCATCGGGATGAGGGCCGATTGCAAGAATAATTGTCATAATGATTGCTTTTTACCACAGCGTGGCAGAGCCACAACCAAAAATAGAACACAGAGGGCGCAGGAAAGATATTTATTATCTGTGTAATCCGTGAAATCTGTGGTTTCACAAATATTTTTATATTTATTCCGTCTCGAACTGACCAGCCTTGTGTAGATATTTTGGCTGGTTGAGTTCTGATATTCTCAAGATATATTCGGCATCGTTAATTTTCGTGTACCAGTGTCCTGTGGCACGTGCCGTGTTTGTTACGGCAACATAAAGGCCAACGAGCATAATGGCATAAAGACCGTAATGGATTTTCTTGCGGTCTCCAACCAGCTTCATATCCAGCGCTCCGTTAACCGGACAGGCATTGATGCAGTCGTAGCAGGCCACACATTCGTGGGTCAGGACATGTTTCTTTTTCTCCACAAAGATATGCATCGCACATGCCCTGGTGCATTTTCCGCAATCGATACACTTCCCGGTATCTCGCACAATCCTCATGGGACTTGCATAAGCAATGATACCAAGCAAAGCGCCATACGGACAAAAGAAACGGCACCAAAAGTTTTTATTGACGATAGAAATGATCAGGAAAGACAGGATGACAGACAGCGCCATACCAGACATATTCATGAAAAATTTCAGCATCTTTATATCCGCAACGCGGATAAAAGGCGCGCGGGTGTACAAGACTTCCAACTGTATAATAGGCATCTTGATGATAATGACCTGAATAAAGAATGCCAGGATTGCATATTTCCAGGCGCGGGCAATCGTATCATTAACCCTGTCCGACCAGATTTTCCTGGGCACAACAAAGGGCAGTACCATCGCCAGGATATAAGCAGGTGTCAGGTACATAAAAATGGTGGATTTAAAGGATTCCATGGTTAATACTTCTATGACCAGCAAGGCGATAATGGGTGTAAAAATAAGGCCAAAACCTGCAGTAATTCGCGTAGGGACGTTTCGCAATAAGTAGGAAGCACGCTGCGGTATTTTTTTCAGAAACCAATCTCCCAGACGCCACTCCCACTCAGAAATAGTACCAATAGGGCAAATCCAGCCGCAAAAACCCCTCCTGAAGAATAATGCCGTTAAGAGCAGAGTTCCAAAGATGACGAAACCTGCCGGATGGATGGGATTAATCTTGCCTGTCCCGAAAAAATATTTTGTGCCCATGAGTGCGCTGATGGGCAGGAAGGATTCCACTCCGGGCGGTCTTGGCATGTAAAATCCCTTTCCGCCCGCCTCACAGTATTTCACAAAGGTATAAAATTGCCAGCCAATAACGAGTACTACGATAAAGAACGCTATTTGTATTGACCATCGCACTTTTTGGGAATTAAACCATGTTCCTTTATTTTTGACAGCCTTCCTGGTTTTAGGCTGTTGACTTTCAGTTTGTATATCCTGGACGGATAGAGATGCAGATTTTTGTTGTTTTGTTTTCTCCAATTGACGTATCTCCATGATTTTTAATCTTTATCAAAATTGAATCAATTCCATCTATTTAGGGGAAATATTTTCGTCATGACCATCAAAGTTCATAGGTATTGTTTTGAGGATTTAATGTGACTTCGTGAATCATTGAGGGATGGTTCATGCGAGGATTTCCTGAAATTTCTTTAATAAACCCTTCATCTCTGAAAAATATTCAGGGATTTTACTGTATATAATTTGAGCAACTTCTTCTTTGTATGTATGGGAGGTGTCATTTCTTCTGTCTGTCATTTCCAGGAATTTAACTGTTTCTTCCTCAGTTATAAAACCTAAAGAAAAAGTTTCCCTAAAACACGACTTTGGAGAATTTGAAACGATGCCTTCTCTTTCTTTAAGATACTCCTTCAGGAATTTCCATAAGGCTTCGAATGTATATTCAAAACGTTGAATCGTAGCGTCTCTTACGATAATAGAGAACGGCTGTCTTAGAATTTCTTCAAGTGTATCTAAAGCTTTTAAGGCATCTTTGTATTTCAGCATCAATCTTTCCATACAACAGCGTCCTTCATTGCCTCTGTTTTAAATTCTTCAGATACTTCTGAAAGATTTACTATTTCTACTTTATATGGAATATTCAAATTTTCTACCTTTTCTTTTAAGAGAGTGATTCTTTCTTCTTTAAACTTGCCAAAAGGTATAATCCCAATATCTACATCTGAACATCTATTATTATCTCCTCTGGCACGGGAACCAAAGAGAATTATTTTTACCTTATCATCTTTTAACGAGGCTACGACAGCCTCTTTTATTATTGATAGATATTTTTTTTCGATGCTTGATACCTTCAATCAAACTCTCTTATTGTTTCTAAAATATCGCTCAATATAACAGTTGGATTTATTTGAGCCTTGTAGTTATCACTAAAATACTTGATTCAACGCAAGGTAAAGTTTATAATGTTGGACAGTATCGCAATAACCATCCAACCATTAAGATATTATGATAATCGAAATTAACCTTTGTATGCAAGCAATTTTGGCGTAGACATTTTATGGAATCGAACAAAAAAAACTTTAAGTCAGGCTATGTTGCCATAGTAGGCAAACCGAATGTAGGCAAGTCAACCCTGATCAATGATTTTTTGGGATGCAAATTATCCATCGTTACTCCTAAGCCCCAAACAACCAGGAAAAAAATCATGGGCGTATTGACCAAGGAAGAATATCAGATTGTATTTTACGATACCCCGGGTATTATGGAGCCAAAATATGAGTTACAAAAATATATGGTGAAAGAAGCCTATGCTGCCATAGAAGATGCGGATGTAATCTTGATGATGGCAGAACCTTTTGAACCGCCTGCCGAAAAAGATAAGGAATTTTTCGAAAAGTTATCTCACCTTAATATTCCGGTGATTTTGGCGATTAATAAGGTAGATTTGGTAGAAAAAGACAGCCTGATACCGATTCTTTCTGAGTATGACAAGCGGTTCAAATTTGCTGAGATCGTGCCGATTTCTGCCTTAAAGGGAACCAATCTTGATTTAATGCTCAATCTTGTTGTGAAATATTTACCGGAAGGAGAGCCTTTCTATCCCGAGGATTACATGACTGATTACAACGAAAGGTTCCTTGCATCTGAAATCATTCGTGAAAAGGTTTTCGAATTTTACGGAGAAGAAATCCCTTATTCCACAACAGTCGAAATTGAAGAGTTTAAGGAACGGGAGGCAGGTAAGGATTTCATCAAGGCCATTATCTTTGTAGAACGTGACTCGCAAAAGGGCATCATCATCGGTGAAAATGGCAAGGCTATCAAGCGGGTCGGCGTCATCGCCAGAGAAGAAATAGAGAAGCAAACAGGCAGAAAGGTGTACCTGGAACTCTGGGTCAAGGTTATGGAGAAATGGCGGAAAGATAAAAAGAAAATGTATAAGCTGGGATATAAATAAGATAAAAGCAAGAAACTAGAAGTCAGAAACAAGAGATGTAGGATTTGATTCCTGCGTCTAGCACTTGCTTCTGCCATCTGTCCTCTGGATTCTCAATCCTGTCTTAGCCAGGACATAAGTTAAATATGATTAACCTCAGCAACTATCCCACAAAATATTTTTCACATACCTATCAGCAGATTGTAACCTCCTTTTATAACAACGCAAAAGATGCAGGGGCAAACGGCCGTTCGCCCTTATTTGTCCTTGAAGGCACGGAGAAGCTGATTAAGGAAGAATTGGTTCGGTGTATCTGGTTTGGACAGCATATCAAAAAAGGCAAACTTTTTACCGATGATGGCTCACGACTCGAAGTGCTATCGCCCGGATGGTGGAATTCTGAGGGTGGGCCTGATTTTAAACATGCAGAAATTCTCTTAGAGGGCAAGGGGCTTATAAAGGGCGATGTCGAGATTCATGTGTTTGCTTCAGATTGGATGAGACATCAGCACGATAAGCAAGACACGTATAATACGGTATGTTTGCACGTTGTTATGTGGAATGATCGTGAAGGTGCATGTATCAAGAATCTCATTGGACAATCCATTCCCCAGTTAACTTTGTCAAAATATTTAGATGCTGAACTGGATGACCTGGTTGATATGATCGACATTGAATCATACCTAAAAGGGGGAAAGGTAAATCCGGGACATTGTCAGACAGAAATAGAAAATCAGAAGTTGGACGAATTTTGGGTGGGTTATTTCCTTGATTATGCCGGTGACGAACGTATCCTTCAAAAGGCAAAAAGGTACGAAAAATGGATAGAAAGAAGCCCCTTTGAGCAAACACTCTACGAAGCCATTATGGAGTCGTTGGGATATAAGAATAACAAGGAACCATTTCTTAAGTTGGCCTCTCTTATGCCACTGGAAGATGTCCGATACTTGATTCCAGAGGATGTTCCAGTTCAAGAGAAGAAGATAGATATGCAAGCCCTTTTGTTAGGTGCGGCGGGATTATTACCGCAACAGGCGGATTTAAAAATAATATATGACGACGAAACGGCGGAATATGTAAGCAATATCGAACGTACGTGGAACGTAATCAAAACTAAAATAAGCAAAGCCCTTATGACAAGAAATGACTGGAACTATGCAGGGATCAGACCTGCAAATTATCCTGAAAGGAGAATTGCGTCTATAGCTAATATCCTCACGGAGTGTTCGTCTTACGGCGTTTTCCGATACATTTTATGTGTATTCGAAAAACTTGTCCCTGCCGATAAACAGAAAGGAGAAGGTTACAAAGAAGAACAAAAAATCATCCAGTCGTTAATTAAGGATATACAATCAATCTTCCTTAATGTTCAAGACGCATACTGGTCGTATCATTATACGCTGGGTGGGAAAAGGCTCAAAAAACCATTGAAATTGCTTGGGAATGAGAGGACTTCCACGATCTTCATTAACGTCATTATTCCTATCTTTCTTGTCTATGCAAGAAGGCATAACGACATGAAACTCGAAAAAATACTCCACCTCGTTTATAGAAACCATTACCCTCTGCCTGCCACGAGTGTGACGAAATTCATGGGTAGTCGTATCTTTGGGCAGGAAAAGGCGTCGAAGAAGATTGTAAATTCCGTCAGGCGGCAGCAGGGATTGTATCAAATCTACAAGGACTTTTGTGAGAATGACAATATGAGTTGCAACAAATGCGCCTTGTATCTGTCTATGGTTAAAGACTAAGAGATCACCGCAGAGGCGCAAAGAACGCAAAGTTTTTAAAAATGAAAAAGGAACAGAAAAGCAAGGATATTGAGATTTTGTTCCTTAGTTCTGGTATAGCTATTTTTTATTTTATGTTTTTCTTCGCGTTCTTTGCGTCTTTGCGGTGAGTTCCATTTCGTAAAAATTAAAAATGAAAAAACTAAAATTTTTGATCGTGGGGATTCTGGGCGCCTGGTTAATAAAATTATTGGCCTTCACCATCCGTATCGATGACGAACCGAAGGGGTTTAACGAAAAGGACAAGACCTATCATGCCATTTATGCCTTCTGGCACTGCATGATGCTCATCCCTGCCTACGTCGGCAGAAAGAGCAAGATACAGGTACTCATCAGCCAGCACTCTGACGGTGAATACATTGCCCGCGTTATTAAGAGGCTTGGTTTTGGTGTCATACGAGGGTCAACAACAAGAGGCGGTATGCGGGCAATCAAGGCCCTGGTTGATAAGATTCGGGAAGGGTATCCTGTGGCAATTACCCCTGACGGACCGAGAGGCCCCCGGTTCGTCGTTCAGCCTGGAAGCATCTATCTCGGCAAAAAGACCCAGTTACCCATCATACCAACGGTGGTCGGATTGTCCAGTTATTGGACGCTCCCCAGTTGGGACAAGTTCCGTATCCCCAAACCGTTTTCGCGCGCGTTAATGTTTTACGGTGAACCTATCCATATTCCGCCAAACCTGAGCGATGAAGAGATGGAACGCTACCGGCTTTTGTTAGAGCAGACCATGATCAGTATGGCGGAAAAGGCAGATATCTTAGTACGATAGTAACTGTTTAACTCACCGCAGAGACGCAAAGAAAAAACGTAATAGTTCACCGGAGGAAAAAGATTTGACAAGATAACAGGATAGACATGATATAAATCCGGTTAATCAAAACTATTTATCACAACCTGAAGGTGGTTATATGGAATACAAAAACGTGACTGAGACAATTATCGGCTGTGCTTATCGTGTTTATAATAAAATGGGGTTTGGCTTTCTCGAAAGTGTATATGAAAAATGCTTACTTATAGAACTACATAAAGCAGGCCTGGATGCAGAGTCACAAAAACCTATCACAGTTTACTATGATGATGAAATCGTAGGAGAGTTTGTAGCTGATATTATCGTTAATGATACAATTATTTTAGAACTAAAATCAGTTAGACGAGTGGTTAAAGCACATGAAGTACAACTGGTTAATTACCTTGTTGCTACGGGAAAACCTATAGGACTTATTCTTAATTTTGGGGAAAGCAAAGTTGAGGTTAAACGAAAGGTCAAGGATTTAGAGTAATAGATCTACAGGATGAAACAATTATCATGTTAATCCTGTTCATCTTGTCTAAGGTAGCTGAACTATTATGAAAAAACTTTAAAAAACGAGGACCTTCCAATACGTGAGGTTACTTACTCATATTATGGGCTAAGGATTGGAGCAACATTTCCGCATCACCCTTGTTTACCGAAAGGAACGTAATGCCGAGGATATTTCTTTCCAGCAAACAGGAGATATAGCGCTGGGCTTTGCCCTGAAAGATGTGAATTGCTCCTGACGTAGATTCTATTTCACCCCAGGAACGCCATAATTTTAGCACATCATCAAAGACAAGCCTTGCGGTATCGTTGTCAGGATATCTTATAAGCATGAGCTTAAAAGACTCTGAACTTGTGTTGGGTCTATATTCTGCAATGACTGCATCAGTTTTTTCACTGAGATGAAACACGTTCTCCTCGATATAATTGTCGGATATGTATATGTTGTCGAGAATAATCTTTTTATGGAAGAATATAGGACTATTTTGGGCAAGATGCTGTTGAGGCAGTAAAGATAAGATGAATGGCAAAGATACCTTTTTATAAGGCATTATATTGATAATAGATTTGCCCGCAAGGGTAACATCTTCGGGCAAAACATCTCCCTCCCTTGGCTCAATTCTTATAAAATATATGTCATTCCAGAGATAGAGATAATTATTAAAGAGCGCACTTCCGTTACCGAGTTTTATATCTGTACCCGTCCGATCTTTGCTGAATACCCCAAAGGCGTCTTCAGGACTGCCGAATTCCCAGATATCAACAAGTATTTTCTTGCCCGTTTCTTTTAGGTATTCGGCGTTAGAGACCCGAATAAAGGAATATGACAAATAAGGTTCTGCGCCGCCATCAATATATTCATAAAGCTTCTCCTTTCCTTCGTAAATATTTGGGACTGAAATTCTTTTCCAATCTCCAAGTGTTTCAGGAAGAAAATTTTTGTTTAAAATCTCTTTTGGACGTTTTACTTTGGTCTGGGGTTGTATTCCTTCTACAACAATTGCGGAAGTCCCCAGAACAGGACACACCTTTTCACAGAATCCACAGCCCACGCAGACGTCCTCTCGTACAAATGGTCTGCGAATTTCACGTCCCTGTGAATCTACGTAGGTATTAAAGTGAATGGCCTTTGTAGGCACAGGGCATACCTCTTCACAGACACCGCAATTGAAGTCCTGCCATTCCTTCTCTAATTCGGGAAGTCGTGCGTAGCCCACCCAGGGAATACAGCGATTATGGTCAATTCGCGCCTTTCCTAGTGCGATCTCACGTTTTTCCTCCAGGGGTAAGCGCCTGAGTGCGCCCGATGGACAAACACGTGTGCAGAGCACACAACCGTAATCACAGTAACCGATGCGTGGTATGAGTTTGGGCGTCCATACACCTTCAATTCCAGCCTCTAACAATACTGGGTGCAGTCCATTTGTCTTGCAGACCTTCATACACTCGCCGCACCGTATACAGAGTGTAAGGAAATCTTTTTCGTCGACAGCGCCCGGTGGACGGATAATAGACGTCTTTCCTTTGTTTATGCTCTTTGTATAGTTCAATTTTATAAAAGGTGTAATTGCCGTGCTGGTCAAGCCTGTTATGAGAAATGCCCGTTTTGAGAGGTCTACTTCATATCTTTGTCCTGCCGGTTGTTTGTTCCCAAAGGTAATGCTGTTTTCCGGACATATCTTCTGGCAGGTCATGCAGAGGATGCATTCGCCTGCCTTTGTGCCCTGTCCGTCGCTTTCGATTGCGCCCATGCCACAGCTTTCAACACACAGGCCGCAGCTTGTGCATGATGATGAAACCGTCCTCTTGAATATTGTCCATTCCGAAAAGAGCGCAAGAAGCGCACCCATAGGGCATATATTTCTGCACCAGTATCGCCTGAATACCATGCCGGTTGCAATTAACAAGACAAATACTATGAGAAGAATTCCATGTGCCCTGAAGAATGGCGCATGATAGGCAAAAAGTATTTCCTGGATAAATTTATGGATCAAGGTGAAGGAATACCCTATCAGGGGAATAGCGCTTAAATAACCAAAAAAACTATTGATGAGGTTGATGATATATGGATGGATACTTATTGCATAGACGCTGGTTGCAATAGAGAGGGGATCGAACCAACCAACGCATTGTAAGCCAAACAGGAGACCGATCAAAAGAAAGGCAAGGAGGTAATATTTAAACCTGCGTCCGTCGTAAAGGCTTTTTTGAGATTTCTTCCTTAAACCTGCAAAGAGACGATCGGTAATATCTATGGTAGTTCCCAGCGGACAAACCCAGGCGCAGAAGAAACGTCCGAAGGGAATCGTAAGAAATAACACAAGAAGGGCAGGCCAGTACTTCAGGATAAAAGTCTTTGCGGCCATCATCGCCCCGATGGCGGAAAGCGGGCTCATGCGGAGGAATATATTGCCTAAAAGGTCTCTTTCCGTGAGGGGGTCTAAGAAGAGGAGTAAGTAAATAAAAAAGGAAAATGCAAGGTATTGAACAACCTTGCGTGTATAATAAGGCCACTCGTTTTTGTTATGACTGTCCGGCATAGTCTCGTAAAGGTAACAGTTTATTACAAAAAATGGAGATACGAAAAAACAATATAACTCGATTGTATAGGAATTTTCATTTTAATTAAGTGGGTTTTAGGTAATGGCACGGGCAAAAACTGAGAAGGCCTCTCGGCTCGTCTCTACAACTTTGTCCGTGTTTAACTTAAATCCACATATCCCCGTTTACACGAGGACAAGTTTTATAATGGCACAATTATTCCCCTTTTGGGAAGAGACTCCACAATTCCCCTCTTGGGAGGGGTTAGGGGTGGGTCCCTTGGTCGCGAAATCTCATTGACTATTTCACGAATTAACGACTTACCCACCCCTAAATCCCCTCCCAAGAGGGGACTTTCTAACTTCACTTTTATAAAATATTATAAAAAAAGCCCCTTCTTTTATCCATAACTATTCGGAAATGTGATGTTGCTTTTTTTGTAAAAGTTTAGTTTTTTGAAAACATTAGTAGTTGAACCTGCCTTGGTGACAGTATGTAGGGGTAATTCATGCAGACTGTGCCAAATGAATTTTGCGCAGTCTGTCTACGTGAATAAAAAAGGTATAAAACACATATTTTACCGGTAATTATTTCTGTTACCGTCCAAAAGATTCCTTCAACATGCTTTTTATTCCATTTCAATACCCATCCCTTCGTATATTACATGCTATTCAGCTTTGCAATCAACGTTGGTATGCCTATTATGGTTATCATTCTCGCCATATTGAAACACGTAGACAATATTGAGAACTCTGCATTCACCCCTTCCTTACCCCGCAGCAAAAATTGACCGGCTCCTAAATTCCGTTTCATATGCCCAAATGGTAATTCCACTTTTTCTTTACGTAACTTATAGAGCTTTTGACCTTCTTCTTGCTGGTATGTTTCTTCCAGTTTTGCTTTCAGCTCTTCATTCTCCTTCATTCGTATTATATGTCTACCATTTTTACTGGTAGTGCAAACACCAAAGCGCTCGCAACTGCGACACTCTTTACCATTGGCCTTGAG
>Ga0209212_1006013_pt1 | contig 14121 bp, 12 predicted proteins | sample RifGroC2_FD_183996 | JGI IMG/M metagenome (GOLD analysis project Ga0209212, IMG submission 183996) | Groundwater microbial communities from Rifle, Colorado, USA - Groundwater C2 (SPAdes) (version 2) | ecosystem: Environmental > Aquatic > Deep subsurface > Groundwater | place: Rifle, Colorado... | reverse complement strand
CTCCGCCGGCCTCATGCGCCGCAAGGTGCTCATCATCGGCTCGGGGGAGGCAGCCCGCAGCGCGTACTCCGCCATAACGAACGAACCTAACCTGGGCTATGAAGTCGCCGGCTTCGTAGACGACAAGCCCGGCCAGATAGACTGCTTTAAGATCCACGAGGGCATAGAGCATATCGGCCGCTACATCAAGGCCGTCGACATCCACGACGTGGTAGTAGCCAAGCCCGAACTGCCCAAGAGCGAACTGATAAAGCTGGTCAACGAAGTGCAGCACAAGGCCGACAACACCCTTTTCATTCCCGACCTGGGCGGCATAGCCGTCAGCGGCACCGAGCTGCGCCACTTTTTCAAAGAGCAGACGATAATTATCGAGATCCGGAACAATCTCGCCAACCCACTTAATTACCTCACCAAGCGCCTCATAGACTACGTGGCCGGGCTGGCCGTGTTCCTGCTCTCCCTCCCGCTGCTGGTCTACCTGGCCCGCCGGATAAAAAAAGATTCCCCCGGCCCCGCCATCCTGCTGCAGGAACGCATAGGCAAAGACGGCAAGCCTTTCATGTGCTATAAATTCCGCACCATGTACGAGGACGCGGAAGAACGCCTTGAAGAAATTTTAGCCACCGACCCGGGAGCAAAAGAGGAATGGGAAAAGTTCTGGAAACTAAAGAACGACCCGCGCATCACCCGGGTGGGCGCCTGGCTGCGCTCCAGCTCGCTCGACGAGCTGCCCCAGGTCTTCAACATTTTAAAAGGCCAGATGAGCCTGATAGGCCCACGCCCCTACCTGCCGCGCGAACAGGAGTTCCTCGCCGAGGAAGCCCACACCATATTGCGCCTGCCGCCCGGCATAACCGGCCTGTGGCAGGTGAGCGGCCGCAGCAACACGGACTACAATTTCCGCCTGGCCATGGACAGCTGGTACGTAAAGAACTGGGACCTGTGGCTGGACGTGATGATAGTTTTCAAAACGGTGGGAGTAGTGCTCAACCGCGAAGGCGCCCGCTAGGCCGCTTTAGCCCACCAGCCGGGATTCATTCCGAGGCGCCGCCTCAACCCCGGCGGCAGCGCCGGGTAAGCCCGGCCAAGCCTGTAGCCGGCGAACTTCAGCCCGGTACGCAGAAAGAATTCAGGAATCTTCAGCAAAGCCCCGTTGGCCTTAAGGAACTTAAGGCTGGAAGCGATAAACCGCAGCCCTTCCCCCTCCGCCCCGCCGAAAGCCTCAAGAATCCACGCCTCGCGCGTGTGGAACACGCCTATGTCGAAGTAGCGCCTGAAATCCTGCAGCGGCGTATAGTTGTGGGAATGCTGCACCGCCGCGTTGGCGGCGTAAGCCAACTTGTAGCCGGCCAGCAGCAGTTTTGCCCCGGCGTAAGTATCCTCGCCCAGTATAAGCCCGTCTTTGAACCAGCCTATCTCCTGCAGCGCCTTACGCGAATAAGCGGCAAAGGAATCAGAAAGGAAAGGCGTTTTAATGCCGTATTTGGCCCGGTCCTCCAAGCTCCGCACATAAGACCGTTCGGGATAATTAAAAAAGCGCAACGCCCGCCCGAAAACGTCCGCGTCCGGGTGCGGCAGCTGCCGCCCGTAAGCGGCCCCCACCTTGGGGTCTTTAAAAACCTCCACCAGCCTGGCGATAGCCTCGCCGTCCGACGGCGCGGCGTCCTGCGTAATGAACACCAGCACGTCTCCGGAGGCGGCTTTGGCGGCAAGCGCCCGGGTACCGCCGTGGTCGAAAGCGGCGCGGGGCACGGTTATTACCGCGGCCCCCAGGGAGCGCGCCAAATCCGCGGTGCCGTCGTCGGAAGAGCTGTCCGCCACCACCACCTCGAAAGGCCAGGCGGTTTGCCGTTTCAGCAGCGCCAGCACGCCCGGCAGCTGCGCGGCGAAGTTGAGGGTCGGGATGATCAGGGAGACTTTCATATCAGACCAGCTGTTTCTTAAGCCACATCTTCAGCGAATACGGGATAAAGGGAACCACCAGCGACGGCAGGATCCACAGCAGCATCTTCGCCGGGTAACCGTACCTGAAGACGGCGCGCAGCCTGACCACCGTTTTCCAGTAATGCTCGCGCAGCGCGTAAGCCACCGAGTCGGAAGCTTCAAACTCCACCAGCGCCTCCGGCAGATTGGCCAGCTTTTCCTTTCTGGCGCATCTCAGGATCAGGTCGTAATCCTCATGCCGGCCCAGATTCTCGTCGTAGAGGTATTCCTTCAGCAACCCGGCCCTGGCCATCAGGGTGGAATTTATCACCGGGTTGGTGCGGTGCAGGCTGGCCAGTATCTCCTGGTGCGTCACCGGCTGTTTAAAGACTTCGGCGGCGCCGCCGGCCCGCCGCAGCCCCCAGGAACCGCAAAGCCCCACGCCGGGGTTGGCGTCCAGAAAACGGGCCTGCTTTTCCAGGCGGTCAGGCGCCGACACGTCGTCGGCGTCGAAGACGGCTATATAAGTCCCCGCCGCCTGCGCTATGGCGCGGTTCCTGCTGCGCGAAATCCCTATCCCGGGCTTATTGACCAGCAGCCGCAGGCGCGGGTCGGCGAATTTGTTTATCTCCGCCTGCGTCCCGTCGGAAGAGCCGTCGTCCACAACTATAAGTTCGAACTCCTTCAAAGTCTGGGCCAGGATGCTGGCAATAGCGGCCCCTATGCCGGAAGCCTCGTTCCGGGCGGTCATTATAACGCTTACTTTTACAGGGTCCATAGAAAATCAATTTGCCGCGCTACCTGAAGAACCGGCTCCGTATTTTAAGCGACCATTCAAATCTCGCCTTGAAGACCAGGTTGCGCAGCCTTTCATTAAGCGGGAGCAAGGTAATAAAATAGACCAGGTAGCCGTAAGCCAGCACCTTTAAGTGGAATTTATTTTTAAGCCCGTGCACCACCAGCTTGCGGTTAAACAAAGCGCCCAACAACGCCCTGCCGCCGGCCCTGTCGCCGGCGATGCAGATCTTCAGCCCCCGGTTGATATTGTCCTTGAGCTCCTGCAGCCTGAAATCGAGCAGTTCCTTTTCCCCCGTTATGCCGGCGGCGTGTCCCTTGATGTAGGTTCCCAGCACGGTCAGAATATCCTGCGGCTCGGTGCGGCTCCTCACGGCGTAAAAACTGTAGCTGGTAGGCGCCGCCCCGCGGTAATGCAGCAGCGGCTTGTCTATGAACCCTATGGGATAGCGCAGCAGTATCCTCAGCCAGACGTCTATGTCGGCCGCCGTTTTAAAATCCCCCCCGTTCCATTTGCGGATATAGTCCCGGTAAACCGTGGTACGGGCCATTACTCCGGGACAGAAAACGAAACTGCCGTACTTCAGCAGCGCGCGGAAGACCTCGGCGAAGTAATAAAGCCGGCCTGGCTCCCCGCGCAGCTCCGGCGGGAGATGGAAAACCTCCCCCGGTTTCCCCTCCGAGTCTATCTCCTGCGCCATAGAGAAAACGGCGCCGGCCTCGGGCTGAGCCGCCAGGAAAGCCACCTGCTCTTCAACTATCGTCGGGGTATAAACGTCGTCGGCGTGGAAGATGGCCGTATACTCGCCGCGCCCCAAACCCAGGCAGCGGGTAAAGTTGCCCTCGCCGCCCACGTTCTCGGCATTTCGCAGCACGGTTACGCGGGGATCTTTGGCGGCATACGCGTCGGCCACCTTCAGCGTGCCGTCGGTGGAGGCATTGTCCACCACCAGGATTACCAGGTCGCGGTAAGTCTGCGCCAGCAGCGAATCCAGGGTTTCCGGCAGTGTCCTCTCGGCGTTATAGGCCGGAACGCAGATGCAGACCTTGGGAACGGCGGTTTCACTCATAAACCGGGGCCTCCCTGTTCTCGTCGGCGGCCGGGGGACCGTCGGCGGCTGCGGGCTTTACGGCAACAGTCCAACGGAAGGCCGCCAGGTACTGCAGCAGGGCAAAATAAAGGCCGGCAATACCGATAAAGACAAAAGAAATCCAGAACCCGGCGCTCTCCCTGAAAAGAACGAAGAGCAGCAGCGGGGCCGACGCGGCCGCCGTCTTGGCCAGCAGCCTCACGTTGATCCTCACCTGCACCATCCGGCGAACCTGGCCCCACATCGCTACCACGGTAACCAGCCCCCCGAGTATCATGGCCAGCGGCACCAGGGTCTCCCGCTCCGGAGCGCCAGCCGCCAGATAGACTCCGGCAAGAAGCGCCGCGCCACCGTAAGCGTACGGCTTTATCAGGATTCTGGTGCGCATTTCGGAATGGGCCGCCGAGGCGAGCACGTTGCCGGCCATCCGCAGTATCTCGGTAAAAGCCCCGAAAATTATGAACGGCACCACCCCGCCGAATTTGGCGTCCACCAGCAGCGCCGCCAGTTGCGGCGCCAGGGAGACAGTAAAGAAGAACAGGATGATATATGCCGGGAAGGCTTTTTCGGTCAGGGCGGAAAAGGCCCCGGCCCGCGCGGCCGGGTCGGCGGAGGAAACCTTTCTGTAGAAACCGGGATAATAGACCTGCTGCACCAGCGACTCCATTACCGCGCCCAGGCTGCCGGCTATCCCGAGGCCTATGGCGAGGTAGCCTAGCAATTCCGCCCCCGCCCGCGCCTCCACCACCAGGCGGTAGCCCTGCAACTGCATCCACATAAAGATAGTAGCGCCGGCCAGCGGCAGCGCAAAGGCCTTAACGCCCTGAACGGAGGGCCTGTCCAGCGCGGCCAGCACCCGGCGCGTGCCGGAGAAAACTTCCCCGGTGTTCTTCTTTATCAGCAGCAGGCCTATCAGCGCTATTACCGCCATGGCGGCAGTCTGGCCGGAAACCCAGTAGAAGGCCGCGGGGCGCAGCCCGGTGACGGCCAGCACGGCCAGGCCCAGCCCCAGCCCCATGGTCAGCACGGTGAGCGTCACAAAAGCCACCCTGTGGCCCAGCATGTTCAGCGCCGGCACCAGGGTCATGTTCCAGGTATTAAAATACAGGTAGGCGGCTACGCCGCAGCCGAACAGCCACAGCGGGATATCCAGGCCGGACCCTGTAAGCGTAACCCACAGCATAGAGAAAGCCAGTGCGGCCAAAGCCGAAAGTAGGGTGTAAATATTGAATACGCCGAACCTGTCAAGGATAGTGCGGCCGCGCTGCCAAGAGTGCAGTTTGCGGTTTATATACATCCCTACCGGGTTTATAAGAAAGAAACTGAACCCCGAGGCCAGGGAGATAAAAAGAAAATACCTGCCGGCCTCCAACGGCGAGAGAAAGTATTTTTTGCGCACCTTCAGATAATCCCAGAGATCTTTAAAATTAGTCGAAGCCATACAAGATATCCTTCAGCCGCGGGTATAATACCTCATTTTACTTTCCCAGCAGCGCCTGCGCCAGCCGGCCGGCTATCAGCACTATTATCTCTTTACTCACCGGCCACCACCTTGCCTACCGTTTCGGCGAAAGAGCGGTCGGTGAACGGGTACGCCGCAGGGCTGAAGACATAATCCCGCGCGGCCTGCAGGTAGCCGCCGAACTCCGCGTCAGACATACCCTTAAGGAAAGAGTAAAGCTGCTCGTGGGAGCGGAACTCCCGGCGGTCTATAAAGCAGGCCTGGGGAATGTATTTGGCTATATCTGGCGCGCCCCAGTAGACCGGCACATTGCCGGAGAACAGGCAGTCGAAGATCTTTTCAGTTATGTAGCCTGGGATCTCGCGGGCGTTCTCGTAGCAGACGGAGAACCTGTACCGGCTTATTACCGGCCGCTTCTCCGCAACGGTGCCGCGGTAGCAGGGATGCCGCGGCGCGGCCAGCCTGGCCAGGGCCGGCAGGCGGTTAAGCGCCCGCAGCGGGGCCGGCCCGGTAAAGACGCGTCTGTCCCAGCCCATCCCGTAAAGATCGAAGTCGGCGGGGTGTTCACGCTCGAACCAACTAGCCGTCCGCTCCCGCTCCGAATAAAGTTCCAAAGGATGCCGGCTCTTCTTGTTGGCCGTTATCATCAGGCAAAAGCCTGTCTTGGCGCCGAGGTCAGCCGGGATAGCCGCCGGGAAAGGGTTGGCGAAATTGACCTTGAAATATTTTTTATTATCCACGTACCGCTCGTCCCAGGTAAAGACGGCGTCAAAACCTTCGTGCGCGCCCGGGGCCCAGTTCTCCGGCTTTATAACCTCGCACTCCATCAGCAGCAGCAGTTTCCTGGCTCTACCGGCCCAGCCCCCCAGCAGCGCGTCGGCGTTCCCCTTCGGCCTGTCGGAAAAGAGCACAGCGTCCGGTATTACACCGTCGGCCCGGTAGATATCGTGAGTGCGGCATTCCCAGCCGCGCGCGGCGAGGGCGTCCCTGAGCAGCCGCATAGAGGAGAGACAATTATCCCTGTTCAAAGGGCCGTCCGCCCTGAACAGGCGGTCTTCCTGGTAGGGTTTGTCCACCCAGAGCGCCAGCTTTTTTAGCCCCATATTTCGGTGAAGATCTTTTCGAAGCGTTTCTGGTACGTGTGTTCGGCTGCGGCGCGGCGCAAACCGGCCGCGGCTATGGCCGCCCGCTCTTCCTCGTTAGCCAGGTAGTAGCGTACCTGCCCGGCGCATTCTTCCGGCGAAGAAAAGAGCGCCACTTCCCGGCCTATATCCAGGTAGCGCTCCAGGCCCGCGGCGTAATTGGTAAGCTGGAAACCGCCTGCCAGCGGGATCTCGAAATTCCTCGCCTTTATCTGCTCGGCGGTCTTGGTATACCGCAGGTAGCTGGCGAGAGCGCGCGGCGAGCTCAGCACAAAACGGATGTCCCGGCTGATGCTGTTGGAAAGGTTCAGGTTTATCCGGCTCTCGCGGAAAATAAGCAACATTTCTTCGGGGCTCACCTTGCCGGCAGGCCAGCCGGGGCCGAAGACCGCCACCTTTACGCCGAGGGACTCCAGCTGCTTTAAGAACCAGGCGCGCACCCGGTTATAACCGCCCACAAAAGACACGTCGTAGCTGAACTTCCCCCCGGCCGGCGGCTCAGCTGGGATTTCCCCTTGCGGCAGGGCCGCCCATTGCGTGAGGATGGGCTTAACCCCGATGGCGCGGTACTTTTCCAGGCAGAACGGGTCCGTGGTAAGCACATGCGTAAAATGCGGCGCCAACTTGGAAGAGTAACTGTCAAAACGCCAGGTATCGTCCCCGAACCAGGCGCACGTCTGTGACTTTTTATTGAGTTCAGCCAGCGTAGCTGCGTCCAGCTGGTCCCTGAAGCTGGCGTAAAACACCAGGTCGGGCTTGCAGGCCGCGGCCTTTTCCAGCAGCAACCGGCGCAGCTGCGCGGGATCGTTAACGTAGTCGTCGTACCAGAACGGCTGCGCGTCGGCAACCAGGCCGGAGATCGTGTCCAGGAAGACAGCTTTGTCGCCGCCCGGACCCCGGCTCCGGTCGCAGTAATCCCACTGCATCAGCACGCAGAGTACGCGCTTATCCCATTTTTTAGGCATTCAGCTCAGTATTTCCTCAGGCAGCTCTTGAGCATGTCCAGGTCGGCTTCGGTCAGCTCCGGGTAGTTGCCGAAGTAGAAACCGCATTCGTGCAGGAACTCCGCGCCTTTCAGGTCGTAATGCTCCCCGACGTATTTGGCGTAGAAAGGCTGGCGCTGCATATTGCCGGCTATGATCGGGCGGATCTCCACCCCGGCGCCGGAGAAATGCTCTATATACTTGCTGCGAATTTCCTTGGTCTTGCAGATCACCGGGAAGGCGAAGTTGGAAACGAAGGAAAGGTGCCCGCGCTTCATGGGCAGCAGGTCGGGGTTGTTGTTCACCTCTTCTTCCAGGGTCAGGTAGTTCTTCTGGCGCACGGCGCAGTTATCGTCCAGGTAGCGCAGCTGGGTCAGCCCCAGGAAGCCGGTTATCTCGGTGGGGCGCAGGTTGAAGCCCAGGTCGTAGAAGGTGTACTTCGCCTCGAACTCGCTCTTCACGCCGTACTTCTCGCGCAGGCGGCGCTGGGCGGCGAAATTAAGGTTGCGGTCCCAGCCGTTGGCGCGGGTGATGCGCAGCATCTCGTCCATTTCGTCGTCGTCGGTGCAGGCGCAGCCGCCCTCAATGGTGGACATGTGGTGCGCCACGAAGAAAGAGAACGTGGAGGCCAGGCCGAAATTGCCGGTCCTCCCCTCCGGGAGGGCTGTGCCCAGGGACTCGCAGTTGTCCTCTATCAGCAGCACCTTGTGCTTGTTGCAGACCGCGCGGATCTCCGCCAGGTCGCCGGCGAAGCCGAGCGCGTTGGTGATAAAGAAGGCGTCCAGCCGGGTCTTCTTGAGCGTCTGCTCGAGGTTGGCGGCCATGCAGTTAAGGGTCTGCGTCTCGCAGTCCACCGGCACGGCCTTCATGCCCAGCTGCAGGATAGGCATCACGTTGGTGGACCAGGTCAGCGCGGAGAAGCCCACGGTGGCGCCGTCCTTAAGCCGCCCGAGGTTCTTAAGGGCCTGCAGCAGGGCCAGGTTGGCGCTGCCGCCGCTGTTGAACAGGATGCAGTGCCGGCGGCCCTGCGCCTTGGCGAAGGCCTTTTCGAACTCCAGGCATTTCTCGCCCATGCTGAGGATCTTGGCCTTGAGTATGAAATCGACCAGTTCCTTCTTGGTCTCGTACTCGTTCAGGAAGGTGTTCTTCATTAGTGGTATCATTTGTTGTCTCCGTAGTTGGATTTAAAGAATTCGTAAGCCGCCGCAATGCCGTCCTTAAGCGAAACAGCCGGCTTCCAGCCCCAGGCGTTAACCCGGGAGGCGTCCACCAGCTTCCTGGCCATGCCGGCCGGCTTAGTGAGGTCGTGGGTAAAGGCGCCGGTGTAGCCCACCACTTCCGCCACGGTGCGGTAATAGTCGTTCACCGAGTGGTCCTCGCCCAGCCCTACGTTCATCAGCTCCGGCATGGTGTCGAAATCAGTTATCGCGCGGTGTATGCAGCCGGCCACGTCCCCGGCGTACATGAACTCCCTGCGCGCAGTGCCGTCGCCCCAGATCTCCACGGACTTGTCGCCGTTAAGCTTGGCCGCGTGCAGCTTGCGGATAACGGCCGGGATCATGTGGGAATGCTCCGGCGAGAATTTGTCCCAGCGCCCGTACAGGTTGCAGGGAATAAGGGTTTTATACCGGAACTCCGGGTTCTCCCTGGAAATATAGGAGCACAGCCTGGACACCACCACTTTAGCTATGGCGTAGCCCTCGTTGGTGGGCTCCAGCTCGCCCTGCAGCACCAGTTCTTCCTTAAGCGGGTTGGGCGCGTTGCGCGGGTACATGCAGGAACTGCCCAGGTTTATAAGCCGCTTCACCCCGCATTGCTTGGCCGCCCACACCAGGTTGCGGCCCATGTCCAGGTTCTCCAGCAGGAAGGCCACCGGGTGGGCCATATTGGCCTGAATGCCGCCCACGCGGCCGGCAGCGTGAACTATAAAATCGGGCTTCACCTTAAGGATGTAATCTTTCACCGCCTCGAAGTTAAAAAGGTCCAGTTCGGCTATATCCGGCGCGAAGAATTCGCAGCCGGCGGCGGCGGGGTGTTCCTGGATGTTCCTGCCCACCATCCCGGCCCCGCCGGTAAGGAATATGCGCGTTTTCCCGGTCTTCATCTCAATTAGTCCTCCCGGTTAAATCCTGGCCAAGTTCATCAAGCGCTTTGAGAACTTCTTTATCGTCAAGGTCGTTTATCCTGGACATCTTATAACCTTCGGTGGCCATTACCAGTGCGAGTTTTGCCCCTATTCGTTTTTTGTCCTTACGCATACCGTTAAGGATAGCTTCGCCCCCGAGCGGAATCTTTAAGAGGCTATCCGCTACGATGGGGCGCAAGATCTGTCTATCCATAAATTCAACCAAGCCAGACGACAGCAGCCCGCGGTTGCGCGCCACAAAATTAGCCAAGAGTATCCCGTAAACGACCGCGATCCCATGCGGCACCGCAAAACCGCTGGCAGACTCGATAGCGTGCCCGAAACAATGTCCAAAATTCAAGATATTCCGCCGCCCGGCATCGAACTCATCGTCCTCTATATAGCCTTTTTTTATTTCAAGCGCCCGGTGAAGAAAAGGCAGCAGACTATGAAGATCTCTCCTTACCAGCCGAGGAGCGGCTTCTGCGAACGCCTTGGCCTCGGCCTCGCCGCCGATGATGCAAAGCTTGGCTATTTCTCCAAGCCCGCTCAGGTAATCGCCGTCCGTAAGAGTGGAAAGATACTCCTCCGAGATATAAATTTCGGAAGGCGGGTAAAAAGTCCCCACCAGATTCTTGAATTCCCTGTAATTCAAAGATGTTTTGCCGCCTATGCAGCTATCCGCCTGCGCCAACAGGGTTGTAGGGATAAATGTCCATTTTATGCCGCGGTATAGGGTAGAGGCCACAAACCCTGTTATGTCCTGTGTTATCCCCCCGCCGATAGAGACCAGGCGCATATTCTTTTTCGGGGAGAATTCAACTATTCTGTCATAAAGCATTTGTACGGAAACCAGAGATTTAGCTTCTTCGCTTATAGGCAGAATTATCGGCTGACAGGCGGCCAACGGTTTAAGGGCGGCGTCCTTGTGGAGCCGCCACACATTCTCGTCCACAACAAAGACGCAATCGGCGCCGGCAGACAGCCGCTGCAGATAATCTCCCGGCTTGGAGAAAACTACGGAGTAGTCTGCAAGTCTGGATTTTACGCTAAAGTTCTCTAAAGACAAGTATAACCTCCGTCCGCAACTATAGTCTGGCCTGCGATATACGTATTACGTTCCGATGCCAGGAAGGCCACTACGGCAGCGATTTCAGAAGGTTCCGCTAGTCTCCTGGCCGGTATCCCCTGAGCAATAACCTTTAAGTCGCTTTCCGTATTGTTTTTCCGGGTAAGTTCGGTGTTAACGAAACCCGGAGCCACGGCGTTGACCAACACTCCATACGGTGAGCACTCCACGGCGGCGGCCCGCGTCGCGCCGTTCAATCCGGCTTTCATCGCAGAATAGGCGAATCGCCTGGGTTTGGAAACCAGGCTCCAGACAGAACTGATATTTACTACCCGCCCGTAACCGCATTCACGCATGCCAGGCAACAGTCCGCGCATCAGCCGCATGGGGGCGGCAAGGTTGAGCTGTATTACCGCGGCCAGGTCAGCGTCCGTATAGTCCTCAGCCGAGCCGAGGGGGTTTATCCCCGCATTGTTCACCAAGATATCGACTTTCCTGGCTGATCCGGAGGAGAGATACTTATCTATCGATTCGTTAGAGGACAGGTCAAGCTCCGCGTGCGAAGGAGTAAGCGTCACAGCTCCCTCAGCACGAAAAGTTTCCGCAATAGCTTTGCCTATGCCTCCGGAAGCCCCGGTTATTAGCGCTATACGGCCTTTCATAGGCCCTTCACCCCTGCTTCCTCTATCAGTCGTTTGTAACGCTTCTCGAGCATGTTAATGCGGTGCTCGTCTTCAGCGTAAATGGAACCGTAGAAGTTGCGCTTATTCTTCAGCCACATCAGTTCAAAGCCCACGGCCTTAAGAATGCCGTTAGGCGCGTCGTCGGACAGCGCCTCGGGGCATTTGAATATCACTTTGCGCGTTTCATACCTGTCCAGCAGACCTTTCGGCAGCCGCTGGAAGAAAGGCAGAGATTCCTTTGCCACGCCGCCGCCGATCACGCATTCAAGGCCCTTCGCCTTGGCTTTTGTGAACAGTTCCTTGGTTATTTTAAAGATCTTTTCGGAGTTCACGTCTTCCCGGGTCAGCCCGAGGGAGCCGGTCATATCAACGCGCCCGAGAACGATACCGTCCAGTTCGCCGATATTGTCGTTCTTCAGCATTTCGTCGAAGTTTTCAAAACCCATTATGGTCTCTATATTCGCCAGCAGGGAAACCTGGCTTATCTCTTCCTTTGGGAATACCATCTTGGCAGCTCCCAGATACTTCTTAAGGGCGTATGCGGACTCGATCATCGGAGCTACTATCCTGCAAGCGCCTATGGAGCGGGCATCATACATATCCTTAAGAGCTTCGCAGCCGCCCACCTTTATGGTCAGGTCCAGGCCGGCGCGCGTGACGACTTCTTTCAGGCGCAGGGCCTCTTCCAAGCGCGTGCCTTCAGCCTCAAATTCAGCCTTTATCCCCACCACATTGTGGTTCGCTTTAAGGTCCTGCAGCACATCCACCATTTTGCATTCGAGATTATTCATATTCTTTCACCTTTTTAAGCTATTATCCTGGAATCAAAATCAGCCGATCATGTTATTCTGAAATTCCTGTCTGTCGAGGAAAGGCCACATATCTTCCAGCGGCTTGGACACCATGCTGCCGTCGGGCCGCTTCTCCGACGAAAGCTTCGGCATGAACTTGTGCCCGGCCGGCAGCCGCACGTCGCACAGCACCGGCCCCTTTGCTGAGAGCACCCTTTTTATCTTCGCCTTCATCGTCTTTACTGAATCTATTACCTCGGTCTTAAGGCCGAAAGATCTACCGACGCTGACGAAATCAGGAAAACCCACCCCGGACCTGGAATCGCAGGCCACGTAGCGCCCTTGGAAGAAATTCTCCTGGGTCTGCCGTATCGAGACATACCCGTCGTTGTTGAGGACGAATATCTTTAAAGGCAGTTTGTAATGCGCCACCGTGGCCAGTTCCTGCAGGTTCATCATTATGCTGCCGTCGCCGGCCAGGCAGACAGTTTCTTTCCCGCCGCTGCCCACACAGGCCCCTATAGCGGCCGGCAGGTCGTAGCCCATGGAGGCGCAGCCTGAATTCCAGAATATCCGCTGGCCTTTGTTTACTATGCCGGCCTGGAACAGGCAGACGCAGGCGGAACCGTTGCCAGCCACCACCGGCGTTGCCGGTTTAAGGGCGGCGGTCAGCGTCTCTATGAAATGGTAAGGGCTCACCTTGGACTTGAGCTTTTTATATTCCTCGAGCACCACAGGGTACCTGCGGTTGCGCTCACGGCACCACGCCAGCCAGCCGGTAAAGTCTCCGGCCGAGCCTTCCGGCAGCGCGGCCAGCATGGCCGCCATAAAATCCCCCACGTCGGCGCTGACAGGCAAGTCCGGTTTTACGGTAGGTTTGGCCAGTTCGGCCGGGTCTATATCCACCACTATCTTCTTGGCCCTGTGGGCGTAATTGGCCCAGTCATAGCTGACCTGCCGCACATTGTTGCGCGAGCCCAGTGAAATCACCAGATCCGCGTTCTGCAGCGAAAAATTCCCCCCGCGGGTGCCTATTGTCCCTATGCGCCCGGCGAACCAGGGGCTGCTGTTGGGCATAAGGTCGAAGCCGCCGAAAGTGGCCAGCACAGGGATTTTTAATTTAGCGGCAAGTTTCTCAAACCCGGCCTGCGCGCCGGCTATACGTATGCCGTGGCCGGCAATAATTACCGGCCGCCGGGCCGCGCGCAGCATAGCTACTGCCTTGGCAGCCTTAGACTTAAGGTCCTTAGGCTTCCTGGCCGGCTCAGGCTTAAAAACAGGCAGCTTCCGCTCGTCTATCATGGCCGCCTGCACGTTAAGAGGGATATCTATCCAAACCGGGCCGGGGCGGCCTGTGGTGGCCAGGTGTATCGCCTTGTCCAGAACATACTTTACCTGGTAAGGGTCGGTAAGCATCTGGGCGAATTTAGTTACCGGCTTCACTATATCTACGATGTTGATCTCCTGGTCGCCCAGCTGCCTCAGGCCCACCTTCGGGCATGAGGCCGTAGTTGTGGAGAATTTAACCTGGCCGGATATATAGAGTGCAGGCACCGAGTCCAGCCACTGGCCAATAACGCCGGTCAGGGTGTTAGTGCCGCCGGGGCCGGTGGTAACCACCGCCACCCCCAGCCTGTCGGAAACCCTGGAGTACCCTTCAGCGCCTATGGCCGAAGCCTGCTCATGGTGGTTGCAGAAATATTTAAGACCTTTGCATTTACCCACGGCGTCGTTAAGGTGCATGGCTCCGCCGCCGGAGATCATGAAGACGTCCTTCACCCCGTGTTCTGTCAGCCGTTTCGCTACGTAATCGGATAGTTTTATCATGCCGGTATCACTTATCTGTAAGCAACAGCTCCCTGTCGATGGAATTCTTGTTGGCGGAGTACCAGGAATAAAGTTTCTTAACAGCATCTTCAGGCGGAGTAAAGGTCAGGCCTTTAACTTCCCCCTTCAGCCTTGCATTGTCTCCGCTATACTCAGCTCCCAGCCCCAGCTGCGCCGTCTTAATTGGCAGGTCTTTCCCCGCCGTGCGCAGCACCAGGCGGGCCAGCTCC
>Ga0209212_1006011_pt1 | contig 14128 bp, 11 predicted proteins | sample RifGroC2_FD_183996 | JGI IMG/M metagenome (GOLD analysis project Ga0209212, IMG submission 183996) | Groundwater microbial communities from Rifle, Colorado, USA - Groundwater C2 (SPAdes) (version 2) | ecosystem: Environmental > Aquatic > Deep subsurface > Groundwater | place: Rifle, Colorado... | reverse complement strand
TAAAAAATACCCAAAGAGTCCCCCGGCCACAAAAGCCGCATAAGAAATGGGAAGGAATAAAAGTATATACTTTTGCTCTTTTTTGTATAGTCCCACGCTCACAAATTGCCATATCTGGTAAATGATGATTGGATAGGCAAAAAAAACCGATGTTATAAAACATAATTTCATGTAGGCATAGAAGCCCTCCTGGTAACTCAGCACCTGCAATTCTGTGGAAAGGCCTGCTTTTGTCATGGCGAACTTATGCGGGTTTTTTGCCATATCCAGTATCTGCACCTTAAAAAACCAGCATACTGCAAAGCAAAAAACAATGGCAATAACGGAATAAACAACCCTGCGCCGCAACTCTTCCAGATGTGAGCCTAATGACATCCTTATATTTTCAATTTCATCAATTACTTCTTCTGTCTCTAACTTTCCCACACTTGAACTCCGGTAAATTTATTGACACGCAACATCGACTTTTACTCTTGAAGTCGTAATAAAAATTAGTGGATTTATATTACAAACATACCTTGAAAATTACAAGGAACAATTCGAGGGGTTATCGAAGGGATTTCACTCAATGGAAAAAGACTTGAAATACGTATGATTTGGATAGGAGCGTTAATACATTATTAGATGTGTCTCATTTTTCTTCCGGGTATAGCATAGAACGTGACTCTATTTCCGCCTTTCTCTTTGGACTCAAACAGAGCCTTATCCGCCAAGCCAATAAAATCATTTTTTGTAAAAGTATCTACGGCAGGCTTCATTTCTGCAACCCCAAGGCTTACGGTAACCTTATATTTTTTGTTATTATCGATAAACGCATGCATCGCAATTGATTCTCGTAGTTTTTCTGCCACGATCTGAGCCTCCTGCCCGGTCGTTTCAACAAGAACAATGGCGAATTCCTCACCGCCATAACGAGCGATCATATCGTAGTCACGAAGCGCTTTTCGCATCAACTTGCATAATTCTTTTAAAATAAAATCACCGGTTTGATGCCCATACTTGTCATTAAAAATTTTAAAGCTGTCAATGTCTGCCATAATCAGACTGAGAGTTGTATTTTTGCGGCTCGCCAGGTTAATCTCCCTTTCAAGAAAGCTTTGGAAGTAGCCATGATTATACACTTCTGTTAAGCTATCCAAGTTCGCTAGCTTTTCAAGGTGTTTGCTTTTTTCTTCGAGTTCTCTGTTCCTTTGATCGTACGCTATGTTTATAGCGCTCAGCGCAACATTGGCCTCTTGCAGAATTTCTTCAATCGACTTGGAATTTTCCATGTGGAAGCCAAATAAACTGGCGGTTTGTGTTGTTTCCGAGACGACAAGTTTTAATATCTTGTCAATGATTTCATCATCGAAGTTCAGCATTGTCTTGGATTCGCCGAGAAATTTCTGATGGTATTTCTGGGGATTATTCGAATAGAGAATGCTGGTGATTATTCCCGACAAATAGACAATGTCAACAACGCTCTTAAGCAGTTTGTCATTACCTTTATAGCCTTCCGGACAGTGATGGTATTGAATAGGAGTTAATAACTGAGCGGGAAACCCCCAATTTTTCGTAACCTCATATCCAATAAATGCATGGTCTGCTCCTATGATTTGCTGTTCGATTTCAACGACGTCTTTTTCGCTATGAGACACCCCTAATAACACTTGTTCATAGTGTTGCGGTAATGAGAATGCTATAATCAGTTCTCCAATATCTTTTAAAAGTCCGGCAATAAAAATCTCTTCCCAATCTGATTTGACGATTTCTGCCATGATAAGTTTTGCCGCTACTGCGCTAGACAGGGATTGTTCCCAAAATTTTTCATAATTAAATACGTCCTTTTTGCCCTTCGTTTTTACGGATAAAAAAGAAAAGGAAAGAGTGAGGTTTCTAATCGCATTCATTCCAAGCCTTGATGCCGCCTGGTGTATGGTGCTTATCTTACAAGGAAGATTGTAAAGGGCAGAATTGGCTATTTTTAATACTTTTGCTGAAAGGGAGGCGTCCTTCGATATGAGGTCTGCAATATCCTTCATACCGACATCTTCCTTAGAAGAAATCGAAAGGAGTTTATATGCAACCGTTGGCAAGGTAGGCAGGGAAGGTGATTCTAATACAATTTTTAAAACTTCGTCTTTTGTCATAGTTGAATACTCCGGTAAAAGCACAAAAGATTAATTAATGGTAGTACTACCACAAGGTGTTGCATTAATCAACAAAATAATACTATAGTAAACGTCAAAAGAAAGTTGTCATTGCGAGCAAAGCGAAGCAATCCAAACCTTGGAGATTGCTTCGGGCTATCGCCCTCGCAATGACACTTGCATGTATATTTATTACGTATACTATAGTATCACACGTGTACGATCCCTAAGCTAAAATCAAATTTCCTTGAATACCCTGAAATTACAAATGAAACGCAAGGGCAATCAAGGGCGTAAAAAAACTTAAAAACACAGAGAAAGGCCTTGAAAGATTTCTGGGTATATGCTATTATTTTGCGAAGTGGTTTTGTTTGTGAGCGGATCAAGCAATAATTAATCTTATCTCCAGACCCAAAAAGGGGAACTATTATGGGTATCGAATTCCAGGGGAATTTAATCGGCACGGGAAAGACGTTTGGAATCATTGTTAGCCGATTTAACAATTTTATAACAAAGCGTTTATTGGACGGCGCCATTGATATACTTACCAGACACGGCGTAAAAGAAGAGGATGTTGATACCTTTTGGGTACCCGGTTCCTATGAGATACCAATTACAGCCCTCAAGGTTGCACAGGGCGGAAAATATGATGCAATAATTTGTTTGGGCGCTGTTATACGCGGAGAAACACCCCATTTCGACTATGTTGCAAGTGAATCAGCCAAGGGAATTGCACACGTTGGATTATCTACGGGTATTCCAGCCATTAATGGCGTAATTACCACAGAGACTCTTGAGCAGGCAATAGACCGTGCGGGCGCAAAGACAGGAAATAAAGGAGCTGAGGCTGCTTTATCTGCCTTAGAGATGGTGAATCTTTTTGATCAAATACAAACCGGTGTAAAAACAATCAAAAGACGTTGATCTATCATTGGTATTTCGTAACAGTTTAGCACCCCCACCTGCCCTCCCCCATCAAGGGGGAGGAAACGTTTTTCCCCCGCCCCTGGTGGGAGGGGTTCGGGGAGGGGGGTGAACCGATACGATATTTCGATCCCTCTCCCACATAACCGCTTATCCCGAACCATGACAGAAATACGATTATCTCATAGATTTATTTTTTTAATTGCTCTTACTAAAAACTGAATATTCCATGCGTAACAGAACGATTGCCCGTGAACTCGCCATTAAAGCCCTTTACCAGCTTGACCTATGTGGCGATGGCATCATCAGCGATATCGACACCTTTTGCAAAGAAAGCGCTGAAAAAACCGATATCTATTCGTTTGCCATGTCCCTTATTAACGGCTGCAGGTCGCACATTAAAGAAATCGACGAAAAGATATCGGGTGTTACAGAACACTGGGAATTACGCCGCATGGCTGTTATTGACAAAAATATTCTGCGTTTAGGAGTTTACGAACTCCTGCACAGAAACGATATCCCGCCAAAGGTCTCTATTAACGAGGCCATAGAACTCGCCAAAAAATACAGCACGAAAAATTCAGGAACGTTTGTGAACGGAATTTTAGATAAAATTTATACCCAGTATGGGAATGGAAAATTATTGAAGGATACTAAATCAATCTCTATTCAGCAGGTTATTCCAGAAATCGATTATGGGAATGCCGACCTGCACGTACACACGAACTATTCAGACGGCACCACGACACCGGAAGCGGTTGTCGACGAGGCCATCCGACTTGGCATTTCGACCATTTCTATCACGGATCACGACACCGTTGATGGCGTTGTGGCAGCTTGTAAATACGGCCAGGGTAAAAATCTCAATATCATTCCGGGTTTAGAACTTTCTGCATATCTTAGTCCTTCGGAGGTTCACATCCTCGGATATTTTATCGATATTCATAATGTTTCTTTGCAAAAAATACTAAAACTATCTCATGAAGACCGTTTAAAGCGTATTTATGCAATGGTAGAAAAATTACGCGGCCTCAATGTCAATATTGACCCACAGGAAATTTTTACGCTGGCGGGAAAAGGCTCTCCGGGACGCATGCACGTGGCAGAAACGATATGGAAGCACGGTTACTGTGATAACATCCTGGAATCATTTTCGAAATACATAGGTGACAAGGGTCCTGCGTATGTTCCTAAAAAAACGTTGAATCCGCAACAGGCTATTGAATTAATCATAGCTGCCGGAGGAGTGGCAGTTCTTGCCCATCCAGGACTCACTCTACGGGATCATGTTATAGAAGACCTGGTAAAATACGGTTTGCAGGGAATTGAGGTATATTACCCATCACATACTCCACAGGCAGTTAAAAAATACCAGAAGATAGCGAAGAAATACAACCTGGTAGAAACAGGAGGTTCGGATTTCCACGGGGAAAGAAAGATAGATACCCCGATTGCGAAAGTAACCGTGCCGGGAGACCTTGTTAGCAAGCTCAAACAAAGATGCCGCCCACAGTAAAGCCGTCTCATTTTCGTACAATGAAATTCAATCTGGTAGGGGTAATTCATGAATTACCCCTACATGCATAGAATTATAGTAAATGACAAAATTAAGTATACATCCCCCTCACCTGACCTCTCCCGCCAGGGGAGAGGAAATTCCCGCATCTCCCATTATTGAGAGGTGTACTTTATCTCCCCGCCCTTGATGGGAGGGGCAGGGGGAGGGTGTATTATGTATACTTTTTTAATTCGTTCACTATAGTTGCCAAAGACCTGATTCAATGTTAAGGTAACTGACTGCTATGATTTTTAAAAAGTTGCTTATTTGTCAGCATTGTCCGGTTAGGTTTTTGCGCGTTTTATTCCATTGCTCTAAAGCGGTCATTCCCGCATGTTTTTAGCGGGAATCCAGGATGGACGAGCCTCTGGATACCCGATAAAAGCATTCGGGTATGACAAAAGCCGGTACATGCAAATTCCTAACCGGACAATGCTGCTTATTTGTAAAAGTTTGTACAGGAGATAATAATCGATGGAACTGCCATCAAAGGATGACAAAAACAGCGTGGTTGATAAAAAAGCAGAAGCACAGAAATCTGCCGTTATAAAAGCCAACGCAGAAAAGCAAAAGAATATATCAGAAAAAACTCGTTCCGGTTTTTGGTCTCGACTAAAACACTTCACCATAGAGCCACGGAAGACCGTCGTTATAGAAAATGGTGTTGAAAAATTAGTTTTAATAACGCCGAAAACTACCGCTATACCAAAAACGGTTCTTCCAAAAGAAGAAACCATAAAAGGAAAACCTGCTGAAAAGCCAATTTCAGTCTCTCAAAGCGCTGTTTTAGAAGAAATTATTGAAAAACCTGCGCCTATTCAGCAAAAAGCTGTTGTTATAGAGAAGCCTGTTGAAAGGCCTACTTCGATTAAACAGAAAGCAGTTATTAAAGAAATACCCGTTGAAAAACCAGTTTCGGTATCGCCGGCACCTGTCATTAGAGAAGCGCCTGTTGAAAAGCCAGTTTCAGTCCCACAAAAACCTACGGTAGAAAAAGAGAAGGTTGAAAGGAAACCTTTAACTTCATCCGAAAAACTAAAGAAAGGGTTAGAAAAGACGCGCGGTCGTTTTTGGTCCAGATTAAAAATTTTCTTTTCGTTTCAGAGAAAGATCGATGAATCTGTGCTTGAGGAATTGGAGGATATCCTGATTGGCGCGGATATCGGCGCAAAGCCCGTCCAGAAATTAATCCACGAGTTGCACGAAGCATGGAAATCCAAGGCGATAACCGAGACATCACAGATACATGATTTCATAAAAAACAGATTGAAAGAAGATTTACGGGCATGGCAAACCGGTATTCAGTATGCCCTCAATCCCCCTACGGTTATCATGGTGGTCGGGGTGAATGGAGTCGGCAAAACCACAGCCATAGCAAAACTTGCAAACATTCTTATTAAAGACGGCAAAAAGGTGCTGGTGGCAGCCGGCGATACCTTCAGGGCTGCAGCCGTCGACCAACTGGATATCTGGAGTAAACGCATCGGCGCCGAGATAGTAAAACATCAAACCGGTTCTGATCCTGCAGCGGTTGCCTATGATGCTATTGAAGCCGCCATCGCACGGGGTATTCATGTAGTAATTGTGGACACTGCTGGCCGCCTTCACACCCATGAAAATCTCATGAACGAACTCAGCAAAATCAAACGGGTTATTTCTAAGAGAATTCCTGGCGCCCCCCATGAAGTGTTGATGGTGCTCGACGCCACAACCGGACAAAATGCGATCTCCCAGGCAAAGATGTTTAAGCAGGCGGTAGACGTCACAGGCATATTCCTGGCAAAGTTAGACGGTACGGCAAAGGGCGGCATTGTGCTGGGTATGCGCAACGAAATAAACATCCCCGTAAAATTTGTTGGGCTGGGTGAAACGGCAGATGATATAGAGAAATTTGATGCCGATACCTTCGTGAATGCATTGTTCGAGTAATAAATTATTCCGTTTAAGTCCCCCTTAACAAAGGGGGATTCAGGGGGTTGTGTTTTCTGGGCTATTTTACAACCCCCTAGCCCCCTTTTCTAAGGGGGATTCTCTATGCCATACATCGTATAATATAACCCGCATAAAGAAAATGAAAATTCCTGAACATGAACATTAAAGTCGTTTTTAATATCTTTCGATTTAATCCGGATAATGATAAAAAACCGTATTTCCAGGAATTTGAAATCCCCTTTATCCGGAAAGACCTGACAGTACTGGAAGGACTTTGTTATATCCAGGAACGGCTGGATAACTCCCTGGCCTTCCGGTCGTCCTGCAGGGCTGCAGTTTGCGGTTCTTGCGCCATGCATATCAATGGGAAATATCGCCTTGCCTGTAACACCTTAGTCTCCAAACTCAAATCAAATACCATTACCATTCGTCCCCTGTCACACATGGCCATTCACAAAGACCTCTTTGTCAATATGAAACCATTCTGGGAAAAGTATGAGCACATAAAACCATACTTGATACCGGGAAAATCAGCGCCAACCTCAGGGGAGCAAATACAAAGCCCGGATGAAAGGACAAGGATTGACGTTCTGATTGATTGCATCCTGTGTGCCTGTTGCCATTCCTCGTGTCCCATTACTGCTTCGCATGAAAAGTACCTGGGACCTATGGCCCTTCTCAATATGGATAGATTCTTATCCGATACGCGAGACGGCGCAAGGCAGGAGCGCCTGGCAATTGTAAACGACGAGCATGGCGTTTGGCGCTGTCACACAGTCTTTAACTGCCAGGAGGTATGTCCCAAAGACTTGAATCCATCTGGCTCTATCGCCCATTTGAAGATGGAAATTGTTAAAAATAAAATATCCTGAATACCTTATATAAAACAGGTATAAAGATGTAAGGAATACATGGACGAAAGAAATTCCATAAAACGCATCTGTGTGTTTTGTGGTTCCAATCCAGGTGCACGTTCTGCATATACCGATGCAGCACAACAATTAGGGACTCGTCTACGGCGGAGGCGGTATTGGCCTGATGACAGTCGTTGCAGACGCTGTTCTGGAAGAAAAGGGAGAAGTTATCGGTGTGATTCCACACGCCCTCTCTTCCAAAGAGTTTGCCCACGATGGTCTGACGGAACTCCGCCTCGTATCGAGTATGCACGAGCGAAAGGCCGTGATGGCGGAACTATCCGATGCCTTTATTGCAATGCCCGGCGGCTTTGGCACCCTTGACGAATTTTTCGAGATCGTTACCTGGGCGCAGTTGGGACTGCATACAAAGCCGATTGGCTTACTCAATGTAGGAGGATATTTCGACTTGCTCCTGAAGTTCGTCGATTATATGTTACGGGAACGCTTCATCTCAGCAGAACATCGCCAACTGATTATAACGTCTCATGACCCGGAAGAACTACTATCGGCGCTTATCCGCCATAAACCATCGCAGCAGATTCCCAAAGTGATCGATTGGAAAGAGACATAAATTAAAGAAAAAATCAGGCAGGTGGAACGGTGTATCAGAGGTCAGAAAGTGGAGAGAATTACACAAGTGAAAAAATTTGTCCTTTAAATTTAACGTTACCGTCTACGATGCATATTTTCTTGCGTTGTCTCAATTAGAAAGTAAACCATTTGTTACAGCCGACTACAAATTCACCAGGAGCATGCTATGCCGGCAGAATCCCGGCCAGAAGGGGCCATAAAAGAAAAGTGGAAATTCCTAAAATTAAGTATGGTGTCCCCGGAATTTGTCAAGGCATTATCCACCTATCGACCAGGGGCTGCTCTTCCAGCCAAAGCCGTTGGTCTTCGCCTACTATTAACAGGCTCGACCTGTGGGCATACACTTTTACGAGGCTACTTCTACGTTCACTTTCGTTACAACCCGGATATTTGCTCGCCCGCCTTATTGCAGACTTTGTCGATGGGCTTCAGATGATCTCGTTTCCAAGCACCATCTGCCATCCTGGCTACATGGCTTTTACCATGACGGGCTCTCACCCGCTAGAATACGCTACCCTTCGCTGGGCACGCCAATAGTCCAGATGTGACCCTCTGCCCCTCAAAATATTATTTATCACACATCTAATATCTCTGGATTACTAGAAGCAAATAAAACTAAATCAAACAAAAAAATAAAATTAGTTTGCGAAAGAATAGCTGAAGTAGGACATAGAATTGTTGAGGCAAAATTAAAAGCTTCTTAGAAAAAGTTGGTGCTTACTTATGATTTTCAAGCCAACGGTAAAATTTCCCGGTATTGTGTTTGTGGCACGCCGATTAATTGAACATCAAGTTTTAAACTATTTTCAATTCTTGTAGAAGCATTGTGTATCCGCATACTTATTGACCAACCTTCATCCATAATAATATGTATCGTATTATTTGAATTATCCTTAAATTCAATCTTATATATTTTTGATGGTAATTTTAAAACGGAAACTCTATGTTTTGGAACATGGCTGTCGGCTAGCTGGGTTAAAGTACCGTTAAAATTAAACCCTTGAATAGACACATCTTTTTTACCCTCAAGCACTACTTTATAAAAATCATTTTTTCCGATCAAATATGCCAGGAAATTACTGCAAATTGACTGGCCTTTTGATTTATCAAGGCGTTCAATTTGATTCTTTATTGCTTCTAACAAAGGTTTATAAATAGATGTATCTTTATTTTTTACTTCAAGCCATTTCTGGGTACCGGATTTTCGTAAAGAATCAATTAGAGTAAATACAGGGGTTATTTCGTTAAAATACTCAATATCAGAAGGGGAGTTCAGCCATTGAGAACCGATGTCTATACGCGGGCTTATTCTTTGGTGTTTGACAGCCTTATGGTTATGCTTGCAGGATATGCCTATTTCCCAACCAATCTTTTCCGATTTAAGCAAGATCCTGAGAGCTAGGACATCGCGCACATCCCCATGAATGCCCTTTTCATCAGGTTGTATTTCTAAATCAATAATATCATTGAACCCTTTTACAGGATAAATAAGCCGTGGCTCTAAATCCGCTAATTTTCGTGCCATCTGCTGGCTTGCTGCCAGTAAAATATCTTTATGTTTCTGACTCGGCAGGGCATCAAAGAAACGATTCGCTATTTTGTAAGTTTCATTTATTTTCACTTGGCATTTCACGCCTTGCCCGGAGGTAGCAATAATATTTTCAAGGCTTTTTAAACAAGCAAATTCAAATGCTTTTCCGTGCTCAGTTTGATTTGGCATATTTTTTCTTTTTTATCTTTTTCATTATTTTCTTTGTCTTGGGGGTTATTGTTTTACTGTTTTTTGAATAATTTTTATATTTTTTCTCCATTTTATTTTGAATTCCATAAAAATATTGTGCTAATGGTTCTTTGACCAATACATTTTTCACTTCTTGACGGCCATATACTGGGTATTGGGATACTTTGCTTATATATTCCTGTAAATCAACCATTATTTTTTTAGCAATGGATTTAGCAAATTCAACAGGAACAGCATTTCCTACCATTTTGTAACCATCAGATATATCTTTGTAATAAAAGATAAAATCATCCGGGAAAGTTTGAACCCTCGCACATTCGCGTACGGATAAACGCCTATATAGGTGTTCTTTCCCTGGAACAAAAATACGATTGTTTTGCTCGATAAACTTCATTTTCGGGGCTTTAGGGTGGATGGGTGCATGCCTGCCACCAGCTTGAATAGTAAAAGACTGCTCACCCCAGTTCCTTACCCTATTCCTTGACATATAAATTGATGAAAACCCGCCATTCATATATTCATGGTTATGAATTTTAAGACCGTTTCCATTAGTTTTATTAAACTGGCTTGCTGGTATTGGTTCTGGTAAATCGCCAATAGCATCTTTTAATGTTTTCAATAAATCTGAACCAACAGGAAAGACAAATTTCTTTTGTATTTCCTTGGTATAACCAACAATAATAACCCGTTCCCTATCCTGAGGGACGTTGTAATATTTGGCATTCAATAATGCAAAGGAAACGTTATACCCAATCGAAGAAAATCCGTTTATTATCGCATTAAATGCGCTTTTATGCCTTTCGCTCAGAATGCCTGAAACATTCTCAGCTAAAAAAAACAAAGGTTTTAGATCTTTTAAAACTCTGATATATTCAAAAAACACCTTGCCTCTATCGTCTTCTAGGCCTCGTCCAGCACCAGCTTCGCTCCATGCCTGGCATGGGGGGCCGCCAATAATTCCATGTAAATTTGTTGGCATTTCCAGGGAATGAATATCAAGGATACTTCTACGGTCTAGTTTTGTTTCAGGGAAATTACATTCAAATGTTTCCCAGATAGCGTTATCAAATTCATTAGCCCATACAACATTAAAACCTGCTTTTTTAAAGCCAAGGTCAAGCCCTCCACAACCGCTGAAAAGAGAAGCTATACTGATGGGGTATTTTATATTGTTTTTATTTTCTTGATACATTTTTGCAAATCCCTTTTTATTTCGTGTTCCCAAAATCTCAAAACATGCCATCCTAATTTCTTTAACTGTAAATTGTTCTTTTTATCCCGCTTTATAGTCCTTTCTATTTTTGGTATCCAGTAACTCCTATGGGCCTTAATCCTTTTCTTTTTTTCCTTCCATTTGTAGCCGTGCCAAAATTCACCATCAATGAATATTACAATTTTATTTTTTAAAAGTACAATGTCAGGTTTCCCAGGGAGTTTTTCATTGTAACTTCGGAACTTTATTTTTTCTTTTCGTAAAGCATTTTGAAATGCAATTTCCGGTTTAGTTTTTTCACTCTTGATTTTCTGCATTAAGCCTGACCGGAATGCAGAAGTACGGAATTTATAAACCATAATTTAGGGAAACATAATGTTATACAGCGCTCTTCTTTTTTGTAGTTCTGTATTCAGATTTACCTTCGTTTACGGATAATAATTCTTCGATATGGTACGATTGTATTTCGTTGGGTTTAGTCTTACCAGTAAGCCAGCGGTTAACAGTAGAATATGCAACCTGTAGCTCTTTAGCGAGACCTTGCTGAGAGATTCTATTTTTTAAGCGGTAGACTTTTAATTTTTGAATTGTATCCATAATTGCATTTTGTAGCATATTATAGCATATTATATTTATTTGTCAAATCCCCTGAAAAATAGATTAGGCAATAAAAAGCCTTAAGTGATTCCCCACATGTTTCAGGCTACAAAGCAGAACATAAGCCTCCATATTCAAAATATTTATGAAAGGAGTACGAAGGGTCGCCCATCTTAATTCTTAAATAATTGGCTAGAAATCGCTATAATAACTCCAGAATTTGGTGTCCCCAGAATTCTTCGATGCGCTCAAGGCCAAGGCTACTACCCGCGCGTGATGCATCTCTCGAAAGCTTCTCACCTATTGCAACAAGTTCATCAATTTCATATTTATTATCCTCGTTACCTAACACGAAATAGGCATACGAAAATACTTCTTATTTTACGGCTTTTCGTATAGAGAATACCTTTTTGTTCACTATCGTTTCTCACTTGGCAATCATTTCCAAACATTTTTTTGCCCGTATATGGTTCGGGTTTAGCTTCAATACTGCCTGCCACGACTTTGCGGCCTTTTCTTTCTGTCCCTGCCTGTAATAAATGTTTCCGATACTAAAAAGCGCCTCTATATGGGAAGGGGCTATTTGTAGCGCGGTCTCAAATTCTTTTAAGGCATTGTCTAAATCGTCTTTTTGAAGGTAGGTATACCCAAGGTTGAAATGAAGATCGGATTGATTGGGAAATAAGTTTACGGCCTTCTGAAATTCAGCCAATGCGCCATCCATATCACCTTTTCTGGTAAGAGAAGCGCCGAGGTTGTTATAGAAATAGGGGTGCTTTGGATCGAGCCGTATCGCATATTTATATTCTTCAATAGCATCTTCTAACCGGCCTTTTTTATCGTAGATGATGCCCAGGTTGTTATGGACGTATACCTGTGTCGGGTCATATTTAATAGCGTTCTGGTAAGCCTCTATGGCGAGGTCATACTGCATCCTCGCCTCATAAATATTACCGAGATTGTAATACGCATCGCCGTACTTAGGGTCAAGCGACAGGGCTTTTTTATATACGATAACAGCATCGTCCTGTCTGCCGAGTTTGTCGTATAAAACGCCGAGATTGTTGTACGCATAGGGAAAGTCAGGGTCAATCTTAAGGGCATTATTGTACTCAGTGAGAGCGTCGTTATATTGATTCAAAGTAAAATAAACTTTTCCGAGGTTATTGTGTGCCTGTTTATAATCTGGTTTTATCTGGACCGCTTTCTTATAGGCAGAAACAGCCTCCTGCAGCACATTCTTTTTTTCATAAGCATTTCCTATGTTATAGTAAGCAGTTGCATATTGTGTGAATCCTACCTCCCGTGCCTTTTGGAGCGCTTTCTGGTAGCACTTTAATGCCGTATCCGGGTAACCCTTTTTATTGTATTGTATTCCCAGGTTATTATACGTTGTAAAACTGCATAGTGGACTTTGTGAAGAGGTATACCACAGCGTAAATTCATCCCGCCAAATGCTGTTTCTGGAAGCCGTCATGACAACATAAAATAGTATTAAGGAAATAATAACGAGATGCCGTATTGCGGTTCTCAGGTGTATTATTACGGTTGAAATAAACAAACAGAATCCAACAATAGGAAGATAAAGATACCGGTCTGCCATGGTATTGGCTAATGGGATGATATTCATCACGGGAAGAACAAAGATAAAAAACCAGAGTATGGCAAAAAGTATTACCGGTTTTTTCCACCATCGAATGGCAATTATGGCGATGGAAATTAGCATGAAAAGAGGAAAGAGAAAGGATAATGCAAATGGTGTTTTAAGGTAGAGGACGTGGTAGTCTGCATTAAGGTTGAAGGGCAGGAAAATACTGGTAATGTATCTGCCCAAAACCTTTGTCATCGTGAGCATGTTGACAAAAATACTGCCATCCGGATAGACGATTTTTTCACTAGGATTGTGTAAAATAAAGAATCTAAGAATAAGATATACGATACTTACCCCTATGTATCCCAGAAAAAAAGGTGCACACACTATTTTTTGGGCTGTTTTCTTGGGAGTAAAATATTTTCTGGAAATAAGTAGTTCGTAAATAAAAATCAGGGCAGGTAGTACAATGGCAGATTCTTTCGAAAGTAGGGCAAAAAAATAGGTGGCCATTGCACCTGCAGAGAGAGAAATAGTACGTTTCCGATGAAATGGGGATACTGAAAATTCCCCTGAATCCCTATTTCCCAAAGAGTGGCTAAAGGGGATTTGAGCAACTACTCTTTCCTCATAGAGCAGAAATAACAAAAACGAGGCAATCAGGAAAGCCGTTGCAATCAGGTCTTCTCTGTAACTGATCATATTAACGACTTCACTTACAACAGGATGTACGGCAAAAAGCATGCAGGTCGGCAAAGCGAGGCCGATATCGGAAATTTGGTTGTGGCTTTCTTGTGTTTTGTTGTATTGGCGAAGCAACAAGAGCACGAGAAAATACACGAGCACAACATTTACCACATGCAATACCACATTTACCAGGTGGTATCCCATGGGATTCATATGCCAGATGGAATAATCAATAAAGTAGGAAAGTG